>Ga0209647_1002425_pt1 | contig 15143 bp, 12 predicted proteins | sample GraSoi_2013_60cm_FD_185827 | JGI IMG/M metagenome (GOLD analysis project Ga0209647, IMG submission 185827) | Grasslands soil microbial communities from the Angelo Coastal Reserve, California, USA - Sample 9_17_2013_60cm (SPAdes) (version 2) | ecosystem: Environmental > Terrestrial > Soil >...
GAGCGCCTTGCCCGCCTGGTCACGGACCTGTCCGACGTGTCGCGTATTCGTGCGGGCCAGCTCGACATCCGCCCGGAGCCTGCCGATCTGGCGGCCATCGTACGCAAGGAAGTCGCCCGGCAGCATGTGCTGGCCCCGTCGCGGTCCACCCGCCTCCGCCTGCCAACCACTGTGCCGATTCCGGTGCTCGCGGATGTGGACCGCATTGGCCAGGTCGTCTCAAACCTGCTGGGCAACGCGCTCAAGTATGCGCCGGAGAACCGGCCGGTGGAGGTGCGTGTGCAGGTGCGGGGCGGACGGGCACGAGTCTCCATCCGCGACGAAGGCCCTGGGCTGCCGCTCGAGGAGCAGCGGCGCATCTGGGAGCGCTACCACCAGGCGCCAGGCATCCGCGCCAACGTGGGCATGAGCGTTGGGCTGGGCCTGGGGCTGTATATCAGTCGAGAGATCGTCCGGGCGCATGGAGGACGGGTCGGCGTCCAGAGCGCGCCGGGCAGAGGCTCCATCTTCTGGTTCACACTGCCGCTCGACGACGCCGTGTCGTAGTGTAGCGGCGGCGGCGGCGAGGTGACGGCATCGGCACCTTGCCGCACGGACATCACGCGCTAGCTGCTAGCTGCTAGTTGGTGCCGACGATAGCGATGCTATTATCACCCCGCGTACGCTGAGCACGGTGCAGTGCCAGAAGCTCGGCGTACCAGCGGCCGCTGTCTTTGACCACGCGGCGCTGGGATGGATAGTCGACGTACACCATGCCGAAGCGTCGACTGTAGCCCTCGGCCCACTCGAAGTTATCCATGAGCGACCAGGCGAAGTAACCCTCGACGGGGACGCCCAACATCAGCGCCACCGCCATCGCCTGGACGTGCTCCCGCAGGTACGCGAGACGCCGGGCATCGCGCACGACATCGCCGCCATTCCATACGTCGTCGAACGCCGCCCCATTTTCCGTCACCGCGATGGCACGCGGGCGATATTCGTGATGCACCGCGAGCAGGATATCCACCAACCCCTCGGGGTAGATCTCCCAGCCCATACCGGTGTAGGAGGAGCCAGGCACGGGGCCGACGATCTGGCCGTCGGGATAGGGCCCAGAGCGCGGCTGGTGCCCCGAGCCGTCGTTGCCGCGAATCAGTAAGCGGGAATAATAGTTGACGCCGAGAAAGTCGATGGGCGCGGCAATGGCCGCGAGATCATCGCTCTCAATTGCTGGCGGCGGCACGCCCAGACCCCCAAAGAGCCCCGCTGGATACCGCCCGCGAAAGATCGGGTCGAGAAACCAGCGATTGTGGAATCGGTCCGCCTGCCGCTGGGCGCGCAGTGTCGCGTCGCGGCCGTCCGCCGCGTACACCGGCGTGAGGTTGAGCGTGATCCCCACCTGGGCATCCGGCCGCGCCAGCGTTCGTATGCACGGTACGGCCAGCCCGTGCGCGAGCAATAAGTGGTGCGCCGCGGTGACGGCGGCACGCATGCTACTCGCTCCTGGCGCGTGCACGCCCGTGCCGTAGCCGAGATAGGCCGCGCACCAGGGCTCATTCAGCGTGATCCAGCGGGTGACGCGGTCACCCAGCCGGCGTGCCACTGCCTCCACATAGTCGGCAAACGCCTGAGCGGTACCACGGTTGAGCCAGCCGCCATCGTCCTGCAGGGTCTGGGGCAGATCCCAGTGATAGAGCGTCGCTACCGGCGTGATGCCACGCTCGAGCAGATTGTCGACCAGGCGCTCGTAAAAGTCCAGCCCGCGCGCGTTGGCTCTGCCCTTGCCTGTGGGCAGAATCCGCGGCCAGGCAATCGAAAACCGGTAGGCGCCGTGGCCGAGGTTCGCCATCAGCTCGACATCCCGTTCCATCAAGTGATAATGGTCGGCGGCAATGTCTCCCGTGTCGCCGCCATGAATCTTGCCCGGCGTCGCGCTGAACACGTCCCAAATGGATGGGCCACGCCCGTCTTCACTGGTCGCGCCCTCGATCTGGTAGGCGGCGGTGGCAGCTCCCCAGAGAAAGCTTGCCGGGAAACAGGCGGCAAGCTCGAAGTCACTCTCTCGTTCCATGCGTGCGTCAGGCGTTGCCGTCAAAGGTCACCTCCGTCTGCCGTGTGGGCGCTGGCTGGGGAGCGTCCAGATGCTGGCCGTCTTGATAGAGGAAGCAGTTCGCCCAGTGGTCCTGCGCGAAATGCGTCGGTGCAGGGAAACGCTCGCCACACACCGCCATCGCGTGTGGGCAGCGCGAGCGGAAGCGGCAGCCGCTCGGTGGATGGATCAGGCTCGGCAGCTCGCCACGCGCCGCGGGCGGCGCGCGCCGGCCAGCGACGCGGTCGGGATCGGGAGCCGCCTCGAGAAGGAGCTGGGTATATGGATGACGGGGCCGCTGCGTCACCTCTTCGCTTGGGCCGCCCTCAACCACCTGCCCGGCGTACATGACCAGCGTCTCGTCCGCGAAGTAGCGCGCGCTGGCGATGTCGTGGGTGATATAGAGTACCGCGATGCGATCCTCTTCTTTGAGGCGCAGGAGAAGATTGAGCACCTCCAGGCGAATCGAGACGTCCAGCATCGAGACTGGCTCGTCCGCCAGCAGGACGGACGGCTGCGCGGCGAGCGCGCGGGCAATGGCGACGCGCTGGCGCTGGCCGCCGGAGAGCTCGTGGGGATACTTGCGCATGACTTGGTCCGCCGGGGTCAGACTTACCCGCTCGAGCAGCGACTCGATACGCGCCGTCTCCTCGTCATGATTGCGAGTGTGGCCGTAGATGCGCAGCGGACGGCTCAGGTGGTAGCCCACGGTATGGATGGGATTCAGCGAGGCGAACGGGTCCTGGAAGACTAATTGCACCTGCCGGCGATAGGCTCGTGGACTGATGCCCCCGCGGCCACCGAGCGGGTCTCCGCGAAAGCGGATCGTGCCGGATGTAGGCGCATAGAGCCCGGCCAGAAGGCGAGCGACGGTGGTCTTGCCGCTGCCGCTCTCGCCCACGAGCGCGGTGACGCGACCGGGGCGCAGGGAGAGGCTCACATCTTCGACGGCGTGCACGGCGCGCCGGCGCGTGAAGGGAAGGCCCCCGTGCACGGGGAAGTCCTTACGCAGATGCTCGGCCACGAGCACGGGCGCATCGAGTGGGGTAATGTTCGTGTTCGGCTGGCTGGGCAGCCAGGGCCGCTCAGTAGCGTGACGCATGATACTCATTGCGGATCTCCCGTGGGCGCTGTGCCGGCCGATGCCTCGGACGGTACGTCGCGCGGTTTCGGGTTGGATAGGTCGATGACGGGGGAAGATGCCGAGTCCGGGTCGTCGTAGAGATGGCAGGCCACGCTGCGGGTGCCACACGCGCTCGGAAGCAGCTCGGGAGACGCGCTGCGGCACACGTCGAACGCGAACGCACAGCGCGGGTGGAAGGCGCAGCCCGACGGCAGCGCACGGAGATCGGGTGGCGACCCGGGAATGCCGGTGAGCGTGATGCGCTGGCCCCGCACCTTGGGGAACGAGTGCAACAGCCCGTACGTGTACGGATGCCGTGGCTGCGCATGCAGCTCCGCGGATGTCGCCGATTCGACGATCCGACCGGCGTACATGATGGCCACGCGGTCGGCGATCTCCAGCAAGAGGGAAAGGTCGTGCGTGATGAAAATCACGGAAAAGCCGAGACGATCGCGCAGGTCGGTGATTTCCGCCAGGATCTCGCGCTGGACTACGACATCCAGCGCCGTCGTCGGCTCATCCATGATGATGAGCTCCGGGTCCAGCGCCAGAGCGATGGCAATCGCGGCGCGCTGACGCATGCCCCCGCTCAGCTCGTGGGGGAAGCTGTGCAAGCGATCGGGCGCGATGCCCACCAGCTGCAGCAGCTCCACCGCGCGCTCCTGGCGACTCTTGCGGCTCATCGAGGGAGCGTGGGCCTGCAAGACGTCGTCGATCTGCGCGCCGATGTCTAACACCGGGTTGAGCGAGTTCATGGCGCTCTGGAACACCATGGAGAGCCGGCGCCAGCGAAAGTCACGCAATTCGTCTGGCGTCAGCCCCAGCACATCTACCGGCGCTGGGGCCGCTTCTCGCGCGGCCGCGGCCTTCGCTGGGCGCGGGGAATACAAGACCTCTCCCTGCACCACGCGCGCGGGGGGACGCAACAGACGTGCGATGGCATTGGCCAGCGTCGTCTTGCCGCTGCCGCTCTCGCCCGCCAGGCCAAGTATCTGCCCGCGAGCCAATGCAAAGCTCACGTCGTCGACGGCACGCACCGCGCTACTCGCACTGGCGTACTCGACACTCACGTGGCGGACGTCGAGCACGATGTCGGCCTGAGCGGCGGACGTCGTCTCAGCGGCTCTATGGGCGGCTTCTGCGTTATCTGAAGCGCTTCTGCGTACAAGCTGCATAGATACACTCGCCTCTCTATCTCCCCGCGCTAGGCGCTGCCGGCAGCGCGCAAACGGGGGTTGGTGATCTCGTCAATGCCGGAGTTGATGAAGGCCAGGCCCGCGCCGAGCACCGCGATACACAGTCCGGGCGGCAGGAACCACCACCACGCGCCGACCAGCAGCGCGTTGTTGTTGGAGGCCCAGTAGAGCATGTTGCCCCAGCTATTCAGCGTCACATCGCTCAGCCCGAGAAACTCGAGGCCGATCTCCGCCAGGATGGCGAAAATGATGGTGAAGACCAGGCTGGAAGCGACGATGGCGGTCTCGTTGGGCAGGATTTCCCAGAAGATGATGCGATACCAGTGCTCGCCGCTGGCGCGGGACGCCTCGACGAATTCCCGGCGCCGCAGGGAGAGCGTCTGAGATCGCAGCACGCGCGCGCCCCAGGACCACCCGGTAAAGCTGATCACGAGCGCCACCGGCAGCGGCCCGTGCACGGGCACGTAGCCCGCCAGCACGATCATGAGCGGCAGGGCCGGCATGACCAGGAAGATGTTGATGAGCAGCGAGAGCAGGTCATCGGCGACACCGCCGAAATAGCCCGCGGTGAGCCCGATCAGCACCGACAGCGTCGTCGCCATCACCCCTGTCGCGAAGCCGACGAGCAAGGTGGCGCGGGCGCCGAGCACGACCTGAGCGAAGATGTCCTGGCCAGTCTGCGTGGTGCCCAGCCAGTGCGCCGCCGACGGCCCTTGCAGCTGGTCTGCGCTAAACGCCGTGGGGTCCTGATGGACGAGCAGTGGCCCGACGAGGGCCATGAGCAGAAAGAACCCGACGATACCGAGCCCGACCCGCATCTTGGGCGAGCGCAGTGATGGCTGATGGAGCAGGCCCGCCGCAGCCGCCATCATGCGCGCCGCCGCACGGTTCAGCGGAGGCTCTGCCTGGTCGTTGCGTGCGCGGCCCAAATTCGAGAAGCCTTTGAGGACCGACTGGGAAGAAGCCATGTGTCCACTTACCCTTCCTGCCGCACGCGCGGATCGAGGACGACGTAGAGGATATCAGCAAGGAAATTGGCGCCCAGCACCGCCAGGGTAATCACCAGGAAGATGCCCTGCATGAGCGGGAAGTCTTCGGACTGCACCGCCTGGAGGAGGGCGAAGCCGATGCCGGGGTAGGAAAAGATGATCTCGGTGAGCAGCGCGCCGCCGACGACGAAGCCGAGCGACAAGGCGAAGCCCGTGATGTTCGGGAGAATCGCATTGCGCGCGGCGTACATCAGCATCACGCGGCGGTCGGGGAGGCCCTTGGCCTGCGCCATCAAGACGTAGTCTTCCGAGAGGGTGCTCAGCATAGCATTCCGCATGCCTAGCATCCAGCCGGCGATGGAGCTCACCACGATCGTGATGGCGGGCAGGATCGCATGGTAAACCGCGCTCGTGATGAACGCCCCGTTGAGGCCCGGCTCGACCGAGAGGTCATAGGCGCCGGTGAGCGGGAAGAGCCGCAGCAGGAAGCCGAACACGTACACCACGATCAGGGCCAGCCAAAAATAGGGGATCGCCGAGAAGAACGTGAGCATCGGCGCGAGGACTGTGTCGAGCCGGGCGCCGCGCCGCCAGGCCGCCAGCACGCCGAGCAGGGTGCCGCCCAGGAAGCTCAAGATCGCGGAGACGCCGACCAGGATCAACGTCCACGGCAGGCTCTGGCCGATGACTGTCGCGACAGGCGTGGGGAAATACGTGATCGACACCCCAAAATTGCCGTGCGCGAGGTTTTGCAGATAGGTGGCGTACTGCTGCAAGAGACTCTGGTGCGCATTCACGCCGAACATGATGCGCAGCGCCTGTATTCCCTCCGGATTCACCCGGCCCTGCAGCCGGGCCAGCAGCAGCAAGACCGGGTCGCCCGGCATCAGGCGCGGGATCAGGAAATTGAGTGTGAGCGACGCCCACAGCGCAACCAGATAGAATCCCAGACGACGGAATAAATGGCGCACGTTGCTACCCCTTGCTATGGGTCAGGAGGCCGGCAGCCGATCGTCACGTGTGACCCGCGATCGGCTGCCGAGCTTCTGGAATGGGCCGCGGGTGATTACGGCCGATGAATGTTCATCGCGACGAGCGCGGCGTCTGGCGCGCTATAGGGCGCCGGGACGGCGTACGGATGGTCCTTGTCGGGCCAGCCTACGAAGCGCGAGGTGTTGTACTCGTACCAGGTCGCGCCGTAGACCAGCGGGATGCTGGGCACCTGGTCCACCATGATCTGTTGCAAGCCATTCAAGGCGTTCTGCTGTACGGTGGGATCGATGGAGCCGGCGTACTGCGCGAGGAGCTTGTCGGTCGTAGGATCGTTCCACCGCTCGAAATTCGACGTGGCCTGCGCGCCGATGGACGCCGTGTTGGAGCTATTGAGCAAGGCGTTGTACAGGTAGTAGGGCGTCGGCCCTGGCGTGGTCCATGAGATAGACGTGTCGAACGAGCCCTGGCTGAGCGCGCTGATGTACTGGTTAAAGCTCACCGCGTTCACGCTCGCGTCGATACCGACCGCCTTCAGGTTGCTCGCCATGATCTGCGAGGCGGTGACCCAGTCGGTCCATCCCGACACCACGTTGAGCTTGAACGAGAGGCGGTTGCCGCGCGCGTCTTCGTAGACGCCGTCTTTGCCCTTGTGAAAGCCGGCCTTCTCCAGCAGCGTCGCCACCTGGGCGCCGTTCTGCTTGTAGGCCATGCTGGAATACTCCTGCTGGAGGTATTTCGACTCGTTCGGCAAGATCAGCCCTGTCGGATGGGCCACCGGCTCATAGCCGGCCTCCGCCGTCTTGTAGATCTGCTCGCGGTCGATGGCAGTGCTGATCGCCTGGCGTACGGCCACCTGATTGAACGGAGCCTTGGCAGTGTTCAGATACAACATCACGATATTGGCGGGCGGGAACCAGTAGTGGTTGTGCTCGGGATCGCGATTGACGTAGGTCTGGCGAATCTGGGGCGTGAACAGACCCGTCCAGTCCACCTGGCCTTGCGAGAGCAGCAGATCGGCGCTGCTGTTAGAGGTGTACGCTGGATAGCGCAGCTCATCGACGTACGGCTTGCCTTGCTGCCAGTACTGTGGGTTGCGCCCCATCACGTAGAGCTGCGAGTTGAAGGATTTCAGCACGAACGGGCCGGTGCCGATCGGGTTGTCGTTGGTGCTCAGGGTCGGATCGCCCTTGGTTTGCCAGATGTGCTGGGGCACGATATAGGTCTGGCCGGCAATGTACCAGAGCATGGGAACCGCGGGCTTCTTGAACGTCACGACGACGGTCTGCGCATCCGGGGCGGACACATCCTGGATCGCTTGCCACTCGGAGTTGAGGTCGAGCGCCGGATACTGCTTCGACAGGTTGAGCGTGAAAAGCACGTCCGCACTCGTGAACGGCTGGCCATCAGACCACTTCACATCGGGCCTGAGGGTAAACGTCAGGCTCGTGGCATCTGGCGACCATTTGTAGCTCGAGGCGAGCCAGGGCTTGATGCTGCCATCGAGCCGGTTGAAGTAGAGCAGGGTTTCGTAGATCATGCCCTGCGTGCCGGGGAGGCTATTGTTACCACTAATGAGTGGGTTGAAGTTGATGGTCCACGGGCCCTTGGGCGAGGGCACGAGTGTAACGGACCCGCCACGGCTGGCAGAGCCAGGAGTTGCTGAGCCGCCCTGGCCGCATGCTGTGAGTGCTACGACTCCTACAATGCCGAGGACCAGCAACAGCGTTCGGACTGCCGCTGACCCACGAGAGAGAACGCGCATCGGAAACTCCAGTTGCTAGGGTGTGGCGCGGCCGATCGGAGCGGGTTACAGGTACGGTGCCCCGGTCTCGGCACGCGGAATCAGCTAGAGGCCACGAGGGCACGACGTCAACGACAACGATAATGAATTGGGAAGTGGCGCGATGCTCCGCCGCGCGGGCTTCTCATCGCATGCCCTCACCTGCCTTCCTGCGGACTACTCGCGCGTGTAGTGGACTGCCGTTCGACGAGCTGCACGGGCAACTGGACGCGCAGTTGCGCAGGCGGCGACTCGCCGTCGCCGCCTGTTATGCGGGCAGTGGCGGGCTGAGACCATTTGCTCCGGCCGCTCGCGCGCGGAGAGGGCTCTTCGATGAGTGCCGAGAGCATCTCAGCCGCTTTCTTGCCTGCGGCGAAGAAGGGTTGTCGGACCGTCGTAAGTGGCGGGTGTGTCGCCGCGGAAGGTGGGGCGTCGTCGAAGCCAACGACAGACAGATCTTCCGGCACGCGCAGGGCCTGCTGTTGGGCCGCGCTCAGGACGCCGTAGGCCATATCGTCGTTGGCCGCGAAGATTGCCGTCGGCGGCTCGGGCAGCGTGAGCAATCGCGCTGCGCCAGCTTGCCCGGCCTTCGCGGTGAAGTCGCCCGGCACTTCGAGCTGCGGATCGAGGGGCAGGTGCGCTTCTGCCAGCGCGGCGTGGTAACCTGCGCGGCGGTCCCGCGAGCACAGGTACTGCTCGGGGCCGCTGATATACGCGATGCGCCGGTGGCCCAGCGAGATCAGGTACCGCACAGCCTGGAGGGCGCCCTGCTGGTTGTCCGGGCTGATCCATGGCATCCCGTCGTGCGCCGCCTGATCGTCGATGATGACGACCGGCACACCCTGTTCGCGCAGCTTGCGCAGGTGCACCGACACCTGGCGACCACCGTCGCGGACATCGCCGGGCAGCGCGGCTCCATCCGGAAAGATGGCGACGAGACCATCAATGAGCTTGGCGTCCACGATCCGCTGGATGATCTCGCCTCGCTCGTGCTTGCGGCTCAGGCTGTAGAGCACCATCTCGTGCGACGTGTGCTCGATGACGTCGGCGACGCCGCTCAGAATGGGGGACATGATCGCCCAGGTGAGCGAAGGCGCGAGCACCCCGAGGAGCCCAGTACGCCCGCCTGCCAGGCCGGCGCCGGCGATGCTTGGCACGAAGCGATATTCGTCCATAATGCGCAGAATCCGCGCGCGTGTATCCGCGTCGACATCGGGTTTCTCGTTGAGCACCCGCGAGACGGTGGCGATAGAGACACCCGCGAGTCGCCCGATATCGCGAATAGTCATCTTGGTTGCCATCACGCTCGCTTTCTTCATAGCGTTCAGTTCCATCTCATATCTGGCTGGCATCTCGCCTGTGCCGGAATCGCTGCCGAAAGCGGTTACGGAATCGGCAGCGGCGGTAGTTGGGCAGCGCCGCGCATGTGTGAATACTGGTAGGGAGGGGGGGTTCACTCCAGTCAGGAGCGTATCTTGCGAACGTGACAGAAGAGTTACACAACTCTTACAGTTCGGCTTGGTAGGGGCAGATGCAGGCAATATCGTACGGCACGACACGCTCGGGGCGCAGCGGCGCAGGAACGGGCGGCAGCGTTCTGGATACGGCGGCGCGCGGTGACGCACGGCGCGGCCTGCACCCGCGTCCTCATAGCCTGGCACGTCGGAGGCACGAGTCTTTTGTTAGCGCTGCAACACTCACGTAATAGAGTTTCCATATAATTCGGACCAACGTGCGCCCGGAGCGGCAAACGCAACACGGGGCGCGTAACAGCCGTAACAACCAGTCGTGCGCAGCGCACACGTCTACACAGACCACGATCTCTCGCGGGACGCGTGCGGCGATGCGCCTCTGCACTGTGCACTGCGCCAGGATTTGAGACATATGCCTACGTATGCAGCTATCCATGCCACCGTACGCGACATGCGGCGCCGGCTCGCGGACTGGCCTGAGCTGGCGGACCTCTTTGCGGCATGTTATCTCAACACGCTTGAAACGACGGTGGAGCTGCTCGATGATGGCTCAACCTTCGTCATCACGGGTGACATTCCGGCAATGTGGCTGCGTGATTCGGCCGCCCAGGTCATGCCGTATGTGCCGCTGGCGGCGCGCGACGACGACGTGCGTCGCCTGGTGCGGGGCCTCGTCCAACGGCAGGCCGTCGACGCCTACGCCAACGCGTTCAATCGCGCGCCGACCGGTCCAGGGTGGCCCGGAGACGTGCCCACACCCGATCCGTGGGTCTGGGAGCGGAAGTTCGAGCTCGACTCGTTGTGCTCTGCGCTCGCACTCTGCCACGCCTATTGGACGGCGACACGCGATGGCGGTGCGTTTGCCGGCGTGGTGCACGAGATGCTGTGGACCATCGTGCGGCTCCTGCGCACGGAGCAGCATCACGAGGATGAGTCGCCGTATACGTTCGAGCGGCCACGTCCCTGGGCGCCCTATGACACGCTCACCCGCGAGGGCAAAGGCTCCCGCACCACCTGGACCGGCATGGTCTGGTCCGGCTTTCGGCCGAGCGATGATGCCTGCACCTATGGCTACCTGATCCCCGCGAACATGTTTGCCGTGGTCACCCTGGGATCGCTCGCGGCGCTGGCGCGCGACGCGCTGCACGATGACGCGCTGAGCCAGGCGGCGACCGCGCTCCGCACGGACATCGAGCGCGGCATCCAGACCTATGGAACGGTCGCGCACCCGCGCTTTGGGCAGATCTATGCCTACGAGACGGACGGCTTTGGCAACTACGGCCTGATGGACGATGCCAATGTCCCCAGCCTGCTGTCCATCTCATACCTTGGCTATCGCGCGCGAACAGATCCTGTCTACCTGAATACCCGGCGCTTCGTGCTCAGCGCTGAGAATCCGTACTACTTTGAGGGCCGCGTGGCGCGTGGCATCGGCAGTCCACATACCCCCGCCGGCTACATCTGGCCCATGGCGCTCGCGATGCAAGGGTTGACGGCCAGTGACCCCGACGAGCAACGCGCTGTCTTGCGCACGCTCGTGGCGTCGGCGGCGGGTACGCAGCTGATGCACGAGAGCTTCCATCCCGACGATCCCCGCCAGTTTACCCGCCCGTGGTTTGCCTGGGCCAACAGTCTCTTCGCGCAGCTCGTCCTGGAATGGAGCAGAGGCGCAGATAGCATCTGACTCATCCGCATCGCTGACGTCGTCCTTCGTGCGCACCAATCGAAACGCACCCTCCTTGACAACGGCATTGCTTTGCACTATAGTTCATTACATGAGTAGCTAACCATGTGAGTGATGAGGCGATGGAGCACGTAATCGACGACACGCGGCCGATCTTTGTGCAGATTGCCGAGCGGATCGAAGCCGATATCCTCGCTGGCCGGCTGGCAGAGGAGGAGCAGGTGCCTTCGACCAATCAGTTCGCGTCCTTTTACCAGATCAATCCGGCGACGGCGGCCAAAGGCGTGAATCTGCTGGTGGACCAGGGCATTCTGTACAAGAAACGCGGGCTTGGGATGTACGTGGCGCCAGGTGCGCGCGCCAGACTGCTGGAGAAGCGCCGCGAAGAGTTTTTCGAGCGCTATGTCGTGACGATGCTGCAGGAGGCGGAAAAGCTGGGCATCACGACGGACCAGTTGACGGAGATGGTGCACAGAGGGGTCAAAGTGCCATGAGCACGGTAGTCGAAGTCCGGCAGCTGACCAAATCGTACGGCGGGGTCACGGCGGTCGACCAGGTGAGCTTCGCCATCGAAGCCGACAAAATCTATGGGCTGCTGGGGCGCAACGGCGCGGGCAAAACGACCATCATGCGGATCCTCACGGCGCAGGAGTTCGCCACCGGCGGTGACCTCCGGGTGTTTGGGGAAGCGCCCTATGAAAATAGCCGCGTGCTGAGTCAGATCTGCTTCGTCAAGGACAGCCAGAAGTATCCGAAATCCTATCGCATGATCGACGTGTTGGAGCAGGCCGCCTTGTTCTTCCCCCATTGGGACCGGGAATACGCCTTCGCCTTGATCGAAGATTTCCGCCTGCCGCTGTACCGGCGAATGAGCGCGCTCTCCAGAGGCATGCTTTCGGCGGCGGGCAGCATCGTCGGCCTCGCCAGCCGCGCGCCGCTGACGATTTTTGACGAACCGTACCTGGGCCTGGATGCCGTCGCCAGGAGCCTGTTTTATGACCACATGCTGGAAGACTATACGGAGCATCCGCGTACGGTCCTCTTGTCAACGCATCTGATAGACGAGGTCAGCCGGCTGTTGGAATACATCCTTGTCATCGACCAGGGCCGGCTGCTTCTCGACGTGGAGGCCGAAGCGCTGCGCGGACGGGCGTTTGCCGTCGTCGGCCCGGCGGCCACGGTCGACACCTTTACGGCGGGCAAGGACGTGCTGGTGCGTCAGCTGTTGGGCGGCCTGGTGTCGGCTACGGTCATGGGCACCGCCGAAGACCGCAAGCGTGCCCAGGAGCTCGGCCTGGAGGTCGTCCCGGTTTCGTTGCAGCAGTTGATCGTCCACCTGACCACTGCACCACTCGCAAGAAAGGCGGTGGAAGTTCCATGAAGCGCATCGCCAGCGTCATGGCCATGCAGGCCAGGGACCGGGGGACGTGGTTCGTGATCCCCTCGTTCGCTTTGGGCGCGGTCTTCGGCCTTGCCTGGTGCATTGTCCTGATCCATGACCTGCTCATGGGAGGCATAAACGGCACCTTTGCCCCTGGGCTAGCCACCTTCTTCATCTTCGTGCTGGTGGGAGGCATCAACACCCTCACCGGAACGTTTCCATTTGCTGTTGGCTTTGGCACGCTGCGACGGGATTACCTCCTGGGCACACTGGCCGTGGCTGGCGCGGTGTGCGCCGCCTGGGCGATTCTGCTGACACTGCTCTCGTTCATCGAGGCCAACGTGATCAACAACTGGGGCGTCGGCCTCCACTTCTTCCACCTCCCCTTCTTCAGTGACGGCGCGCCCCTGCGGCAGTTCTGCTGGATGTCTGACACACAATGCGCACAAGCAGACCCACACTATGTGGGCGGCATCTCGCCCCTGGGGCAGTTGTGGTTCTCCTTCGTCTTCCTACTGTTCATGTGCGTGCTGGGGTTGCTGCTCGGTAGCATCTACCAGCGCTTTGGCCGCCTGGGGGAGTACGCCTTCTTTGGCATCGCGTTTCTGCTCCTCAGCATCTTGTTGCTGGTGAGCACCTATTGGAGCTGGTGGGGCGCCATCTTCGGCTGGCTCGCCCAGCAGACCGCCGCCGGATTGGTGTCGTGGCTGGTGCCGCTGATTGCCATCGGCGCCCTCGCGTCCTATGCGCTGTTCCGCAAAGCGACCGTGTGACGGTTGCTTCGTAAAAGGAGCTGTTCCAATGGGATCCATACCGAGCGGCGCTTCCCACTCGTCAGGCGTGACTGCTGTGCCCGCTGCTACATCGCTGCGCGCCGGCATCATCACCCTCCTCCGCCGCGCCGACCTCGCTCCCGCTGTGCTGATCATCGCCGGCATCTCCTTCGTGGCGCATGTCATCTTCGGCACGAATTACGGCTATTTCCGCGATGAGCTCTATGTGATGGCCATGAGCCACCACCCGGCTTTGGGTTATGTGGACGTGCCGCCGCTGGTCCCCTGGATCACGCTGATTCCCCGCTTCCTCACTGGCAACGCCTTGTGGGCCATCCATGTGATCTCGGCGCTGGTCTGCGCCGGGACGATCGTGCTGACCGGACTGATAGCCCGGCTCCTCGGCGGCACCGGATGGGTCCAGGGACTCGCCGCCCTGGGAGCGGCGACTGCGCTTGTCCTGCTGGCAAGCGGCTCGCAGTACGGCTATGATCTCTTCGATCAATTCTGGTGGGCGCTGGCCGCTGCCATCCTCATCGTCCTGCTGCGCGACAACCAGCCCCGCTGGTGGCTCGCGTTCGGCGTGGTGGCGGGCCTGGGATTGTTGACCAAGGAGACCATCCTCTTCTGGGGATTCGCGCTGGTCGTCGGCTTGCTACTGACCCCTCAACGATCTCTCCTCTTTACGCGCTGGACGCTGTTTGGTGGCTTGATCGCCGTGGCCCTTGTCCTGCCATTCCTGCTCTGGAACGCCGTCAATGGCTGGGCAACGTTCCAGTATTGGGCGAGCTATTCCGCCAATCATGGCGTTGCTGGGTCGCCGCTCGATTTCTTGGCCAACCAGATCCTCGTGATGAATCCCCTCTCAGTGCTCTTGTGGGGGGCAGGGCTGTGGTACTTCTTCTCCAAACGCGGCGCGCGCTATCGGGTCTTCGGCTGGGCGTATCTCATCCTCTTCGTCCTCTTCATCGCGATACAGGGGAAATCCTACTTTCTGGCGCCGGCCTACCCGCCCTTGTTTGCTGGTGGGGCGATGCTGATCGGGCAGTGGCGCGTGCGCTGGCCGAGGTGGGCCTATGCTGTGGTGCTGGCCGCGAGCGGCGTGCTGCTGGCACCCGCGGCGATGCCGGTGTTGCCCCCCGCCGTGTATGCACAGGTGTACGGCCCGAGTGGCGGCTCCGGGGCGCAGCAGGTATCCGGCAATGTCTACGGCTTACCGCAATCCCTGGCGGATCGCTTTGGCTGGGAGCAGCAGGTCGCGTTGATCGCGCAGGTGTATCACAGCCTGCCACCGGATGAGCAGCGGGTCGCCTGCATCTTTACTTCCAATTACGGCGAGGCTGGTGCGCTCGTGCAATTCGGTGGGCGTTATCACTTGCCCCAACCGATCAGCGGGCACAACGCCTTCTATATCTGGGGACCGCAGGGGTGTACCGGCCAGGTCTTGATCACGATCAATATCTCTCCACAGGACGCCGCGCAGGGCTACAGCTCGGTGACGCTGGCCGCCAGGACTTCCTGCGCTGCCTGTGTGTCCTTTGAGAATAACGCTCCCATTCTGATCTTGCGGCAGCCGAAGGCGCCATTCGCGGTGCTCTGGATGCAGGCGAAGCATTACGATTGAGGCGAGGCAAGGGCGCTCAGCAGTCAGGCGTCTCCCCAGCGCGGGGAAAGTGAAACCACC
>Ga0209647_1002428_pt1 | contig 15134 bp, 5 predicted proteins | sample GraSoi_2013_60cm_FD_185827 | JGI IMG/M metagenome (GOLD analysis project Ga0209647, IMG submission 185827) | Grasslands soil microbial communities from the Angelo Coastal Reserve, California, USA - Sample 9_17_2013_60cm (SPAdes) (version 2) | ecosystem: Environmental > Terrestrial > Soil >...
TCTATATAGCGCGACCGGGGGCCCATTCAGACCGACCTCTGGCTTACCCCAGCCGTCTCGCTCTCGCCAGGAACTCCCCGCAATCCGCCGCGGCCAGGGGCCGGCTGAACAGGAATCCCTGCATGCGGTCGCACTGGCGGGTGGAGAGGAACTCGAGCTGCTGCTGGGTCTCCACTCCTTCCGCCACCACGCGCAGCTTCAGGGTGTGGGCCAGGGCGATGATGGCGGTGGCGATGGCGGCGTCGTCGGGGTCGCTCGTGATGTCGCGCACGAACGACTGGTCGATCTTGAGGGTGTCGATGGGCAGGCGCTTCAGGTAGCTCAGCGACGAGTAGCCGATCCCGAAGTCGTCGATGGAGATGCGCACCCCGAGCGCCTTGAGCTCGCGCAGGGTGTGGATGGTCGCCTCCGCGTTGGCCATGGCGTGGCTCTCCGTGATCTCCAGGTCGAGCGAGCGCGCGCTGAGCCCGGTCTCGCGCAGCGCGCGCTTGACGTGCTCGACCACCTCCGTCTGGGAGAACTGGCGCGCGGAGAGGTTCACGGCGACGGACAGGTGCGGGTGGCCCTCCTCCTGCCACTTCTTGACCTGGGCGCAGGCCGTGCGCAGCGTCCACACGCCGATGGGCAGGATGAGCGAGGTGATCTCCGCGAGGTGCATGAACTCGCCCGGGTAGACGAGGCCGCTCTCCGGATGCTCCCAGCGCAGCAGGGCCTCCACGCCGTGCACGCGCCCCGTCGAAAGGTCGAGGAGGGGCTGGTAGTGGAGGAGCAGCTCGCCGTGGGCGAGCGCCTTGCGCAGGCTGCTCTCGAGCTGGAGCCGCTCCACCGCCCGCTCGTTCATGGTCTGGGTGTAGAGCTGGAAGTTGTCGCGCCCCTGCTCCTTGGCGCGGTACATCGCGATGTCGGCGTTCTTGACCAGGGTCTCCGCGTCCAGCCCGTCTTCCGGGTAGAGCGAGAGGCCGATGGACGCGGTCACGAAGAGGTCGCGGCCCTCCAGGCGGAAGGGAAGCCGCAGCGAGTCGAGGATCTTCTCCGCGACGCGGGCGATGTCGTCCGCGCGCGCGATGCCCGGCAGGAGCAGGATGAACTCGTCGCCGCCGAGGCGGGCCACGGTGTCCCCCTCGCGCACGCCCGCTTCCAGGCGCTCCGCCACCGCCTGCAGCAGCCGGTCCCCGAGGCTGTGGCCGAGCGAGTCGTTGATGACCTTGAAGCGATCGAGGTCCAGGAAGAGGATGCCCAGCCGCTGCTGCAGGCGATGGGCCTGGGCGACGGCGACGTTGAGGCGGTCGTTGAAGAGGAGCCGGTTGGGCAGGCCGGTGAGGACGTCGTGGTAGGCGAGGCTCTTGATCTGCTCTTCCGCGCGCTTGCGCTCCGTGACGTCGAAGGCGATGCCGAGCACGGCGGGCCGGCCCCCGAACTCGACGGAGCTGGCGGAGGAGTCCAGCCAGCGCTCCTCGCCGTCCCGGCGCTCGATCTTGAACTCGTAGCGCGCGGCGACGGACTCGCCGCGCTGGCGCGCGAGGCCGCGCTCGCGGACGGCCTCACGGAAGTCCTGGTGCACGAGCCGCCAGAAGCTCAGGTCGCGCAGCTCGTCGCGGTTGAAGCCGGTGATGGAGGCGGCGGCCGGGTTGGCGTAGCGGAAGCCGTCGTCCTGATAGATGAAGATGGCGCAGGGAGCGGTCTCGGCCAGGGTGCGGAACCGGGCCTCGCTCTCGCGCAGGGCGTCCGCGGCACGGCGCCGGTCCAGGGCGGCCGCCACGTGCTGGGCCACGAAGGTGAGGATGTCGCGATCCTCTTCCGTGTAGCGCGCCTTCTCGGAATAGCTCTGGACGACGATCACCCCGAAGGCGCGGTCCCCGCGCATCAGGGGCACCCCGAGCCAGTCGACGGAGGGCGCGCCCACCACCTCCACCTCGCCCGTGGCCACCAGGCGCTCGAACACGGCGGGGGAGGCCAGCAGGGGCGCCCCCGTGCGCATCACGTACTCGCTGAGGGTCTTGCCCGCCTTGATCGCGGGCGGCTCCGGATCCACCTCGTCCACGAAGTACTGGAAGCTCAGACCGCTCGTGGCCTCGTCCTGGAGGGCCAGGTAGAAGTTTCGCGCGTTCATCAGGTCGCCCACGATCTGGTGGACGCTCGCGTAGAAGCCGGGCATGTCCTCGACGGACGCGCTGATCTCGGCGATGCGGTACAGCGCGCGTTGCAGCTTCTCGGCGCGCTTGCGCGCGGAGATGTCCCGCATGACGACCTGCACCGCCGGCTTGTTTTCGTAGGTGAAGGGCATGGCCTGCCCTTCGACCTCGACGGGGGTGCCGTCCAGGCGCAGCATCTTCTCCTCGATGAAAGGCACCGCCTCCCCGCGCTTGAGGATCTCCAGGCGACGACGGACGGCCGCGTGGTCGTCGGGATGGACCAGCTCCAGCACCGGCCGTCCGATCAGCTCTTCGGGCCGGGACGCCCTCATGGTGCGGAGGGCGGAGGGATTCGCGAACACGACCTTGCCTTCGCTGTGGATCGCGATGCCGTCCGGGGACATCTCCACGAGGCGGCGGTATCGTTCCTCGCTCTCGCGCAGCGCCTCCTCCGCCCGCTTGCGCTCGGTGATGTCCTGGGCCTCGACGAGGGCGGCGCGGCGGCCCGCGAACTCGAGGACGTGCGAGACCATGTGCACGTCGATGATGGTGCCGTCCTTGCGCCGATGCCGGGACTCTCCGGACTGCTCGGTCGCCTCGATCGGGCCGAGGTCGGTGATGCGCATGCCCAGCAGCTCGTCGCGTGAGTAGCCGTAGTGCTCGACCGCCGACTCGTTCACCTCCAGGAAGCGGAGGTCGCGCAGGTCGTAGACCCACATCGGCATGGGATGGTTCGCGAAGAGCAGCCGGAAGCTGGCCTCGGACTCCCGCAAGGCCGCTTCCGCGCGCCGCCGCCCGGTCACGTCGCGGAAGCTCCACACCCGGCCCACCGGCTTGCCGTCCAGCATCTGCGGGATCGAGTAGCGCTCGAAGACCCGTGCGTCGTTGAACTCCAGTATGTCGAAGCTCTCCAGGTCCGGTTGCGCGTAGACCTGCTGGACCTTGCGTCGGAACTGGTCGGGATCCCGGAGCTCGCCGACGGAGAACGCGAAGGCCTTCTCCTCGTCGCCCGTTTCCAGCACCTCGCGCGGGATCCGCCACATCTGCGCGAAGCGCTGGTTGTAGGAGACGATACGGCCCTGGCGGTCGATGGCAAGGATGCCGTCCGTGGTGGAGTCCAGCGTCGACTGCAGGAGCGAGATCGTCCGGTGCAGCTCGGCCTGCGCGCGCTCCGAGTCCGTGACGTCGTGGACGATCGAGTAGAGGAGGCGCCGCCCGTCCACCTCGATGGGCCCGGAGTGCACCTCCACGTCGCGGATGTCGCCCGTGGCCAGGCGATGGCGGAAGCGGAAGGTGTTCTTGCGCTCGCCGGTGGCCTGGCCCATGGCCGCGTGGACCTCCGACACGGGCAGGCTGTTGATGTCCGTGATCTTGCGCTGGATCAGCTCGTCGCGCGCGTACCCGTAGAACGCGCAGGCGGCGGGATTGGCCTCCACGATCCGTCCCGTGTCCGGCTCGATGAGGAGCTGGACGGCCACGTTCTTCTCGAAGATCTGGCGATGGATGTCCTGGCCGCGGGCCGCGCCGTTCACGGTTTCGTACACGATCGAGTCCCCCGCCAGAACCTGGGAGGCCGCCCAGTGTACTTCGATTTGCCCCCCGGGGCATTTGGGGGGCCGTGTCCGCGGGTCCACGCGGCGTGTCCGCGCGTCCGCGTCCCGCCCCCGCCGCGGGCCCTGGGACGGGGCATTCCGCGCGGCACCCTTCTTGCTCAGGTGCGCTGGCGGCGCGATAGACTTCCGCTCCTTGTCCGAGGTGACCCCCCACATGAAGAGTCCTGCGACCGTGCTCCTGGCGATGGTGTGCGCGCTGGCCCCGATCGCGGCGCGCGCGCAGTCGGGACCGCCGCCCTCCGTCGCGCAGGCCGCTCCTCGAGGAGAGGTGGCCTCGCTGGCCGAGGCGGCGGAAGTCCGCGTCGAGTTCTCCGAACCCATGGTGGCGCTCGGGCGCATCCCGGCCGCGGTCACCGCGCCGTTCTTCCACATCGCGCCCGCATTGCCCGGGTCCTTCCGCTGGTCCGGCACGCGGACCCTCATCTTCACCGCCGCCGACCCCGCTCACCTCCCGTATGCCACGCGCTACGACGTCACCATCGATGCGACGGCGACATCGGTGAGTGGAGCGACCCTGGGCCGTCCCTACACGTTCTCCTTCACCACGCCGACGCTGCGCCTCCTCCAGACCACGTGGTCACGCCGTGAGGGGCGCTACGACCGTCCGGTGGTGCTGCTGCTCCGCTTCAATCAGCCCGTCTCGCACGCCACCATGGATCCGCATCTGGCCGTGGCGTTCCAGTCCCATGCGTTCAAGGCGCCGATGCCTCCCGGCGACGCTCGTGCTCCCGCCGATCCCATCGCGCTCCAGGCTTTCGAGGCCAAGCTCGCGCAAGCCCGGGCGAGCGCGGGCCGGTCGGCGCCGGTGGTCGTCCGTCCGACGGAGGACTGGGACAAGAAGGCGCATCCTCCCGCGAATGACCTCCTGGCCTTCGAGACCGTCGAGGCGCCCCCACCCGAAGCGTGGCTGCACGTGGCGCTCGACGCCTCCGCGCGCGGCGTGCATGGGGACGCGACTCCGGGCAAGGTGCAGGACGCCACCGTCCAGCTCGAGCCCGCGCTCTTCGTCGAGGGCTTCCGCTGCCGTCGCACGTGCGACCCCGACGACTACAACCCTCTCGTGCTGCGCGGCCGCGTGGCCGTGCGTGCCCTCCGGCGATCGGTGAAGGCGGTGGACGTGACCGAGACCGCCCATCCGGCGCCGGTCGTCCCCGCAGCCCGCCGGGCGCCGGGGGAGGAGGACGAGCCGGAGGGCGAGGACCCGTACGACCGCGCCTCGAACGTGACGCTCCCAGACGTCGGGTTCACCTCCCGGCCGGCGCGCACGTACGCGGTCACGGTGGATGCCGCCACCACGGCCACCGACGGGCAGATGCTGGGCTACACGTGGACGGGCAGCCTCGAGAACTGGCACCAGCGCGCCTTCACCAGCTTCGGTGCGGGCCACGGCGTCTGGGAGAAGTCCGGGGGGCCGCAGCTGCCGTTCTACGCGCGCAACCTGACGAACGTTTCCCAGTGGCTCGCGCCTCTCGCCGCCTCTGACCTGATGCCCGCGGTGCGCGCGCTCCAGGAGAAGTCGTTCGTGCTGAGCCCGCCCGGCGAGCCCGTGGTCCGCGGCCTCACCCCGAAAGCGGACACCATCCAGTCCTTCGGCCTCGACCTGCGACCCGTGCTCCCGGACTCGGGCACCGGGCTCGTGTGGGCGGCGCTGAAGGACGGGCAAGCGCTGCCCCGCACGCCGCATCCCCAGGACCCCAAGGCGCGCTCGTCCGTGGTCCAGGTCACGAACCTGGGGCTGACCGTGAAGGACAGCCCGCTCAGCACGGTCGTGATGGTCACGCGGCTCGACGACGCCACGCCCGTGGAGGGTGCGCGCGTCTCGATCCGCACGACGGACAACGCGGTCTTCTGGAGCGGCTTCACGGACAAGGAGGGCCTCGCGGTGGCGCCGCGCACCGCCCTGCGCGACCCCGAACGCATCTGGGAGCTGCGGTTCCTGGTCACGGCCGAAAAGGACGGCGACGTCGCCTACGTGGGGAGCGACTGGACCGAAGGCCTCGAGCCGTGGAACTTCGGGATCTCGTACCGCCTCGAAGAGGCGCAGCCGCAGCTCCGCGGATCCGTGTTCAGCGACCGCGGGGTCTACCGCCTGGGCGAGGAGGTGCACCTCAAGGCCATCCTGCGCAGCGATACCGCGGAGGGTATGCGCCTGGTCGACCTGGGGACGGCGGTCGAGATCGTCGTCCTCGACAGCCAGAACGAGGTGCGGGACAAGCGGGCGCTGCCGCTCTCGCAGTGGAGCAGCGCGGACTGGACGTACCGCCTCCCGGAGGAGGCGCCGCTGGGCACGTACGAAGTGCGGGCGACGGTCGCCGGGCAGAATGCCTCCGTCGCCGGGTCCTTCCTCGTGGCCGCTTACCGGCGCCCGGACTTCCGCGTCGACGCCAATCTGGCCGGCGAGAGCTCGCTGGCCGGAACCTCGCTCAAGGGCGTCGTCACCGGGCGCTACCTCTTCGGCGCCCCCATGGCCGCCCGCGATGTCCGCTGGACCTACACGCGCTCGCCTCTGGCCACCGTGCCCGCCGTGGTGACGGAGGCGTTCCCTCCGGACCACTACGTCTTCCTCGACGAGGAGCGCGAGGACCGCGGCGATCGCTCACCGGAGACGCTCCTCGCGCGCGAGGGCAAGCTCGACGCGCAGGGACAGATCGAGGTCGACCTGGACACGGACCTGAAGGCCGGCCGGCCGTACCAGTACACCCTGGAGGGCGAGGTGACCGACGTCTCGCGGCAGACCATCGCGGGACGCGCCTCGTTCCGCGTGGACCCCGCGCCCTGGTACGTCGGCCTGCGCCGCCCCGCCTACTTCGCGGACGCCAAGACGGGCGTGGACACGGACGTCGTGGCCGTGGACCTCGCGGGCCAGCCCGCGGCCGGCGTCAAAGTCACCGTCGTGCTGACGCAGGTGCAGTGGCATTCCGTGCGCCGCGCGGAGGGCCAGGGGTTCTACACGTGGGAGACGGAGCGCAAGGAGACCGAAGCCGGTCGCTGGGAGGCCACCACCGCGGCCACGCCCGCGCCGTTGCACGTGCCCGTCGAGAGCGGAGGCTACTTCGTCCTCCGTGCCACCGCGCAGGATGCCGAAGGCCGCTCGACGACCAGCGCGACCTCCTTCTACGTCCTCGGCTCCGGCTACACGGCCTGGGAGCGCTACGACCACAACCGCATCGACCTCGTGCCGGAGAGGACGCAGTACCGCCCGGGCGAGACGGCGCGGCTCATGATCAAGTCGCCCTGGGAGGGCGCGCTCGCCCTGCTCACCACCGAGCGCGAAGGCGTGCGGACTCATCGGACGCTGCGGCTCGCCTCCACCCAGGAGACGGTCACCGTCCCCATCACGGAGCAGGACATTCCCAACGTCTTCGTCTCCGTCGTGCTGCTGAAGGGCCGCAGCGGCGCCTACACCGCGGACGACAAGGGCGACCCGGGAAAGCCCGCCTTCCGCGTGGGCTACGCGGAGCTGAAGGTCGAGAACGCGGCCAAGCGGCTCGACGTGACGGTGGAGGCGGACCGCGAGGAGTACCGGCCGGCGGCGAAAGCGCGCATCGAGGTCGGAGTGAAGGACGGCCAGGGGCGCGGCGCGCCCGCGGAAGTCACCCTGTGGGCGGTGGACTACGGCGTGCTGTCGCTGACCGCCTACAAGACGCCGGACGTCCTCGGTTCGGTATGGGTGGACAAGGCGCTCCAGGTCCTGACCGAGGACTCGCGACAGAACATCATCAGCCGCCGCGTCCTCGTCTCCAAGGGCGGCGACGAGGGCGGGGGCGGGGGAGAGGACGCGGGACCGGGCACCCCCGTGCGCAAGGACTTCCGCGTGCTCGCCTTCTGGCTGGGCTCGCTCGTCACCGACGCCTCGGGCCGCGGCACCACCGAAGTCACGCTCCCCGAGAGCCTGACCACCTATCGCATCATGGCCGTGGCCGCGGACAAGTCCTCACGGTTCGGGCGCAGCGAGCGCGAGGTCCGCATCAGCAAGCCCGTGCTGCTGCGCGCGGCCTTCCCGCGCTTCCTCGCCCTCGGGGACACCGCCCGCTTCGGCGCTGTGCTGCACAACCAGCTCAAGGACAAGGGCACGGCGATCGTGACCATGCGCAGCCTCGATCCCTCCGTGCTCGAGGTGGTGGGGGACGCGAAGAAGACGGTGCCCATGGCCGGTGGCGCCGCCAGCGAGGTGCCCTTCGACTTCCGCGCCCGAGCCGTCGGCCGCGCCCGTCTGCAGATGACCGCCAAGCTGCTCGGCGAGACCGACGCGTTCGAGGAGACGGTGCCGGTCGAGGTGCTGGTCTCGCCCGAGGTCGTGGCCGCCTATGGCCAGACGCGCGACCAGGCGCACGAGATGCTCGAGCTGCCGGCGGGCGTCGTGGCCGCCTTCGGCGGCCTGCACGTGGACACCGCGTCCACCGCGCTCGTGGGCCTCGGCGAAGGCGCGCGCTACCTCGTCGAGTATCCGTACGGCTGCGCCGAGCAGCGCTCGTCGACGGCGCTGGCCCTCGCCCTGGCCGCGGACCTCGGGGACGCCTTCCGCCTGCCTGGAATCGATCCGGCCAAGCTCGAGGACGTCGCGGGAGCGACCTTCAAGGAGCTGGAGGGCTTCCAGTGCGCGGATGGAGGGTTCGCGTTCTGGAAGGGCGAGTGCAGCACGGCGTCTCCCTACCTGACGAGCTACGTCACGCACGTGCTGCAGCGGGGGCAAGCGCTGGGACATCCCGTGACGCCCGCCGTGCTGGCCCGGGCCTACGCGTACCTGGAGGCGAAGCTGGCCGGCGATCGACCGGTCAACGAGAGCTGGTGGCCCGCCTACACCGCCTGGCAGGCGTTTGCGGTGAAGGTCCTGGCCGAGGGTGGACGGCCCCAGGACAGCCATCTCACGCGTCTGTTCGGCTTCGCCGACCGCATGCCCGTCTTCGCGCTCGGCTATCTGCTCGATGCGCTCACCGCGAGCGGCGACGCCGGCCCGCGCGGGGACGAGCTGCAGCGCCGGATCCGCAACGCGGTGGCCAGCGAGGGCGGTTCCGCCCACGTGGAGGAGCTGTCCGATCCGTACCTGCTCTGGTTCTGGAACTCGAACGTGCGCTCGACGGCCGTCGTGCTGAGCAGCCTCGTCCGGCGCGCGCCCGCCGACCCGCTCGTGCCGGGGCTGGTGCGCTGGCTGCTCGCCGCGCGCAAGCAGGGCCGCTGGAGCAACACCCAGGAGAACGGCGTGGCCCTGGAGGCTCTCGTCGACTACTACAAGCGAGCGGAGGCGGAGCCGCCGGACTTCCGGGCCCACGTGAGCCTGGGCCGCGACGCGCTGGCCACGCAGGAATTCCACGGGCGGACGACGACGGCGCAGGCCCTGGACGTGCCCATGCGGACGCTGGCCGGCAAGGGCGCGCCGGGGCAACGGCTGGATCTGTCCCTGCGTCGTGACGGGACCGCGGGCACGCTCTTCTACACCGCGCGCCTGAAGTACGCGGCGGATGCCTTGATGCAGGACGGGCTCGATCAAGGATTCCGGATCGAGCGCGCGTACGCGCCGGCCACGCCGACGGGCGAGGCCAGTGCCGATGTGTCCGCCTCCGCCGCCCCCGCTTCGTTCAAGGCGGGCGACCTCATCCGCGTCACCCTCACCCTGCGCCTGACCAAGGAACGGCGATACGTCGCGGTCACCGACCCCCTGCCCGCGGGCTTCGAGCCCGTCGAGTCGTGGTTCGCGACCACCGCCTCCGACCTCGCGCGCGGCCAGGACGAGCAGCCGACCTCGGGAGACGAGTGGGCGCTGTGGCGGCGCGGCGGCTTCGATCGCGTCGAGCGGCACGACGACCGCGTCCTGCTCTTCGCCACCCGCCTCTCCGAGGGCGAGCACACCTTCACCTACGTGGCGCGCGCGACCACCTCGGGCACCTTCCGGACCGCGCCCACCCACGTCGAGGAGATGTACGAGCCGGAAGTCTTCGGCCGTACCGGCTCCGCCGTCGTCACGGTGCACCCATGAGGCGGCTCCGCCGCCGGACGGTCGGGATCGTCCTCGCGGGGGCGGCGGTCGCGCTGACGGGCTGGGCGCGATACGGCGCGCTTCCGGAGGGCCTCCTCGATCTGGAGGCACAGACCTCGATCGAAGTCGTCGCGCGGGACGGCGAGCCCCTGCGCGAGTCCCTCTCCGCCGAAGGCCAGCGCAGCCGGCGCATCGACCCCGACCGTCTCCCGGACGCGCTCCTGCGCGCCACCCTTGCCGCCGAGGACGCGCGCTTCTTCCATCATCCGGGGATCGATCCGCTCGCGGTCGCGCGCGCCCTCTGGCACGACCTCCGCGCGGGACGAATGATCGAGGGTGGATCGACGCTCACGCAGCAGACGGTCAAGGTGCTGACCCACCGGGATCGCTCGGCGGCGGGGAAGCTGCGCGAAGCCGTGCTCTCGCTGCGCGTCGAGCACCGCCTCTCGAAGCGCGAGATCGTGGCCCTCTACCTGACCGTCGCACCCTATGGGAACCAGCTCCAGGGCGCGGAGGCGGCCAGCCGCGCCTACTTCGACACGTCCGCGGAGAACCTCACGCCGGCCCAGGCCGCCCTGCTGGCCGGGCTGCCGCAGCGGCCGACGGCGCTCGATCCCTATCGGCACCTCGATGCCGCGCGAAGGAGACAGAAGTGGGTGCTGGAGCGGATGCGGACCCTGGGCCTCCTCTCCGCCGAGGACTACGAGACGGCCTGGCACGAGCGGCTGCGCATCGTGCGCACGGAGCACGCCGCGGCGGATCGTGACGACGCTCGACGCCGCGCTCCAGCGCGAGGTGGCGGGGATCGTGGACCGGCATCGGGCGCGGCTCATGCGCCACGGCGCGTACAACGTGGCGGTGGCGGTTCTCGACAACCGCACATCCGAGTGGCGCGCGTGGGAGGGTTCGGGTGACTACCTCGACCAGGATCACGGCGGGGCCATCGACGGCGTCGTCACGCCCCGGCAGCCGGGCTCGGCCCTCAAGCCGTTCACGTACGCCCTCGCCTTCGAGCAGGGCTACACCCCGGCGTCGGTCCTGCCGGACCTGCCCGCGCACTTTCCGACCGCGGCCCAGGGGATCCTCTACAGCCCGCGGAACTACGACGGCGTGTTTCGCGGTCCCCTGCGCGCGCGCGCCGCCCTCGCCGGATCCGAGAACGTGCCCGCGGTGTGGCTCCTCTCCCGCACGGGCGTACCCGACCTCCTGCGCGTGCTGCGCCGCGTCGGCCTCACCACCCTCGAGAAGACCCCCGACTACTACGGCTACGCGCTCACCATGGGCGACGCCGAGGTGCGCCTCGACGAGCTCGTCTCCGCCTATTCCGCGATCGCCCGCGGCGGAATCGTGCGGCGGCCGACGTTCGTGCGGCGGGCCGCCCCCTCCGAGGAGCGCGTGCTGTCGCCGCGCGCGGCCTTCTGGCTGGCGGACGTCCTCTCCGACGATGCCGCACGCGCGTACATCTTCGGCTCCGGCGGCAGCCTCGACTTCCCGTTCCCGGTGGCGGCGAAGACGGGGACGTCGCAGGCCTACCACGACAACTGGACGATCGGCTTCACCCGCGACGTCACCGTCGGGGTGTGGGTCGGAAACTTCGACCGCTCGCCCCTCCAGAACTCGTCCGGAGTCACGGGCGCGGCCCCCATCTTCCACGACGTGATGCTGGCCGCGCAGGCGCGGATCGGGGGCCGCGTGCCCGCCGTGGACGACCCGCTCGTCGACCGTCCGTCCGATCTCGCGCCGCGCGTGATCTGCGCGCTCTCGGGGCGGGACGCGACGGAGTATTGCCCGCGACTCGAAACCGAGTGGATCCCCATCGACCGTCCGGCGGCGCCCTGCCGCTGGCATCGCCGCGCCGGCGACCGCGTGGCCGTCTCCTGGCCTCCGGCCTACCGCGCCTGGGCGCGACAGCAGGGGCTGATGATCTCGACTCCCGCGGCCTTCGCCTCCACGTCCGCCCCGGCACCGGCCCCCGCGCCGACGCGCGTCGCGCGTGAGGTGAGGCCGGAGCGGTTGCGCATCGTCAACCCGCCGCCGGGCGCGACCTACCTCTTCGATCCGACCCTGCGCGCCGAGTTCCAGACTCTCCCGCTGCGCGCGGTCACGGACGCGCCGGCAGCCCGACTGGCCTGGGAGGTGGATGGCCGCGCAATCGGAGCGGCACCGGCGGACCGCGCGTTGGACTGGCCTCTCACCCGGGGAGAGCACACGGTGGCGGTCAGCGATGGGAGGGCGAGAGAGGAGACGGCGATCCTCGTCAAATAGAAAAATCGATCGCCGCGGTTGGCGGATAAGAGGTTGTGGGCTGGGTCGGTCTGTCTTCCTACGAACGCCGGCTTAACGGAACGGAGGCATCGCGCCCTTGCGCCCCAGCGCCGCGCGCAGGACCACCCCCGTGGCCTGTGCCGGCGGCTCGATCCCGAGCAGCAGGCAGAGGGTAGGCGCGACGTCAATCTGTCTGATGAAACCGAGATCTGCGCGTTCCTCCACGCCCCCCCCCGCCAGCGCGAAAGCCGCGTGCATGGCCGGGTTCTCGGGATCGAGGAAGTGCTCGCCGCGCGGAGGGACCTTCTGGACCGCCTCGCCATCGAGGCGCGCGGACACGTTGTAGCCAGGAGCGACCGAAAGGTACAGGTCGCCCCCGGCGGGTCCCCCGAAGGAGGGCACGTGGCCGGGCGTTCGGGAATCGAGCACGTCGACCACGATCGGCGCGCGGGCGGTCCCGCCGGGTACGTTGCGCAGGGCCTGGACGACCGCGCGCCGCACCGCGTCCTCCTCCTCGGGCTTCACGATGCCGCCCGCGCGCGCGGTGCGGTTGAGGAAGACGTACTGCCCGGAAGAGTAGTACGCCTGCGTATGCGCGAGGTCGACGCGTCCCGCGGCGTCGAGGGCGAGAAGGCCCGCCTGCTTGAAGAGGACGTTGGGACGGAGCTCGCGGTCCACTCCCATCACGCCGTGGTCCCCGCCCACGGCGACGATCGTGTCCTTTCCACCGCGCCGGACGAGATGGCCGACCTCGCCGTCGGCCAGGCGCAGCACGTCGTCCAGGAAGGGACGGAGGCGCGCGGCCAGGGCGGGATCGTGCGAGGGCAGGCTCGGATCGAGGTATCCGTACCAGAGGTGGACGGCTTCATCCGGGAAGGGCAGGTAGGTCAGGAGCAGCTCCCACCCCGTGCGATCGATCGCGAAGTCGTTGACGCGCGACATCTGCCGCACGACCAGGGCCACCGTCTCGAGGTAGCGCCGCTCGGCGGTGCCGTCGCCGCCCGCCCAGAGCGGCGCGCCGAGCTGGCCGCGCTCGTACGCCGAGGCCGCCGCGTTGCCGACGAACCCGCCGCTCGCTTCGAAGGCGGCCGCCTCGAGCCGCGGCTTGCTCGAGCGCAGGACGTGCGGCGCGGTGCGGTAGAGGGTGACCGCCGACCCGTCCGGCGCCAGGGCGAAGAGACGGAAGTAGACGGCGGCGTCGCCTCCGGTCATGGGCACCGCGACCCCCGCGAAGGCGGACGCATCGGCACGCAGGGCCCCGGGCTTGAGGGTCACACCGCCCCGGGAGTCGCCGTCGAGGGTGAGGAGGAGGGTGTCGAAGCCATGGGAGGGATCGCGGGGATCGTCGTAGAGCAGCCCGTCGAAGCGCACGCCGAGGTCCTCGAGGACGACCGCGCGTGTCTCTCCCTCGTGCTCGGGGAGCGGGCCCAGCCACTCGACGCTCGCGGCGCGGAGGTCGGCCGCGCCGTAGAGACGGTCCTGCGCCTTCAGGCTCTGGTAACCGTCGAACAGGGTGAGGTGTCGCCCGTAGTAGCCGGGAAAGCGATGGTCGGCCAGATAGGGACTGAAGGGATAGACGTGCGTCGCGGAGACCACGGTGACGTCGAGGTCCTGCCGTGCCGCCGCCGCCCAGATGGGCTCCGCCTTCAGGGAGAGCGAGCTGTATCCGCTCACCCCCTCGGTGATGGCCGCTCCGGAGGGGACGATCTCGTTCCCGGTGATCCCGTTGCGGTCGCTCCACGCGCCCGTATAGAGCGCGGCGTGTCCGGGGGCGGTCTTGCTCGGCATGGTCGTGAGCGAGCCCCGAGCGGTGGCGCCCCGGCGGCGAAGATCGGCGAGGTTCGGCATCACCCCGCGCGCGACGGCATCGTCGAGGAGGGGCGCGGCCGCGGCGTCGAGGCTGAGAAGGATGGCGCGCGCGCCGTGGCGGACGTAGGGCACGCGGTAGGACTCGTCGAGAGCGGGGCGTCCCGCTTCCTCCCACGCGCTCAGCCAGAGCGACCCCGTGTCGGAGGCGGACGCGCTCAGCCGCGCCGCCAGGCGGGAGGCCTCGCGCGCGTAGAACTTCGAGTAGTACTCGTCGTCGTAGCGCTCGTCCTCCGGCGTCTCCGCGAGGTCCCGCCCGGTGACGGACTCGCGGTCGGAGACCAGCACCTGCAATGAATGAAGATACGAGTCCCGCAGGACGTCGAATGCCTGGGCGACGGGATCCGCGACGCGCTGGGCGGCCGCCGGCTCCACCGCCGCCTCGAGCTGCAGGCGGTTGCGCTCGACGAGGTCGGATTCCCAGCGCGCGTGCAGGCCGCGCTGGCCGGTGAGCTGCCCGTCGTAGTTGTCGGTGGCGTGCAGGGGCACGTGCGCGTCGGCGACGAGGTGGCAGAGGGTGCCCGCGCGCTCGAGCGCGCGCGGCAGGTCGCGGTCGCGGAAGGCCTGGACGAGGCCGCGGTACACCTCGTCGATCTTCCAGGGCAGGCGACCCTTGGCCGTGATGTCCTTGCCGAGGCGGGCGACGTTCTCGGACTCCACGCGCGAGATTGCGGCGAAGGGGTAGGCGCCGCCGAAGGCGTCCATGTCCAGGAAGTGGTCGGGGTCGCTCGGACCCGACCGCTGCAGGTCGGGGGTGATGGCCTGCTCGGTGACGTAGGCGGCATTGGCCTCGAACACCCGGCGCAGCGGCGCAGGGAGGGTGCCCACGGCCTTCCTTGCGATCAGGCGGTGGCCGGTGAATCCCCACGCACCCGCAGGGGCGGGGACGAGCGCGAGAGCGAGGGCGGCGGTGGCGGGCAGGACGCGACGCAGCGCCGGCCTCGCGGCGCGCGGCCGCAGCCGAGCATGGGCAGCCCTCACGCGGGCGCTACCTCAAGCTCACGGTGAGGGAGACGGGCTGTCCGTTGCGCAGCACGATCGCGGTCAGCGTGCTCTGGTTCTGGAGCCGGGGCCACAGTCCGATCAGGGTGGCCATGCTGTCGATGGGAGTGTCGTTGATCTGGGTGAGGACGTCGCCCGCGCGCAGGCCGGCTTCGGTGAGCAGGCTGTTCTCGGGCACGCGGGACAGGGTGAAGCCGGCGACGCGGCCCGCATCCATGGCGGGCATGAGCGTGGTCTCGGCCAGGATGCGCGGGGCTTCCTCGCCGATCCGGCGCTCCACGT
>Ga0209647_1002429_pt1 | contig 15127 bp, 14 predicted proteins | sample GraSoi_2013_60cm_FD_185827 | JGI IMG/M metagenome (GOLD analysis project Ga0209647, IMG submission 185827) | Grasslands soil microbial communities from the Angelo Coastal Reserve, California, USA - Sample 9_17_2013_60cm (SPAdes) (version 2) | ecosystem: Environmental > Terrestrial > Soil >...
CTATCGCCAGTACTTTGGCAACGATTATTACAGCTTCAAGATCAACAACATTACTTTTATGGTCATCGATTCGCAGTTGCTGGGCGATTTTGACACCTTTACCAGCGGGGCAACTCCGGCCAGCGTGCAGCCATTACCGTCGTCGGTGCAGACCGAGTCTGACAACATGCTTGCCTGGCTGGGCCGGCAGACGGCTGTTTCCAACGAGATTGCCGTGCAGCATGTGCCGTTGTTTCCGCAGTCGCTCTCCGGCGGAGGCACCTATCCTTCCACCAATCCTTACTGGGCGATTTATAACGTGCAAAATGACACCAACATCCACCACGAATATCGCACAGAGGAGATCAACGCGCTGACCGCGCTCAAGATCCATACCATGTTCGCCGGACACTGGCACAATCAGCGGAACTTCACTGCCACATCCGGGTCCTTCACCCTGGATCTGCGCATGGCTCCGGCTGTTGCATACGCTATCGGGACGGGCGCCCAGGTGGGGTACACCGTTCATACAATTTCTTCTACAGGCACGGTTTCCACGCAGATGGTCGCGTGCAGCGGCTGCCAGTAATCTCTGTTTTGATCGGCGGCCAGCCCTGGCCGCCGATCACCCAAATATTCTTGCCAGCTCGGCGCATCCTTCCTTTCGCGGCAGCCTGGATCCGGTACCTCAGCGGCTAAAGCCGATTTCTCTATCGGCGTTACCGCAGGCATAAATGCCTGCTCCACCCCGTGGGCCACTGAATCCTACCCTTTGTTCCGGAGCGCAAGAAGAGAGGCGCGCTCGGAGCATAGGACCCGCACCCGGCACTTCACACAAACTCACGTTCGGCGGCCCACTCGGGAAAAACGGAGACCAATGGCGTATACAACTCCTTTATTTTTGGGTTATGTCCAATCTCTGTATGGAGAGCAATTAGGCGGCCGTGTTCGGTTTTTCTGTAGCGGAGGCCGGCTTGCTCGTAGATGTAGCTCAAAACCGCTGATCCCTTGGCATTTGCGCCTAGTTCTTTGATTGCTGCTGCGAGCCAAGAATTCACTTGATCCGAAGATATAATCTTCTGCGTTTCCTTGCTTTGGTCAGCATCTTTCTCTTCTGAAATTGCCTTCGCGATCGCATGTGAATCCAGAAGGTAATCTTCGATTTCGGTGCGCATAAGGAACGCTATCGGGATTGTCTCGCCTGAATGGGGATTTTTGATTTTCTGAATGTATTCTTTCTGTGGTGTCTTATCACCATCGAATAAATAGACTCGGCGAATTGCTTCTTTGCGAAGGGCCGTAAGTAATTCTTCGGATTGGCGTGTGACGGTATGTAGGTCCCCAGAACCCTTCAGTCTGGAGAATGCAGCTGTTGCAAGCAGATCGGGATCTAGCCCTGCTTTCCTCAATAGAATAGGCAAAACTTGTCTATCGGTTTCTCCTTCGACAAATATGATTCGGTCAGCGAATAGTAAGTCTGAATTTTTGTATCCTAGATCGAATAATAGCTGGGAAGTTTTCTGAGAACCCCGATCATCGAAGCCGCTGTCGGTCCCAGAGAGATGGGTGATGCTATTTGCTGGGACGGAATTGATGAAAATAGCCGAATGAGTCGACAACAAGTATTTATGCTGAGCATGCTTCCGCAGGAATTCAAGCAATAAGCGTTCAGCGGTCGGATGCAAGAACGAATGGGGTTCATCAACACAAATCAAGGTGCCTGGTGCACTTGAAATGACAAACGTTGCGAGAGCTAATATCTGTTCTACTCCTGTTCCGCATCGGGATAGTTGGACTTTTTCTTCCGTATATCTCCTGGTGAATCGAATCGTCACTTTGTTGCCTGATACGCTCTCAACGTTGACATACTCAAATTCTGGGAAAAGCTGGGTAATAAAGGCCTGGATCTGATTAAACTGTTTCGGGCGGGCACCCTGAAGCCATTGCAAATACGGCCCGAGTTTTTCCGCATCTCCGCCAAGCTTGATTACGGTATGCAACTCTTGAAAGTCCTTAAAAACACGGTGGCCACTGACGAATTCGACGCTTTTAAGTGCGATAAGATGTCCGAAAATGTCATCCTGCGGATAGATAGTTGCGACACCACCTTCAACAAGCATTCCTCCCGTACCAAATTGCTGCTTGTCTTGGTAATTGCCTGAGGAGGTGTCGTACCAGTATCGGAGATAAGCGTTTCCTCCTTCATTAACGCGAATTATCGGGTACTCCAACGTGCCAATACGAACCTTGACACCTTCTAGAAGTACATACCCTTGTCTCTGGACTTGGAAGTTATAAATGAAATGGACCGTTTGTGAGGCGAGTGTCACTTCCCAAATGGTCTTGCGTTTGTCGATTTGCGGAGCATCGGAAGGATCCGCCTGAAAGAATATGCTGACCCCGAATCCATTGGAGGAGTTCGAGTACTCTAATGCATCAAGCGGGTAAATCTGGTTGGCCTGGCCTCCCACGGGCAGAACTCTGAGCACAGTAGCAGCGGTCAGCATGGCAGTTTTGCCAATATTATTTCGGCCGACGATCAAGTTGAGGCCGTCGGCAATAGATATAAATTGCTTCTTGTAGCCAGCGATGCCGCTCAGTTCAATTCCCAAGAACTTCATGAGTGAATACAGTAACACGGGTTTTTGAGCGATTTGCCGAGTGGTGAGTGGGCCACACTTTCGCCATCAGATTTTGTCCCCTCACGATGCCGTGGGTGCCTGGTGCCCCAGGCATTTTCCTCTTTTCGCCCCTGACCACACCGTGGGTGCCCCATCCTTTGCGTCCTTGAAAACGAGCGTGGAATGGCAAATCTGGCTGCGGACGCAAAGGGTGGGTATCGTCAACCGCCGATCGTGACTGGTCCGTCTTCTCCCAGAGTGTAATACCGGTAAGAGCTCCATCGCCACTGCTCCGGTGACGCGACTAGGCCGCGCTTTACCGGATTCCAGTGAATGTAGTCCAGCTTCTCAGCGACTTTCTTCTCACTGAACACGTTGAAATCATAAGAACGGGGATACCAGAAGGGCGGCGGAGCAGCTTCCGTCAACCGGGAGCGGGCTCTCGAACGGCATTGCCGCGATACCCTTTGCTTGAGAACCTGCATGATTACCGCAACACTTCCATCGTCGGGCTCGCCGATAAGCAGATGGACATGTTCCGGCATCACCACGTAACCAACCACCTGGAATTCGTATTTCTGCCGGACTTGTTCAAATATCTTCAAAAACAGGTCCCGGCGCGACGCGGAGCCGAGAAATGGCTGCCTCCGGTAACAACTACAGGTGATGTAATGAAGATCGCCACCTCCATAGAACCTGCGCAGTCCTTTGGGCATGGGAGGGATTTTATACCCACCCTTTGCGGCCACAATCAGTCTGGTACATAGGACGGAATGGTGAGCCGCAAAGGATGGGGCACCCACATTGTGTCGGGGATGAGCGTGAGGGGTTCGAGGTTTTGTAATCCCACCCTTTGCGGCCGCGGGTCACTCGGGTACATGGGAGAGATTGGTAGGCCGCAAAGGATGGGGCACCCACATTGTGTTGGGGATGAGCGTGACGGTTGGAGGTTTTGTAATCCTACCCTTTGCGGCCGCGGGTCACTCGGGTACATGGGAGAGATTGGTGGGCCGCAAAGGATGGGGCACCCACATTGTGTTGGGGATGAGCGTGAGGGGTTGAGGTCTTGTAATCCCACCCTTTGCGGCACAATCGGCCGGGTATGTAGAACAGATTGGCGGGCCGCAAAGGATGGGGCACCCACAGTATCGGTGAGAATCAGCTTTTACATGGCCAGGCCAATGTACCGATTCGCGGTCCCCGCGAGAGTGGCAAGCTGGGCTGAGCCGCCGGGAGAAGATTGGACATGGCCGGGTGCGGGTTGCGACCTCAGAGAGGCTTACGAGACGAGCTTTCGGCTGAAGATCGCACCGCGACTGGGCGGAGAGCGAAGGCCGCCTCAGCCGGAGATCCCACCTAATGATCGTGCTGAAACCTACGCCAATCTGGGATGACCTGGGATGATGTGGGATGGATGGGGAGGGGGTAGGGGATAAGATTACCAAAATTGCCATAATCGGGTAATTGCCAAAATTGGAACCCCGGGGATGAATCGACTAATCCTTTTGAATCCTAATTGAAGGGGAGGGGGAGGGATGGTTCAGGGGATACAAACCGGACACATCCCTGACAGATTAGACCGGGCACATATCTGACACTGCGAACGGTGGTACAGAGCGGGCGAATCCCTGACCGAATAAACCGGCGGATGGCTAGATAGTGCGAGATGACCGGGTGCGGAGTTTCCACTAGTATGGGTAGAAATTCAACTGAGGGGTCTCCTAAAGATGAAGATGATTTCGCAGTTGTTGTTATGTGGCGCGCTGGCGCTTACCGCTTCTAGTCTGCGCGCTCAGGAGCAGGACGCTGAAGGCTGCAAAGATTCACCGCTGATCACCCGCATGCCGGGCAGCACGATTCATTCTTGCGAGAACAAAGAGTTCGAGCAGGGCAAGTTTCCGCTAGGCGTGGATTCCGAAGGCACGGCAAAAGAAAAGACGGCGGAGGGCGAGTATCACTATTGGGAATACGGCACGCGCGAGGGGATGGGGGAGCTCCAGGTATTCCGCAACTTTGAAACAGCGCTGAAGAGGGCGGGTTTTACCATCGATTACGAGCAGTCACCGGGAGAGATCACCGCGCACAAAGGGACAACATGGTACTACCTGGACAACAAAGGAAGCTTCTACTACCAGATGATCGTTACGGAAAAGCAGATGGAGCAGGAGGTGACCGCCGATGCTTCGATCCTGTCTGATGAGCTCAACAAAGCAGGGCATGTCGCGGTTTATGGCATTCAGTTTGATACCGGAAAGGCGACCATTCAGCCGGGGTCGGCGAATGTTCTGGGGGAGATTGTGAAACTTCTGCAGCAGAACGCCGACCTGAAGCTACGCGTGGAAGGCCACACCGACAACCAGGGCAATGCGGCGGCAAATCAGGCACTTTCAGAGAAGCGCGCCCAAGCCGTGGTGGCGTGGCTGACGGGCAAGGGAATCAGCGCGTCGCGCCTGACGTCGAAGGGATTTGGCGCCACAAAACCGGTGATGGACAACAGCACGGAAGATGGTCGGGCGAAGAACAGAAGAGTGGAGCTGGCAAAAATGTAGGCTTCAGCGAACTTGGTAATTTACGCACCGGCGCGCTCACCGGTCGCGCCTTGTTTCTTTTGAATAGCTCGGCTGCATTTGAGACGCTTACTGCATCTGTCGCCGCTCGGCTTGCTGGCTGGGCAGCACTTGCTCGGCCTGGCGCGCCGAGATCATTGGGCCAGGGACGCGTATCCCAAGATAGACTCTGGCCGCGAGCACGCCACCTAACATTGGAGCAACGATGAAAAGCCAGAGCTGGTCAAGCGCCCATCCGCGGACCCAAATCGCGGGGCCAATGCTGCGCGCGGGATTGAACGAACCATTGGTGATGGGGATTCCGGCCAGGATTATGGTCGTCAAAATGAGGCCGATCGGGATGCCGGCAAAGCCCGCGGGCGCACGGTCATCGGTCGCACCCAGAACGGTAATTACGAGCAGCATGGTCAGAAACATTTCCGCGACAAAGCAAGCCCACATGGTGTAGTTGCCCGGAGAGTGATCGGCATAGCCGTTGGCGGCGCCGGCCAGAGAAGCCAGCGATCCGCCGGGAGCGTGAGTAGCAATGAACAACACAACGCCCGAAGCGATGATGCCCCCGACGCACTGCGCGATCCAGTAGCCGACGGCCTCTTTGGCGCCCATACGCCGCGCCACCAGCATTCCCAGGGTAACAGCGGGGTTGATGTGGCATCCGGAGATGGGACCAAGCGCGTAGGCCATTGCCAGAAGCGAGAGGCCAAATGCCATGGCTACACCGACATTATGGACCTGGGCCCCGGCGATCACGGCGGTGGTCAGCCCGGCAAAGACCAGAACGAATGTGCCAAACAGCTCGGCGGCGTATTTCATGGCAATTTCACCTCGAATATTTTCGACCTACATCGACAAACCATCCCGGAGAAAGCCTCTGCGCGAAACAGAGGCGCAAAGGATTGCGGCGGTTTCTGGTTGTGGTGTCAGCGGGCAATTCTACATGGCAGTTTTTGTTTTGGCACGTACATGTCTAGGTTCCGGAACTCGCGCGGCCAAGGAACCTCTGGAGTCGAGGTAAAGACCCAAGAGTTTATGTGGGTCAGAAATAGGCCATGGCACTAATGGCATCTATTCGGGCGGTCAGCGGCCTTTATATATTGCAGAGACCAGGCGCAGCCTGTAAAACCCGTAAGCTTCTGGAAACACACAGCTTACGCGCCCCCATGCGCAGGGATCTCAATTTCCCGGAGCTCGGCCATTGATCAAAGTAAACGCCAAGATTTTTAAGATTATCTACCGGCTCACTCTTCCTGGCAGCTTATTGATTGTAATCTCCGCCTTGTTGATCCGGGTGGGAGTCCTGGCCGACCCGCAATCGCCCATGGTGCAGTTCTTTCCTGCGGTGGTATTTGGCACTGGCCTGGTGCTGAGCGCGTTCTTCCGTCGCAGCCGGCTGTTCTTCGCCCTGCTGGCGTTAGCGTTGGCGCAGACGATCTTCACCTGGGTTCTTCCGCACCTGGCTTCGCGGACTGCACACATTACGGCAAATGCGGTTGCGCTCTTGCTTCCACTCGACCTGCTGTTGCTGGCGTTCGTGAAGGAGCGCGGCATCATTTCGCCGACAGGGCGCAAGCGCCTGGCGATCGTGGCCGGGCAGATCCTTGCCGTCTGGATCTTGTGCATACCTGCTCTGGCGCAGGCAGCCACGCAGATCGGCCGGGCATTCGCGCCACTGGCGCTTTCGAATTGGAGTGGGCTTTCCCAGCCTGCGCTGCTGGCATTTGTGCTGGCCGCTGCTGTAATCACGGTTCCTCTGGTGCGGCGATACAAAGCGGTTGAGAGCAGCTTGCTGTGGAGCTTGATTGCGGCGTTTATCGCGCTGCGCACCGCGGCGGCCACCCATCTGGATGGCGTGTTCTTTGCCGCGGGCGGCTTGGCGCTGATCGTGGCGCTGATTGAGACTTCATACGCCATGGCGTACCTGGATGAGCTGACGCAGTTGCCCAGCCGCCGGTCGCTCAATGAGGCGTTACTCAAACTCGGCGATACATACACCATCGCCATGATGGATGTGGACCATTTCAAGAAATTTAACGATAGCTACGGCCACGAAGCCGGCGACCAGGCTCTGCGAATGGTCGCTTCGCGGCTGGCGCACATCACCGGCGGCGGACGCGCTTATCGCTATGGCGGTGAAGAATTCGCTGTGGTGTTTCCGGGCAAGGCATCAGAAGAAGTGTTCGTTTTTCTCGACCGCATGCGGCGCGTGATTGAGCAGTCTGTCTTCACCGTGCGCGGCAAAGACCGGCGCAGAAAAGGGAAGACAGGAATTGGCCGCGGCAGCAAGAAGCAAACCAATGTTACGGTCAGCGTTGGATTGGCGTCATGCCAGGGCGACCATCTGGCGCCCGCTGAAGTCATGCGCATGGCTGACCAGGCGCTGTACAGAGCTAAGGCCAAAGGCCGCAATTGCACCGTTACCGCCAAACTGGGCAAGGCTGCCGGATCGGTGCGCGAGCTACGGACCGCCATGAGTATCTGAGCCCGGTTAGTTCATCTGCAACCCAGCTTCGCGCATACGCTGCGCGTGATTGGAGTAAGAGATCGCCTGAATGCGGTCGCGATCCAGACCCAGCGGGTTGGGCGTGAAGATGAAATCCGTCCGGCGAGGAATGTTCGCAGCTTCACGCATGAACAGCTCGCGTACCGGCGCGACATACTCAGGATGCTGTTCCAGTTGTTCGCGGAGATAGTCCATGCCGTGCACCAGATGGCGGCCTTCGTCCGAGCGGATCAACTTGATGCCTTCAAGAAGCCTGGGAAACATGCCGGTTTTTGCCAGCAGGTCTTCAAAAAACTCATATCCCGTCAGCGCCATTGTCCCTTCCACCACGGCCATGTAATGGCACGCGAAAAGCGTTAAAGCCAGTTGCAGCTCGCCGTTCTGGCCGCTGGTAAGGGCTTTGCCGATGGTCTCTCCGCGCTGGCGCAGTTCATCCAGCAGTACGCCTTTGTATTCCGGCACCAGGTAGGCCGCCGTATCCACCTTGCCGCAGACTTCCTGGAAGTAGCGCTCAAAGAACTCCGCGTGCTTCACCTCTTCAAATATCTGGGTGGAGAGAAACATCCGCCGGTCAAGATCAGGCATGGCCAGCATGAACCAGGCCAGCGTGTCAGAGACGCTTACTTCGCCTTCATAAAACAGGGCGCAGGTCTTGATGAGCTGCTCGCGCTGGTCTGCATTCAGCATCTGCCAGTGCGCCTTGTCTTCCGTGAGATCGATTTTTGCCGGGTCCCAGACGCCCAGGCTCTTGGCGATGGAATAAAGTTGGCGGGGCGATTTGGTGCTGTGCGCGGTCGTGGACAAACTACACCTCCGAACCTGCTTACGGTATCAGAAGCCGTGGCGGAATACGAATAAAACAGCAACGGAGTGCGGCAAACATTTTGTGCCGGAAAGTGAGTACAATCATCCGATTGACGATGTTTCAAGGAGGCCATTATGGCAGCACAGCCGCAAGCAATCCCGCAGGAGAGCAAGACAATCAGCCAGACCATCCTGCCCGAGTTCGACCACGAGATGGCGAACACTCGCAAGTCGCTGGAGCGCATACCGGACGACAAGCTGAGTTTCAAGCCACACGCCAAGTCCATGTCGCTGGGAGCACTGGCTACGCACCTGGCAACCATCAATCACTGGCTTGAGGCCATCCTTGGTGTGGATTCGTTCGACGCCGGCACGGTCCCGCCGAATCCTGAGTTGAAGTCGCGCGCGGAAGTTCTGGCGGCATTTGACCAGCACGCCGCGTCCGGCCGCAAGGCCATTGCCGGCGCCACTGACGCGCATCTGGCAAAGCCTTGGGCGCTGCTCTTCAAGGGCCAGACCATCTTCACGCTGCCGCGGGTCGCCGTGCTCCGCAGCTTCATTCTGAACCACACCATTCATCATCGCGCGCAGCTGGGTGTTTATCTCCGGCTGAATGATGTGCCTGTGCCTTCCATCTATGGGCCGTCCGCCGATGAAGGGAACATGTAAACGGGAAGCTGGCGGAAAAAACTAAAGGCCTCGGCGTTTACCGAGGCCTTCATAAGAGCCCTTCTGACCGGGTGCTTTCCCCCGAAACCACCAGTCAGATTCTTATTGCACAATCATCATCGCAGGCCCGCCTGGTTGCGACAAGAGTACTGAGGTAACAGGCGGGAACTCTTACTCTGCGCACCCAGCATTATTCCCCGCCAACCGCGCAGAATGCGGCGATCTTTGGACTCAGGCTCAGCAATTAACCCTAGCAGGCTTCGCGGCAGCAAGTTCCCGTCATGCAGTGACCATCTTCACCGGTGACCCCTTGGCCGGCCAGCTCTTTACAAATGTTCCGAAGCGGTCAAGCGCCCTGGAGAAAGAAAAATTGTCTCCGACGGCGGCAAAGCCCAGGCGGAAATGTGAGGGCGCATCGAAGCAATCGCCGGGAGCCAGCAGGATTCCATGCTCGGTGGCGGCCTGGCAGAACGGGCGGTCGTTCTCTCCGCTCACCAGCCAGGGGAACGCGGTCATGCCGCCTTGCGGCGGAATCCAGCCGAATACGTCGCGATGGTCCGCCATGAAGCGCTCGAGGAGCTTGAGGTTTCGGGTGGCGGCTTCCTGGGTCTTGCCAAGCACGACGTCACGGTTGCGGATTGCGATTTCCGAAAGAATTTCTCCGGTGGTGGTGTTGCTTATTGAGAAGTAGGCGCGCGCGGTCCAGTATTGCCGGCGACGCCGGGCGTCGTGCTCGATCATCCATCCGGTGCGCACGCCGGCAATCGAAAATGCCTTTGACAGGTCGGCGATCACGGTGGCGTGGGGCAGGCGCGCCGCCGATTTCGTTTGCCTTCCGTGGTAGATGGGGTGGTAGACCTCGTCACTGACTAGTTGAATTCCGCGCTCGGCGGTGAAGTCGTGCAGGACTTCCATTTCGCCGTCGCCGATGGTCGCGCCCGTGGGGTTGTGCGGGCTGTTGACCAGGATGAGCCTGGTCTTCGAGTCGGCGAGCCGCTTGATCTCGTCGGGGTCGATGCGGAAGCCGTTCTCGCGGCGCACGCGATAGAAGCGGGTTTCCAGACCAAGAGATTCCGGGAGCGCCGAGAAAGTAGTGAATCCAGGCAGCGGAATAATTACGTTCGCGCCGGGCTCGGCGGCCAGCCACATCAGGGCCACGAGCGCCTCGGAGGCGCCTGTCGTGACTTGGACGGCCTCTACCGGGACACGCTGCATTTCAGCGATCGCCTCACGCAAACTGTCGGCGCCGGCGGGGCGGCTGTAGACCAGCTTGTGGTTCAGGAAGCGGTGGCGCGTTTCGTCGTCGGCGAGGGCCAGAATGTCGTTTACGGTCCAGGTCGGTCCGGTGCTCGCACCGAGGTTGAATTCTATGTCGTGTTCGTACTGGTCGAGCCAGGCATCGAGCAGGAAGGGCTTGAGTTGCATGCGAGCACCTCAGAAGGAGAAGTTGGTTCCCGTTATTGATTCTGCGAGTCGGCGCACGGATGTTTTTTAGTTTACGAGCGATGAGAATCCAGGTCGGCTCCGTTCCTGATCCGCGTTCATCAGCGTGAATCAGCGGTAAGAGCTTCCTAATCCCACGATCTGCGCTCATCTGCGCCGATCTGCGGCAAACCGCGCTCTTCTCCGTGCCTCCGTGTCTCAGTGGTAGGTTTTCTTCCGCTGTCGCCAAAAACGTGCACCAAATCGCAACTCTTAGTAAGCTAGTAGGGCATGGCAACGGAAAACTCATTCGATATCGTCAGCAAAGTGGATCTGCAGGAGGTCTCCAACGCGATCCAGAACGCGCTCAAGGAGGTCCACACGCGCTTTGACCTGAAAGACTCAAAGTCTGACATTCAACTGGAAGGCAAAGAGGCCCTGATTTTGAGCTCGGTGGATGAATACAAGTTGAAGGCCGTGACCGACATTCTCCAGGGCAAGCTGGTGAAGCGCGGCGTGCCCATCAAAGCGCTGACGTATGGCGCCATGGAGCCGGCGGCGGGTTCGAGCGTACGGCAGAAAGTTACGATGCAGCAGGGCATCCCGATTGAGAAAGCGCGCGAAATTGTGAAAGTAATCAAGGATTCCAAAAAGAAAGTTCAGGCTTCCATCCAGGGCGACACCGTGCGCGTAAGCGGCAAAGATCGCGACGCGCTGCAAGAGATCATTGCGCTCCTGCGCGGACACGACTTCGGCATCGACATGCAGTTCACGAATTACAGGAATAACTAAAAAGGGGAAGATTGAGCTCACCCGCAACCACGTCCGCCAAAGAAGTCTTTGAGCTGCTGCGCGACGACCTGGCCGCCATTGAGCGCGAGTTCGGCCGGGACACCGTTTCCAGCGTGCGCGCCATCACCGATATCGGCGAGCACCTGCGCGCCGGCGGCGGCAAGCGCATACGCCCCGTGCTGCTGCTGCTCTCGGCCAAACTCTTTCCCCACGATGAGAAGAGCGCCATCAGACTGGGAGCTGTTGTGGAGCTTTTGCACACAGCCACGCTCGTTCACGATGACATTATCGACGAAGCCAAAACCCGACGCGGGCGTCCCGCCGCCAACACGCAGTGGGGAAACGCGAAATGCGTGCTCGCCGGCGACTGGCTCTACATGCAGGCTTTCAAGATCGCCGTCCAGGAACGCAACTTCCGCGTGCTTGATGTCCTGATTGATCTTACCCAGCAAATGGTTGAAGGCGAGTTGCTTCAGATGGACAAGCTGGGTAAATGTATTTCCTTGGAAGAACATTTTGATTTGATTTTCCGCAAAACCGCTTGCCTGTTTTCGGTGTCCACGCGGCTGGGCGCCATTATCGGCAAGGCGACGGACGAACAAGAGATGCGCCTGGGCGAATATGGACGCAACCTCGGCCTGGCTTTTCAGATCGTTGACGACGTCCTTGATCTCACCGCCTCAGAAGAAGTTCTGGGCAAGCCCGTGGCCAGTGACCTGCGCGAAGGCAAGGTCACCATGGCGGTGATCCATGCGCTGCAGCAGTGCACGCCGGCCGAGCGCAAGCTGGTTGAAGCTGTGCTGGAAGAGCGCGCCTTCGTCAGCGTGAAGCATGAGCAGATTCTGGAGATTTTGAACCGCTACGGCTCCATCGGCTACGCTTACGATGAAGCTGCCAAGCACGCCGAACTCGCGCGCAAAGCCATCTGCTCATTTTCCGCGTCGGACATTAAACGCGCTCTACTCTCGATCCCGGATTTTATCGTGGAGAGAAGCAGCTGAACGTTTCTTCGCGCACGAAACAAGTGCCAGGGCATGACTTCAATCATCAGTGCTCTTATTGCGCCACCTGCTTCAGCCTTTCCCGCAAATATTCCTGCTCGACCTTGTTCGTCGCCAGGTTCAAGGCTGCAGAATATGCCTGCGCCGACTCCGTCTTTCTGCCGAGGCGCCGCAGGATGTCCGCTCGTGCGGCGTGAAAAAGATAGTAGCGTTCCAGACTTCCTGTCGCGCCAACCTGATCTATCTGCTCGAGGCCGCGCTCCAGCCCGTCGCTCATGGCCACGGCAACGGCGTGGTTCAGCGCGACAATCGGCGAAGGCGAAACTCGCATCAGCTCGCGGTAGAGCGCGGCAATCTCCTGCCAGTCAGTTTCGGCCGGCGAAGCCGCTTGTGCGTGGATGGCAGAGATCGCGGCCTGCAACTGATATGGCCCAGCCTGTCGTATGCGCAGAGCTTTGTTGAGCAGCCCAACGCCTTCGCGGATACGCTCCTGGTCCCACAGCGAGCGGTCCTGCTCTTCCAGCGTAACCAGCCTGCCTTGTTTGTCCATGCGCGCGTCGCGCCGAGAATCGTGTAGCAGCATGAGCGCCAGCAGGCCTAGGTTTTCCGGCTCATCCGACAGTAGCTCGCACAGCGTTCGGCACAGGCGAATGGCTTCCGCGCACAGTTCGCGGCGGATCAGCGAATCTCCCGCCGTCGCCGAATATCCTTCATTGAACACCAGATAGATGACGGCCCGCACCGAGTCGAGCCGTTCCGGGAGTTGTGTCCGCGGAGGAACTTCGTAAGGAATGCGCGCTTCGCTGATCTTGCGTTTGGCCCGCACCAGCCGCTGCGCCAGCGTTGGTTCCGGCAAAAGAAACGCGCGCGCGATTTCCGGCGTCGTCAATCCGCCCAGCGTGCGCAGCGTGAGCGCCACCTGCGCTTCCTGATGCAGCGCCGGATGGCAACAGGTGAAGATCAGCCGCAGGCGATCGTCGGGAAATATCATTGCGTCAGCTTCACCCATATTCGCTTCGGGCTGATACGTTGTTGGCGTTTCATATAACAGCGGCTCTTGTTTTTCCCGCCGCGTCCGCTCGCGCCGGCTATGGTCGACCAGCTTGCGATGCGCGACCGAAGTAATCCACGCTCCCGGATTGTCGGGAACGCCCTTGATCGGCCAGTTTGCCACCGCAGCCGCAAAAGCTTCTTGCATGGCTTCTTCCGCCAGGTCAAAAGATCCGGCAATGCGGATCAGAGTGGCAATGATCCGCCCTGATTCCTGCCGGAACACAGACTCGATCGTGCCGCCAACCTTATCCATTGTTGCCGGTTGCGCTCAGCGCAGGTTCCTGAATCTTTGCGCTTACCGGGACCGCCTGCAGTGGGCGAATCTCCACACAGCCTTGCAGTCCGCCGCACGCCGTGGGAATCTTCGCTGCCCAGGTAATCGCTTCGTCCAGATCTTTGCAATCAAGAATGTAGTAGCCGGCCAGCTGCTCTTTGGTCTCCGCAAACGGCCCGTCGGAAATCATCGGGCTGCCGTTTTGCAGGCGGACAGTGGTTGCTGTGCTTGTGTTGGCCAGCGGCTCGGCGGCCTCCAGCACGCCCCTGGCGCGCGCTTCGCGCATGACTGTCCCGTGACCGTTCATGACCTGCTGCATCTCTTCCTGTGAACTGCGGGCAATCGCGTCTTCCCGCGTGTAAATCAAAAGCATGTAACGCATAGGTTTTCTCCTCGGCAAAAGAAATCGGTGCAGGGAAGCGCGCTCGGCCGGTGGACCAGGCGCGCTTCACAAAGACATGCGCTCACTGTCATTTTACGCGGTGATATTCAATGTTTTCCACGAACTTAGGCCTGCCGTTTTCCTGGAAAGTCCAGTTGGCGGAAAAGGCGTCCGCGCTGGCGAACTTAAACGCCACGTTGTGCATGTGGCCCGCGTTCAGATCGCTCAGGTTGCCGCCGCCGGCAAAGTTAAACACCAGTTGATTGCTCGCCGGATCGTAGGCTTCGGCCTGCATGTGCGGCTGGTTGCCGGCCGTGCAGTAATGCGTCAGCACCAGACGATTTCCGTCAAGATGATAGACTGTCAGCATCTCGCTCTCGCCGGGAACTTTCACGTGCTCCACCAGAGCGCTGCCGTTCGAGATTACTTCATAAGAGCTTGTCACCTTGCCCCGTTGACTGGTTGCTTCCCAGCTTCCCGCCAGGGTCTTGAGTTTAGCGAAAGCCTCGCTGGCGTTCGTCTCTGGCTTGCCCGCTGCCTGGGCCACGGTGCCGGCCAGTCCCAGCCAAACCACTGTCGCCGCCAGTAGGCCCATTATCCAGATCGAAATTGACCGAGTGTTGCTCATAACTTCCTCCTCGTAAGATCGCCGTCAGGAGCCTGTTTCGTCCTGCTCACAGTAACGACGCCCCATCCCTCAGGAATCGACAACGCAGCGCAACAATTTTAGCTGGGCTTACCTCAGAATTTACCTGCTCTTTATTGAGGTAGTCTGGGCCAGCCTCTATACTGAAGACAGGAGAATGTGACCGTGCCTCTTTCCGCTGTAATAGTCGATGACGAGCAGCTTGCACGCGATGAGCTGAGCTACCTGCTCAAATCCGTTGACGACGTCCAGGTTGTTGCGCAGGGCCACAATGGGCTTGAAGCCATCAACCTGATCCGGGAATTCTCTCCCGACATTCTTTTTCTCGATGTGCAAATGCCCGGCCTTGACGGCTTCGGCGTCATCAAGAAGCTGCTCGATAAGAAGGTCCCTCTGCCGCAGATCGTATTCGCTACC
>Ga0209647_1002430_pt1 | contig 15118 bp, 10 predicted proteins | sample GraSoi_2013_60cm_FD_185827 | JGI IMG/M metagenome (GOLD analysis project Ga0209647, IMG submission 185827) | Grasslands soil microbial communities from the Angelo Coastal Reserve, California, USA - Sample 9_17_2013_60cm (SPAdes) (version 2) | ecosystem: Environmental > Terrestrial > Soil >...
ATGATCTGCAACAGCTTCGACTACGACACCGGCTGGGGCGTGTACCTGCAGAACACCCACGACGTCACCATCGACCACGCATCGGCGAATGCCGACGACACCGGGGCGTTCGTGCTCGACAACGCCTGGAACGTGAACCTTGGCAACAGCGCCGCCGGGGCGGGCGGTCCGATCTGCATCACGCTGAACGGGCAGAAGACGTTCACCGGGTACCACGCCGACCTGCAGGGCGGCCTCTTGCTGGTGAACGGGTCCCATGACAATGCGATCCACGACGACCAGTTCCCAGCCAGCACCGGTTACAGCATCGGCAGCGGAGGAAACGGATTCTTCGCCAACCCGTGCACTAACTCGAACGAGCCCTTCAGCCCGGTCGAGGCCCCGATGGGCAGCAACAACACGTTCACGAATGTGTGCTACTCGTCAACCGACATCGCCAGCCTGGAGCCTGTCCAACCATGTAAGTAGCCGACGCGCGTGCCAGGCACCGAGAACCACCAGATGACAGGCCCGATCATGTCCGAATTGCGGCAGCGAAGACAGCGAAGTTATCGGTAAAGCGGGTGATGTCGGCCTCGTCGTGCTGGACCGAGATCAGCCACTGCTCGATCTTCCCCCAGGGCGGCAGGAAGACCCCTCCGTTGTGCTGGAACAGCCAGTGCGCCTGGCTGTAGGAGTCGTCGATGCCGAGGAACCCGCGGAAATCGCGGACCGGCTCGGCGGTGAACACCACGCATCCCTTCGCGCCGACGGACACCACCTGCGCCTGCAGGCCGTGGCGGTCAATCTCCCGCTGGACTCCGGTGACGGCCTGCTGCCGCAGCGCCTCGATCCGCTGGTAGGCGGCGGGCGTGGCGACCTCGCAGAGCATGGCCCGGCAGGCGGCCATGGCCAGCGGGTTGCCGTTGAACGTGCCGACCATCTCGTAGTCCCCGTTGGCGACGTGCCCCATCGCCTCCTCGGTGCCGCCGATGGCCGCGACGGCGACGCCGCCCCCGATGGCCTTGGCCAGGCAGATGATGTCCGGAGTGACGCCGGTCATCTTGGCAGCCCCGCCGGGACCGGCGGTGAGCCCGGTCTTGACCTCGTCGAAGGTCAGCAGCACGCCCCTGGAGTGCAGCAGCTGCTTCAGGCCGGCCAGGTACCCGGGCTCGGGCAGGATGATCCCGGCGTTCATCATGATCGGCTCGATGATCATCCCGGCGACCCGGCCGGGTTGCTCGTCCAGCAGCCGGGCCACGCCCTCGAGGTCGTTGAACCCGACCACCAGCGTGAGGTCCACGATCGCCTGCGGGATCCCGGTACTGGATCGGACCTGGGCTGGCTTGTGAGGCGGCCCGACCTCCTCCGCCTCGGGGCAGACCGATACCTGGACCGAGTCATGGTGGCCGTGGTAGCAGCCCTCGACCTTGATGATCAGGTCGCGGCCGGTGATGGCGCGCATCAGGTGGATGGCGTCCATCGTCGCCTCGGTGCCCGAATTGGCGAACCGCCACAGCGGCAGCCCGAACCTGCGGGTCAGCTCCTCGGCCACCAGGATGGCCGCGGGAGTCGGCTGGGCGAAGTGCGTGCCGAGCGCGGCCTGGCTGCGCACCGCCTCCACGATGGCGGGATGTCCGTGCCCGGCCAAGGCCGCGCCGTACCCGCCGTGCAGGTCGACGTACTCGTTGCCGTCCACGTCGTAGATCTTGGATCCCCTGCCGTGGCTCAGCCAGACCGGCTGTGGCCGGGTGGCCTGCCAGCTGGAGGTGACCCCTCCGGCGAGGGCGGAGCCGGCCCGTCCGGCTAGGCGGCGTGATTCGGGCTGGCGCGCGGCGAAAATCTCCTCCTGCCAGGCGATGATGTCGCCGATGCCGGCCAGCGATCCGGTGGGATGGCCTGGTGACTCTGCCGGCGCGGCCTGCTCGGCCATTGCGCGCTCCTCACGCCATTGACTGAATGTTCAGTCTACATGAGCTCCGCTGCCGGGCAAACGGCATTCAGTCCCCAGGCCGGGCTGAGCGGAGGGGGGCGGGGGGAGCGGATCGGGGTGAGCGGGGCCTGGGTTGGTCGCGGATCACCGGCGGTTGGGGTCGCTCACCCGCGGTCGGCGACAGCGCGCCCGTATCGGGACCAGGCCGTGGCTGCGGCCCGCCAGCCGAGCAGGAACAGCCCGAGGAAGGCCAGCGCGACGCCTATGAACGCCGGCGCTGTGCCCTGGCCGGCCACGACCCGCAGGATCATGCCGACGGCGACGGTGCCGAGCCACGCGCCCACGCCACCGGGGATGATCGCGGCCGGCCGACGCCAGGCCCGGGCCACCAGCCAGCCGACCGCGAGCCCGGACAGGAACGGCCACGCGGTGCTGGCCAGGCCGGCCACCCACTCGCCATGGTGATGGCTGGCCCGGCCGATGGCGACAAAGGCCAGCACGCAGCATGCATCCAGGAGCGCGGCGGCGGGCGGCCCGATGCCGTCCCGCCGAGAGTCGGGCGGGCCCATGCGGGCCAGGGTAGCTGGGCCCGCGGGATGACCCTGACCGGCCCAGCCGCAGAGATGCTGCGGACCTCCGGTCCGTACCCGCCGCGGAGGTCACGCCACGGCCCGGGCGGCCGGCAGGCCGCGACCCGCCACTATGCTGCGAGCACATGCCTCGCTTGCTGATCGTGCATCACACGCCGTCCCCGGCGATGCAGGCCATGTTCGAGGCCGTGACGGCCGGAGCGGGCCACGAGGACATCGAGGGCGTCGAGGTCGTGATCAGGCCCGCGCTGACCGCGGCCGCGGCCGACGTGCTCGCCGCCGACGGCTACCTGCTCGGCACGCCGGCCAACATCGGCTACATGTCCGGCGCTCTGAAACACTTCTTCGACGGCATCTACTACCCGTGCCTGGAGGCCACCAGGCGCAGGCCCTACGCGTTGTACGTGCATGGGGCCAGCGACACCGCAGGAGCGGTCCGTGCCGTGGAGGCCATTGCCACCGGCCTGGCGTGGCGCCGTGTCCGTCCGGTGGTGTCGGTGACCGGCGCGCCGCAGCGCGCCGACCTGGAGGCCTGCTGGGAGCTTGGCGCCACGGTCGCGGCGGAGCTGGCCGGATGATCGTCACCGTCACGCTGAACCCGGCGCTGCACGTCGGCTACGCAGCCGAGAAGGTGGGGCTCGGCCGCTACAACCAGGTCACCAGGGTTCATTACCGGGCCGGCGGCAGGGGCCTGGTCGTGGCGCGAGTGCTGCACACGTTCGGCCACGAAGTGGTGGCGGCCGGGCTGGCCGGCGGCGCCTCCGGCGAGATGATCAGGGCCGAGCTGGCGCGGGCCGGGGTCGCGACGCAGTTCACCTGGATCACCGGGGAGTCCCGGCGGGTCGTCGAGGTGACCGACGAGGTCGGGCCGGGCGAGGGCGGGCCGGACGGGCAGATGACCAGCGCCATCACGACGTTCTGCGAGCCCGCCCCGTACATCACCACCGAGGAGCTCGGCCGGCTGGCCGCCGACTACCGCTCGCTGATGGCCGACGCCACCGCAGCGGTGCTCTGCGGGAGCCTCCCGGCCGGGCTTCCCGCCGAGACGTACGGCTCCCTGGCCACCTACGCGGCGGAGGCCGGCGTCCCGGTCGTGCTCGACACGGGCGGCGGCGCCCTGTGGCACGCGGTGACCAGGCGCCCGGCTCTGGTCATACCCGAGCCTCAAGCCGCCGACCCGGCGGAGCTGATCGCGAAGGGTGCGGGGGCCGTGGCCATCCTGTCCCCCGGCCAGGTCAGCGTGGTCACCGCCGAGGGGCGGTGGAGCGCCGGACTGGCCGGCCAGCAGCCTGCGGCAGCCGGGTCCGGGGAGGCGGCTGCGGCGTCTGGGGAGGCGCCCGCGGCACCGGGAAGGGCGGCGGCAGCGTTCCGCGACGCCCTGGCCGCGGGGTTCGTGCCCGGCATCGCGCTGAGCTGGTCCTGGCCGGACACTCTCGCGCACACGGTGGCCCTCGCCGCGTCGTCGGGTCCGGCGGGGGAGGTCGACCTCGAGGCCTACGAGCGGCTGCTGCCCCGCGTGATCGTGACGTCACAAGCAAGATAGACAGACATAACGGGTAACAGGTCAGTTCATCAGTTGTGCTCCGCTCTCATAGTAAACTTCCCAGACTGCCGTTAGGCTATGCGCCGTGACTCATGCTGGCGGTGGACTGGAGCGCCGCCCCGAGAGCCTGCCGATTCGCCCCTCCGACAAAGTCGCGGAGCGCAGCCCGGAGACCCTCTCGGAGCGCCGCACCGAGGTCTCGGAGCGCCTGCCGGTGCCCTACCGCACCGAGCGCGGCGGCGACGCCGCGAACATCATGGGCTGGCCGGAGTTCGCTTCGTGGGTCCACCGCCGCGGTGTCGTGCTCTTCGGCATCGTTCTGATCGCGGCGCAGCTGATCTGGAGATCCCTCTTCCTCAGCCATTACTTCTTCTGGCAGGACGACTTTCACTTCCTGGACGGGGCGCTCAGCCATTCCTTCACCTGGAGTTACCTCAGCCAAGTGGCAGCGGGTCACTGGTTTCCCGGGGTCTATGCGATTTCCTGGGTAGTGGCCAGGGCCGGGCTGTATGACTGGGGGTTCGCGTCCACGATCACCGTGGTCATGCTGGCGGCCGCGAACCTCGCGGCGCTCCGGCTGCTGCGGACGCTCTTCGGGGACCGGCCGGCGATCCTGGTGCCGCTCCTGATCTACCTGCTCTGCCCGCTGTCAGTGATGGACATCCGGTTCTGGGCGGCGGCGATCGAGTTGTGGCCGCTGGTGATTGCCATCTTCATGGCATTGACCGCGCAGGTGCACTACGTACGCACCCGCCGCTTCCGGCATGCGGTCGCGGCCGCTGCCTGGCTGGCGGTCGGGCTGATCTTCAACGAGAAGGCCCTGGTCTTGCCGCTGCTGCTGTTCGCGATCACGTCCGCGTTCCTCATGGAGGGGCCCTGGCGGCGCACGATTCGCGAGTGCCTGGTGAAGTACTGGCGGGCCTGGCTGCTGCAGGCGGTGCTGCTGGCCTGCTACGCCACCGCGCTCGTGTGGTCGCTGAGCAAGTCGCCGGCGAAGCCGAGCGTCCCGGGCACGGCCTCCGCGGTGCTCAGCTTCACCGAGGAGCTTGTGAAGGACACGTTCGTGCCGGGCGCCATCGGCGGGCCATGGCAGTGGTCCGGTAGCCCCGACGCGCAGATGGCATCCGCCGCCACGCCCAACGCGCTGGCCTGGCTGGCCGTGATCGTGGCCGTGGCCGTCATCCTGGCCAGCATCGTGCCACGCCTGTACGCCTGGCGTAGCTGGGCCATCCTGGCGGGATGGGTGCTCGCGGCCGATGTGGGCCCCGTCGTGATCGGCCGGCTCGGGGAAATGACCCCCGGAGTGCTCGCGCAGCAGACCCGCTATGTGGCCGACGCGGTTCCGATCCTGGCCATATGCGTGGGCCTGGCGTTCCTGCCGCTGGCCGGCCAACCGGACGCCAGGAGGCGCATGGCGGCCCCGGACGGGAGCCAGGTCAGCCAGGCGGGACGCTTGGTCGCGGCCGGCCTGGTCGGCGCGTTCACCATCGGTTCGGTGTGGTCGGTCCAGGACCTGCAGAACACGACCTCGGGCCGGGTGAGCCAGCTCTATATCGCGAACGCCGAGGCGGCGGTGGCCGAGGCGCCGGCCGGGACGGTGATTGCCGACTGGCCGGTGCCTGAGACGGTCATGATCGGCGCGTTCGGGCAATTCGGCCGCGCCTCCGAGGTGATCGGGCCGACGGAGAGCGCCGTGGAGAAGACCAATATCCGCTGGTCGCTACAACCGGTCGGCACGATCGATCATCTCTTGATGTTCGGTCCTGACGGTCGGCTGTACCAGACGGCGATGTATGGCCCGGCGAGTATTCCGGTTCCGGCGGGACAGGCTTGCCAGCGTGTGCGCCACGGGAAGGCGGTTGTCCGGTTCACGTCCCCGACGTTCCCCGGTGTGAACGAGCTGCGCATCGCATACGTTGCCGCTCCGGCGGTGCATAGCGTGACCGTCAGCTATGGGGGGGTTGCACAGGTGCTCGCCGTCCAGGAGGGCCTGCACGCCGCCTATCTCCTGGAACGGGGAAGCGTGGACAGCGTCACCATCTCGGGGGCAGCCATGAGCGGCCGTGGATTGTGTATCGGTGACATGGCGGCGGGCATCCTTCAGCCGTCGACCTCAGGGCCGGTGATCCCGGCCACCTACTGATCGGCCGAGGTTCCCACGGCGTCGCCGATGCGTGCCCGCTCAAGCAGGCGTGCATGCTCGTCGTCGGCGACGGGCGCGGCCCGCTGGGCGAGCATCACGGGAATGTCGTTCTCGATCCGGTAGCTGCGCCGCAGCCGGGGGTTATAGAGCAGAGCCTCATCGGAGAAGTACAGGAGGCCGCCCTTGTCAATAGGGCAGACCAGAATCTCAAGCAGCGCTTCGTCCAGGGCCATGAATCCCACCTTTCGTTACGCCGGATTCGCCTCGCCTTGCTCCCGGGCCGGGCACCGCCACGTCCGACAGCACCCCCGCGCCCTGCCTGGACAGCAACACCACCACGCAGCCCGCGATGAGGATGCCGACGAGGCGGAGCGCCAGTAGCGCCGGGTCGGAGGGAAGCCGCTCGTGGAACAACCAGGTAGCGACCACGATAAAGTAAATGCTTCCGAGCACGTTGGAAACGGGGGCAACGATGGAAATACGGCAGCGTTGCAGCGCAGTCTGGAACAGGAGCAGGCCGACCGCGGAGCACGCCGCCATCACGTAGAGGTACGGCGACGACACCACCGCGATCAGGATGGCCGCGACCCCGTGACGGTGCAGGAGCACCCCGGACAGCGCCTTGATGGCCAGCGCGGCCACGCCGTACAGCAAGCCGGTGGCGATGCCGTAAGACACGCCGGTCACCGGCGGCCCGTGCCTGCGCGAGTGCGCCTGTAGCGCGGGGACCGCGGCCACCAGGCCGAGCAGGACCGACGGGATGGCCACGGCCGCCACCCAGGTGCCGCTGACGTGGTGGCCCACCTCCGCGGGCGCGCTCCCGACCGACAGCGCAAGCAGGATGACGGACAAGGCCATCACGGCGACGCACGCGTACTCTCCGCGGCCGAGATGCTCGCGCAGCACGAGCCGGGACAGGACCAGGACGACAGCGACGCCGCTGGCGATGATGGGCTGGACCAGGGTCACCGGGGCGAGCGTCAGGGCCAGGACCTGGAACGCCAGGCCGCAGACCATCAACGCGAACCCGGCCAGCCAGCGCGGTGACGACCCCAGCATCAGCGCGAGGGAGACGACACGCCGGCCGCTTATCGCGGGGAGCCGCCCGAGCGCCTGCTTCTCCACGATCAGGCCGCAGTTGTAAGACGTGGTCGCCAGGAGCGCCAGCGCCAGCCCGCCGTCAGTGCTGCCGGTCACTTTCGGCCTCCCGGCTCGTGATGTCGCTCAGCGCGGCCGCGTAGACATCGGCGAACCGGGCCGCCGCAGGCTCGCTGAACAGGGCGTGCCGGTACCGCAGGCACAGGTGGAGCTTCCCGCCGAGCGTGACCGCGCCGACCGACAGCCCGCGCGGCATGTGCGCGGACGTCGAGAACCAGATGTGGGTGGCGAGTGCGGGCCCGAAGCGGGGCGGGTCGGGGACGATGCCGAGATTGGAGACCAGGGACGTATCACAGATCAGCGGTCCTGCCGTACGCAAGGCCAGCCGCAGCAGGCGGTGCCTGACCGCCGCCGGGCACCATGGGGCGGCCAGCGCGGCGCTCAGCGGATCGACCTGGGGCCCGGGGCGGTTCTTCGCGGTGAGTGTCTGCGCGGCCACCTCCGCGATCAGTGGCCGAACGTCGCCGCCCGGAGCCGGCCGCGCGGTGACGGCGGTGAGGCGGGAGAGGTTGCCCGCGGCATCGTCCTGGCCGGGCGCCCGGGAGTTGACCGGCATGGTGATCCGGATCCGGCCCGATGACCGCCCGTGGGCGGCGTTCCAGCGGCCGATGGCCACGATCAGTGCCGCGATGAGCAGGTCATTGACGGTGACATGAGGCTCCAGCCCGGTGCGCCGGACGCTGGGCACGCGCTCGCACGTGATCAGCCGGAATCCGTAACCGGACCGGTCATGTCCGGCCGGGCGGCTGCCGGGAGAGGGAATGACCTCGGCGGCGATCCTGGCCGCCGGCCGCGGCAGCGCGTTCGGCCGCCAGGCCCGAGCCGCCCGGCCAGCACCCTCTGGCACCAGTGCCACCCCGTCCGTAGACGGCAGGGCGGGCACCGGCGCCGCGACCGTCGACGGGCCGGCGGCGCCCTGGTAGTGCCGTGCGATGCCGCGCAGCAGCTCGAGGCAGGAGATCCCGTCGAGGGCCGCGTGATGCGCGTTGAGGATGAGGCAGTCCTCGCCCGGCCCGGCCGCCAGCAGCAGCCGGACCGGGGGCGAGCTGTCCAGCGGAGGCGAGGCCGCCAGGAACTGCATCCGCCGCTGCGCGAGTTCCCCTTCGTCAGCCCAGGTGGTGCAGCTCAGCGGGTCATGATCCGGATGTCTCGGCACCTCCCACGCGTAGCCGCGCCGCCACCAGCCCCCCCGGGCCCGGCGGGCCCGCGCCCGGGGCCGCTCGGCCAGCGCTGCCTCGGTGGCCCGGTGCAGGGCCGGCTCCTCCAGATGACCGGGGACCCGCAGCTCGATGTGCACGTTGCATGGTTCGGCCGGCGCGTCGTAGTAGCAGCTCAGCTCGTCGGCGGTGCCGAACGGTGCCCGCGGCAGCGGCTCTGCCTGCCCCGGGGATGCCTGCGGCCGTGGCTCCGACAGGCTGGACGGTGCCCGCGGCAGCGGCTCTGCCTGACCGAAGGGGGCTCGCGGCCGCGGCTTGGCCGGCCTGACGGCCTTCCCGCCGGTGCTGAGCGGCCGGGCCGGCGCGGGTGCCGGGAGTCGGGCCCTGCTGCCCTGGGCGGGCAGCGGGCGTGCTGGCTGCCATCCGGCCCGGTCGGCCGCTGACGCGAGGGCGGCCCGGGGCATCAGCGCGGCCGCCAGCGCCACCAGCGCGCAGGCCTGGGCGGCAGGGCCGAAGGCGCCAGCCCCGGTGGAGGCGGGCGCGGCCGCCGTAGCGGCGATAAGCCCGGCGAGCAGCATCGCGGCCAGGGAGATCACTGGGAGCCACCGCGGCCGCAGGGCCGCGATGGCGGCCAGCAGCGGCACGGTGAGCACGACCGGCCCGCCGATCAGGAAGACCAGCACGCCGACGGCCACCGGGCCGATCCAGTACCGGAACGCAGCCGAGCGCCCGGCCGCCCGGTGCCGGATCCTGTCGGGGCTGTCGGTGGCCAGGCTCGCGATCGGTCCCTGGGCGCGCGGGGTGCGCCGCACAGATTCAGTCCTGGGGGTCTTCGGAGCAGGATTACCGCGCAACCGGGCGATGGCCAGGGCGGCCACGGCAGCGGCGAGCACGGCCAGGAGCTCAAGCGGCACCCACAGGGCCGCCCCACGCCCCGCCTTCAGCTGCACGCTCCAGCCGACCTCGACGAAGTAGGCGAGAGGCAACACATAAGCGATCCATCGCCTCAATCCGAAGGCGACCGCGAGCAAGCCGATGATGGCCAGGACGGACAAGGCGAGACCGATGTGGTACAAGGTCGTCGGTGCGAACGTCATGGTGATGACGCCGCCAGCGCCGGCCGGAACGATGAAGGCCTGCTGCCAGCCGTCCAGCCGGGCGGAGGCCAGGCCGCGTCCGTTGAGCGTGGCCGTCCATCCAGGGTTGGCATTCTGGTGAACCTCGACGTACGCGGCCTGCCCGGGGCCGATCTGGACGGTGCGGCGGTCCGGCTGCCAGCTGACCACCTTCAGGGTGCGGGCCGGCACGGCGGCCGCCGAGCCGCCTGCTGAGCTCTGGAAGGCCATATCGGTCATCGTGAACAGTCCGGGCGAGGCGACCACACGGTGCTGGCCGCTGCCTAGACTGACCGCGGCGCCAGGGGTGCACAGCCGCACCCGGACGGGCAGGTTCCCGGCCAGCTGCCCGAGTGTCCCGCTGACGGCCGTCGTGAAGCTCTGCCCATCCAGGGTCACAGCTGGCCCGCGGCCGCAGGCCAGGCTGAACGGAGTCAGCGGACTCGGGGGGGTTACGTGCAGCCGGGACAGGGCGGGGATGATCAGCTTGGCCAGGCCCAGGACGAGCTGCCCGGGCTGCGTGCCGGGCTGGGCCGCCGATGACCAGCCAGGAAAGCTCAGGTCAAGCTGGTCGGTGAGCAGCGGGGGCGATAGCGTCGCCACTCCGCCCAGCCCGATCGTGGCCTCACGGGTCCCGAAGAAGCTGGTGACCTCGATCTTGCTCGGCGCGGCGGCGAAGCCGTACGGGGGCTGCACCACGATCCTGGAAATCCGCCGGCGACCCTGCCAGTTCAGGTGGATGACCGGATCCGAGGAACCCGAGATCCAGGGTGTCGTGGTGGCGCTGAAGAGGTTATCCGGCCCGAATTCCGGCACCGATCCCCACGTCGAGCTCGCGCTCACCAGCAGGGAGGTTCTTTTCGGCGGTGCGAGCCTGCCGATCAGGTTCTCCAGGCTCGCGCTCGGCTGCGCCACGGCCGCCCCGGTCATCTGCAGCCGCAGCGGGACTGGCAGGGTAAACAGGCGCGCGATCGGCTTGGTCGCGCTGGGGTCGGCCTGGCCCGCCGGGGCGGGAAGGCCACGGATGCGGCCGAGCGGACCGCCGCGTCCTGCGGCGGCTGTAGGTACCGTGTCACGCGGACGCCGGGGATCAGGACCTCGCTGACGCCCGCACCGGGATTTCCGGCGACGACGTTGCTGGCCCCGGTGATGGTGATCCGCAGCCACCTCGTCGGGCCGGCCCGAACCCGGAGCGGCTGCGTGGCGCTCGTCGGTGCCGTCGCCGTGGTGACCTGGCCGGCCGCGGTGCTGACCTGCAGCTGGTTTGCGATGGACCGGCTGAAGCTGTCGTCAAGCAGCTGGATGCTGATGCTGTCGGGCAGGCTGATCTGATGATCGAAAGTGATCTGGATCCACTGGCCGACGGGAGTCTGGGGGCTGGCTTCCGCCCAGGCGGTCGCGCTGTTGCCGTCGAAGGCGTTGACCGGGTCGTATTGCGGCTGGTAGCTGAGCCAGGTGCCGTACGACGAGGCAGTGACGCTGGCGGCACCCGACAGCACCGCGACGGTCTGATGGCCGGCGGCCGGCACCGGCAGGATCTGCCGCGGCGGGCCGCCCCGCCGAGCGGGTTGTCGGGCGGGTTGGTCTCATTGGCGGTGTAGGTGAAGGAGGTGTTGGCGTTGATCAGCCCGAACGCGTTGTCGGCCCGGCGCTGCCCGTCGGTGACGGCCCACAGGGCAGGCTGCGCGGCCGTCGAGTCACCGGCGATGACCGCGGGCTGCTCGCCGAGGATGCCCTGTCCGGCGAGCTGCAGTAGCGAGTCGGGCCCCCCGTTGACCAGTGCGGTGCTGCTGAGCGGCAGCGCGACAGCCGGGGCGGATGACCGCTCGGCGGGGCTGGCCGCCTGGTAGACCTCAACGGCCGGGTACCGCGGCAGGTACGCCTGGACCTGCGGGGACGCTCCGGGGTTGGTCGTGGCGCCGGTCACCGGCGGGCCGAACGAGGCAACCCGCACGAACCCCGACAGGGCCAGCGTCTGCGCCACGATCCGCGGCTGCGTGTACCCGAGCGCGGTCGGGCTGAGGTCGTTGCGTACGACGACGTAGCGAATTCCGGCCCGCTGCAGGAACGCGGCCAGGCCGGGGACCTGCTGGCCGGACTCGAACGCGTTCTCCGCGGTCTGGAGGAAGGCCTGCGACCCCGGGCCGCCGTAGGGGACCAGGCCGCGCTGGGCCCAGGGCGAGCGGGCCAGCGGCTCGAGCGGATCGTCGATCGGCTCGCCCCAGAGATAGAAGCCGTGATTGTCGCCCGGGACCACGAGGGCGGTCTGATCCGGGGAGTGGGACGCCAGGAAGGCGGCGACCGAGGACCAGTAGCTCGGTACCCGGGTAAAGGAGCCCGGCTGCAGGATCTGGCCGGTCAGGTACGGCAGCCCGAGGCCGGCCAGGCTGGCCGCGATCACCGGCGCCAGCACGATGCTGGCGGCCACGCGGCGGGATCGGTTCAGGCCCGCCAGCGTCCCCAGCCGGGCGCGGCCGAGCGTGTGCGCGATGCCCAGCGCGAGGGCCACCGCGATGACGGGCTCGAGCTTGCTGACGTTACGGAACGGGGCGAACGTGCCGTTGAGCAGATGACCGGCGAACCCGTGCAGCGGCCCGCCGAGCGGGCCGGCGTAGCCGGTCAGCGCCGCCAGCGCGGCGAAGCCGACGGACACGCATAGCCATCCGCGCTCGGGCATGTCGCGCCGGGCCAGGCCGTACAGCCCGGCGGCGGCGGCCACGGCGGACGCGGCGATGGCCGCGGGACTGACCACCACGGCCCAGCCGGCCGACAGCCACGGGGTACCCAGGTTGAGGTAGGCCGTCCAGTTGCCGGCGCCGCGCAGGAAGGCCGTGACCGACATCGTCTTGGTGGTGGTGGCTGACTGCTCCACAAACGGCAGGAAGTTGAAGGAGTAGCGGGCCTGGAGGAGCAACGGCACGGCCCACCACGCGATCGCCGCGACGACCGCCACGGCCCAGTACAGGCAGGCCCTGACCCGCTGCCGTCCGTGCGTGTGGGTCAGGATGAACATCCCGGGCAGCAACAGGGCGGTGATCGTCGATGCGGCGTTCACGCCGCCCATCAGCAGGATGGCGACGCCGGAGCGAGCGCAGCCTCCGACGACGGCCGCTGGCCGCCCCCGCCCCAGGGAGGTGACCAGGGGCAGGACCGCCCAGGGCGCGAGCAGGCCCGGCAAGGCGCCGGCCGACGTGGAACCGATGACGATGGTGAAGGTCGGCCACAGGGCGAAGGCGACGCCGACCAGCAGCCGGGAGCTGTCGGAGCCGATCCGGAGTGCGGTGGCGAGCTTCGTCATCCCCCAGAAGCCGACGGCGAACAGGAGCGAGAGCCACAGCCGCTCGATCAGCCAGACGGGCATCCGGAGCAGCTGCCCGGCCAGGAAGAACGGGGCCATCGGGATCGCGTAGCCGATGTACTGGTTCTGCAGCGTGCCGAACGACTCGAGCGGATTCCACAACGGCCACAGGCGCGCATAGAAGCTGGCCGCGTTGATGTCGACGCCGAGCTTGGTATCGAAGATCATCCGGCCGGGGTCGTTCGCGGCGAAGACGATCAGGGCCAGCAGCCAGACCAGCAGGAACCAGCGCCAGCTCGCCGCCGGCCACGGGTGCGGCCCGCCCGCCTGCGGCTCGCTGGCGCCGGCATCCAGGCCCGGTTGCGGGCGCGGGGCCGGGCGCAGGTAGCCCGGGGACCTGCCGGGGATGGCCGGCGCGGTCACTCGACGCGCCGCAGTATGAGCAGGAGATTCCACGTCGTGATCTCGCGGAGCCCCGGGATCCGCACGATCACCTTGCACCAGCGTGGGTAGTAGCGCGGTAGCGCGTCGACGATGCCGACGTCGCTACGCGACCTCATCAGGCGCAGGACGGACCCGACGTGAACCGGGAACAGCGAGGTGCCGACGCGGTTCTTCGGCGGCCGGCCGTTCCGCCGGACGTAGCGGCGCTCGGCGAACCGGGAGCCCAGGTAGTGCCAGGGCGACATCTCGTGCCCGCCCCAGGGGGAGTACCAGTTGGTGAACGAGAGGTAAATCAGCCCGCCGGGCCGAGTGGCCCGGACCATCTCGTCGATCAGGGCGAGCGGATCGCGCACGTGCTCGAGGACGTTGGAGGACAGGCAGACGTCGGCTCCGCCGTCCCGGACGGGAAGCCAGTAGCCGTCCGCGATGACGGCCCCGGAAGGAGCCGCGCCGCGGCTGAGCATCTCGGCCGAATCGGGCTCGAACAGATAGCATCTCGCGCCGCGTTCGGCGAATGCCGCGGTGAAGTGCCCGGGCCCGCCGCCGACATCGACCACCGTGCGGCCCTGTAGTTCGCAGTAGTCCTCGACCTGGCGCACGGTGTCTTCGGCTAGGCCCGTGTAGAAGCTCTCCGGGTCGGTCTGCTCCTTTCGGAACAGCCGGAACAGGCGCACGGACCTGAGCAGGCCCCGGTGACGGCGACCGGATCCCGCCGCGCGTGAGGGCAGGTCAGGCTCGGCCGATGCCGAGGGTCGGCGAACAGACTGTGGCAGCAGGCTCATGCACGACCTCCGGATCGCGCCCTTTCCTGAGTCGCCCGGGCTATGCGACGGTCCGCGCCGACCGACAGACGCCTGGAGCTAACCGGTACACGGCGGGCCAGAACTACAGGTTCACGGCATACCATGCCAGTCGTGAAGCGCCATCAGGAACCTTGGGGCTAGCGATTGACGCCCTATCGAAATTACCAGAATAATGCTCCAATGTCCGGTGGACATTACCTGCGGGTAATGATAGCTCTGGTCCCGTGCCGCAACCAGAGGTGGAGCGTGGTCGCGTGAGTCACGAGTCGGACAACAGGACGGCGCCGACGGCAACCGCGGCAGGGCCAGGCTCAGGCTCGCCCCGAGCGGGCGGCGCGGTCCTCGGCCAGGCTCGGCGGCCGCTGGTCCCGGCTGACCCGCAGGCGGCGGAATCGCTGGTCTCGGCCGGCCCGCAGGCGGCGGAATCGCTGGTCTCGGCCGGCCCGCAGGCGGCGGAATCGCTGGTCTCGGCGGCGCCGCAGGCGGCGGACGTGCCCCGGGCCGAAGGCCGGCCCACGGATCGTACGGCGCGGCACATCCTGTTCGTGGCCTGGCGGGATCTGGCCAATCCCAGGGCCGGCGGCTCCGAGGTGCTGGTTGACCGCCTGGCGGACGGCATGACAGCCCGGGGCGACCGGGTCACCCTGCTGTGCGGGGGGCCGACCGCCGCGCGCCGGTACCAGGTCATCCCTAGCGGCGGCAGCTACACCCAGTTCCTCCGGGCGCCGCTGGCGTACCAGCGTCGGCTCAGAGACTGCGACCTGGTGGTCGAGGTCTGCAACGGAATGCCGTTCTTCGCCCCGCTGTGGGCCCGCCGCCCGATGGTCTGCCTCGTCAATCACGTCCACACCGAGCTGTGGGGAGTACGCTTCCCGCCCCCGCTCGCGGCCCTGGGGCGCTTCACCGAGAACGTGCTCATGCCGAGGGCGCACCGAAAGAACCTGTTCCTCACCGT
>Ga0209647_1002431_pt1 | contig 15115 bp, 10 predicted proteins | sample GraSoi_2013_60cm_FD_185827 | JGI IMG/M metagenome (GOLD analysis project Ga0209647, IMG submission 185827) | Grasslands soil microbial communities from the Angelo Coastal Reserve, California, USA - Sample 9_17_2013_60cm (SPAdes) (version 2) | ecosystem: Environmental > Terrestrial > Soil >...
TTCCCCCGGGCAATGGCGGTCGTTACTTCGGCGATGTTACGCACCTGGTTGGTGAGGTTACCGGCCATCTGGTTTACCGAATCGGTCAGGTCCTTCCACACACCGCCGACACCGCGTACTTTTGCCTGGCCACCCAATTTTCCTTCTGATCCCACTTCGCGGGCGACGCGCGTCACTTCCATGGAAAAGAGGTTCAGCTGCTTTACCATGTAATTGACCTCCTTCGCGATCCGCAAAAATTCACCCTCCAGCTTATGATCGGCTATCTCTTCCCGCATTTGTTGCGACAAGTCTCCTTTTGCCACCGAACTGATTACGCTGGCAATCTCGATAGTCGGATGAACCAGGTCGGAGATCAATTCATTGAGTGCGTTAACCCCCTCGCTCCAGGAACCCTTTGTACTGGGCAATTCAATCCGCTGCGTGAGTTTGCCTTGTTTGCCAATGGTATCGCCGGCGCGAGCAAACTCCTTCATCATTACTTCGTTCAGCGAGATAATTTCATTGAGTGTGTCGAATACCTTTCCCTTGATCCCTACTTCGTCGACCGGCAGGCGCACGGCAAAATTTCCGTTCTGCACATCTTTCAGTACATGCAGGAGCGCTTTGAAATCAAATTCGTCATGATTTGCCTTCGGAAGTCCGTTGCCATTAGAATGGCGCTTTTTATTTTGTTTTTTGACACCGCGCGGTAAAAGAACACGGGTTTTCGGTAAGGCGGCGATTTTAGCTATTGTTTTTGTTGCCATAACTATAGTAGGATTGCTTGGAGAGTTCACTTTTTAATTTTTGACGCGTTCAAGTTTAGCCCGTTGCACAATTTTTATTCCCTTATCATGGATCTCGATCAGGCCCTCATCTTTAAAGTCCGCCAGGGTGCGATTCAGTGATTCGAGCCGTGCCTACCATGCCGGAAAGATCCTTTCGGGCAACGGAAATAATGGAAGGATTCTTTGCAGCAGGCTCATCCTGAACATCGAGTTTGATCAGCACGCTGGCGACACGCTGCCGGACGGACTGGTAGGCCAGGTCAAGCAGCATATTTTCGGCTTCATACAAATTACTGGAAAGCATCGATATGAATTTTCTGGCTATCTCTTTGTTGGTGTAGATCAGGGCCAGAAAATCCTGCTGGGGGATCATGTAGATTTGTGACTCTTTTAATGCAATAGCGCTTTCATTGTTAGGTTTATTCTCAAGCAAAGAAACAAAGCCAATGAACTCTCCATCATGGTGCAAACCGGTTATGAGTTCCTTCCCGTCATTGTTCGACTTGAAGGTTTTCACTTCGCCCTTGGCAATAAAGTAGACATAGTTGGGTTGTTCACCTTCCACGAATACAAACTCCTTTTTCTTGTAGACCTTGGATCGCCGGTGATCCGAAAGCTTTTGGAACTCCGGGAGTTGCTTTGTCTTGATAAAAAAGTCGTTAATATCGGTGATGTTGTTCTTGAAGGTTGTTTTGATGAGGTCATTCTTCCTTACCCGGAGCTCAATGACATTGAGGAGTTCCAGGCCGTCAAACGGTTTGGTGATATAGTCATCGGCACCGAGGTTCATGCCGGTCCGGAAATCGCGCTGTTCCGTTTTCGCCGTGAGAAAGACAAAAGGAATATTCGCGGTGGTCGGATCTTTGCTCAAAATATGCAAGACGCCGTAGCCATCCAGGTCGGGCATCATGATGTCACATAAAATAAGGTCAGGCTGACCTTGCTGGACCATCTCTATGCCCTGTTTCCCATTGTTGGCGGTGGACACCTCGTATCGGCCCAGTGTGAGAATGGAGGCAATGTTCTCGCACATCTCAACATTATCCTCAATTACCATGATCTTGTGACTCATAGGGTTGCTATTTTTTGTTTTGTTATAATTTCAATGATGGACCTTCCCCGGCTACTTCTTTCACTCCGATCGGCAGCACTACCGTAAATAAGGTACCCACGTCGAGTTGACTTTCAAAGGTGATTGTGCCCTGCAGCAGGTGGATGTATTTTTGTATGATATGGAGTCCCAACCCGGTACCCTCAATGTTGGCAGCGTTGCGGGCCCGGTAGAACCGGCCGAAAATAAATTGTTGTTCATCCGAAGGAATGCCGATACCGGTATCTTTTACCGTCAGGATGACGGAATCAGGTTCGATTGCCGATGTGATCTCCACTTTGTCACCCGCCTTCGAATATTTAAGCGAATTGGAGATCAGGTTGGTAACAATGCTCCACAACAGATGATGATCGAGCCGGGCGATCGAGCGATCTCCGGCATGGTGATATTCGATCACCTGCCGGTCTCTCTTGACCACCTCCATTTCGGAAAGCGTGTCCTGAATATACTCCGGGATATTGACGTCGGCCCGTACCACTTGTACTTTGTTCTGCTCCAGTTTCTCCAATGACAGGAATTCGTTCAGGATCAGAGTCAGGTTGTTTACCGCCCGCCTGATCCGGTTGGTGTGAACGACCTTTTCCTTCTCATAGTTCTGACCGGCATAATTTTCAAGGAGAAAGGTAGAGGAGAGAATCGTCGTGAGCGGAGTTCTGAATTCGTGCGAAGCCATGGTAACAAACCGCGATTTAAGCTCGCCAAGCTCTTTCTCTTTTTCGAGCGCTTTAATCAGACCTTCTTCCATCCGTTTTCGCTCGGTTATGTTCTGGATGACACACAAAATTTCATTTACCTTGTTGTTCGTATCGAATAAGGGCACAGACGTTATCTGGTAGTCCATGTCTTTTACTTTTACTTCGCAAAAGACGCTTTTGCCGTCAAAGGCCTTCTTTAATTGAGTTAATGTCTCCATCGTGAATAACAGCTTCTGATTTTCGGATTTTTCTCCGACCATGCCCAGGGGCGTTAAATCAATCTCATTGCTATCCTTTCCATCCATCAGTACATTTCGCATTTCCCGGTTGAGAACACTGATCACACCGTTCGGAAAATTATGGGACATCGTATCGTGCAGGCGCTGAATTTTAGCAAGTTTCTCTTCAATCGCACTTCGCTCTTTTGTTTGCGCGCGCAGTTCCAGGCTGATGCTCTCTACTTTGTTCAATGCATTGACCAGTTCGAGCGTTTGCTCGTTCACACTCGATTCAACGTTATTATTATTAACGTTATTATTATTATTGTTAAGCGGGCTGATACGCTCAAGGAGTCCGGCAGGGACTTCCCTGGTTTCCACCCCTGTACTTAGGGTGGCTACCGGCGTTCCGGCGGAATCATAAATGACCGCCACGGTCCAGGCAATCGGACGTTCTTCTCTTTTTTCAGTGAGAACAGGGGTCTGATAATTTTTGATCGCGCCATCGAGAAAGGCCCTTTTGTAGAGTGACAGGAGTTGTTTCCGCTTGCGCCTGGGTAAGAAGTCCTCAAACCAGTTCCGGCCTTTGATCGCTTCTTTGTCGCGACCCAGCAGTTTGCATCCGTATGCATTCATCAGTAATATGGTACCTGCCTCGTCCATGATCAAGAAAACGACTGGATCAGGCTGGATCGATTTAGCCCGCTTTCGGGCTTGTTTGGTGGATTCCACCATGAACGCCGCTGTCAGGGGCTTATCACCGCCATTAAAATGATGCAGGCTTATTTCAACAGGAAAAGCAGTGCCCTGTTTTTTGATCCCGGCAGAGGGTATGCTGGCGGTGTTCGGCTGATTAGCAGACCCTGGCATTCCAGGCCGGCCCTGCTGATTATTTTTTGACACCTTGCCGGGCATAAGTTTTCCAATGGTCATACCAGCCAACTCATCATGGTCGTAACCCAATAGCTGATTGACAACCGTGTTGATCAGGACCACTTGATCCTGGTCATTAAAGATCATAACACCTTCTGCTGTACTTTGTTTCATTTAGAAACAGGTATGTTACTACGTCTAATAAAATGAATGACTCCCGGCCTCTTTTCGTACACTAATTTACCAGAAATACCAGCCCGATTTACAGAAATGAGCGGCGAAATATATGTCATTTATCCTGACGCGATTATGACGAATGTCATCCAAAAATGATGACCTAGATCATCAAAATCCGACACACCTCCCCTGCAAGGTCATTTGAGGCCTGCCATGAATTGCACTAAACATCTTCAGAGCCGATGACACCGGTCATTGAACTGAACGGCGGCTGAATTTAGCTTGCAATTTAATTTAATTGAGGAACAGGAGATCAAAAGCACATGAGGATTATCACGTTTATTTTCGGAATCATCTTTTCTATTTTGATTTCTTCATGCTACTATAATAAACGCTTGGTTTACCTGCAGGATGGCGATTATTCTGCATCGCGGGCGACGTTGGTCGAAAATAAAAAATCGCCCTATCGCTTGCAGCCTGCTGATATTTTGTCGGTACAGATCAAGAGTTCAGCAGAGAAGGAGATAACCGGAATTTTCAATATTGCAACCCAGAATTCGATGTTTGCGAATCCGGGTAGTTTATTCCTGGATGGATACTCCATCGACGTTAGCGGAAAAATTATCCTGCCCACCCTGGGAGAACTCACGGTTAAAGACCTTACTGTTGAGGAGGCTCAGAAGCTGATCCAATTAAATGTAAATAAGTATCTCAACAACGCCATTGCCGTTGTAAAACTCATCAGTTTTAAAGTTACGGTGCTGGGAGAAGTTAAAAACCCGGGGTACTACTTTGTATACAACAATCAGGCAACCGCGTTGGAGGCCCTGGGAATGGCAGGGGACCTCACCAATTTTGGAAGCCGGAAAAACGTTAAACTCATCCGCCAGCGGCCATCCGGATCTGAGGTGATTTTACTCGATCTTACCGATCCCAACCTTCTAAAATCCGAATATTATTTTCTCAAACCCGGTGACGTGATTTATGTCGAACCTCTCAAGGCGCGATCCAAAAGGTCAAACCTCGAAGTTCTAAGCGTCGTATTTTCAGCGCTTACGACGGGTATCCTCATATTGAGCTACGTCAGCACCCATCAAACTACTAAATAAAACCTAAATAAATAAAGGGGAAGACAAGTCATGGACGAAAAAGTAAACATCAAAGCACTTATTCAGAAACTTACCTCCCGGTGGTATTATTTCCTGATCGCGCTGCTCATTATGGTGCCGCTCGCCTATACCTACACCGAATTTGCGGATAAGATGTACCAGGTCCGGGCTTCCATTCTATTAAATGCCCAGGTCAAGAATGGCATGGATTCTGAAAAATTCCTGAAAGGGATGGAACTCCTGACGTCGCATACCGAAATAGAAGATGAAATAGGAATTCTGAAATCCTACAATCAGGTGGGGAGCACCCTACAGAAACTTGATTTCGGAATTTCTTATTTTGAAAAGCAAAATTTCAAGACGTTTGAACGGTATGGCAACGAATATCCGTTTAAAGTAGAAATGGATTCTTCCGTCAACCAGATCGTCAATGTCCCCATTTATATTAAGCGGACCTCAACAAAAACGTACTCCGTCCATGTCGCTGCAAAAAATGCGGGTACCTATAACTTCTATACCAACCAGCCAAGGGAACACCTGTCGGTGATCAACATCGATCACACCCGTGCCAATGACAAACCATTTGTTGATCGGAATTTAAGCTTCAAAATAAAATTTAACCGGCCCTACGAGCCTGAAAACGACGAAAAGGTGTACTTTTTTGTCATTCAGGACCTTGGTTCCCTTACGGAAGCGTACCTGGACAAGCTGGACATCAAACCGATCTCCCGTGAATCCAACATAGTGGAAATCAATATGAAAGGAAGGGTTCCGAAAAAGGAGATTATGTTTCTCAATACCTTATTGGATGTTTATCTCACCAATGAGCTCCATAAAAGAAACCAGCTGGGGCTCAAGACAATTCGATTTATCGATGACCAGCTCAGCGGCGTTTCGAATGAGTTGCGACAGGCAGAGGGTTCCCTGGAATCGTTTCGGTCACGCAACAATATTCTTAATATTACTGCCACGGCAGACAATTTAACGAAAAATCTTGACCGGCTCGAAACCGATAAGTCCACGCTGGAATTAAAACTCAAGTACTACAAATACATCGCCGGAGCGCTTAACAACGGGGACCTCAAGGGCCTCCAAACGCCTTCCACCTTCGGCCTGGAAGATCCATTGCTGAATAATCTCATTATGGAACTGTCGAGGGTAACTCAGGAACGGATAGGACTAAATTATAGCACCAAAGAAGGAAACCCCGTTGTCGAGGTGATAGACCTCAAGATCGCCAATTACAAAAAAACACTGATAGACAATGTGAACAATTTTATTCTCGGTTCGTCCAACGCATTGGCCGACCTGAATCGCCAGATCGCCGAGATTCAACGAAACGTGAAAGGGCTGCCCAGAAGTGAACGGGAGTTGGTAAGCATCCAGCGCAAGTTTGACTTTAACGACAATGTGTATAACTACTTGTTGGAAAAAAGAGCGGAGGCCGGAATAGCGATCGCCTCCAATACGGTAGAGAAAACGATTGTTGACCGGGCTCAGCAGGTAGGAGGAGGGCCGGTATCCCCCAATAGAAACCTGTTGCTGCTGCTCGCCATTGCCGGTGGACTTATCGGCGCCACCGTGGTGATCATCACGAAGGACATGATCAATGATAGTATTGTCACTACGGAAGACATTGAAAAGAACACGAGGATCCCGTTTATCGGGACCATTGTTCATGGCTCCCGGCGCGACAGGGCTTCGGTCATTGTTGCGAATGCAAAGTCCGCCCTCGGCGAATCGTTCCGTTCACTGCGGGTGAATCTTCAATACTTTACGTTAGGCAAAGAAAATAATGTAATTGGAATTACGTCGTCCGTTATGAGTGAGGGAAAGACGTTCTGCTCGTCCAACTTAGCGGTATCGATGGCGCACTCGGGGCGAAAGACCATTTTGATCGATGCCGATATGCGAAGGCCGCGGGTAGCCAGTGCCTTCAAACTGAAAAACGATAAAGGGCTTTCGAACTATTTAATTGGAACCTGTTCCATGGACGAAATTACCAACGTTACCGTTACGAAAGGGCTGGATGTGATCACCTCAGGACCGATTCCGCCCAACCCGCTTGACCTGGTCGGCCTGCCAAAAATGGACCAACTGATCGATAGCCTGAAGCTGAAGTACGACATCATTATCATTGATTCCCCACCCATCGGACCGGTCTCGGAATATATCATTCTGATGAAGTACACCAACGCCAATATCTGTGTTGTCCGGTCAAACTACACCAACCGGAATCACCTGGAGAAAATCAATAAACTGTACGACGACAAGAAAATCAAAAACCTGAGCGTCTTATTGAATGATGCCCGGATCTCCGTTAATGGATACAGCTATTCCTATGGATAACCGGTTCGGTCCAGCGATGTTGAATGTAGTATACAGTAAATGTACAAATGAAGACGCACCCCCTATCACCACTCCATGCAATCCATCTCCCTCCGGCTTAGAAAATACGTTGAAAACGCATTCTGGCTGATCTTTGAAAAGGGTTTTTCGCTTTTTGTGGGCATGGTAGTGGGTATCTATGTCGCTCGGTACTTACGACCCGAAAGCTATGGCTTGCTGAACTATTCACTCAGTTTTGTGAGTATTTTTTCGGCATTTTCAACACTCGGACTGGATCAGATCATCGTGAGGGAACTTGCAAAAGGACCGGGTCGGAAGGACGAATTGCTCGGAACCGGCTTTATCCTGAAAGTGGTGGGCTCGGCCCTCTTGATTGTGCTGATGATGGTCATGCTGGCGTTCATGGATCATAGCCCGTTTACCAATAGCCTGATCATGATCATTGCAGCAGCCGAGATTTTCAAAGGATTTGAAGTCATCAACTATTTTTTTCAGTCAAAAGTATTGTCCAAGTATGTCGTCCAGATCCAGGTCCTGATCAACTTGTTGATCAGCGCTGCCAAGGTAGGGCTGGTGTTTATCCACGCCCCGCTCATCTGGTTCGGACTCATTGTCGTCATAGGCTCTATTTTGAATGCCGTGGGATTTGTTTATGCCTACCAGGCTCGGGAAGGCACACCCTGGAAGTGGAATTTCAGCAAGGCGGTAGCCGGGGAGTTGCTGAGGGAGTCGTGGCCGTTGGCGCTGTATGGTGTCGCATTGAATATTCAGGCCCGCATTGACCAGGTCATGTTGGGAAAGATGATGAATAATTATGAAGTGGGGCAATATTCCGTAGCGTTGAAATTCATTGAGATCTTTGGCTTCGTGCCGGTGGTGCTAATGAACACGTTTACGCCGGCCGTTACCAAGGCCAAGGTTGCAGATGAAAATCTTTACCACAGCCGATTGGTGAATTTATACAGGCTGATGTTTTTGACTTTCCTCCTCGTTGCCGTACCCATCTTTTTCTTTGCAAAAGATGTAATTGCCTTTCTTTATGGATTCGAGTATCAGGCCGCAGGATCCCTGTTGTCCCTTTTTGCATTAAGACTTTTCTTTTCCAACATGGGTGTAGGCAAATCCGTTTTTATCGTAAATGAAAGTTTATTCAAATACTCCCTGCTGACGGTAATTGTAGGTGCGACCGCGAACATTGCTCTCAACTTTTTCCTCATCCCCTCCTACGGCACTACCGGCGCCATTGTCGCCAGCATGCTGTCCTTTACCGTAAGCATTTTCCTCGTCGATCTGTTTTTTGAAAGGACAAGGCTAAATCAAAAGCTCATGTTTCAGGGAATGTTTTCGTTCTGGAAAATAAGGGATGTACTCTAATGATACGACAGCCATGATCGCGCTAAAACCCGAACCGGAAATCCAGATAACGTGTCCTCAGTGCCAGTCGCAGCGCTCCGCAGTGAATAAGGTTTTACTACAGTCTGCTTTCGTCATGGCAGATTGCTCGTGCGGTACGTGTGGCTTTGAATTTTATCAGACGCTGCCGGTCGGTCACACGGTAAGGGATACGTTTTCGATCGGCAAATCAGACGGTGAATTGCATCCCCGCGACAGCAAAAAGATATGGCTTTCTGAAGCGTTGTTAAAGGCGCATCATTCGCCTAAACAGGACGAGGTGCCGATCAGAAAGATCATCTATGAAAAACAGGAGAATGTGGTGGTACTCAACGCCCTGGACTATTTATACGGTCATAGCTTACTGAAACTTTACAATTCACTTTATCATATCGATCATCATCCGGATCTGGGGCTTATTATTATTATTCCTAAGCTGTTTGAATGGTTGATTCCCCAGGGATGCGCAGAAGCGTGGGTGGTGGACCTGACATTACAAGAACTTCGGTACAGCTATCCGTCCATTCAAAAATTTGTATCAAAGGAATTTGAGCGATTCCATACGATTTATTTGAGCAAGGCCTATTCCCATCCGGATTTCACTGGACTGGATATCAGACGGTTCACCGGGATCCGGCCATTTAACCTGGATGATTTCATTCAGGGGCCACCGACCATCACATTTATTCTGAGGGAAGACCGTTGGTGGTTTCCGGGAATAGCAGACTACTGGTTCTATCGCCTATGCCGTAAATTCAAGCTGGTAAGATTGGGACGACGCATCCTGTCGGCCAGGCAAAATAACCTCGTCAGAAAAACAATAAAGGCGATCCGGAAGCAATTGCCAGGAGCGAATTTCAAAGTCGTTGGATTGGGGACGACAGGAAATTTCATCCGGCATGCCCTCGACGAAAGAAAGAACGATATGTCGGCATCGGTGGAAAAAGATTGGTGCAGAATCTACGCCCGGAGCCATGTCGTTGTGGGCGTTCACGGGTCCAATATGCTTTTGCCAACTGCTTTTGCGGCAGGGTGTGTAGAAATCCTTCCGGAGGAACGCTACGGCAATATGGTTCAGGATATCTCCGTCAGGTATTCCGACAGACGGCAACTTTTTTTCTACCGGTTTGCCGACCAATATGCCAGTCCGAAATCGGTTGCAGGAAAAGTTGTCGCCATGATTGACGATTACGAAGTCTACAATAAAAACATGTGCTGTAATCTCTATCGATCGGAAAATGGACTACACGATCTGTCTCCCCTGGTTCCCGATGCTGACATTTATGCCATAGATTGATGACATTGGTCATTGATTCATCGCCGCCGGTGGAGCAACTTTAGGGTTTAAATCCTAAAAATGAATTCCTTTTCACCTCCAGGCCCCCTTCATACTGCCGTATTGTTGATCATCTTTAACAGACCAGAAACCACGAAGCTGGTCTTTGAAGCTATTCGAAAGGCAAAGCCTTCCCGACTTTATATTGCCGCGGATGGTCCACGTAAGAATGTGTTAAGTGATATGGAGAATTGTAATGCCGCACGGAAAATTGTAGAACATATTGATTGGGACTGCAAAGTCGAAACCCGGTTCTCGGATCAAAATCTGAATTGCGGAGTGGCGCCCTCTTCTGCGTTTACATGGTTCTTTCAGCACGAAGAAGAAGGGATTATCCTGGAAGACGATTGCCTGCCCTCTCAGAGTTTTTTCTGGTTTTGCCAGGAACTATTGGAGCGGTACCGCCACGACACCAGGGTCATGCATATCGGGGGAAATAATTTTTTGAATGGATGGCAGAAGGATAGCGACTACTCCTATTATTTCTCCCGGAGCGGGTTTATCTGGGGATGGGCTACGTGGCGACGCGCCTGGGAAAAATTTGACTTCAAAATCACAAACTATATGAAAACGAAAGAGAAAGGCTTCTTTCAACACTTTTTTATGAATCGCCTCGAAAAGATGTATCGCTTGAACAAATTCGAGCAAACGATCGCCGGCAATGGAAATATTGATTGGTGGGATTACCAATGGGACTTTGCCCGCTATGTTAACAGCGGCCTGTCTATTGTGCCCAACACCAACCTGGTAAAAAATCTGGGTTTTGGAGAATCTGCGACTCACACCCGGAGCCGGAACAGTAAAAATGCCACCATGGAGGCCGGGGACATTGAATTTCCGTTGAATGATCCTCCTTTTATGATAAGGGATATCGAGTCCGACAAGAGATATTTCAAAGTCTTGATGAAAGACAATATCCTTTCTAAAATCAAGAATACCTTAGGAATGAAAGTTTCACCCATAAAGTAAGATTGAAATGAACAGCCTACGTTCTAACGTCCCCTTTACGACGCCAGTGTTATTTTTGATCTTCAACAGACCGGAGACCACCCGACGGGTAATGGAGGCCATTCGAAAAATAAGACCGGCGAAATTGTATATCGCCGCCGATGGCCCCCGTCCCAACAGAAAAGAGGATGTGGAAAAATGCAAGGAGGTGCGGGAAATTGCGAGTGTTATCGACTGGGAGTGCGATGTGACGAAATTATTCAGAAACGAAAACCTGGGGTGCGGCAAAGGGCCCTCGTCGGCGATCAGCTGGTTTTTTGAACACGAAACGGAGGGGATCATCCTGGAAGACGATTGCCTGCCTTCCCCTGATTTTTTTCCCTTTTGTGCCGAGTTATTAGAGCGATACCGGTATGATACGCGGATCATGGAAATTGGCGGCAACAACTTTGAGAAAGAAAGAGGAAACGGCGAATACTCCTATTTTTTCTCCAACATGATTTATATCTGGGGATGGGCAACCTGGCGACGCGCCTGGAAGCTGTACGATTATGAGATGAATCATTATAACGAAATCACAGACAAGCGATACCTCGATGGTCACTATGATTTCAACTATGAGCGCGATCATTTCAATTACATTTTCAAGAAGATGCACACCGGTGATGATCGGTTGAGTCGAAAGTCGGTCTGGGATTACCAATGGCAGTTTATATGCAAAATTAATTCAGGGCTGATCATTGTTCCGGAGCGAAATTTAGTAACCAATTTGGGATTTGGAGCAGACGCCACCAACACGAAGGACCCGGTGGGAATTGGGCATGATCTGAAACTGGATGAAATGGTCTTTCCCCTTACCCACCCGGAGTTCACGATGGTTTCGAGACAGAGGGATCATTGGTACTTTAGCGAGGTCTGCAGTTCGAGGGCAACGAGAATAAAATCGAATTTAAAGAGGTTTATACCGAACCTTGTCCTTGAAATGGTGAAGCTATTATTTCAGAAGCGTATGCAATTGACAACCAGGAGCAAGGACATCCGGTTGAGCCCCGAACCGCGCATGTTGGAAAATCAGTCGTGAAAGGAGAATTCGTGTTTTACAAACGAGATATCATCAATTTTCTATTCGTCATAAGTTTCCCCATTTATGGGATCGGCACCTATATATCGGGGGCCAAGAGCCCTACGACCGGCTTTATAGTCTCTATTTCCGCGCACCTGCTGATCATTCTTTTCTATTTCATCGATATCCTCTATAAGAAGGAATTTCAAATTAAAGCAAATCGGTACTTTATTTTAACCTGGCTATACCTGCTGACCGGTATTGTCTCTTTATTCAGGGCGCTAAGCAATAACCTGCCAGAAGATAATTTGCCGATGACGATCGCAAAGTGCTTTCTGATCGCTACCCCCGTGCATGCGTTCATCATTGTCGCCCTGTACAACGAGGATCAGGAGGGCAGGATTCCGAAGCTGGCCTTTATCAGCTTAAGTCTATTATTGTTAATCAACATGATTGGATTTTATGGGTTGCGACTAACCAATGAGGTCCATAGTATCGAAGGGCGGGTGAATTTCCCCTTTTTAGACGGGTTTTACAGCGGGGCCTGCGTCCTGGCCATTCTCAATCTCATGATCATTTATTACATGTCGAAATGTTTGGATGACCCCTTCCGGCTTTCTTACCTGGGGGCTTATTTTATGTTCAATCTGGCGCTGCTTTTCATGATCAATTCCCGGATTAACATTTTGATATTTTTATTTGTCGCACTTCTCCTTGCATTCAAACTGATTGAAAAAACAAGGGGATTGTTTGTTGGTTCATTGTTTACGGTACCGATTCTCCTTAATTCCGGGATGATTCTTTATCAGATCCTATCGCTGCCTTTTTTCGTATCGATCCTGAAAAGAGTCGACATAGAAGATGTGACTACCTTCAATGGCAGAGCATTTATCTGGCGTAACGCGATGAATTGGTTAACCGAGGATCAACAGGGGATCTGGCTCGGGAACGGCTACAAGGGTCATTATTTTCTGGGCCTGATATCGGATGTTGCCAAACTCTGGAATTCCGACATACGGGACTATCATCACTTACACCTTCACAGCAGTTCCTTTGAAATCCTGGTGTGCCAGGGAATCGTAGGCTTTGCGATCTATATGATCTTGTTTTATCAACTGTTCGTTTATTACAGGAAGAAGTACCGGAATGGAGACGAAATGGGAATATTTTTTGCGGTGGGGGTATTTCTCCTGTTCATTCTGGAGGTAGACACATTCGTTTATCTGGAAGCCTCGGGCTCCGTTATTTTCGCATTACTCTTGTCGAATGTATTAATAACACATCCATCCAAAGAGCGGGCTCACCCGCCCGATACCGGATATCCCCCCGTCATTCATCCGGTCACGTTGGCTAATAATTGATAAATAATGCTTAAGGCTCCACTATGGAATTGGCAACAGGGAAAAAACTGAAATACATTGACGCCCTCCGGGGAATAGCCATCCTTGCGGTGCTCCTCGTTCATTGTGGGCAGGCAGGAACCAACCATTATCCTTCCTTCCTGCAAAACGTTATCCTGAACGGGGCCAAGGGAGTGCAGTTGTTTTTTCTGGCCAGCGCGTTTACGATCTTTTTAACGTATGCCGGCCGGTATAAAACGGAAGTATATCACAAGACCAATTTCTTTATCAGGCGTTTTTTTAGAATTGCTCCCCTGTATTACGTTGGCATTGTTTACTACCTGTGTCAGAATGGATTGGGGGCAAGGTATTTTCTGGGCGATGTTACGGAAGTATCAACATGGAATATCGTTTCGAATGTACTTTTTGTGAACGGTCTCAGCCCGTATTGGATCACGAGCGTGGTGCCAGGCGGTTGGTCCGTTGCAGTAGAAATGTTTTTTTATTGCATGGTCCCGTTTTTATTTTTGAGAATAAGGAATCTGAATCAATCCGTTCTGTTTTTTATTTTCTCACTTTTTTTGCGCATGGGCTTACAACTTGTGCTGCACCGATTTCCCCTGATCGCATTTGACCGCCTCTGGAACGAATATTTGTTTTTCTATCTCCCGAGCCAATTGCCGGTCTTTGCCTGTGGCATTGTTTTTTACTTTCTGGTCAACACCCCGCGCAGCGAATGGCGTGTTACGCCGATGGTTGTATTCACGCTTTCCATCCTGTTTTTGACCCAATTGGCCACCCATACGAATTTCATATTTCCGGTACACGTGCAGTTTGGAATTGCCTTTATTGTTCTAGGATATGCACTGTCCCTGAGGGAGTTCGATGCGCTGGTCAATCCAGTAACGGTCTATTTTGGAAGAATCAGTTATAGTATGTACCTGGTTCATTTTGCCGCCCTGTATTGGTTGACCCGGCTCCACTGTGTGGACTTTATTCCTACCGATACCGAGTACCTGGCATTGATCAACTTTGCGCTGCGATTCTGCCTCCTGGTATCGCTGACCGTATTGGGATCCACGATTACCTATCATTTAGTTGAAGTACCCTTCCAGAATATCGGAAAAAAAATTATCAAACGAAGAGAAGATGGCTATCGCACGACATTCGGTCTTGTCTGGAAGCAGACCGGAGAAATTATTTCCTGTTTCAGCCTCCGGCGACCCGGGCGTTAGAACACAAGCAGTACAACAGGCTATTGCCATGGTGTATATCGTCATCCCGGTTCATAACCGAAAAAAATTTACACGTGATTGCTTGCGTTCATTGCAGCGTCAGACGGTGGCAGGTCATCGTACCATTGTGGTAGACGATGGCTCTACTGACGGAACTGCGGAAATGCTTCGTTCCGAGTTTCCTGATGTTATTGTCTTACAGGGTGATGGAAATTTGTTTTGGACAGCGGCCATTAATTTGGGTATCACCAGGGCATTACTACTTGGCGCCGATTACGTTTTGACACTTAATAATGATACGGTCGCATCCGAAAACTTCATGGAGAAAATGCTTTTTTGGGCGAATCAAACACCGAACGTGCTCCTCGGCGCGTTGGATGTCGACCTGAAAACAAAGAGGCCCTATTACGGCGGTGAGTGGATCGACTGGAAATGGAGTACATCACGGTACTTGCTGGATGAGCTGAGGAAAGAAGAGCAGAAGGGATTGCACGAGGTT
>Ga0209647_1002433_pt1 | contig 15114 bp, 16 predicted proteins | sample GraSoi_2013_60cm_FD_185827 | JGI IMG/M metagenome (GOLD analysis project Ga0209647, IMG submission 185827) | Grasslands soil microbial communities from the Angelo Coastal Reserve, California, USA - Sample 9_17_2013_60cm (SPAdes) (version 2) | ecosystem: Environmental > Terrestrial > Soil >...
GAATCCAGTCCGGCCAAACGCTCTTCTTGAAAGCGCCTCTTCCACTCCCGGATATACTCGTCACTGCAATCCAGTTGCTGCCGAACTTCCCGGTAAGAATGACCCGCGGCTAACATCAAAATGACCTTTGTACGCTTAACCAACTCTACTGCCAGAAACCGCTTCCGCGCCCTGCGTTTCAATTCACGCCGCTCAGGCGGTGCCAATACAATTCTACCTAAACTCATGCCTGCCAGTGTACACCATAATCTCTCAACAAGTCACTGACTTATTGCACTAGTGTCTTCTGGGCCGCCATATTTATCCGCGTAGTCGTGTCCTGAATACTGGATTCGATAGCGTGTAGTTTACCCGTTAATTTCTGCACCTCGATCAGCGAACCAGCCGAGTTCAACTGTTGCAAGGCGTTCTGCTTTTCCTGCTGCAAAACCGCGCTCGACTGCTGTTCAGCCAGGGAGCGATCAAGGTTAGCTCTCGTGACGAAGTCAGTTTGTTTATTCTTATCTTGAACACTATTCATTGTAATACTTTATTATTAGTTAGTTGTTAGTCTATTTTTTCACTCCAATCGGAGCAAATCTTGGCTTTGACGTCGCACGGGTTAGCTTCGCCAAAGATAGTAGTAAACGCGCTCTCCATAATCTGTTGGGCGAGCAAGCGCACCTGCTCGGCTATTTTCTCGTCGCACTCGATTAACAATTCGTCATGGACAGTCAACACTATTGTCGCATCCAGACTTTTAGCCCGAAACACAGAATCGAGCTTGATCATAGCCAGCTTGAATACGTCGGCGCAACTAGCTTGGACCGGGTAATTAATACAGAGACCGAACTTGTTCCAATCAGTGGGAGGCTTAGCCCCTCCGATATAAAGCTGTCGTTGACGCCCGATTAACGAGCGCCCTTCATCGATCTCGCTAGCTTGCTCCCTGGCCTGAGCATGCCAGCTCGCCATGCCGGGAAACTGGGAAAAATAGGCGTGTCGGAAACCGGCTGCTTCTTCCAGGCTCAGTTCGATCCCGGCTTCAACTCGCGCTTTATGCTGGAAAGATTCAGCACCCAGCCCGTATTGGAACCCGAGCACGATGGTCTTGGCCAGGGACCGCTGTCTTTTATCTATTGCCTCCATCGGCACTGCGAAAAGCTCAGCTCCAATCACTTGGTAAAAATCCCGTGGATCAGAGAGCGCCGTGCGCAGGTTAACATCCTGAGAAATTGCGGCGGCACCTACCACCTCCATTCTGGCATAATCGGCTATTACGAGCGCCCGGCCTGGAGGCGCAACAAAACAACGCCTGAAGCGCGGATCGCGCGGCACAGTCTGCAATGCCGGGTCTTTGCAGATGATTCGCCCGGTAACGGTGCCTTGGGTTTGGTAATCGCCATGCACTCTCCCGTTCGGAGACTCATAATCCATGTACCCCTTGATCGTGCTCGCAGCTTTAGCCACCTCGCGATATTCCAGTATTCTGTCCGCCAGAGGCTCAGCCAGTTCACTTAAAGAGTCGTCGTCAACACTCTTGAGTTCCTTGCACCCGAGCGAATGGAAGTGCGCCAGAAGTTGGCGAGCTGAGTTCAGATTAAAGCTCGGGGCCAGATCAAATTCTGAAAGGATCTCTTCGCGTAACGCTTCCGCGCAATCGTCCGCTTGAGCAAAACATTCCTCGGCTCGGGACCGGTCAAAGGCAACGCCGGCAATTCGCATACGGACGATTGCCGACACAAGCGCCATTTCCAAAGAGAACACCTGGGCCAGCTCGGCCTTCTTGAGCGAACCCAGGAGTTGCGCGGCAATCGAATGCAGATGAACCACATCCCCCAGCGCATATTGTTTCTGCTCATCGGTGAGCAGCACCCCGCCCCAGTCACTAGGGCCCAGTTCCTTGGAGAGAGTAATTCCCAGATAACGCTGAACCACACTGGCCAGATCGTTGGCTTTATCGGTCCCGCAGGTAATCAGCTGACTGGCGATCTGGGTACAGAAGACCGGCCCTTGCGGAAAGAGATTCAAATGCAACGCCAGCCAGGATAGATCGAAGACCGCATTATGGATGATCAGAGGGGAATGGCTGATGATATGTAATATCTCGCTCGGGACTGGACCCTTGTGCAGATCGTATTGCTGAGTATTGCCCAGTGAATCGGCAAGAGTAGCCAGCCGAATTTTGCCGCGCCAGGGATCGAGTCCGGCGTTCTTGCCTTTTGCACCGTCTCGGGGATACGTCTCGATATCCAAAGCGAGCGCCTCCGGCAAAAGCGTCTGCCAAGCGACCGGTTCCAATCCGTCGATTCTGACAAATTCACTATCTTGTTCCCTGGAACCCCCTTTGGAACCGGCCCTCCGGCCCACCGTTTCATAATCCTCTGTCCTTGAGGTATTTACACTGGGCCGGTTTGATTTATCATCCTGCGGTTCTGGTTTTGAAACCGGCCCGGAGCAAGTGCTTCCCGCAGAAGGGCTTACCCTGTCCCGGGCCGGAGGGCCGGTTTGATCAGGGGTTTCGGGAGAGATAGAAGGATCTGAACCGGTCTGAGGCCCGGAAGGTGGCGGCGGCGACTCAGGATCTGGCGGTGGTTCAGAATCCAGGAACCGGGCAAAGACAGTTTTCAGATCGCCAAGCACATAGCCACGGACTTTCTCTGTTTCTATTCGAGGTCGTTGGGAACGAACTCCGTATCCCGATAAAATTTTCCCGAGTCTTTGCGCCGTGAGCCCTTCGGCTGCTTTCCCCCCCCACCATGGCGCTTCCTTGTCTGCATTACAGCTTTTGCGGATTTCGTCGGTAGCGAGAAAGGAGTCGTCCTCTTTTTTGCCATTGTCGGCAAACGCTTTTCGGACGGCTTTAAGGACACACACATTAAAGGAGTCTTTGTCCATTTCGCCCGTTTCCAATTTGATGGCGGTTTTTTCGGCCAGCTCCGGCCAGGATTTCCCGAGCACCTGCGCAATCTGTAAAAGTGAATACCAATGATCGCCTGCACGATCATTGAGTGTACCGGGCAACTTAACCTTAGCGCCCCGCACCTTTGTTTCGTTATCACTCGCCCAACGAAGGAGTTTCCGGCGCAGAGTTACCCAATCATCTGGCAGAGTCTCTCGAAGCCGATTAATCTTCTCGGTCTTTAGCCGCCTGACCAGTTTGATAAAGATGCTCCGATCCTCGAGGGTTTCGTGCATCCCGCCAATACCAGCCAACACTTTCGGTCCCCAGGTCGAAAACGGCTCAACGTCCAGAGTATCAGGATTAGTCCGGATCGTGAACGCCATGCGTCGGCTGTGACCGGAATTGATGATCCCGCGCAAGTTATCGTTTTCTTTCAAATACGTATCCACCTCATCCAAAATCAGGCTCGGTTTGTATTTCTCGATCGCGCGATAGACCGATGCCGCTGAGATATTTGACGCAGGCAACCCTTTGCGGGACAGCTCGAGCAGCACAGTCAAGAGGGTGGTTTTTCCGCACCGTTTTTCGGGGCTTGTGATCGCCAGCATCGGCAGGAAATCCACTGCTTCAACGAGGTAGTCGACGAAGAGCCATAACGTACAAGCGATCAGCCCTTCCTCGGTAATGACGACGTGCTGCCGGATCTTGGATTTGATATCCAAAGCTAACGCAGCGCCTTCTACCGGCTCTTTCCACGGTTCCGGATCAACTAGACCGAACCGGGCCAGTTTGTCATCGGGACTAGAGCCAGCCTGCCCGATCCGCCGCAAATCATCGACGTGCACTCCAAGCATCCGAGCCAGCTCTTTGCATAGCTGGTCTCGGAACGTTTTGGAGATCTCGATATTAAGCAGCTCTTTCTCGACCGATTGCAGATCAACCTGGGTCTTGCGCAATGTCTCAACGAACGGCACCGCATCATTGAACAGTTCGGCCAGCACATCGGCGGGAGGCGCTCCTCGTGCGACAAAAAGATCATCCAACCCCTTAGCCTCGACCAGATCCCAGGTGCAAAGCTGGAATACTTCGGCACCGGCTGCTGCTAACAACAAGTACAACCTGATCTGGGCATGGCGCACCAGCGGATTGGTTCCGGCGTCCGCGTCAAAGGCCAGATACACTTTGCGTCCATACCATGTGAATACTGCCAGATCGGCTCGGAAAGTTAACCCCTGGCCATTGGCTTGGGGCGCGGTCGGCACCCATACGCCGTTGAGCCCGATTGTTACCTGTCCGGCCAGCGTAGCAAGGATCGAGCGGATCGGACCCTCAGTGAAAAGGACCGGGTCAGTCTTAGCCGCTTTGTCCCAGCTTTGCTGGAGCACGAAGATTGGAGCCGGCTTCCCTTCACTGACTAGGAACTTCTTGCCATCAAGAGGCGGGGGAGGGGTCGGTAACACTCGCGCGCCCCATGCTCCCGGCGTGCCGTCGCTCTTCGGGGCCGGGAACCAGATCAACGCTTCGGCCGCCTGAGAAAGCGGAGCAGCGCCGATCATGATATCTTTGCCCAGCCTGGCTACGATGTTAGCGAGAACAGGCGGCGATTGGATCTCGACCCCTAGCGACGCAGCGATCTGCGGATCAAGACCACGGGCCAACAGATAATCAAGCCCTAGTTGCATCCGAGCCTCCTCTTCCTTTAAGCCGCCGCTTGCGGCATCGTTATGATGTTAGGTGCTACTATCGTGACTTTAGCGCGAGGCGGCACGTTGGCCGGCAACGGGATCTTTTCCAGTCCCTGGTTAATCGCGAGTGCACTCTCTCTAGAATAGAGGGTCTTAACCTCTGCCCGAATGATTCCGTGACCGTCGTCCTTGTGGATCACCTGAGGATAGACAATGCGGTAGAGACAATCTTCCAAACATAAGCTTGCCTCGACGATGCAGTCGGGCAGCTCCAGTTCGGCGGAATCGCAAAACCGTTTGATAGTGAATCTACCGCGACCACCGAAAATGATAGTTGTAAACAATCGCCGGTCTCCAGGCACTGTCGTCAGGGTCAGATCAAGCTTCGGGTACTGCTCCGGATCATCGGCATTGCCTTTGGTCAAGCCCGGTTTACCGCCAATTACCTGCGCTACGTAAACGCCAGCATCAAGTAACGAGAATTCACGCGGGTTATACTTGAATCGTGCCATAACTAAATTCCTTTCTGGGGGGTAATTTCTAACGAGGTCAGTTGCGATACTTCGCATCGCGCAGATATCGCAGAATCGCTTCTCTGGTGTAGGGGTTGATCCGCTCAGGAGGCACATTGTCGATCACCCAAAGCAGATAGCCGGCATCAACTTCCTTTAGCTTTTTGCCTTTATGCTTGCCGAAGGTCAGGAGCACTTCGCCGTAATCAACCCCAATTAAAGGCTGGATTGCTGGTTTAGCCGCCGTTCCGGTAGCGACCAGGGCTTTGATTAGCTCGTAGCCGTCTTTGAATTCTTTGAGCCAGCTTTTGAGCAGAGCCGCCAGTGCGTTTTCCGCCTCCCCTGGAGCGTTAGCCGGGTCCAGTGCTGAGAGAATCAATTTTTTCTGGCGATCGGAGAGTCTCATTATGAGTCGGAGGTGAAAAGGGGAGCTAACCGATTGCCGAATACCAAACGACGATTGACGATAACCGCGCCTTGCGGTTGTCGGAGAGACGTAGTAAAAGACAAAAAAGTTGAGTCTTCAAAAGAGACACCTTGCGACCCGCCCATTCGTGCCAAAACTTTTGCGGCGGGTTTCTTTTGTTAAGGATTAAACCGTGACAGGTTCCTCCTCGGGTTGTTGAATTTTGCGCGCTAGTCTGCGCGCCTCCAGCGCTTTAGCTGCGGCCTCGGCGACCTTTGCAGCCGCAGCGCTTCGATCGAAGTAATCCAACAGATCCTGGAGCCAGATCATGCGAGAGCCGCTTTGCGCGTCGCGCCTGGATTTGTGTAAGTAGGTGCGGATCTTGTTTTCTGGCTCACCAACTATGCGCAGGATCGTGCTCCTGCTAAATCCCGTCACAGAACAGGCGATGTTAACCCTGACCCATTGGCGCTTCGCTTTGATCAGCGCGATGTCTTCGGGACTCACCGTACCCAGCCGGCGTGGCCTTTTAGGCTTTGTTTGCGTCATGCACCAAACATAAATGCCCGTGCACGACCATGTAAGTGACAGAACGAAAAATAGTTTTTGTCACCCCTTGTCGCGATCGCTCAAGGCTCGCGCATCCGCACTGGCAGTTCAACGCCGGAAAAAAGAGAGGTGAAAAATCCGGCGGCATTCTTTGCGTCGCGCTTGGCCATCCGTTCCAGCGAATCCAGATCCGCTGTCCATCCTTCATCTTGTCGGGCCTGTGCAATCCGGCGAAATGGATCGCCCCCGATTTGATGCATTCGCCAGGCTGATAATGCATTGAGCATCACCAGGTAATGTTTAGGTGACTTGAGGTAACTTTGAACCTGGACACGCTCATAGCGCCGGCGCAGATCCGCTTCGATCTCGGCAAGAGGAGCAAACCAATTGACACAGAGCGGTTCGACTCCCGGCCACGAGGCGGCGCTGACGTCCAGGACGCCGCTCCGGTTGAACGCGAAAGGAGTACGCTGCAAGTACGCCAGGCTTTCGGGAGTGGTCGCCTTCTTTGACAAACGGGTTCGCCACAGCGCACTGGTAGTAATCCAATCGCGCGCCAGATAATCCGACGGTGCACAGTGGTACACGTCCCTAAGAAAAACTGTCTCCGGCGTTACTGGCAAGAGCCCAAGCTTCCAAGCATCTGGCTGCAAATACCAAGCGACACGCAAGAGGAGCGATTCACGGGCGTATTCCCAAGTGACGCAGGCGCGTTCTTCGCCGGCCATCAACTCAGAGAAATGCAAGTCTCTCCGAGAAAGCTTGCGGCGCTGCCGCCTCACAACACGCTCGGCAATTTGCTGACCGCTGACCGCTGCAGGTCCAGACTCAAATGCACATAACGGTTGTGGACTTCATCGCTAGCATGGCCGGCCATCTGTTTGCGGACATCAGCGCCTACTTCGAAATTGGCAAGATTCGAGATGAAGTAGTGACGTGTGCTATGAAAACTGAGAGTTCGAAAGCGACGTCCTTTGCCCTGTTTCTCCATGCCAACCGGCGCAGCGATCCCGGCCGCAGCCATAAGCCGGCCGAACTCTGCACTCAACCGACTAACTGCCCGCCCTTGTAACGTTGGAAACAGTGGCTGGCTAGGATCGTCGTCCGCCGGAAGTGATTCAAGGTAGGCGATCAAATCACCATGAAGACAAACGACAGTCGATCTCTGACTTGCTGGCTTGCGACGCGAAGTTTTCGCGGCCTCGTATTGCAACGTCCGCTCGGCCAGATCGATGTTAGTCCATGAGAGGCTAGCGGCATCGCCTAATCGCAATCCCGCAAAGACGCCGAATAAGATCACGCCGCGCCACTCGCTATCGGCATGGGCTAACAATGCTCGGATCTGATCGCCACTGAATGGAACACGTTCTTCACTTTCGGCTCGGATGGGCTCAATCGCTTCAACCGGATTATGGGTGAGCGCGCCTTTCTTGCGGGCCGAATTAAAGAGCCCGGCCAGTATGGTCATAGTCGTTGCGACTGTCCTGGTGCTCTTGCCAGCCCGCAGTTCCGAATCGCGGAAGCGTTCGACCTCGCCAGGCGTAATCGATGCTACAGATGCCGCCCGGCGACGTTCCGGCAACCAGGCCAGGAAAGATTCAATCGTCAGCCGGTATTTAGCCAGCGTACTGGCCGCCGTCTTACCTTCTTTGGCCTCAAGCCAATCTCTGCAAAAGGCTTCAAAGTTCTCTCCGGCGAGCCCGGTCCCGGTCGAATCCCGCAGCAGATTGCTGAAAAGCTCGGTCGAGATTCTCAAGGTAGCCGGGCAAAGCGTAATCTCCTTGATGTCCTCCAAGAGCTTGTGCGCCCTAGCCGGATTGAGTTCGCGGGCTTCGGCCAGTCGCGCGGCTCGTTGCCAGCGCTGAACTACGGCCAGCGCTTTCCTGCTGTCGGTGAGTTTGGTTGTCTTCCAGATCGTGCGGCCGTCCGGGCCTTGGAACTTGCCGCGCCAGATCGGCGAAACTTTGCCCGAACCGCCCGGTTTGCGTGTGATAGATGGCATTTGAAAAGTGAGTCACTAAAGTGACTACCCTGTATCTGCGGATGTCAGGGAATTTTCTTTAGTGTCACACGCTGGGGATCCCCTGCAAGAGCGGAACCGCGCTCTATGAGCCGCTGGAAGTGTTCGATCCAGCTTACTCGATTCAGCAAAATTGCCTGCACGCCGAAGGTATCGGCACTCCAAAAATCCCCGGTGTATCATTCTCACTCGACTGTTACCATCATGCCATTTTCGCGGTGCGCCAATGGCCCCGGCGGCCATTGGCGAACTTAGGGCTTAAGTGCTGAGCCAGAAAGACTTACAACGATATGGCCGGTCGTTGGGATCTCCAGTCATAACGCCATTCATAATATGCCTGCCAAAGTACGGCATTGTCGCCGACGACAGTCTGAGTGATAGATTAAAGCGTCGAAAGCAATGCCCACCCATCCGAAAGTCGTCATCTCCTACTCCTGGGACGACGATACCATAAGGAGTGGGTCAGAGAGATTTCGCACAGCTCTCGATGCGGATCATGGAGGGGCGACTGGTTACGAGATTCCGTGAGCGATGAGTAACTCGACCGAGCTGGACATATTCATTAGTTACGCTCGACGAGACAACTCCGACCGTCGCGTCTCTGACTTGGTTGCCCTACTGGTGCAGACGTACCGGAACTTGACCGATGGAGAGGAATTGAAAGTCTTCTTGGACACCACGCAAGTCCATGGAATGGACGATTGGGAACATCGGCTACTCGGTGGACTTCGTGCCGCACAGCTTCTGGTGACTTTTCTCTCGCCGAGCTACTTTGCGAGTCGTGCTTGCCATTGGGAATTCGACGAATACCTGAAGCACGAGGTATCACGCTCATTTCTGGGAGAGGGTATCGCGCCAATTTACCTCGTCGAAGTGCCGGGTTTGATGGATAACCCCGTAAGCGAGCTCTTTGACAAAAAGTGGGTTACCGAGCTACGTCGGCGGCAGTATTTTGATGTTCGGCCGTGGGCTGATCGTATCGCCGCTGCACAGACGGATGTCGATTTTATGGCCCGAATCGAGGAACTTGCGCGTCGGATCCATCAGCGGCTTTCGCGAGCTAGAAAAAGCGTCAATTCGCCCGGAAATGTAGACCGACAAAACGGAAATTTTGTTGGTCGGAACGGAGAGTTACGGCGCCTGCAAGAACTGGTCAGACTAAATAAACTCGGCATTCTCACGGCTGTTCATGGATTGGGCGGGATTGGCAAGACGGCTTTAGCCACGCAGTACGCGTACGTCTTCGCACACGAATATCCAGCTGGGCGTTGGAAGGTCGAATGTGAGGGACATGAGGATCTTCGCGTGGCTGTACGTACTTACTTCACTTTCTCGATGTCTGGCAGCGGCCATCTCCTGTCGAAGTAGGGCTCCAGTGGCGCGTAGAATCGGAAAGCCGTGAACCATCCTTGGCCGGGCACGGTCTGAATCCAATTTTGCTCAAAATCCTTCGGCGCGGTCGGGGCGAAGAAAAGGTCCACCGAGCCGTCCGCGTTCCGGACGAATCAAACGCTTGAGCGGGCGGATATTGGCCTTTGGTCCAATGGTGAAAAGGACGGTCGGTGACCTCGATCAGTGGCCGGATTGGATCCCGCGATCCACCGGTTCTGTCGGTGTAGACTTGGCGGCGACTGGCGGGATTTCGAGGTGAAAGGCATACACGCGCTTCTGCGCGGAGCCTGGGAGGAGGTGGATGGGTTTGATGGTTTTTGGGCACGAGGTCTTCGCCGCATTCATCTTTGCGGCGTCGGATGATCACGGGCGCGAGAAGCTTCCAGAGCCGGTGAATGTTGCAGCGCCGAGCGGACCGCTTTTCGATCTTTGTTTTGGCGCGGCGGCGTTCGGAATCGATCGGGCGCAATGCCGCGAGGATGGCCGCAACAAGGTCGCTGAAAACGTGGGGGCGGGACTCGTCCGCCGCGGATTGAACATAATTCGCGTTGTCGACAAGGTGCGCGAGCGCTTAGTTTGACTTGCCGTTCGCTGGCAATATCCGGGCCGTGCGCCGACTCGCGAGTTTGAGAACAACAAAAATATTCCTCGCTCAATCTCTCGGCGTTTCAGACCGGCTATGAAATCGGATTCAGAGACGAGTTCCTCGGTTGACGAAAGCAATCGCGCGACCGCGTGGCAGTTAATCGATTGACGTCCATAAACGTCTGGAAAGTCAAGAGTGGGAGCAAGTTTTACGACGCTGACGGCAATAGAGTTGGAACGGCATGGGCCGCTGACACATTCGACGGTCGAATCCAATACGTGCGGTGGTTAACCGGGGAGTTACTTATCGAAACCTCTGACGATTTGAATCACCGAAACTGGAAAAATGCTCAAGTAGTTTTTGCGAAGCTCCTCGGGCGTCTATCGCGTATCGGGATGTGTTTCAGGGGCTAAGCAACTTCCAGGTCCTCTCCCCAATTCACTTGGTTCACTCTCCACTCGGAAATATTCCTGGCGGAATCAAGAGTGAGTTCAACATCGACGCGCAGCGTTGTGTACCGCAACAAGGTTTCATCGATTCGATCGCCAAAGATTGCTTCGTCTGGGCGGGACGAAGCATCCCGGCTTACTTCGGCATAGCCCCGCATGGGTTAGGCAAAGCGCCGCACGCTTCAGCAATTCGATTTGTGGAGCGACGCGGACAACGATTGTATTCGACGGGATTGGTCCCAGATCGTCCGGGCTGACGTTCCGGCCTACCGAGAGCACCACCTGCATCTCCGAAAATCGGCCAACCGCTTCGAGAATGGTGTCATACACCTTGCTCAAGCCGTTTACCAGTGTTCCCATGGAAGCATAGATCAAGGGCTTTTCGGTTAACTTTTCCCAGGGAAAGGAAATAGGCTCCCGTCCTTGATTATCGTGAAAGGGACCCGCGTAGTGAAATTGCGGAGGCAGATTAGCAATAGGGAAATCGAACTCTTTTGGTGTCTGTGTGATCACTGCCAATTTGGAAACAGTGGCGGCCGAGTTGCTCCAATCGATCTCGAGTCCGTTCCGCTCGGCATAGGACTGAGCGATCGGCATTAAAGCCTCGCGATACTCGCGGAGTATCTGCAGTCCCGCGACATTCCTGGCGAGAGCTTCTGGGCTGGTTTCATGAGGCCAACTGTAAAGAGCGATTGGTGTCGATCCAGAACTGACATATTCAGCAAAGGATATGCCGAACGAGAAATCTCACTTACAGGAAGCAGCAGATCTAATCGTGAGCAATCTTACAAAGTTTTTGCCGTGCAAAGGAATTCCTTAAAGGAGCCTTAGCCTTGACAGCGGGTCTTAGAGATCAGGAAAAGCTCGTGCTCGTTTATTTCTTCTTTTGCCCGTAACGCTCAGCCAAGCGATCGTGAAAAGCTCCGTGTCCGAGCAAGAGTCCGACCGTGTTTTCGGCCCATTCATTTCGTCCGCCGCGACTGCGTAGCAAAGCGAGCAGGCTCGCTTTATTCAGTAGCGCAATATCCACGCTCTGATGTTTCCCGCTTTGATCTTTGGCTCGAACGAAAATCCCGGTGCGCGGGAAATTCTCCGCCGGGAAATTCTCCGCCATGACGGCGCGCTGCGGATCAATATGGAGATCATCCAACAATTGACTGGTGATAAAAGCGTCCCTCGCTGCGAGCCAGGCCTCCCGCGCTCGCACTTCGTTCGTGCTCGACGCGTACCGCCAATGTTCTTTGAACCAATCTTGGAATGCTTCCTCTTGCGTCATACGTGTTTCTCGATAGCAATTTCTCTAGATCTCACGACAAGCACCGCCCTGGCGGGGGGAGACTCGGCAGGTTCTTTGTTATTCGATTGATCACGGTTTTAGGCCGCCGCCGCTTCCTCCTCTGCACAAACCTGATCGAGCCAGTCTTTGAGAATCTGCTCGATCTTTTTGTCTCCTTCGCTTTCCAACGAACAAAGAACAGATTCAATAATTCTCGATCCAAGTACGCGATCACGCAAATGTTAACGCAGGAGCCGCTCGAGACCGCTTCGCGTGGAAAGATTGTGAACATCGCGTCGGTCACGGCTCTCATCGGAGAAGGTCACCATTCCTCCCACAGCGCCTCAAAAGCTGCGGTAGTCAATTTAACGCTCCAGTTAGCGGTCACTTTTGGTCCCCGGCGAATCAATGTGAACGCCGTTTGTCCGGGATTCATCCCAACAGCGATGACTCGACCGACAAACGCAGAAACCGAAAAATGGCATAGAGGCGCTCTGCAAGCAACGCCCTGGCCGCGCTTCGGCACCCCCCAAGACGTGACCACCTGATGAGGCGTTAACGGCACTTTGGCAGGTTTGTGAGAAACTGAACAACCTACGCAATGCCGCAGCGCACGGGAACTATGAGACATTGCGCGATCAGCGGTTTACGGAACTGGCGACGTCTTTCTACCGCGACCCGGCCTTTCGAGAGACACGCGACCGCCTGCACCGCAAGACGGCCCTGTATCAATTACCGCACAATTCCAAATTGATCCAACCCGCCGAAGCGAGTGCGTCGAATTGATGCGCGAAGCGCGACTGATCTTTTTGCGAAACGGGGCGTACAGATGGCATTTGTACGAGGATCTGAACCAGCCGAACAAATTCCGGATGGAGGTGGTGGTACCCTCTTGGAAGGAGCACGTACTACAACGCGAGCGATTAACCAAGAATGAAAAGGAGGTGATCGATAAGCTGCGTAGCCTGCGCATCGACCCAAATCCGCCGGAAGAATGGATCTCTCTCTCTGTCGATAGGGAAGTTCTCAAGAAGAGCGTTAGATCTCGAGCCTGACACGATTTCCTCTATCAGTAAGCTCCCGCCATGAGCCAGACCACGCCTCGAGATTCTTGCTGACCACGCGAGATGCTGGGCGGCCACTAATCGTCCAGGAAGTTACCCGTTGGACCAGTGAGGCCGCGGAAGAACTACCCGACCGGCTGATCCAAAATTATCTTGACCCAGAGGGCCGCTATACGGTGCTCGCTTGGCTGGCGACACACTTTGATTACGACCGTCGTTATCGTGAAGCGGAAGTGAATCAGATTGTGCAGACTCGGCATTGGGACAGCGCGACGCTCCGGCGAGAATTAGTCGGGTACCGAATGTTGGCTCGAGAACGGGGAATTTATTGGCGCTTGCCCGAAGAGCACTGGTTGCAAGTCAACGCTACCCGGGCTCCAGCTTCAAAATAGAGTGTTCGCGATTGACCACTGGAGGCCTCCACCGTTCTTAGATCGGCAGCGCTGGTGGCTCAATTAATTGCGGAGACGGATCGTCAAGAAAATCTCGTCCCCTACCGCTGGCACGTCGCCCTTTATCCCAAACTCGCTCCGCTTGATGACGAGATAAATATCGGAACCGGTCTGCGATTCACCTTTCGAATCTTTACTCTGGCCAACGCGGTTGGACCGAACCGTCAGTGGTTTCGTGACCCCATGGAAGGTTAACTCTCCAGTCAAGGTGTAGTGTTGGTCGTTGACCCTTTGGGCCGACGTGCTCTTGAAAATGATAAGCGGAAACTTTTCCACGTCCAGAAACGCCGGGCCTTTGATCTCGTTGCTGAGCTGCGGAACACCGGCGTTTAACGTTTCGGTTTTGATTTCGAGTTTAACGGTCGATTTTTGTGGAGCGTCGGGATCAAATGACACCCTTCCAGAAACGCCTCCGCAGAAACAACCTTCAATGTTGATGGTCCACAAAAGGCGAATCTTGAATAGCACGGAAGAATTTTCCGGATTGATCTCGTACGTTTCGGGGACAGCAACTGCCTGAGTTATGGTCCACGCGAGAAATAGGGCGGGAAAGATCGACTTTTTCATGGGATTACGGCGTACGCGCCAACGATTGGAGCCGCATTCCCTGCCAATTCTTCCGATGGTAGCACATCGCTCCGTAAAGGCGTGACCCCAACTGCGGTTACGGCCCTGACACGCAACTTCGTTTTAGCAATCCGCCGGAGCGGTCTCAGGGGCAGACATCTAGTGAGCCGGACAACCTTCGTCTACGATTATTACTCCGCGAGAGATTCTTATGACGACAAGGTTCACCTCGAACTTACCTTGTCGATCGATCCTTCCAGGCAAGAAATCATTCAGAAAACCACTGAGGCGATTCAACAGCTGCCACGTGCGTTCAGCTATACCTTTGCTCAAATGATCGTCCAAAAAGCGGTCAACAACCAACTCGACCGAGTAGTCGCCTAGGCAGAGCGAACTTCGCGTCCCAGCGACGACAAAAGGGAGGTCGGTACATTGAAGATTATCGATTTACGACTCCCGGGCGACAGGCGCTCAATCCGTCGCGATAACAAACCGACGAACGCGGCCGGGCGCTGGCTCAGCCTCCGCTACGCGAAACTGGGACAACCTGTAGTCGGCTAACAGAGAATTGAGCGCCTCCGTAACATAGAAATTCTTTGTCTTCGGATAGCGCCGCCGAAGCCCCCGTGGCTCATCCAAGCGCTTCGCTCGCTCTCTGTCAGCCATGCTCCTAGCCAAAAAAGCCAATCCTTCCGCGACTGGCCTTGGAATAACGAATTGGCAACAAACCCATCCAGGCCTGCGCCTTTTAGGCATGTCCCGCGGTGCGCGCTCACGGATTTCCGGGGTGCGGTAAATGTTCTTATCGATCTCTTTGGGCTTGAGCTTCGGTCGCTGCGCCCGGATCTCGTCTTGCTGTTTGCGGGTAAGGGGAAGTCCGATCAACTCCCGCGAGACCGAATTAAATGCACGCGCGTAACCCTGGGGCGTTTTCGCCCTCGATCGCTCGAATCGCTCAACGCCAAATGGATCACTACAAGGGATCGGCCGAGCTTTAGCCGCGATCCCAGTCACTGCTGCCGGTTGCGCAGGTCTCGCCACCGTAAATCCTTGCAGACTCGCCGGTTTGTTGGCTGAAGACGATGCAGACGCGGACACAAGACGTGCTGTACCACGAAACTTGGTAGACGAATCTAATGGGACCGGCCAGCCCAGCGCAGCTCGCACTGGCTTAGACAAAGCTTACCGGATTGAAGCCTTTGATGTTAGTATCAGCGAGCGTAAAGCAATCTGCCCGGCGGGCAAGACCAGTACGCAGTGTAGTCAACTCAC
>Ga0209647_1002435_pt1 | contig 15106 bp, 9 predicted proteins | sample GraSoi_2013_60cm_FD_185827 | JGI IMG/M metagenome (GOLD analysis project Ga0209647, IMG submission 185827) | Grasslands soil microbial communities from the Angelo Coastal Reserve, California, USA - Sample 9_17_2013_60cm (SPAdes) (version 2) | ecosystem: Environmental > Terrestrial > Soil >...
GCGCAGAAAACGGGGTTCAGACGGGCACAATGGGCACAACGGGCACAACGGGCACAACGGGCACAACGGGCACAACGGGCACAACGGGCACAACGGGCACACACGACCAGGAGACAGAGAGGGAAAGAATCTCAGCCGTCCGTCCAATCGTTCTATCAGTGCCCTCGGGGTCCTCGTCGTTTGAGAATGCGCTTGGGCCACCAATGAAAGCACGTCGTCGAGCGAAGGAGACCGTATTACCCGGCGCGCACGGCGAAGTACACCGCCGCCGGGTGCGGCACGATGATCGCGGCGGTGGATTGCTCGGGCACTAGCTGGTACGACTCGGTGAGGGTAACGTCGATCGCCTCGGGCACGCCCAGCAGCCGGAAGACGCGCGTATGGTCCGCCAGCTCTGGAATCGCCGCGTAGCCCCAGCTGTAGCGCTTGCCGGCGCCCTCAGGCAGCGCCAGCTCGCGACAGACGCGCGCGTTGACGTAGTCCGCCATCGCCTCGGCCATCTGCACGCTCAGCCCATGCAGGAAATAGGCGCTGGTATACTCGCCTGCCGCCTGCAGCCGCTCCGTCTCTTGCGAGGCGCGGTCGCCCATCGTCACGACCTGTAGCGCCACCACCTGCGGCCGCCCATCCTCGGTGGCGTAATAGTCGGCGAGGCATAGGCGCTCACCCGCTGGCTGGCGCGGGAAGCTGAAGCGCTCGATCACCGTCGTGTTGTCGCCGGGGTCCAGCAGCAGCAAGTCGTCGCCCTCGGGACGGCAAGGGAAATAGCCGTAGACGGCGCGCGGGCGCAGTAGGCGCTTCTGCCGCGCCTCGCGCAGCAACTGCTCCAGCCGCGGCGCGAACTCGTCGCGCACGAGCCGGGTGAATTCTTCGCCGTGCGCCACGCCGCCCCAGCGCCCCCGGAAGAGCGCATTGCGGTCCAGATACGCGGCGACATCCTCGATGGCCACGCGGTCTAGCACACGCGCGCCCCAGAAGGGTGGCGAGACGGCCGCCACCGGCGGCACGCGCGAGCGCGCGGGGGGGGCGGCAATGGCGGCTTTGGCACTACCCTTCTGCGCCTCAGCCTCACGGGCGGTCTGTGCCTCGCGCTTGACCTGCGCGACGAGGGCGCTGCGCTTCTCCGGCTCGGTGAGCTGATCCATGATCGCCAGGCCCTCGAAGGCGTCGCGGGCGTAGAAGACGCCGGCGTCGTAGGGCTCGGCGTGGCCGTCCTCACCGACGTAGAGGATGCGCCGGCCATAGGCGCGATTGATCGCCGCGCCGCCCACGATCACCGGCACGTGCATGCCGCGCCGATGCAGCTCCTGCACGCACAGCGGCATCTGCTTGGAGGTGCTGACCAGCAGCGCCGACAGCCCAATGGCGTCCGCCTGCACCGCCTCCGCCTTCTCCAAGATCGTGTTGAGCGGCACCTGCTTGCCCAGGTCGTAGACTGTGTAGCCGTTGTTGGAGAGAATCGTGTTGACGAGATTTTTGCCGATGTCGTGCACGTCGCCGAAAACCGTAGCCAGCACGACGCGTCCCTTGGTGTAGCCCTCCGCGCGCTCCAGATACCGCTCCAGATGCGCCACCGCCCGCTTCATCACCTCGGCGGATTGCAGCACGAACGGGAGGATCAGCTCGCCCGCGCCAAACTTGTCGCCGACATCCTTCATGGCGGGCAGCAGCACGCCGTTGAGCACCGCCACCGCGGCAGACGACAGCTCGGAGGTGGTGGTCCAGCCGTTGGCTGGCTCGCCGGGCGCGGGCACGCCGGGCGCCCGCAGCGTCGCGTCGGCGTCTTCGGCCGCCATGCCGGCGACACGATAGGCCACCGCCGCGTCGATCAGCGCCTCGATGCCCTCCTTCTTGCGGTGCAAGATCTGGAAGTGCAGGCGCTGATCCACCGTCATGCCGGCCGTCGGGTCGGCCTGCTCCTCGCGCTTAGCCGTGCCGCCGTGCTCCTCGTAGAACGCGATGAAGCGCGGCAGGGCGTCAACATCGCGATTGAAGAGCAGGTCGTCGCAGAGGATGCGCTCCTCCGCCGGGATCTCGGCGTAGGGCGTGATGTGCGCCGGGTTGACGATGGCGGCGTCCAACCCTGCCTCCACGGCGTGGTACAGGAAGACGCTGTTGAGTGCGGCGCGCGCGTGCGCCGCCACACCGAACGAGACATTGCTGACGCCGAGAATCGTCAGCACGCCCGGCAGCGCCGCCTTGATGCCGCGGATGCCGTCGAGCGTCTGCACGGCGCTGTCGCGCAGCTCGTCCTGGCCGGTGGTGACGGGGAAGGTGAGCGCGTCGAAGAGCAGCGCCTCGGGCAGCAGATTGAACTCGCTCGTGGCGATATCGTAGATGCGCTGGGCGATGGCGATCTTGCGCTCGGCGGTCTTGGCCATGCCCTCTTCGTCGATCGTGAGCGCGACGACCGCGGAGCCGTGCTCGCGCGCCAGCGGCAGCACGGCATCCACACGCTGGCGGCCGTTCTCGAGATTGATCGAGTTGATGACGGCGCGGCCGGGATACGTCTCGAGGGCGTGCTGCAGCACACTCGCCTCGGTCGAGTCCAGCACCAGCGGCGCCTCGATGCCCATCTCCAGCAGCTTGACGGCGCGGCCCATCTGCTCGGCCTCGTCGCCGCGCTCCGTCAGCGCCACGCACACATCCAGCACATGAGCGCCGCCCTCCACCTGCTCGCGCGCGACCTGCAAGAGCGTGTCGTAGTCGTCGCCAAGCAGCGCCTGCTTGACCTTGCGGCTGCCCTGCGAGTTGACCCGCTCGCCTACCAGCAAGGGCGCGGGATCCTGCGCCAGCGAGGTGGCGCGCACCGCCGAGGCCACGAGCAGCCTGGTGCGGCGCGCGGCTGCGGGATCGAAGTGCGCCAGGCGCTCGTGCGGGCGCCGCAGGTGCTCCGGCGGGAGCTCGGCCAGGTGTGCGACGATGCGGCGGATGTGCTCCGGGGTGGTGCCGCAGCAGCCGCCGACGGCGTTGACGCCGAGCTCGCCGGCAAACTCTGCCAGCGCTGCCGCCAGCGGATCGGGCTTCATGGGGTACACCGCCTTGCCGCCGACATTGAGTGGCAGGCCGGCGTTGGGGATGGTCGAGATCGGCAGCGGGATGTTCTCCGTCAGCCAGCGCACGGATTCGCGCATGTGCTCCGGGCCGGTGGAGCAGTTGAGGCCGATCACGTCCACACCCAGGTGGAACACGATGGCGGCGGCGGCGGCAATGTCGGTGCCCAGCAGCATGCGTCCGCTGGTATCGAGTGTGACCTGCGCCTGGAGTGCCACACGGCGGCCGGTCTCGGCCCAGGCGCGGCGGATGCCAGTGATGGCGGCGCGCACCTCCAGGATGTCCTGGCTGGTCTCGATCAAGAGCAGATCGACGCCGCCCTCGATCAAGGCGACGGCCTGTTCGCGGTACAACTCGGCAAGCTGCTGGTAGGTGATGTTGCTGAGTGAGGGATCGTCCGAGGAGGGCAGCATGCCAGTGGGGCCCATCGAGCCGGCGACGAAGCGCGGGCGCTCTGGGGTGGAGAAGCTGTCCGCCGCCTCACGGGCCACGCGTGCGGCCGCGTGGTTGATCTCATACGTCCGCGCGCCCAGCGCATAATCATCCAGCTTGAGGCGCGTGCCGGTGAAGGTGTCGGTCTCGAGGATGTCGGCGCCGGCGTCGAGGTAGGCACGGTGGATGTCGCGAATGGCGTCCGGCCGGGTGACGGCCAGGATCTCGGGGCAGCCATCCTGCGTTGGGCCGCCATAATCCGCCGCGGCCAGGTTGAGATCGAGGATCTGCGTGCCCATGGCTCCGTCATAGACGAGTATCCGGTTGCGTATTTCTTCCAAATAGCGGCTTGTAGTTGCCATGGACCTGCCCTTCGCTGTCGCGTCGCCCGTGTCTTCGCGCCCGTGCGCGCACCAGTGCATAATACACTGCGACGTCATCCAGCGCATCATGTAGACGGTTAAAGCGAGGGGTCCGCGCGCGAGTGGCTGTCGCTTGCGGTCCAGAGCATGTTGATCGCGGCAGCCAATCCCACGAACGAAGAGGTGCCTGGCCTGGTCGCGAGCGCGCCTCAGACATGTCTCCGGGCGGCGCTGCGGGTGACGGTTTACGTGTGGAGTTTTAGCAGGCAGTCCCGCTCAGCGTTGGTTTTCTTCGAGCGCCGCCACCAGCTCGCGGCAAAAATCTGGGATGTCCTCGACGACGCGGCCCCAGACCACGTTGCCCTCGCGGAAGGCCGGCGCGTCCACCCAGGTGCCGCCAGCGTTTTCGAGGTCGTCTTTGATGCCGCGCGAGCCGGTGCAGCGCATGCCGCGCAGGATACCCGCCGACGCGGCGACCCAGCCAGCGTGGCAGATGAAGGCAACCGTCTTGCCCGCGCCATGTAGATCGCGCACGAGCCGCAGCACGTCGGCGTCACGCCGCAGCTTATCCGGCGCCCAGCCGCCGGGCACCACGACAGCGTCCAGCGCATCGGGGCGCACCTCGCCGGCGACGATATCGGGCGCGGCGGTCAGGCAGTGCTTGCCCGTCACCGTTTCGTGGCTGAGGCCGATGATGATCACGCGCGCGCCCTCTTCACGTAGACGCATCACCGGCACCCAGAACTCGAGATCCTCGAACTCCGGCGCGACGAATACGCCCACTGTCTTGCCTGAAAGTCGCATTGCTCCGGCTCCTCCCGCTAGCGCGCGCCACCGCTTCCCGTCCGGCGCGCATCACGTGCAGTATAGCATGGGAAGCTGTGCGCACAGGCTGTGCCTGCGGCACGATGTTATACTCTCAACCGGGCGACGGTGGGAACGCCGGGGTGCCCACGCATGCAACATGGGATGTCGCCACAAAGAGGTGAGCGCGGTCAGATACCCCACGGCTGAAGCCGGGGGCTTGTGCGGAGCGATCCGGCGAGCCTGCATCTGACCAGCCTGAGTCCCGCACGGGGCTACGATACCAGCGAATACATAGGCACCAGGGGATGGCACCTCAGTCCCCTGCGCTGCGGACGGCGGTTAAACAGGCACACGGGGTTGCAGCCAGTGCCGCCGTCATACAAAACCGCTGGCTATCCTGGGCGAGGGGAACGTTACCCGCGCAAGCGGAGATGCCCCGAAAGGGAGCGATCATGGTGTTTGTTGTTGACGTAGAGAAGCGACCGCTTGCCCCCTGCCACCCGGCGCGGGCCCGTCGGCTGCTCGCTCAAGGGAAGGCCGCGGAGTGGCGGCGCTACCCGTTCACCATCATCCTGAAGCGAGCTGTGCCGGACGCACAGCTGCAGCCGCCGCCCCTCCGGCTGAAGCTCGACCCAGGCAGCCGGACGAGCGGACTGGCGCTGGTCAACGATGCCTCCGGTCAGGTGGTGTGGGCAGCCGAGCTGAGGCATCGCGGCCAGCAGGTCCACGCTGCCCTCCTGGCCCGGCGGGCGGTCCGCCGCGGGCGGCGTCAGCGCCACACGCGCTATCGCCCCGCCCGCTTTGCCAATCGGCGGCGTCCTGCGGGGTGGCTGCCACCCTCCCTGGAGTCGCGCCTCAGCAATCTGCTCACCTGGGTGGCACGCCTGCGCCGTCTCGCCCCCATCACCGCCCTCGCCCAGGAACTAGTGCGCTTCGACACTCAACTCCTGCAAAACGCCGAGATCAGTGGAGTCGAATACCAGCAGGGCGAGCTGGCGGGCTACGAGGTACGGGAATACGTGCTGGAGAAATGGGGACGGGAGTGTGCCTACTGCCACCAGACCGGCGTGCCCTTGGAGCTCGACCACCTGGTGCCCCGCAGCCGGCGGGGCACGTCGAACCGGGTGAGCAACCTGGCGCCCGCCTGTCGGCGGTGCAACCAGGCGAAGGGGGACCGCACGGCCGAGGAGTTCGGCCATCCGGAGGTGCAGGCGCGCGCCTGGCTGCCCCTGCACGACGCGGCTGCGGTCAACGCGAGCCGCTGGGCCCTGTTCCACCGGCTGGTGGCGACCGGACTACCGGTTGAGGTTGGCACGGGTGGTCGCACCAAGTGGAACCGGACGCGACGCGGTCTGCCCAAGGCGCACTGGATTGATGCCGCCTGCGTGGGGGCGAGCACGCCGGACCACCTCAAGTGGGCGGGTGTAGTGCCACTGCAGATCACGGCGATGGGTCGGCACAGTCGGCAGATGTGCCGGACCAATGCCTTCGGATTCCCTGATAAAGCGCCCAAAGCGGTGAGTGTGGTGGCAGGGATGCGCACGGGGGATAGCGTGCGCGCAGTGGTGCCGCCGCCTTCGGTCAAGGAGGGGGTCTATGTGGGGCGCCTGGCGGTGCGTGCCACTGGCTATGGCAACATCAAGACGCGCACAGGCACCGTGCAAGGCATCCACGTGCGCCATTGTCAGCCGCTCCAGCGTGGGGATGGCTACACCTATCAGACTGGCTACACCGACCAGAAAGGGGAGGCGGCGCTTCCTCCCTCTGCCTAAAGGCAGGGGTCTCTGCGCCGCAAGTTAGGATGAAACTGGCAACCTATGTGACGTCTGCCAACGCCGGCCGCGACGATGGCCGCGCCGCGGTGCTGCACGGCGACCAGACGCTGCTGGATATCGAGACGCTGGGGCGCTGGGCGGCACGGGGAGGAGCCGTGTTGCCCGAGCGGGGGCTGCCGGCGACGATGCTGGAGCTGATACGGCTGGGGCCTGAGGGCATGGTCGGGCTGCGCGCCGCGCTGGCGGTCGCCGCAACGGCCCGCGAGGACGATCTGCGCGCACAGAGCGACCTAGCGCTGGCGCGGGGCGCTGTCACACTGCGCACGCCGCTGCCCAATCCCCCGACCCTGCGCGACTTCTATGCCTTCGAACAGCACGTGAAGGCTGCGCGCGCCCTGCGCAACGCGGATATGATCCCCGAGTGGTACGAGATCGCCGTCTTCTACTTCTCCAACACGTCCGCCCTCTTTGGCGTCGATGAGCCGGTGCCCTATCCAGGCGCGAGCAAGGAGCTCGACTTCGAGCTGGAGATGGCGGCGGTGATCGGACGCGAGGGCAGCGACATCCGCGCCGACGATGCGCCCGGCTATATCGCCGGCTATATGGTGATGAACGACTGGAGCGCTCGCGACCTGCAACGCCACGAGATGAAGATGAACCTGGGGCCAGCCAAAGGCAAAGACTTCGCCACATCGCTCGGCCCCTGGCTGGTGACGCCGGACGAGCTGGCTGATAGGCGTGTCGGTGCGGGCAAAGACGAGCGCTACGACCTGGCGATGACGGGGCGCATCAACGGCGACCAGCTGAGCAGCGACAACGCGCGGAACATGTACTTCAGCTTCCCCCAGATGATCGAGCGCGCCGCGCAGCACGTGCGCCTGCGCCCCGGCGACATCATCGGCTCTGGCACCTGCGGCACCGGCTGCATCCTGGAGCTGGGCACCGAGCGGCACCGCTGGCTGCAGCCGGGCGATGTCGTGGAGCTGGAGATCGAGCGGCTGGGTCTGCTGCGCAATCCCATCGTCGCCGCGAAGGAGGGCTAGCCATGCCGATGCCGAAGCCGACCGGCCCGGGCGAGGAGCCGACCGACGAAGCCTCAGTGTACCGCTATCACCTGCTCCGGCTGATCACCTGGTATCTCGAAGCGCTTGACCCGCTGCCGCCCGCAGCGTTCGTGTGGCGGCCGCCCGCGCCCGACGGCAACTCGCTGGCGGCCATCTGCGTGCATGCCATCGCCTCGGCGGAGTGGTGGGTGCTGAGCTGCATCGGCGACGGGCCGATCGAGCGCGACCGCGACGCCGAGTTCGCCGCCCAGGTGACGTGGGCGGAGCTGCGCCCGCGCTTCACGGCGTTCTTGAGCGGCGCGGAGGCGCTGCTGGCCGGCAAGACCTCCGAGCAGCTGGCCGCTATCAGCCGGCATCCGGCGGGCGACCGCATGAAGCGCCGCTGCCTGACGCATACCATCGAGCACCTGGGGCTGCACCTCGGCCATGTCGAGATCACGATAGATTGGTGGAAGGCCGCCCAGCCGCACAGCTGAGTCGTGAGAGGCCGCGCCGGCGCGTCGTAGGACTAGCGAGAGAGCATTCGTGGGCCACTCCGGCGCGGAGGGCAAGCCATGAACGTGGGGCGGCAGCGATGCACGCGGCCACACATGCGTCGCGGGCATTCGGCAATGACGGCGGTGATCGCGCTGTCACTGCTGCTCGTGCTCTCCGGCTGCGATACGACCCCCGCTCCGCGCCTGTCGCTGCCGGACGCGCAGCAGATCTTGCGGGTCGAGCTGCCGCGGGAATACCTCTATACGCTCGATCCGGCACGCGAGCTAACCCACTTGGGCGCCTTTCCGCTGGCGCTGCTCTATAGCGGCCTCGTGGCGCTCGATCAGCACAACACGCCGCGCCTGGCCGATGCCGCAAGCCTGAGGGTCAGTGACGATGGACTCACCTACACCTTCACGCTGCGCGCCGGTCTGCGCTTCAGCGACGGCACGCCGATCACGGCCACCGATGTCACCTACAGTTTCGATCGTGCGATCGGACCTTGCCATGATCCAACCGACCCAACCCAGCCAGGGGCCGATGCCCCGCGCAGCGATCCGCCGCTCAGCCAGGTGTTCGCGTCCATCAAGGACGCCTCTGCCTATAGCGCCGAGGGGTGCGGCCAGGACGGCAAGCCCGTTGCGGCGGCGTATGGGCAACGCGGCCCGGTGATCGAGAGCCTGATCGGCGACTCGCTGCGGCCAATGGACACGACGACACTGGCAATCACGTTGGCGCACCCGGACGCGGGCTTTCTGGTCGCGCTGGCCCATCCCGTCGCCTCTATCGTGGAACGCGCCGTCATCGCGCGCTATGGCGACGCCTGGACCAGCCACCTGGCAGACAACGGCGGCCAGGGCACCAGCGGCATGTACGCCGTCAAGTCCTGGCGGCAGGTCCTCGACACAGAAGCCGGACTGGTGCTCACCCGCCAGGCGCACTACAGCGGCACGGCGCCCCGGCTGCGCGAGGAGCGTGGCAGCGTCGATCTCGTGCTGCGCGCCCAGCCATCGGACACGCTCATGTTTCAGTCCCAGCCCGGACGCCACCAGACGCCGTCACCTGAGGTCTTCACCCTCGCCCTGAGCCCCAAGTATCCGCCGCTGGATGACCCGCGCCTGCGGCGGGCGCTCGCGCTCGCGCTGGATCGCACGCTCCTGGGGCTTGCGAACGTGTCGCCGGCGGCCGAGCTGTTGCCATCGACTATTCCTGGCGTCGCTGCGCAATCCGCCATCGCCGGAGGAGTATCAGGCTCGAATGCGGGAGATGCCGCGCACGCGCGCGAGCTGTGGCTGGGCTATGTGCACGATCGCTGTGGCGGCGCGGCCGAGAAGTGTGCCGCGGTGCCGCTCGTCAAACGGACGTGCAACGTACATCCGATGCCCGCAAGTGTCGCGCAGGCGATCGGCGGCGTGTGGCAAGCCGCGCTGCCTGGGCTGCGCATCCGCTACATTGACGACACGCCGAATTGCTTCTTCGCAGGTGAAGTCGACGGCTGCCTCCGGCCAAATGTTACGGCGCACACGCTCGCGGCCGATGTACCCGACGCGCAGGCGCTGCTGGCGCCGTTCGCAGTGCCACAGGAGCGCGCGCCCTACTGCGTGCTCGACCCACAGGTACGCGACTGGCTGCGGCAGGCGGCCGTCAGCGGCGACCCGGCGGCACGAGCGCGGCTCCAGGAGCAGGCGCAGCGGCGGGTGCTCGACTCAGCCGTGGTGCTGCCTGTCTACCGGCCGGAGCTTGTCTGGCTGGCGCGTCCCATTGTAGCGGAGTTCCCGACGCCCGCGTGGTACTGGTTCAGCCCAGACGCCTGGGCGGCGATCTATCTCGTGCGCCAATGAGCCGGTTCCCGCGGCTGGCAGACTCTGCTATACTGCATGCGGCCGGATAGCGACCATGCTGGGGCGGGTGCGTCCGCGAGTGGATCGCCGGGACCTGGGGAGGGGCGCGATGCCGAATCTGGAAGGGCGCGAGCTGGGCGGCTGCAAGCTGCTCCGCAAACTGGGCGCGGGCGGCATGGGCGAGGTGTATCTCGCCGAGCAGCGCCGGCTCGGAAACCGCCTCGTCGCCGTCAAAGTCGTCAGCCCGGACGACGCGAGCTTCCACCCGGAGGTGGCCGACGACATGGCGCGCCGCTTCCAACGCGAGGCGGCGCTGCTCGGCCAGCTTTCGCATCCCAACATCCTGCCCGTGCATGACAGCGGCGTCGAACAGAACCTGCTCTATCTCGTGATGGATTACGCGCCCGAGGGATCGCTGGCGGACGCCATTCGCGGCGTCGGGAACCTGAAGCTCACGTTGCCCATCGCAGTGCCGACTGTGCTCGACATCGTCGGCCAGATCGCCGCCGCCCTGGAATACACCCACGAGCACGGCGTCGTGCACCGCGACGTCAAGCCCGGCAACGTGCTGATTCGCATCGAGCGCGATGGCCACTGGCACATGCTGCTGGCGGACTACGGCGTCGCGCGCGACATGGAGGCCAACTCGGCGCGCTCGCAGATCAGCGGCACGTTCGCCTACATGGCGCCCGAGCAGTTCAGCGGCCAGTTCTCTCCCGCCAGCGACCAGTATGCCCTCGCCGTAATGACCTTCCAGCTACTCTCGGGGCGCACGCCCTTCGAGGGCGACCTCGCCTCGCTGACACGCGCCCACATGTACGAGCCGCCGCCCTCGCTGCACGCCTTGAATCCGCGCCTCCCGACCGCGCTGGATGGCGTGCTCACGCGTGCGCTTGCCAAAGATCCCGCGCAACGCTACCCCTCAGTGGCGGCGTTCGCGGCTGCCCTGCGCCAGGCCGCCAGTGGAGCAGCCACGCCGACCGAGCCAGCCACGCAGCCGGTCGTTCTCGCCCCGCCGCCGCTGCCGCCAGAGATCGCCGATGCCGCGACTCAGGGGCAGGCGGGCGCGCCCATCTATGCCGCGCCGGCGCGCCAGCACGCAAGCTCCGGTCCGCGCCGTTTGGTGGTGGCGTTGCTTGCCGCCGTACTGCTGCTCGCTGGGGTGTTAGGGAGCGCTCGGCTCTTGAGTGGTCAGGCAGGCGGCGGCACACCGACACAAACGGCCGTATCCTCGACGTCGACGCCAACGATTACCGCGTCGGCGACAATCGGCGCCACGGCGGTGCCTACGCTGGCTGGGTGTCCACCTGGCGGGACGCAACCGGACGCCAGCAGCGACATGCAGTGCCTGCCCAGCCCACCCGCCGGGGTCGGCAAGGTAGTGCTGGCGGAGGCGTCGCCCTCCTGCCCGGGCGGCGCTGGTGGTGCTGCTGGCTGGGTGAAGGAGAGCTTTGTCGACGTGGCGTGCCCCAGCGACGGTGGGGTGAAGATTACCTCCACCGCGGCGGCGGGCCCCACCAATCTCGCTTGCCTGGATGCGCGCGGCGTGAGCGCCACCGACGGCTTCCTGACGGTGCTCGTCTCACGCAGAACGGGCAGCGTGGCGCTGGGCTTTCGCGAGAGCCTCGGCGACAGCAGCGGCAGCGGCAATAACATCACCGGCTACTACATCGTGCTGAGCCCGGGGAATGATCCCGCGCAGGTGATCCAGTACGAGCTGTTTCAGCTAGACAAGCAAGGAAAATCGCATCCGGTGGGCAATGGCGGCACGTTCGCGAAGCCACTTGCGCCACACTTCGCGCTGGGACTGCAGTTCAAGGGCAGTCAGTTCACGCTCTACGTCAACGGCAATCAGGTGCAGAGCTTCACCGACAGCGCGATAGGTGGCGCTGGCTGGGTGGGACTCTGCACACTGCAGGGCAGCTCCACCTTCAAGAATGCGGAGCTGTTCCAGCTAGCGGGGTAGGCGGACCTCACCCCGGCCCCTCCGCTCCGCGGAGAGGGGAGCCAGAGGATGGCCGCGCGGTAGCCAGGAACGGGGACGGGCTGGGACTTCGTCACGCCGAACAAACAATAGTACTGATGGGACGACTGCCTCGATCTGGATATAACAACATGGTGGCGGGAGGTCGTGTCTATACCGGCGCCATTACGGGAAGCAGTATTCCCGAGACGGTATTCGCGTCGGAGGGCGTTTGCTCGGCTCAACATGTCGATGGATTGGCGAGTCATTAATCCACATGGGCGGGTGATCCATGCATGAGTATGATGCGACATCGATCAAGCCAATTCGTTGGGGGGAGCTTGTGCAGCTTCCGAACGGCCATTGGCGAACATCTTGGGCGCTTGAACTTGATTCGCTCGATGCGACTCACCTCCACGATGTGGCTGCGGCAGCGGGTGATTCCGAGGCGGGATTCATGCCGAGCCTCACAATCCAAGGGCAGGCGGAAGTACTCGTGACAATTGAGACCAGTCGGTGGGGCATGGAGTTGGATTATGACGATCTGACGTATCGGCTGTTCAAGCTCATCGACTCACAGTTAGGCCGGATCCGTTTCATCGCCCGTGCGGCCAGGAGACCCCTGCCGTCAGGCAGGGGGAGGCATGGCCGCTGTCCTTCCTACTGGGTGTTGTACCCGCTCTAGGGTAGCAGGTAAGCAGGAGGCAGAGGCGCGCCTACCGCTAACGGTGCTCCCCGACGCCCGACCAGGCCGCCGTGCTGGCGCGGACGTTCGGCAGTGCGCGCTTCGTCGAGAACTGGGCGGTGCGGTTGGGCCCCGACGCCTCCTCTGAGCGCCCGGAACGGGTCAGCTACGCGGGGACCGCGGCGGCGCTCACCGCGCGCAAGCGCGCGCCGGCGACGGCCGGGCTCACTGAGGTGGCGAGCGTGCCAACGCAGCAGGCGCTGCGCCACCGGGACCGCGCGTTCCGCACCTTGTTCGCGGGCCGGGCGCAGTCGCCCGCCTTCAAGAAGAAGCCCGGAAGAAGAAGCGCGGCCCCCAAGCGGCGGAGGACAGCCCGTCGGCATGCCGTTGGAATGCCACCACCAAGACGCTCACGCTCGCCAAGACGCTCACGCTCGCCAAGACGCTCACGCTCGCCCAAATGGACCCGCCGCGGGACCTGCGCTGGTCGCGTGCCTTCCTGGGCACCCCGAGCACCGTCACGAGCGCTCGGGACACGGCGGGGCGCTCCTGCGCTTCCTTCCTGGGAGAGGACGACAGCAAGCCGCTGCCCCTGGTGACCGCGCTGGTCGGTCGAGCCGTGGGGCGGCAAGACCGCAGCGTGCTCAGCACGGGCGAGCAGGTCGCCAACCCCACGCAGCTCCGGCGCCGCGCGCGCACGGTGGCACCTGCCCAGCGCGCGCTTGCTCGCACGCAGACCGGGGCGCAGAACCGCGACACGGCGCGCGTGCCGGGCGCGCGTGCCCACGCCAAGTGCCGGGCGCGCGTGCCCACGCCAAGTGCCGGGCGCGCGTGCCCACGCCAAGATGGCCGCGCAACGTCTGGACGGGCGGCACCAACTGACGACGCGCGTGATCCGCTGATCCGCGAGCACCAAGTGATCGGTGGCGAGTCGTTGGCCGTCAAGCCGCGGGTCCGCCATCGTGCGCGCGCCAAGGCCATCAGCGAGGCGGGCTGGGGCGAGGTGGTCCGGCAACTCCACTCCAAGGCCGCGTGGGACGCACGGACGGTCATGGCCATCGACCAGGGGTATCCCAGCTCCCAACGCTGCCACGCCGGCGGGCCTCTCCGCGACTCCTGCGACCGCGCGACACGCCAGGGGACGTGTCGCGCATGTGGCGTGCGCCACGACCGGGAGATCCACGCCGCGCAGACCAGGCTTGCCGCCGGGCTGGCGGTGAACGCCTGTGGAGCGGCGGTAACGCCCGCCTCGGCACGCCCCGCTGAAGCAGGAATCCCCCGGCTTTAGCCGTGGGGAGTTGTCAATATGTTGCGCTGCCACAACGACGAGGGGAACAGGCCGCGCAGGACCAGGGACCGCGCGGGAGCGTGATCAGCCTGCGTCTGAGCCGCGGCAGGAAAGATCCCAGATTGCCCGGTTGCCAGCAGGGCAGAAGCGTCGCCTGCTAAAAACAGGCGGCAAGGAGCGGAGTGATGCCGCCGCCGCCGCAGCTTGGCGCGGAACGCCCGCACCACGACGGTGCCCGCAGGTGAGGGCACCGTCGTGGTCGGCTCGCGCTACGGCACGATCTGGTTACTGCAGGCCGCGACCGGCGCGGTGCTCTGGCAGCACGTCTCCAGCGAAAAGCTGGGCACGCTCATCCACGCAGGTGAGGTGATCTACGTCGCGTCCTTCCTAGGCATCCCGGTCAGGGAAGCGGAGGATCGGTCGCCGCCACCACAGCCTGTCGTGGTGCAGACGCCGCTCGCCCCCGGAGGAGCTGAGGAGGATCGTCCCCTTCTCCCGCGCCGCTACGCCTATCCGAGCGCGCTCACCGCGCTGCGCGCGCGCGATGGTGCGGCACTGTGGCGGCGCGAAGGGTGGAAGCCGCCGGGCTTCGAGCCCCTGCCCCTCGCCCGCGCGGGCGACCTGCTCATCACGGATGCCCTCGCGTCCGAGATCGGCGAACGGCAGCTCACCGCACTCGATCGCCGGACGGGGGAGACGCGCTGGGTCCGTGACGCCGGTGCGCCAGGAGGATACGCCCGGCGGCTCCTCGGCGTGGGTGGCGGACGGGTCTATCTGACGAAGGACGAACGGTATCAATGGGATCAGGATCACTACCGCCTCCATGTGCTCGACGCTGGGAGCGGCGAGGAGCTCTGGAGACGAGACGAGGTGCAGGTGGGAGCAGTCAGCCTCTCGGCTCAAGGGCGATTGGTCGCCCTTCGAGTCGGTGGTCGATCCGTGGCGTCCCGGCACGTGATCCTTGAGGCTGCGCTGGGCGCCGTCGTCGCCGAGGTAGCGCCGGACAGCACGTTGCACGCCCTGACCGACGACGGCATCGCCTACCTCTCGAGTGGGAGCTTCATCTCCCAGCGTACCCGCGCCCTGCGGCTTGGCGATGAGAGGGAGCTGTGGAGCATCCGCGCACGCGTGCCCGGTGAGGAGCTGACGGCCAATCAGGTGCTCTCTACGGGGAGGACGCTCTACTTTGGCCAGGTGACCGAGCCGCGGCACCTGGCGGAGATTGTTGCACTCGACACGCGGACCGGACGCCGGCTGTGGCGCTGGCACAGTCCGGGGCACCTCCGCCCCTCGCTCAAACTCTGGGGACGTCACACCCCCGAGATGGTGGCTTTCGCGCTTGCACAGGCGCGGCGGAG
>Ga0209647_1002436_pt1 | contig 15106 bp, 12 predicted proteins | sample GraSoi_2013_60cm_FD_185827 | JGI IMG/M metagenome (GOLD analysis project Ga0209647, IMG submission 185827) | Grasslands soil microbial communities from the Angelo Coastal Reserve, California, USA - Sample 9_17_2013_60cm (SPAdes) (version 2) | ecosystem: Environmental > Terrestrial > Soil >...
GAATCCCTAAAGCGCCTGCAAACCTGGATTCACCAGCCCTCCATCGCCGCCGAAAATCGCGGCATGAACGAAGGCTGCGAGCTCACCATGCAAATGCTCCGCGAAGCTGGCTTCGCGCAAGTCGCCAAGGTTCCCACCGACGGCCAGCCCGGCATCTTCGCCACGCTCGACGCCGGCGCTCCGAAAACGCTTGGCCTCTACTTCATGTACGACGTCAAGCAAGTCGATCCCGCCGAATGGTCCTCGCCACCGTGGGACGCCGCGCTGGTCGACAAGCCCGGCCTCGGCAAGGTAATCATCGGCCGTGGCGCCGTAAACCAAAAAGGCCCCGAAGCCACTTTCCTCGCCGCACTGCACGCCATTCACGGCGCAGGCCGCAAGCTCCCCGTCAATCTCGTCTTTGTAGCCGAAGGCGAGGAAGAAATCGGTTCCCCGCATTTCCACCAGGTAGTCCATCGCCCAGAAGTCCTCGCCGCCGTAAAAAAGTGCAGCGGCATCTTCATGCCCTCTTCCTCGCAAGGACTCGATGGCGAAGTCACCATCACTCTTGGCGCCAAAGGTGTCGTCGAACTCGAGCTCATCTCCAGCGGAGAGAAGTGGGGCCGCGGCCCGCGCAAAGACGTGCACTCCAGCAACAAAGCGCGCCTCGACAGCCCCGCCTGGCATCTCGTCGAAGCCCTCGCCACGCTCGTTTCCCCCGACGGCAACGATCCTGCCATCGAAGGCTTCGCCGCGAAGGCCCGCCCCGTCTCTGATGCCGAAAAGAAAATGATCGCTGAAGCCAGCAACCGCCTAAGCGAAGCCAGCGCGAAAAAACTCCTGGGCGTGGATCACTGGGTTCACGACGTAAGCTGGCACGAAGCGATCGAGCTCCTCGTCTCGCGCCCCACCGTAAATATCGAAGGATTAGTCGGCGGCTACACCGGTCCTGGCGGCAAAACCATTCTCCCCGGCCGCGCCGTCGCCAAGATCGACATGCGCCTCGTTCCGGACATGACCGCCGCGGAAGCGCTCGCCGCGCTAAAAGCCCATCTCGCCAAAAAGGGGTTTGCCGATATCGAAGTAAAAATGAGCGGCGGCTACGATCCCACCAGCACGCCCGCCGACGCCGAGCTGATTCGCGTCTCCAACGCCGTCTATCGCCGCCACGGAATCGATCCCGTGCTCCTGCCGCGCAACGCCGGCTCCTGGCCCGGCTACGTTTTCACCGGCGATCCGCTGCACCTCCCCGCCGGCCACTTCGGTCTCGGCCACGGCAGCGGCGCCCACGCCCCCGACGAATATTACGTAATCGAATCCGCCAACCCGAAAGTTCAGGGTCTCGACGGCGCCACCCGCTCCTACGTCGAGTACCTCTACGAACTAGCCTCTTCGACCTGAAACAGAGTCAAAGGCAAGGTTCCGATGCTCCGCTCTCGTCTCTGCGTTGTCGCGCGCTAGAGACGTTCACCCTTGCCACGTCGCAGCGACATAACCTGTAGCTCAGGTCCGCCGTTTGGACCTGAGGCTTTTCTTCAGCACCTGCAAAGCCGAAAATTCGTTAGCGACAATTCTTTCGCCTCAGGCCAGCCCCGCCTTAGTCAGCGGCAACTCCCGAATGCGCTTCCCCGTCGCCGCAAAAATCGCATTGCACAGCGCCGGCGCAATCGCCGGCAACCCCGGCTCCCCAATCCCGCCCGGAGCCGCATCGCTCTCCACAATGTGCACGTGCGTCACGCGCGGCGCCGAATTCATGCGCGCCACCGGAAACGTATCGAAATTCGATTGCTCAATCGCCCCGTTCGCCGCGGTAATCTCTCCCCACAGCGCAATGCTCGTCCCCATCACCGCCGCGCCCTCAAACTGGCTCCGCGCCATCTCCGGATTCACCACCGTCCCCGCATCCAGCGCCGAGTCCACGCGCGTGATCTGCACTTTCCCCGCATCATTAATCTGCACCTGCACCACGGACGCCGCATACGTCAAAAAGCTGCGGTGCATCGCAATCCCCATCCCAAATCCGTTCCCATTCTTCTTCTTGCCCCATCCCGCCTTTTCCGCCGCAAGCTGCACCACCCGCTTGAATCTCCCCGTATCGATCGGATACTCCTCGTAGCTTCCGCCGTAGTTCGTGTAATCCTTCGGCAGTTCCGTCTTCGGCACAATGCGGTCCGGCCCGAGCAGCGCCAGCGTGTACTCCACTGGATCCTTGCCCGCCGCGTGCGCCAGCTCATCCGTAAACCCCTGGATCGCAAACGCATGATAAATGTTAGCCACCGACCTCAGCCACCCGATGCGAACATGCGCCGTGGCCGGCCCATTCTCCGAGCGATGATTCGGTATCGCGTACGGCAAATCCGAAAATCCCAATCCAAGTTCACCTGCGTCCGAATACACTGCGTTCGCGTCAAACGTCGACCCGATGGGCGGAAACACAGTGCGTTGCAGCCAAGCCGTCGGCTTCCCGTCTGCGCCCACCGCCGCCTTCATATACATCGCCGAAACCGAATGATACGTGTCGAACCGGATGTCGTCCTCGCGCGTCCACACCACTTTCACGGGCTTCCCGGTTTTTTTCGACAGCACCGCCGCTTCCACAGCAAAATCCGGAAACGATTTCCGCCCAAACGCGCCGCCCAGCAGCGTGACGTGAACGGTCACATCCTCTTTCTTCGCGCCCACCGCCTCCGCAATCGCATCGCGCGCGCCCTGCGGATTTTGCGATGGAACCCACGCTTCCACTTTCCCATCGCGATACACCGCCAGCGCGGCCGGCGGCTCCATGGAGGCGTGCGCCAATAGCGGCGCATAATATTCCGCCTCAATCACCTTTCCGCCCTTTGCGAACGCCTCGTCTACGTTCCCGACTTCCCGGATAACTTTTCCCGGTTTCCGCGCCGTCTCCTCCAACTCCTTGCGATACGGCCCGGAATTAAAAACTTTGTGTGCGCTCTCGTCCCATTCCACCTTCAACTTCTTTCGCCCCTGCATCGCGGCCCACGTGCTGTCCGCCAGCACCGCCACGCCGCCCAGCGCCTGCATATTCACCGGCGGCTTGTAAGTCGGAATCGTCTCCGTCCCCTTCACGCCGCTGACCGCCAGCGTCTCTTTGTCGTCCACCGATTTCACCGTGCTGCCCATCACCGGCGGATGCATCACCGTCGCGTACAGCATCCCTTCCATCCGCGTGTCTTGCCCAAAAATTCCTTTGCCCGTGCACAAATCCTTCAAGTCATAACCCGACGCATCTTTTCCGATGTACCGCCATTCGCTGCGCGGCTTCAGCTTCAATTCTTCTTTCTTCGGCACGTCCAGCTTCGCCGCCGCCGCGGCCAATTCCCCATATCCCAGCTTCTTCCCGGATTTCTTGTGCACCACCGCATGCAATTCTGTCGAGCATTCCGCAGCCGGCACATTCCACTGCTGCGCCGCCGCCCTCACCAGCATTAACCGCGCCGTAGCTCCCGCTTCCCGCAGCGGCACAAAAAAGCTCACCACCGAGTGCGAGCCGTCTGTATCCTGGTCCCCATACTTTTCATCGCCAGTCGCCTGCACCACCTTCACTCGCGCCCAATCCGCATCCAGCTCATCGGCCACAATCCGCGGCAGCGCCGTCCGCACGCCATTCCCCATCTCCGACCGGTGCGCCACAATGTAAGCAGTCCCGTCCGTATCAATCGCCACATAAACGCTCGGGTGCAACGGCGCCTTATTCATCGGCCCAGCCGGATCCAGCCCGCCCACGTCACCGCCAGCAAGTAAGTCCACCGGGATCAGCCGCACGCCCAACACAAACGCCCCCGCCCCCACCACGCCCTTCAGAAATCCCCGCCGGCTAACATTTTCGATGGCAATCATGTGCCCCTCTCAATTTCCAGGCTCCCGCGTTCCACCCAAGTTGAAACCAACACGCTACATCCTACCGCCAATCCCATTTTCCGCAACACACAGCGTTGGCCGGGCCGTTGTAGGGGCGAGCTTTAGCGCGTCCCAGCGGTTAGCCGCCGAGTAGAAATCTGCGAGGCTTCAGCCTCGCCCCAGCGCCGTAGGCGCGGCACAGGTTAGCCCAGTACGTGAGTGCTGGGAAAGTAACTCGCGGGGAGGTGCGACACACTACCACCAATCTGCCGAATCCGCCGATCCCCTACTCCACTCGGAGCGCCTCCACCGGATCCAATCGCGCCGCCCGCCAAGCCGGCAACACACAAGCCGCAATCGCCACAACCAACAAAATCACCGCCACGCCAGCAAACACGCCGGCATCCAAAGGCTCCACGCCATAAAGCAAATCGCGAATCATCTTCGCCGCCGCCGCTCCTCCAGCCAACCCCAAAACGAGCCCGAAACTCGCAGGCCGCAACCCGTCCACCAGCGTCAGCCGCACCACCTCCGTCCGCTGCGCTCCCAGCGCCATGCGCACTCCAATCTCGCTCCTTCGCTGCGCCACCAAATACGACAACACCCCATACAGTCCCACCGAAGCCAACACCAGCGAAAGCACCGCAAACGCCAGGGTCAATTCCGCATTGAAGCTCGCGTCCGTCGTCGACCTCCCTATTACCTGCTCCATGGTCAATATATGGAAGACCGCCAAGCTCGGATCCATCTGTGCGACCAACTTTTGAATGGGCAGCGCCAGACTCAGCGTCTCCTGCTGGGATCGAACCACGATCGTCGCGCGATCGAACGTGCCTCGGTAAAGTGGGAAATACATCATCGGTCTGACCGGCTTTGCTATCGCATACCGCGAATCGCCTACGACTCCAACGATTGCATACTCTTTCGGTGCGTCCGGGCCGTCCAGTGCAACCCGAATATGTTTCCCAATCGGATCCTCACCAGGCATATATGTGCGCACAAAGGAATCCGTCACGATCACGGTCGTCGCCCGCTCGAGCCGTTCCCCATCAAGAAACGTCCGGCCACGCAAGAGGGGGATTCCCATCGCCTCGAAGTACCCTGGTTCAGCTCCGCGTCGCACGGCAAATTCGAGCTGGCCTTCCGGCAGCGGAGGATGCTCGACAATGGTCAGCAGGCTATCTCCTCCATATCCGTCTCCGGGAACCAGGGTTACCAGCCCTGCTTTCTGCACTCCGGGTAAACGCCGCGCATCCCCGATCAGCCGCTCAAAAAATGTCGCTCGCTGAACTGCTGTCTGATAGCGCCCCTCGGGCAGCGCCACATGCATGGTCAAGACGTTGTTCGTGACGCAACCCAGGTTCGTTCCCCGCAAGGTTTGATAGCTCTTCAGGAGCAAGCCGGCGGAAACTAGCAAGACCACCGTAAGCCCAATCTCCACTGTCAAAAGTACCCTGCGCAGCCTTGCCTTGCTCTTCCCTCCGCTGTGTGTCCGCGAGGATTCTAGTAGCGCCTCAGGTATTCCTTTATTGCGCGAGGAAAACGCCGAGAAGACGCCGGCGAACACCCCGCCAAGCATCGTAATTCCAGCGGCAAACAGCAGCACCATGCTATCCATATGGATCGTGTCCACGCGCGCCATATCTTGTCGCGTATGGATCACCCACTGGATCGCGAGGTACGCAAGCTCCAGCCCGATGATTCCCCCCATCACGGAAAGCGCCACGCTCTCTATCACTTGCTCGCGAATCAGACGCCAGCGGCTGCCTCCCAAAGCGCTCCGGATTGCCAGTTCCTTCCGCCGTGCCGCTGATCGCGCCACCAGCAGGTTTGCCACGTTCAAGCACGCAATCAGCAGCACGCAACCCGTCGCTGCCAGCAATACATATAAGGGTGTTTTGTAATCACCGACCATGTCATCGAAAAGCCAGCGCCCGGTGGCGCCTATTCCGATCGCCGCCTGTAAAGGGTGTTCGTCATGAATCCTCTTTTCAATCGTGTCTACCTCCTTGACCCCTTGCGCCATCGGTATGCCTGGCTTCAGCAGCGCGGCCACCTGAAACTCGTGCCAGTCCACCTCGTTCACTATGTTGGCGGGAGTTTCGTGATACAGCGGCGTCCATACCTGCGTGTCCGCGTCCGGATATACAAACCACGACGGCATCACCCCGATGACCGTGTAAGCCTTCGCATTCAGTTGAATGCTTTTGCCAAGGATTGCCGGGTCGCCGCCAAATCGCCTCTTCCAGAGTCCCCACGTCAAAATCACCGTTGCGTTGGCATTGAGGCTATCGTCCCCGGCATCGAATTCTCGTCCCAGTGCGGGTTGCACGCCTAGAATCGAAAATAGATTCCAGGAGCACGTAGTGGCCGCGATTTGTTCTGGCAGTTGCCCCCCGTTTCCGGAAAGGGTGTAACCCGCTCCTCCAAAAACCGCCATCTGTTCGAAGCTCCGCGCTTCTTTCTGCCAGGCCTCAAAGATTCCCCCCGCCACCACGTTAGGGAGCTTGTTCGGGCCTGAAATCTCATAAAGCATCACCAGCCGGTTTGGATCGCCAAACGGCAGCGGCTTCAACAGAACGGATCGCACAATCGCGAACAGCGCCGTGTTCGCCCCAATTCCCAGCGCCATCACCAGTACCACTGCAATCGCAAATCCCGGCGCACGCCGCAGCGTCCGCACTGCGTATTTCAAATCCCGCCAAATGCTATCCAGCATTTCCACCGTATTCCATTCCCAAACCTCTTCGCGCACGCTCACCGCGCTCCCAAGTTTCAGCCGCGCCCGCCGCCGAGCCTCTGCCTCCGGCAAGCCCCGCGCGATGTTCTCATCAACTTCATGCGCCACGTGCGCTTCCATCTCACGCAACAACTCATCGTCTTCGCCACGTCGCCGAAAAAATCGCCGAATACTCATACCCATCTCCGTTCGCACTCAGCCAGCCCGTAGGGGCGCAGCACTGCTGCGCCCCAGTTCAGCAACCTCAAAACCACTAGCAATGACTTGGTTTCCACAACTTCATTACTCCGCTTCCTTCATCACCCGCCCGATCGCCCGCACGATTTGCTGCCAGCGGTTCTTTTCCGCGTGTAGCTGCTTCCGACCCTTAACCGTCAACTTGTAATACTTCGCCTTGCGGTTGTTCTCGCTCGTTCCCCAGTACGCTTCCACCCACCCGCGATCCGCCAGCCGGTGCAGCGCCGGATACAGCGACCCCTGTTCCACCTGCAGCACCTCATCCGAACTCCGCTCAATCGCATGCGCAATCGTGTGCCCGTGCGCCGCCCCCATCACCAGCGTCCGCAGGATCAACATGTCCAGCGTCCCCAGCAGCATCTCCTGCCGGCTAGCCTCCGCTTTTCTGCCCATCTCGCCCCTCTCGCTTCCACTCGTACCGTCCACTCGAACCTCTATGGGTCCCACACTATACTCCACTAGACCTTCTATGGAAAGAAACGAAAGACGGCCCAAGAATGTTTCCGAAAATGTTGTGGAACGAGCTGGAAATCGCTGGGCGCCCTGACGATTCGTTCCGGCGTTGCGATTTTCCGCCGACACAGGCAAGCTGATTCCCGGAATACACCGGACATGTCTGCCGAATTCATGCGCCGCGCCATCGCGCTCGCTTTGGAAAATGTGCGCTCGGGACGCGGCGGCCCCTTCGCCGCTCTCGTCGCAAAAGATGGCCGTGTCATCGCGGAAGGCGCCAACAGCGTCACCTCCACCAACGATCCTACCGCGCACGCCGAAATCGTCGCCATTCGCGAAGCGTGCTGCGTCCTCAAAACTTTTCAGCTTGCGGAGTGCGATCTATACACTACGTGCGAGCCGTGTCCTATGTGTTTGGGTGCGATTTACTGGGCGCGGCCCGCGCGCGTTTTTTATGCAGGGGTTGCCGCCGATGCCGCGGACGCTGGCTTTGACGACGCGTTTATTTACGAAGAGTTGAAACGGCCGCCGGCGTCGCGGTGCATTCCGATGATTCAAGTGTTGCGCGAAGAATCGCTGGCCGTTTTCTCCGTTTGGAAGCAACAAGCAAATAAAACTCCGTACTAACTCCTTCGCCAAAACTCAAAGTGTCAGTCGTGAGGCCAGGCGCCCAGGGCGCGGCGCAAATCCACAAGCTGCCCCAGGTGATACGCGTTGTGGTCCGCCAAAACCAGCGCCTCGCGCAATATCGTGTGCCCGTCGCCGTGCGGAATTTTCGCAAAGAGATCCGTACGCGGATTCTTCACCAGTGCGATCATCTCGTCCAAGTCGTGCTGGAATTGCTGCACGCTCTTGTCCCAATCGGCTTCGCTTAGCGGGCCCGGAGTTTTCGGCCAGTAGCCCTCCGGAAACCCCGGCGATACGTGCTTCGAGTTGCGGCTGAATTCCAGGATGTCCCACTGCGCGATTCGCGAATGTTCCAGCAGTTGCCAGCCTGTGTGCGGCAGACCCGGGGCGAACGTGCCGCGCTTGTTGGGTGGAAATTCCTCCAGCGCGTCCATGAAGTGCACGTGCGCCGAACCGCCCTTCAGTACATCGACCACATGCTTGCGCAGCGATGCATCGTTGCTCGCGCCCAAGCCTCCTCCGCTCGAAGCTTTTCCGCCTGCGCTCTTCTTGCTCTTCGCAACTGCCTTCTTTTTCTTCAAGCCTATTTCTCCGAGACAATCACTTGCTGCGGCATTCCCGGCACGGGATGCAGCGTAGAGTTCGCGAATCCCGCGTTGCGAAACATCTTCTCATATTCCGAAAAAGTGTACGCGTCGCCCGCATCGGTGTTTGCGAGCATTATCAGGCTGAACGCTGCCGCGGTCGGCGGCGTCACGCGATCCTCATTCGGCACAAATTCCAGCGTAATCGCTTCGCCGCCCGGCTTTAGCGCCGCGTGCACCCGCCGCATCAACTTCTCGCAGGTGGGCATATCGAAGTGATGGAAAATATTGGTCAGCAATACGCAGTCGTATCCGCTGCCCGTCTCCACCTCAAACGCGCTTCCCGGGCGCACGCTAAAGCGATCGGCCACGCCAAATTTCTGCGCGTTTTCCTGCGCCACGCTCAGCACGTTCGGCCAATCCAACGCTACGATTTCGGCGTTCGGATTCTTCGTCGCTACTGTGATTCCGTACATTCCGTGGCCCGCGGCGATGTCCAATACCTTGCAGGGTTTGCCTTCTTCGGCACGAAGCAGCGCGGCAATAAACTGCGAGGAGGGCACCGCCAGGGGTGCCATCCCTCGTGCGAAAGCCACCCAGAATTCATCATTCGGCTTGGTGTTGTCCCCGCCTTCGGACCAAACCGAGCCGCCCTTGCGCACTGCCTCGGTCAGCGAATGGAAGCGGGCACGCGTCTGGTCGCTGCCCAAAAATCCGGCCATCGACGCCACGCAAGCCGGCGATTTGCGGTCTAGAAAAAACGCCGATTCCTGTGTCAGCGCATACGTCCCCTGGTCCTTGGTCAGGAATCCGTGAATGGTCATAAAGTCGCAAAGAACGCGCGCGCCCTTCTCCGCCGCTCCGGTTTCCGCCGCAATCGCCGGTGCAGTGTTCGCGCCGGCTCCAATCGCCGTGAAAATGTCGAGTTCAATCGCCGTAAGTAACGCCGCAGTCTGCTCGTGTGCATTCAGCGTGTTAAAAATACGTTCCGGTGTTAGCCGGGTTGCTGCCGTGGGTGTAGCCATTAGTTCCCTCCGAGGTGTCGACTGAGTGCGCCTATTCTACACGTTCGGCCATCTTGATAGTCCTCACTCAAATTTTATTGCTCCAATCACCGAGCTGCTGCCATACTGCTTCACCCCCGCAAGTGTTCGGAGCACGGTTGAAGCCCGTGCTACTGGCTCATGAGCATGAAGCGCGAATATCACCGCTGGCATTCGCCACGCCTGGGCATCGAACTGGGCGTCGTCGTCTACGGCCACTGGGGACCGCCGCTGCTCGGCTTCCCTACCTCCGCCGGCGATGAGTGGGAACTCGAAAACCAGGGCATGATCGGCGCGCTCGCCGATTTCATCGACGCCGGCAAAATAAAATTCTTCAGCGTCAATTCCATCAACGGCCTTTCGTTCTACGACAAATCCGCGCATCCTTTTCATCGCAGCTACGTACAGTCCGTCTTCGATTCTTACCTGCGCGAAGAAGTCGTGCCGTTCATCTGGAGCAACTGCCAATCGCAGATCGGCATCTCCACGATGGGCATGTCCTTCGGCGCGTACCACGCGGCTAACTCGCTCTTCAAGCATCCCGACGTCATCAAGCGCTGTTTCGCGATGTCCGGCGTCTACGACCTGAAAAATTTCATGGACGGCATGTACGACGACAATTTTTATTTCAACAATCCCGTCGATTACCTCGCCAACCTAAGCGATTCCTGGCTCCTCGGCCAGCTCGCCTCCTGCGACATTCACATCGCCACCGGCACCGGTCAATGGGAGAATTCCGGCCCCTCCTACCGCCTCTCCGAAATCCTCGCCGCCAAAGGCATTCGCCACTCCCTCGACAATTGGGGCCCGGAGGGCGGCCACGACTGGCCATACTGGAAGCACCAAATGCGCGAATACATCTCCCGCCTGTTCTGAGCCCGACGCTCCCGTTCCGAAATTCGATCCTCAGATTTGGTTCCCTCGCTGTCCCAAGCTCTTGGGACGACAAGTTGCGTCATTTCACCACTTAGGAACGAAGTCGTTCCTTGTCGCTTGCGGGCCATCCAGCGGGCCGCATACTCGAGTGTAAGGAGAGCCGAGATGAAAATCGTGAAACGAATTGGGTACGTGGCGTTGCTCTGTACGCTGCTCACGCTGATAGCCGACCCATCGCTGCGGGCCGTGGAGAAATCGGATTGGAGCAGCTTGAAACAGATCGCCACGGGCCAAACCATCAAGGTCACAGTTAAAGACGGAACATCGTCGCAGGGCGATTTTCAATCCGCCACCGAGGATGCTCTCGTGCTGCGCGTCGCGGGCAGTGATCGAAGTATCGCCCGCGACACGATTCGGCGGGTTACCCTCAAAATGAACGGCCATCGAGGCAAGCATGCGCTGATCGGCGCAACGATTGGAGCGGGCGGGGGACTCGGCGCGGGCATCGCGATTGACAACGATTGTTCTCCAAACTCGATTGTCTGCACCGGAAACAAAGGCAAAGCCATACTGACGCCGGCGTTTGCCCTGATCGGCGCCGGCATCGGAGCGCTGCTGCCCGCAGGCGGCTGGCGCGAGATTTACCGCGCGGGGTGACATGGGTTTTGTGCCTCCGGGCTAGTCATCAGCATCAAAAGATTTAGCTACATGCGCGATTTTCTGTGGACGGCACGTGCCTTGCCACGAATCGCGGGGGAAGCGCGCCAGCAGTGGAGCAACTCTTTGGGGCCCGGATTCGTCCAATCGGCAACCCAAGGAATGTTGTGCGACGAGCCCAGTTGGAACTGGCTCAAAGATCGAGGAGGAACATCATGGAGGAATCTCAGGGAGTGAATCATCACGATCACCAAGGCGAACCGGCGTCAACGGGAATAAACCGCGGGATGGTACTTGCGGCCGTGGCGCTGCTGGCAATTGCCGTGGTGGCTTTCGGCTACGGATACCGGCAGCAAGTCATGGTCGGCCACTTGACGGCGCGAGAGTCGGCGGCGAACGCCACGATCAACAACATGCAGGGACAGCTCACGACCTTGACGGCGAAGCTGAATGAAATGTCCGCCGCGCAGCAGGCTGCCGCGGACGCCGCGGCGCAAAAGAAAGCGCCGGCGGGACACGCGGCTACGCCTGGGGCAAAACCGAATGGCGGCAAGAGCGGCGCCACGTCGAGCAAACAACTCAAAGAGCTTCGCGCGCAGCTCGATGAACAGCAAAAGCTGCTGAGCCAGACGCAAGCGGAAGTGGCCAAGAATCGCGCCGACCTCGAAGGAAATCTCAATTCCACGCGCGATGAGCTCAATGGCTCGATCGCCAAGACGCACGAGGAATTGGTCGCGCTCGCGAAACGCGGAGAGCGAAGTTACTTCGAGTTCGACCTGACAAAGTCGAAGGAGTTCCAACGCGTCGGGCCGGTCACGCTTTCGCTGCGCAAGGCGGATACGAAACACAAGAGCTACGACGTGCAAATGATCGTCGACGATAATCAACTCACCAAGAAGCACGTCAATCTCTATGAGCCGATCTGGATCCACACGGAAAATGAGTCCCAGCCGGTTCAGATCGTCGTGAACCGCGTAGAGAAAAACCTGATACACGGCTACGTCAGCGCCCCGAAATACAAGCCGTCAGAGCTGGCGGCAGCAGGCTCGGCCGCGGTAACGCCAGTAGCGGCCCACCCGCAGGCGCCAGACCAGAATCCCAATCAACCACAACAATAAAAAATAGAAAACGAGCAGCACAAGCGGCAGGGCGTCCGTAGCGACGCCTTGCCGTTTTCGTTTTCGCAAGGAAAGAGCAGGTCCCTCGGGCCAACACCCCCTGGGATTGAAGGTGTCGAAGGTATGCCATCCCGGGTGTCCCGTAGTTTCGTCTCCGGCACCGGGAGTCTTCGTCGACTCCCGCCGAGAGTCCAAAGACCGGACCGGGATACCCTACCACCGGTATTTTTGTCGAAGAGTGCGGAAGTTATTGAAAATAAAGGACAGGGGTCGCAAAAAGAGCGGCAAGAGAGATAAAGAGCGCGCAAGCGATTGAAAACAAAGGGCGACTTGGGCGCACAGGGATTGCAAGAATCAAAAGGTTGCGGATACACCTTGGATTGCAGGGAAAAGGAAGGACGAAACGGGGACACTGTCGGCAACCTTGACTTGGAGATTACCGCATCCGTTACTATTTGTCAAGTGAGAAATTAAGGGCTGTGGATTGAATGGTTTGCGGACTAGTGTATGGAGCAAATCCAGAAGAAGGGAACAAAAGGTACCAAGCCCCGCGCTCTCCCAAAGACCCAAAGGGTAGGCGACCCGTCAAAGACGAAAGTCAAAGCCCCACCCTTGCAAGAACCAACGGCGCAAGGATGGGCTCGACCCGAAGGAGATGCCTACCACGGCCCTCACTTGCTCACGCTCAGGTCTGACCAGATTATCACCTTCGCGGCGGGGTTCCCGCTCGCGTCGGTGACCGGAGTGAAGCGCGCAACCGACCACGAGACGGTAGAAAGTGAATCAAGCTGTGGAAACGCGAGCCGCAGCGAGGCGCCGGGTATGATTACCCCATTTGTATCTGCCAACGAGAGATGGTACTCCTGCGGATCTTGCGTCGGATCGACGGTAAACATAGCCCCGGTTTGCGTGCTGCCCACGGTACCATCAGGGTTAATGGGAACGGTTGCTTGGCCGCCGCCCGTCTGTGAGACGACGAGGCTACCGGTCACCGGCTTATCATCAGTGCCGTCACATTTCGTACACCAGAACAGCGGCCCTTTTACGGTCATAATATTAGAACTTGGCGAAATATTAGGCGAAGCAGGTGGCGGGGTAAGCGTCAAAACATTATTGAGATTAACGTTCCCGTCGGCAACCAGCAACACGGTTGACGCTCCGGCAGGCAACGTGACCTTTCCGCTCTGTTGCTGGTACACGCCCCAGCTGCCGGTCCCGGTGACCGGCAGGCTTCCTACCGTCGTTCCCTTCGGCAGCTCGAAATGCAGAGCCTGGTTGGTAAGGTACGTTGCGGCTTGCGCCGCGATCACGTAATCACCTGCCACCGTGGTGTTGACCGGACAAGTCCAGGTGTCACCGGCTTTCATGTAGGCCCAAACGATTTGTGACAATCCGTTCACAATTTGATGTATCGGCTGCGCGTTGCCGGTGAACGAGCACGTCGTTAGCGTGACGGTGATACTTTGCGCGGCTACCGGCCGGACCAGCAGCAACAGTAGTATGAGTAAAGCAAAGCGACGAATCATAGTCCCCCCTCAGTGATCGTAGGTTTCAAGTCTTTTCGCGCGTGGGCCGGCTCCACGTTCAGGCTTCACAGTGGCACACGCGCAGACGCGCAAACACCTGCCCAAAGGTATAGAAGTGGGGCAGATGTGCTCCCTGGCAACCAGCGCTCGACAGTGAGGCCCAATCTTGTAGCCACTGAGGAAAGGGGTCTGGCGGTTGGTTACGTCAATCGCGCTTCTCTGGGATTGTTCGATTCACGGGGCTAGTTTGAAAAAGAGACATCGTCGTACGTTTTCTGTCCCCTCAGCTTGCCGGTGCCGTCCGCCGTCCACGTCTCGTTGGTGGTAATTGCGAATGTAACTGGGGCATCCGCTGAAGGGTTCGTGAGGATATGAAATTTCGTGCCCGTGAACGCCTTTTGGGGCAGAAACGTGTCGATCAGGTTTTTCCCTTCCACATTCAATTCAAAACTCGCAAGGAGCTCGGTTGTATCTGCTGGAATCCTAAGATCGTATCGAGCCGTGACGTTTGCCCCATCTTTTTCAACACGGATCGAGTACTTGACCGACATGTTGCCTCCGTCGAGCATCTGCAAACGCTGCTAGTCTCCCGAACGCAGGTTAATTTAGCAGAGATGGGGAAAATTCGATGATGGATGTGGAGTAGCTAAACTAGCGCGGGAAGGTCGCCGAATCTTTCACTCGTTTTGCCTGCAGTAGATGCCGGCGTTCGTGGCTGACAATGATCTCGAGTCCAGTCCCTACCGTGAATCGAAGTCCTGGAAGAAACGGGTTCCAGAAGCGAATGCGGTTTACGTCGTTGCCGCGAGCGCTGAGGATAAGGTCACGGCATGCTTGGTTGCCAGACAGAAAACGATCGAGAACCGAAAGGTCGGTACGCGGTCCGGGCCTGATCTTTCCCGGAGCGGAAGCGCGCTTGCTGCTCGGCGAGGGCTCCGCAAAGTTGCGGATAAACCAGCCCCCCAACCATCCGGGAGTGATCTCCTCCACTGGAGAACGAGGCTTCTCCCTAAGCGCGTCAGAGATCGGCCGCAGATAGCATTCGTTGGTGACGCAGAGATGCTCCAGACACTGCCCGACGCTCCAACAGCCCGGCGCCGGTTGCCAATTGAGCTGTTCCTCGGTGAATCCGCCGACCAGGTTCCTGGCGGTCTGGTCGTTTGCGCTAAGGTCCGTGGCGAGCCGGATGGACCAGGCAGGCGCGAATGTTTCCTGCGAAGCGGCCATAGTTTGAACTCTGCTGGATTATAAACTAAGACCCCGGCAGCAACTGCCCGGAACCAGATGGGATGAGTTCTGCATGTCGCCTCTGGCGTCACAACGATCTATGAAAACGGGATCGGGTTTAACTATGCTCTGCCAAGACGTGTGGTCCAGAGGTCTTCGGCCTTACTGGTGCTTTAGAGCC
>Ga0209647_1002438_pt1 | contig 15104 bp, 9 predicted proteins | sample GraSoi_2013_60cm_FD_185827 | JGI IMG/M metagenome (GOLD analysis project Ga0209647, IMG submission 185827) | Grasslands soil microbial communities from the Angelo Coastal Reserve, California, USA - Sample 9_17_2013_60cm (SPAdes) (version 2) | ecosystem: Environmental > Terrestrial > Soil >...
ACCTGTCTGATGAAGGCTTCGGAAATGGGAGTGTTCTCGTCCTCGTACCGCAGTGGGACGACGAGGTTCTTGACGCGCGTCCGCGGCGTCTGGCCTTCCCGGTAGCGCATTTTGCAAACGGTCTGCACCCGGCAGACCTTGATGAGCTTGGTTTCGTTGGTCGGATTCGAATCGTGTGACCATTCCCGAAAGGTCTGGTCGCTGGACAGGTGCCGCTCGACCGGCTCGCCGAGCTTGGCCGTGTTGACCTGGCCGACGCACGTGGGAGCGGTCATCATCAGGAATCCGGCGATCAGCAGTAGATAGCGCTGCTTGCTCATACCGTTCACTTGCTCCCCGGCCCGTCGAGCCGTTTGGGCGGGCCGCCAAGGCGCCAGAAGACTTCAGGCTCAATGGCCAGCACATAGCCGTCTTTCTTCGCGTCCCACGCTTCGGTCAACTGCCGCTTAACCGCTTGCAAGCGCTGTTCGACTAGTGCCGCATCCTCCGTGTCGGCAACGTAGGAGAGACGCAGCACTGACGGCGCTTTGCGCAGTTCCGCGAGGAGGAGGTCGAGGCGTGGTCGCCACTGCACGCGGATTTCGGTCTTACCCGGCTCGAAAGCCGCATCGGAGAGGTCGATAGCGACCACCCGGTGAATTGACGCACCGAAATCGAATTTCAGGGCCTTGCCGCGCGTGGCGCGCTTGATCTGCACCTGGTCAGTCGACATCCGAAAGCCGCTCGGGAGGGTTCTGTCGTCAAGCTTCAGCACGAAATTGCTACCGCGTTCCTCATTAGGCGTGATTGCGCAGGTGATGTGGAACCGTCCGTACGAATCCGTGATCGCTTCCAGGCCCCCTGTTGTCACCACACGCACGCCGGGCAGGCCATTCTCCCCGGCCTCCTGCACTCCGTTGCGATTGACGTCGTTGAAGACCTTGCCATACACGTCTGTGCAATCGAACGTCTGATCCGGGACGACCCGAACTCTTGCGGTCGCCTCACTGGACAGGGGCTTGCCCGTCACCCCGTCGATGACCTGCGCGCGGTTGACGAACTCGCCTTCGCCAACACCGGCGCCAACGGCGAGCAGCAGGACGATCGTGCGGGTGGAGCTGCTGAAGTTGAGGCCATTCCACACGAGTTGGCCGGCGACCACCTTGGGTTCCGAAGGCACACCATCAAGGCGCGCGGATCCGGGGACGTATCGGAAGCCTGCTGGATAGCGATCCACAACCTGCTCACCTTGCAGGGATGCGCCTATTACGTTGTTGATCGTGATGGTGTACGGGACGAGCTGCCCGCGAGTGACGTTGACCAACGGCGTCGTTTTAGTGATTGAGAATGCTCCCGTAAGCTGCTGGTCGAGCGGGATGTGATTGTTGAATATTTGGCTTGACCCGGGCACCACTGTGCCGTCCAAGGTGAGATTCAGGTAATACTGCGTGCCGGCGCTACGCGCGGCCACGGAGGGTGCCGGCGCGAGCTCCGAGGCCTGCGCCTCGCAGTACGGAATGGCCGGAAGAGCATCCGTCGGACACGTAGGCACTGAAAACGGAGCGGTCGTTGCGTTCGAACTCGGCGGAATAACCAGCGACTCACCGGCCACGTAGTTCGACGTCGGCGCGGTCACCACAACGAGGTAGCTGCCACCACTCGGACAGGCCGGATCCGAGAAGTTGAGGTCGAAGCGATAATAGCCGCCCGCATGAGTGATCTGGCTCTGTTGAGCTGGGTCGTCAAAGCAAGTTGCAGGCAATGTCCCGCCGGCGCGCAGCATCTTCAGAGTCGCGCCCGCAATCGGAGCGCGCGTCAGCGAGTCGTAGACAACACCATTCGGCCCGATCGGCAGGTTCAGATTCTGGAGGTTGCTGCCAGAGGGTACGGTGATGTTGGTGATCCGCTGCAGCAAATTGGTAAAGGCAGAGTCAGCTTTGCCGAGCTTGGCGGTATTCGGACCCGCACCGGGCGCGGTGAACCGCAGCTCGTACCGGTTTGCCGTCCCGTCGGTCGGCGATACGCTACTGAACCGATAGACGCCGTTGACATCCGTCAGAGTGGACTGCACCAGCACCCCATTGAGATACAGCCCAACCGTCCAGCCCTGTAGCAGCGGCTCGCCAACGTCGGCCATCTTGTTGAAGTTTGCGTCGAGCCACGCGGTGCCGTTCAAACTGCCGGAACCTGGGGCTCCTCCGATATCGATCGAGACGCTGGCACTGGCCGTCTGCGGAGGGTTGTTCCACGTTACGACCGCGGTGTTTGTAAGCGTCGTGCCGGCGGGAAGTCCCGAAGCAATCTGCACGCGGAATCGCACGTCGATGGATTGCCCGGGTTGCAACGGACCGTACACAGCAGAGTAGTTGGCGGCCAGCAGCGAGCCCACTATGCCGATACCCGTCGTGGATCCGTTCATCGTTGCGGACGGGTTCACGAAAGTGAGACGACCCGCGCCCGCAGTGCTGAGATCGTCCGTGACCACGACCGAAGGCGCCGGGTTCGTCGAGATATTGGTCACATGCACCAGGTAGTCGAGCTGCCCCCCCGGCATCGCAGCGCCGCCACCGACGACGCTGACTTGCTTCGTGATGGCGATCGTGGTGATCGCTACTGTGACGGTGTGGGCATCCTGGAAGTCGAGGATGCCCGGCGTGCCGTTGGTCAACATGCGTGTGAATGCTTGGCGAGTCGAGACGTTGCTGTCGGCATTGAACCACTGGACTGCGCCCGCTATGTTGGTGAGCTGGGTGCCGTTCTGGCTGTTGGCGTCGAGCTGCGTCCGGTAGGTAATGATCAGACGCTGATTCGGGCTGACCGTGGCCGCGGCGGTGAGCATAGCCAGCGTAAGCTTGCAGGTGGGCGCAGCGATGTAGCTGATCGAAAAGTCGGTGCCTGGAACCAGCGGGCCCTTGGCCGGCGTGACGCCGTCCGCCTGGAAGACCTGAGCAGCGAGCACCTGAGGCGTCATGTTACACATGCCGCCCGTTGAGCCGCTGGGGAGTTCGTCAAGCAGCGTGACGTTCCACGCATTGCTCGACCCGCTATTCTGGACGTTGAAGGCGAACTGCCCCCACTGCCCCGGGTTCATCGTCGGCGGCCCGGACTTGGTGAACACAAGATTGGGCACACCAAGGATTCCTCCGACAGCGAACGAGACGCTGGCGCTTGCTGTCTGCGGAGGGCTGTTCCACGTTACGACGCCGGTGTTGGTGACGATGGTGCCGGCAGCGAGCGTGCTGCCGAGCGTCGCGCGGAAGCGCAGGTCGATCGTCCCTCCGGCTGCCAGCGGTCCGTAGGTCGCCGAGTAGTTCGCGGTGATGACGTTGCCGGCGACGCTGACACTGTTTGGCGAGCCGTTCATGGTCGCGGTGCCAGCCACGTAGGTGAGCGCCCCGGCCCCCGCTGCGTTCAGGTTGTCCGTGATCACCACCGGGTTTACCGGGTTCGCGGCGGTGTTCGTCACATGCACCAGGTAGTCGAGCGTCGCGCCAGGCACCGCCGCGCCGCCCCCCACTACCGTCACCTGCTTGGCGATGGTCACCGCGGGGATAACGGTCGTCACCGTGTGCGCGTCCTGACAGTCCAGCACGCCGGGCGTACCGTTGGTCAGCGCGCAGGTGTAGCTCTGGCGACCTGTGTCACTGCTCGGGCCGTTGTACCACAGTGTCGTACCGGCCACGTTGGTGAGCGTGGTGCCGTTCTGTGTGTTCGCATCGAGCTGCGTCTGGTACTTGACGATGAGGCGCTGCGTCGGACCGATTACTGCCGCGGCGCTAAGCATGTTGAGTGTCAGCGTGCACGTGGGCGCTCCCGCATAGCTCAGCGTGTAGTCCGTGCCGGCCGTGAGCGGGCCCTTGCCCGCGACCAGCGTCACGCCGTCCGCCTGGAAGACCCGAGCACTGAGCACTTGAGGCGTCATGTTGCACATGCCGCCCGTCGTCCCCGTTGGCAGCTTGTCCACGATGGTCGCGTTCCACGCGTCGCTATTGCCGGTGTTCTGCACGTTGAGGGTGAACATCCCCAGCTGACCAGGGTTCATCGTCGCCGGTCCGCCCTTGCTCATCACCAGGCCGGGCGCCGCTATGGTCAGCGGGGGCGACGAGACCCCCTGCTGTCCTGGCAGCGGGTAATGGAAGGTTCCGCCTATGGTTGTTCCTAACGTCCAGTTGGCCGTGTTGGAGAACTGCGTGCCGGGCGAGTTCGGCGGCACGGCGTTGTTGAGCACCACAGTGACGCTCAGCACAATCTGCCGCCCGGCTGGGATCGCGGGGAAACCGCTGAACGTGAGCAGCCCGCTTGCGTTCGTGACGGCGAAAGGCACCGGAGCGCCGCTGCCCTTCCAGGCGGCGCTGCTCTTCACATAGTTGAGCGACACCCCTGTCGCATTAAGGTTGTCAGTGACCGTGACCTGGTCGACTTCGACGTTCGACCCGTTGGGATTGACCACAGCGCCGGTCGTCGCGCTGACCAGTTGTGGGAAGGTAAGCGTGTAGGTAAATGGCACCCCGATCGAGACGAAGGGTGGCCCCGGCGGATTCTTTTTGTCGATCTTGTCGACCGGTACGAAGAGGTTCGCGCACGACAAGATGTGCGCGCGGGTGATCGAGCCATTGACGAACCAGATAAAATTCCCGTGCACCTTGTCGCAGGAGAGGTTGCCGATGAAATCGACGTTATCGAAGACGACCAGCCAGCCCCTTCCGGTGCCGGCGAAGCTGATATTGGAGGTCAGCGGGTTCGACGCTGGGAAGTTCCGGATCGTGCAATTTCCGTCGATATTGATCTGCGAAGGGGGAACAGGGTTGACGAAGCCATCGATTACGCCGCCGAAATTGGCGACACACCCGCCAACGGACTGCGCCCGCGCCGGAACGGCGCTCAGCACCAACATTGCGAAAACGAACAGCAGGATTTTGATCCAGCTGCCGCGCGGCATTGTGATGTTCGCTTTGCTAGAAGTCATCTACGCCCTCGTCCCATTCACCGAGACGCTTTCATCGGGAACGAGGCAGTACGCGCCTGGACTGGATTCCGGCGGTCCCGCCGTCGTAGGGCCCCCCTGGCCCGTTAGACCGGTGACTTTGCGTCGCCACCTTTCAGTGGCTTTGCCTTTGTCAAAATCGCGTCGAACTTAACTGATCAGATTCGCAGCTTCTCCAAACCTCCTGGTGTCCGTGCCATTCCGCTTCCTCCAACGGCTTCACGCCGCCGGCAGGAAGTCGATCGGGTACACGATGGTCACGGCCGGCACATCCTTCGAGCCGAAATTGATCGTCCGGACCCGGCCAACGACCTGCGTGGCGAGATCCGGCGCATCCATGTCAGTCGACTGCAGTGCGCACATCGAAACGCTGCCGTCCGGCTCGATTGTCAGGCGCAGAACCATCTGGCCTTTCAGGGCTGGGTTGTTGCGCAGCTCCCGGTTGTACAGCCGGTAGAACGACGCCTTGTAGCGGTCGAATACGATCTGTATTTCCTCGTCGGTGCGGGCAGCACCTGGCCCGCCGCGCGCCTTCGGCCGGTCGGCGCCGGTGATCGGGGCGATCGTGCTGACTACGCGGCCTGTTCCCATACCACCAGTCCCGCCTCCTCCGCCACTGCCGGCGCCAGTGCCGCGGCCACCCACACCGCCACCGCCGCTGCCACCGCCTCCGCCGCCGCCACCACCGCCTCCTACACTGCGACTCAGGGAAGCGAGGTTGATGCCACCGCTCGATCCTGGCGTATTGCTCGTCAACAAAGAGCGTGGCGAGGACAGGCCTACGTCATCGGCGGCAGCGTGACGCGCATCGGCTCCAAGAGGCACCATGACCTTGTCCTGTGCCAAACTCGCGAACTTGTCCTTGAATGCCAGGATGCCGACATTTCCCACCTTCGGCTTTGGGTCCACTGGAAAACCTCTCTCCGGACCTGGTGGCAGTTCCGCCTTGCCAGACCGGTCTGGACCTGCCGCGGCGTTCGGTTTCGGTTTCAGCGCCGGTGCAGGCGCCCCCGGTGGGGACCCGGCTTCACTCGCCCCTCGCGGCATCGGGCGCGAAACAGCTCGTGCCTTGGCCGCAATTTCTGGGGGACGATAGAAGACGATGTCGAGTTCTTTGTTGGGGGGCTCGCTGCGAAGCAGCAGTTGCGCCGGGATGAGCATCAGCACGCCCAGAACTAGGACGTGCAGCGCCACGCTCGTCGCCATACTGCGGGCCTCGGATGTTTTGAAAATCTTCTTCACATTCATGGTTGTCACCAAGCAACCACCTCAATTTGTCGCGATAAATTCGATCTTCAAATCCTCAACGCGCGACTTCGCAAGATCAATGATGCGTAGAACTCCCTCGTAGTTCACGCGATCGTCGACGGCCAGGAACAGCACGCGCTGTTCCGCGGGCCGGCCGCCCAGAATCTCCGCCACGCGCAAGGGCAATTCGGCTGCGGGGATCTTTTGATCCGCCAGGATTACCTGACAGTCCTTCGGGATCCCCTCCTCTGCCAGCGGACTGAGGATGGGGCATGCAGCGGATCCGATGCTCAGGATCAACTGCGATCCAGCATCGCGAGTCGACGTATCGGCGGAGGCTCGAGGGATATCGACGTCGTAGCCCTCCATCAAAAGTGGCACGACGACCATAAATATGATCAGCAGCACCAGCACTACGTCGACGAGCGGCGTAATGTTGATTTCAGACTGCAGACTGGAGCCGGAATCGTTGCTGTTGAACTGCATGATGTCACTTTCCTTCTGCGCCGGCGCGCTTGGCGATCAGCCCCACCCCGTGGAAGCCGGCCTGCTCGATCGCGACCATGACCTCACGGACCTGGAGGAAATTGAGCTTTGCATCGCCGCGGATTACGACCCTTGGATCTTTCTCGACGCCCACCGCAGCGTTCAGGGCTTCGCTGAAATGCTCGGGTGCGACGGACCGATCGTTGATCCACAGCCCGCCAGCCTCGTCTATGGAGACCAGGATTCGGCCTCGCTCGTCGCCCTGTGCGTTCGGTTTCGCAGTGTTCGGCACGTTGACGTCAGGCGCCATCACCATGAAGATGATCAGCAGCACCAGCACCACGTCGACGAGCGGCGTGATGTTGATGGTCGCCTGCATCTTGCCGGGTTCACCGAGCCGCATGGACTGGCCCTTCCTTTTTAACCATCGACGCCTCGACTTCAGCCACTTCAACGTCAAGCCCCTTAAGTTCCGGCACTCTGAACAAGCAGTTCAGCAGCTGGGAGGAAGCCCGATTCATCTCGACATGGAAAGCCTCAAGCTTCCCAGTAAAGTGATTGAAGGCGACGACGGCCGGAATTGCGACGAAGATACCCAGTGCCGTCGAGACCAGAGCCTCTGCGATGCCTCCCGAAACCACAGACATTCCGCCGGACCCCGTGGCCGCGATGCTTCGGAAAGCGTTAATGATTCCGACCACGGTGCCGAATAGACCAATGAACGGAGCAGTGGAGCCGATCGTGGCAAGCAGCCCGAGACCCCGCTTCAACTCAATCAGCGTTTCGGATATGGAGTCCCTGAGTGCGCTAGTGACGAGCTCGAGCGAAGCGACCGGATCTCCTCCACTCTGGCGCACGCCGTCGTACTCGACGATGCCCGCCGAGACCACTTGCGCCACGTAGGAATTCTCGTGCTGCCGCCCAGCTTCGATCAGATCCTGGACCTCTCCCCCGTGAAGGAACTTTTTGAACTCGGGCTTGAACTTTTGCGACTGGCCCGAGGCCAAACCGAAGCGGCGGTGCTTGTCTATGATCAACCCCACCGAAAATACGGAAAGCAGGGCGAGGCAAACCATCACCGCGCCTCCGAATATTCCGACGTGCCGTAACAGTTCAGTCAAACTCATTGCTTCCTCCCTTGCGCCACATTGGCGGGCGCGGCCGCATTCCCGTCCGTCGTCGCACCACTGGGGCGCGCCGTTTCCGACCTAATTTCGTAGTAACTCAGCATTCGCATGAATACCTCCTTGTCTATGGGTTGCCTTGAGTCATCGAGCAACGTCGAAACGTTGGGACCATTGCCGAGGTTCGAACTCTTCCAGGGAACGATGACCAGGGCTTTAGGCGCTTCCTGATTGCCCAAAATGGACATGCCGAGCGCCTTTCCTCCGGGGACGGACGTCAACTTCCCGTCTTCTTCCGTCTTTGGCTGCGCCTCTTCGGTCTGTTTTTTTGTCTCCTCCTTGTTTGCCTCTCGTGTCTTTGCCTGCGGCTTTTCGGTCTGTCCCCGTGCTGCTACCGTCTTTGGCTGCGCTGCCTGCTGCGCGAGTACAGCCGTGGGCACCAAGGCAAGGACCCCAAGCAAAATCCAGTGAACGCTAGTCTTTCTCATCGCTCCTCCGGTTTTTTTGCGCGGTTGCGAAGATCGGCAATCCATTTGGCGGCCTCGGCGTCGTCCGGAACGATCCGGTGGTACGCCTCGTAATGCTCCCTCGCGCACGTGTAATCCCCGAGATACAGGTCGCACAGAATCGCAAGATTCCTATGCGCATATTGGAAGTCGGCGGACTGTGCCAGGGCCGCCTCATAACTTGCGCGCGCCTTCGCAAACTGCGTCTTGCGCCGCTGCACCATACCGAGTTCGTTGTAGGCGACAGGCTGTTTTGGATCCGATTGCAGCGCCTTGCTCAGGCTGGCCTCGGCGCGGTCCAGGTCGCCGGTGCGCGCGTAGGCGATACCGAGATCGATATGCGCTGCCGTCAATGCAGGCATCTTCTCGGTTATTTTCAGCAGCAAGGCAATGGCGGGTTCGTACCGCTCCTCTTTCAGCATGCTCACTGCTGAATCGTAGTCGGCGCGCATTTTATCCATGACGGGGACGCCCTGCGCAATCGCGCTGCCCGATGTCGAGTTGTTGGAGACCTGCGGCACCGGCGATCCCTCCACGTGACTGTACATCGCGTCGAGGTATCCGCTGCTCGTTTCGTGTTTCGCGTAGCGGCCCGGCATCAGCTCGGTGAGCCTGCTGAGACTCTTCTCCGTCCACGAGTTGAAGACGCCGGCGTGCAATAACTCCATGTTCTTCTCGTGTACGTTGATGGCTTTTTCCTCGAATGGAAACGCCGCCTCATCGAGGTTGTTCTTGAACTCCTCCACATCCTCTGGTTTCAAGTCGTTCGGCCGCTCTGACTCGAGCAGTGACCAACTGAAATTGGAGTAGGTTTCGGCCATGTAAAACGTCGCTGCCGCCGTGACCTCGTCGATTCCGTAATTCGCCAGCTGGCCCATAGCGGCAATCGTGGCATCCATGCGCTGCTTTTTGTCCTGCAGGCTGGTTTCGAAGGGTTGCCGCAGCTTCACGGCCGCGAAGTTTTCATAAAGCTGCTCTGCGAGGACGAGGGCGGAACGCGCCGCTAGCGTTCGGGTCCGCCCGGTCCTTTCCGATCCGGCGGCCGCTTCGGCGCTTACGATTTCCTCCAACTGCTTGTGATAGAGCGCCTGGTCGTGCGCGGCCTGGTACATCTCGGCGATCTTGAACCGGATCTCGATGGCCGTCTCTACCGGCTTGGGAAACTCTTTAACGTACCGGTTGTATGTATCCAGGGCGCGCTCTCGGAAATTGGATTGCACGTAGAGGTCCCCGGCGTCGAGCAGCGCTTCGCTGCGTAACGCCGGATCGTCGGATTGGGATGCGATGCGTTCGTATTCGCCGGCGGCGCGCGATAACTCGCCGCTCTGCCGGTAGGCGTAGGCGATCTGTTTGGTGGCCTCGAGCTGGAGTTTGTTCTTCGGGAACGTAGTGCGAAACGCTTCAAGCACATCCACCGCCGCCTTCCAGTCCTGCAGCCGGATTAGTGCGGCGCCGGCGTCGTACTCAGCCGTCTCGCGGATAGCTGATGTAGGCGCCGCTGTGCGAATCCTGAGGAAGTGGTCGGCGGCGACACGATAATCCTTCGCCTCGTTGGCGAGCTCACCCTGCTTGTAAATCGAGGCGGCAAGGTTGTCGGCGAGCCCGGAGCGGGACTCGTCGCGCTCCGGCGTGACCGCCAGCACCTGGGTATACGCCTGCTCGGCCCGCGGGTATTCGGCAAGCTCGAACGAGCCATGCGCAACCACAATCCACGCGGAACGCCGGATCGACGCCTCTGCGCTCGGATACTTATCGATCAGGCGCTGGTCGGCCTCGATGGCGGACTTGTAGTCCTTCATCTCGTACATGTCATCGCCAGCCGCTCCGAGGACCGCCGCGGCATGTTCGTCCTGCGGGAATGCGTCGGCAAATTTGAGCGAGCTTGCGACTGTAGCGCGCTTGACGGCGTCCTGCTGCTCCTTGACGGCAACCTTCAGCTGCTCGCGGTATGCATAGATCGCGGCGTATCCTGCAGCTGCCAACTGCGGATGCGACGCGTATCCGTATGCGGTGCGCTCATACTGTTTGGCCGCCTCGCCGAAATCCTTGTTCTCCAAAAGCAGGTCCGCAAGCTGATAGTTGACGGATGCCGAGTCAGCCTCCTTTGGGAAGGATTCAAGGTAGGCGCCGTACCATTGGCTTGCCTCGCGATAATTCGCGACCTTTTCGTCCGCTTCGATTGCGTTCTGATACTGCGCGTGATAATGCGTCGCGAGGTCTTTCAGGTTCGTCTTCAGATAGGCAAGTACTTCGGGCGACTCTTCCGGTTTGAAATGTCGCCAGTATTCGGCCTTCAGGCCGTACTTGGAAGCGAACTCCCGCTTCGACTCCAGCACCAGCTTGGGAAACCCGCCCTGGGTGAAAGTATCCACGACGCGCATGCTGAATCGCGGCGCGGCGCGGTGGAGCGGATAAAGCGTCACGAAGGCTTTGTACGTCTTCGCCGCATCGTCATAGCGCAGCTTGCCGAGGTAGTGCTCGCCAAGACTGGAGTAAATTCGGTCCTCATAGGACCGATTCCCGAACTTCGAGAAGTGCTCCTGCATGGTCTCCGGCCCGCCAAGGTTGCTGAAGCTCAGGCTGATCACTCGGAACGTATCCGCAACCCGGCGATCGCTGTCTTCATCATGTTTCTGATCGAAGTCATATCCGATCGATACCTTGTAGTCGAGCAAGGCAATATACTTTTGCAGAGCCTCCTCATAGAAATCCTGCTTGTAGAACGTCCATCCAAGCTTGTAGAGAGCGAGTTCGTGGAACTCGGAGGCGGCGCCCATGCTGACGATGCCCGAATAGGCGCTCTCAGCGTCGCGATAGCGCCTGCGCGTGAAGAAGTACTCACCCCGCCTGAATTGCACTTCGTCGAAATGCGAGGAATGCGGATTCGTGCGGATCAGGCGCTCCATTGTCTCGATGGCCTCTTCGGTTCGGCCAAGCTCGTCGTACGCCCGCGCCATCTGATAGAGGACCTGGTCGCTGTTCTTGTAACTGGGGTACTCGGTGAGCAGCCGATTGTAGAGGGCGATCGCCTCGAGTGGACCTTCGGGATCTGCAGCAGCGCGCACCGCGTCCGTCGGCGAGGCGCCGGCGTTGCTGCCCGCCAGAATTTCGGTCTCCGCTGTCGTGCGCCGCTCGAAATCCTGATCGGATTCCCGCAACCCCGCGCTACCAGCCGCCGCCGGATTTGGACTGCCGGCCCGGGAGCCCGCGAGTACCAGGGCGGGCTTCGGGGCGGCCATTTCCCGCGGCTTCGTCTTGCCATCTCGTATCCCAAACTGCTTCTCGAGTTGCAGGTCCGCGAGGCGACGCATCGCCTCCGGAGTCATCGTGGTCTCCGGTGTCTCCTCCAGGAACCGCCGGTATTGCTGCATGGCCTGATCGAGGCCCTGCTCGACCTTCGCCTCCGCCACGTCCGGTTGGACGTTCCGCAGCTCTGCCAGCGTCCCCGTCGTCCCCAACGGCTTGTTGGGACGCGCCGCGCAGCCGGCCATGAATACCGGCGCGATCACCATCGGAATGGCGAGGCGACGCATCAATGTCCCTCACCGCCGGACTGGGCGCGAGCGGCTCGATCGTAGCTATCGGCGACGCCAAAGCGCGCCTCGGTCTGCTGGGCCACCAGGCGTTCCCGGCGGGACTCCAGCTGGTTGATGGCGACGGTCTCGATCATGTGTCCCTGCCGGGCTATCAACATGTCCACACGCTGCAATCCGTCGCCGACGCGCTCGCGGAGCCGTGCAATCTGGACATCGTATCCGACGTAGCTGTGCGTCGCCGCCTGCCTCGTCCTAACGAAGGCGTCATACTGCCGAGTGAGAGCGTCGACAGGCGCATTCAGTTCGTTCAGGTGTACATATGCCGCGGTCAGCCGCTCGTTGTACTCGGTTTCCAGCCGCCATCTGAGCGCGCCGCGCAGGTGAGCCGCGCGTTGCCGAAGCGCGAGAGATTCGGGGTCTTCAGAGTCGCCGAGCTGGTTTTCGATGCGTGCGATGCGCTCACCAGCGATCTGCTCCTCAGCAGTCGCCAGATAGTCCGGCCGCGGCGCGGTCAGGATGGCCTGCAAACGTTCGGCGAGATGCCTGCGCTGCTCGATGCGAAGGCGCATCTGCGAATCCAGCTCCTGGAACTGCGCGTCGACCTCCGGCAGGAGCGGCTCGTAGTTCTGTCCGCGCAGTCGGATGATATCGTCGAAAGCATCGAGGCTGGTCTTCCAGGCAGTGAGCCGCGACCGCAGGTCCTCGAGGTCGAGGTAGTTCTGCAATGCGGTTTGGAAGTCGTGAGATGCCATCAACCCCATCAGGTAGTAAGTTTCCGGCGCATCGGGCAGGTTGCGCAGGCGAATGACCCAGGTTTCGTCCTCCCGGCTCTCCTCGCGGATCAGCGCATTAAGAAACCGCCCCTCCCTGATGCTGCTGATCGATGCGTCGACTCTCTCGAGCTGGTTGCTGAACACCTCGAGCGCGTGCCCGTACAGGAGCGCTGCGCGACCGTGTAGTTTCAAACTGGCGTACGCATGAGGTACGGCAAGAATGACTTCCTGAACCGCGGCATCCGTCGGCTCACGATCCACCAGGATGTTCCACGGCACAAGCGCGCGGTCATATTGCTGGGCCGAGGCGTCGGCCCAGCCTGCCCGCAGCAGAGCCTGATTCGAGAACGGTCCCTCAAGATGGACGCGGTCCAGTGACTGTTTGGCCCGCTCAAAATTGCCTAATTCGAACAGGATTGTGCCAAGCACCAGGTTCGACTTGTCGCGGATCGCGAGACCCGCGGGATCACTGGCCGGCAGCTGCCCGGCCTTGTCCAGTTGCTCAATCGCTTCCTGTGGTCGACCGTCCTGCAACAGCGCGATGCCAAGGTTGTAGGCAACAAACCCGGCCAAGCGCTCATTGCCCTTTAGCTGCGCGAGAACCTTAACCGCCTCGCTCGGCTGGCCTGTCGCCAGATAAACATTCGCCTTCAGGAATTCAACGTCGCCCCTGATCTCCTCGGGCACCTTACCTTTGATCCTCGCTAGCGCCTGCAGTGCATCATCGAGCTGATCCTTCTGGAAGTGGATGCGGGCGAGCCTGAACGCAGCCTCGTTTCGTACCGCCTCATCGACGGCGCCTTCGAGCACCGCCTTGATGGCGCGCCCTGCGCGCTGGTGCATCCGATAGTCGAGCTCGAAGTCGCCGACCGAAAATTCAGCGTTGTTGATGTGGTAGTGAAGCGAATCCAGTTCGGGTTCATCCACAACGTGATACTGGGCGAGCTCAGTGTCAAGCCGTTGGAGTGCGTCGAAATACTGCCCCTGGTAGGCATGATAGAGCGCCTCGCCGAAATAGAGGTCCCTCAAGCCATCGCCTGCGGCCGGACGGGCGGCAAGCGCCAGGGCCAGGCCGAGTCCGATGAGTTGGCGAATCGCTTGCATCAATTACCATTCTCCAAGCGCGATCGGAATGTTGCTGGAACGCGGTCCGGCCAGAGTAAGTCCCACCAGCTTTGGCTTCACTTCCTTGCGAAAAGTAAACTCTCCCGTGCGGCTGAAGTCCGCGCCGCCCTCAAGCTTGCCGTCGATAAGCACGTCCAGCTTGTGATCCCCGGTCGACACATTGCCGACGTAGATCCGTTGCACCCCGCCCTTGCGCAGGGCCTGGAGCTCTTTGGCGCTGTAGATGTAGTGCGCAACGAGTTGGCCGTCGATCTGGAGCCGCACCGCGTCGAGGCGCATCGTGTCGCCCTTGGCGAGCGCGACGAAGATCGCGACCTGTGTCCCTGACGGGTACAGTAGTTTCTCCTCCAACTGGCTCATCTCTGCCGACATGCGAAGGGCGTCTGACTTGATCTCCTGGATCTGTTCGTCGAGGCCCCTCATCTGCCGTTGCTCGGACGTGGTCTCCCCTTGGGAAGGCTTCTGAACCGCCGTTGGAGAGGGCCCCGGTGTGATAATTACTTGCGCGGTGGCGTGGGCCGAGCCGCCCGGACCTGTCGCGGTGACGGTATAAGTGGTCGATTGGGAAGGCTTCACTATCGTTGAACCCTGCGTCGCCACGGGGCCCACCGAGGGCTCCAACGTGATGGAGGTGGCGTTCGTCGACGACCACGTAAGCATGACCGGTTGGCCCGCTGGGGCGGAAGCCGGCGAGGCGCTCAGAGCGACACTCGGGGACGTTGGAGGCGCAAGTTGCGCCGCAGAAATAGGTTTTTTTCCGTTGGCGATCAGCGCAAGCGCGGCCAACCCGAACAAGGCCGCAATGCGAAGTGAATGAAAACGCATCGTATTCACTCCTTGCTTTAACGGAGCATTACATGGAGCTGGAACCCCGCAATGTCCCCCTGAATTGAGCCCAAGGATTGCGGAATTGCACGACGCTGTAAACTGTTCTAAGGAACGGAATTCGAACGGGGTGCGATGGTACTGGAGTACCCGTTCGTTTGGCCGCCTCTGAAACGCAGCAGACAGTTCGCAGCGACAAACCTAAAAGCTGAGTCTTACTTGGAGTGAGAGCGCAAGGGGCGATGGACTGCACTTGGTGTCGCGCACGCCACAAGCTGCAGTTCCGACCAATGTATGAACACTATTTTTTTGCCACGGAGCATTCTCGCGCGACCAGTTCAATCCTTACCTCTAAGGTGCGCAGCGCAAAGAGATGGAACAATAGCAAATCGGGCGCCGGTCACAATGCTAGGCTGCTCAATGTGGAGGCCTCGCCCGTTTGATTATCGCGACCCGGAGGAGGGGGGAATCTACAACGATGTGGTTAGGCGCATCGGAAGCGTTTCGAAGAACTGCAA
>Ga0209647_1002439_pt1 | contig 15101 bp, 12 predicted proteins | sample GraSoi_2013_60cm_FD_185827 | JGI IMG/M metagenome (GOLD analysis project Ga0209647, IMG submission 185827) | Grasslands soil microbial communities from the Angelo Coastal Reserve, California, USA - Sample 9_17_2013_60cm (SPAdes) (version 2) | ecosystem: Environmental > Terrestrial > Soil >...
GCGAGCGAATGTAGGACATGGCGGCCTGCGCCGACTCCTGCATCACGTCGCCCAGTTGGCCGGTTAAAGTGAGCTTGCCTTTGCCGTCCACAGCCGAGGCCTCAGTGCTGAGGATGGAGCCTCCCACTTCGGTCCAGGCGAGGCCCGTTACCAGGCCGACTTCGCTCTTCTCGTGGGCCAGAGTGTCGCGGAATTTTATAACGCCGAGGTAGTCGCCGATTTTCCCGGCCTGGATTGAAACCGAGAAGTCCGCACCTTCTTTCACCACCTTGCGCGCGACTTTGCGGCAGACGTTGCCGATTTCCCGCTCCAGATTTCGCACTCCGGCTTCGCGGGTGTAGGCGCGAATGATCTGCTGGATCGCGTCGTCGGAGAAGCGCACATTCTTCTCCGTCAACCCCGCCTGCAGCATCTGCTTTTTCACCAGGAACTGTTTCGCGATCTCGACCTTTTCCGGTTCGGTGTAGCCGTGCAGACGCAGCACTTCCATGCGATCCTGCAGGGCGGGCGGAATGGTGTGCATCACGTTGGCTGTGGCCACGAAGAAGACTTGTGAAAGGTCGTATTCGACGTCGAGGTAATGGTCGACGAACATGAAGTTCTGTTCGGGATCGAGCACTTCGAGCAGCGCCGCCGAGGGGTCGCCGCGGAAGTCCATCGACATTTTGTCGACTTCGTCGAGCATGAAGACCGGGTTCTTGGTCCCGGCCTTTTTCATCATCTGGATGATCTGGCCGGGCAGGGCGCCGATGTAGGTGCGGCGATGGCCGCGGATTTCCGCTTCGTCGCGCACGCCGCCTAAGGACATGCGCACGAACTTGCGGCCCGTGGCTTTGGCGATCGACATTCCGAGCGAAGTCTTGCCGACGCCAGGAGGCCCGACGAAACAAAGAATCGAGCCTTTGGGATTTTTCACCAACTGGCGGACGGCGAGAAATTCGAGGATGCGCTCCTTGATTTTCTCGAGGCCATAATGATCTTCGTTCAAGGTCTTTTCGGCGCGCGTGATGTTGCGGATTTCTTTCGACCGCTTCTTCCACGGCACCGCCAGCAGCCAGTCGAGATAGTTGCGAGAAACGGTGGACTCGGCCGACATGGGCGGCATCGCTTCGAGCTTTTTCAGTTCCTGGATCGCCTTGTCGCGAACTTCCTTCGGCATGCCCGCGGATTCGACCTTCTTCTTCAGTTCGTCGAATTCGCTCTTTTCGCCGCGTCCGAGTTCTTTTTGAATCGCTTTGATCTTCTCGTTGAGGTAATACTCTTTCTGCGCCTTCTCCATCTGCCGCTTGACGCGCGACTGGATGGTGCGGTCCATGTTGAGCTTTTCGATTTCGACGTCGAGCACGTCGCCGATGCGATTCAGACGCTCGGCGGGATCGAAGATCTCGAGCAAGCCCTGCTTTTCTTCGATCGAGAGTTGCAGGTTGGCGGCGATGGTGTCGGTCAGCTTGGCCGGATCTTCCATGCGCACGGCGGCGATCATGGTTTCGTAGTTCAGCGACTGGCAAAGCTTGACATATTGCTCGAACATGCCGGTGACGCGCTGCATGCCGGCTTCGATCTGCGCCGTCGTCTCGGTGGCGTAACGGGCGACGCGCACGGTGGCTTGCAGATAACCTTCGGTTTCGACGACCTGGAGAATCTTGCCACGCTCGATGCCCTCGACCAGCACCTTGATGTTGCCGTCGGGAAGCTTCAGGCTCTGCACGATGTTGACGATGGTGCCGACCTGGAAGATGTCTCCGGCCTTGGGCTCGTCGATGCTGGCATCGTGTTGCGTCGCCAGAAATATTTTCTTATCGCTGGCCAGAGCTTCTTCGAGCGCACGGACGCTGGACTCCCGGCCCACCACGAACGGAGTCATCATGTACGGAAAGATGACCACGTCCCGAATGGGCATCATCGGCAGTTTCTTGCTCTCGAATTTTTCCTTGGGGTTGGACAACTCGTTCTCCCGTCTCTGGTCGTTGTTTGGTCGTTGTTCGTTAGTCGTTAGTCGCTGGTCGTTAGTCGTTGGTCGCTTGCCATTCCAGTTCGCGAACGACTAACGAATAACGACTGGCGACCCGTCAGCTTGCTGCTTTCTCGATCATGGCCAACGAGACGTTTCGTTTCTCGACCATCTCGCGGGTCACTTCAAATTCCTTAACTTTCTTCTGGCTGGGCAGACTATACATCAATTCAAGCATGAGCTCTTCCAGAATCATGCGCAAGCCGCGGGCGCCAACTTTACGCGCCATGGCCTGGCGCGCAATCGCGCGGTTGGCCTCATCGCTGAACTTCAGGCGCACGTTTTCAAACTCGAACAGGCGCTGGTACTGCTTCACGATTGCGTTCTTGGGGCGGGTCAGAATCTCGACCAGCGCGTCTTCGTCCAGTTGCTGCAAGACGCCCATTACCGGGAGGCGGCCGACAAACTCGGGGATCAGCCCGAACTTGATCAGATCCTCGGGCTGCGCTTCGGAAACGAGTTCAAAGTTTCGGAGTGCGGCTATGCCCGCCTCGGTCTCCGTATCTTCACCCATGCGGAAACCCAGAGCCTTCTTGCCGATGCGCCGGCCGATAATTTTCTCAAGACCCACGAAGGCGCCGCCGCAAATGAAGAGGATGTTCGTGGTATCGACGGGCGTGAATTCCTGATGCGGATGCTTACGTCCGCCCTGCGGCGGAACGTTCGCGATCGTCCCTTCGAGAATCTTGAGCAGCGCCTGTTGCACGCCTTCGCCCGAAACGTCGCGGGTGATTGAGGGGTTCTCGTCCTTGCGCCCGATCTTGTCGATTTCGTCGATATAGATGATGCCGGTCTGGGTGCGGTTCACGTCGCCTTCGGCGGCCTGCAGAAGTTTCAGAATGATGTTCTCGACGTCTTCACCGACGTAACCGGCCTCGGTCAGCGTGGTCGCGTCGACGATCGCGAAAGGCACGTCGAGCATGCGGGCGAGAGTTTGCGCGAGCAGCGTTTTGCCGGTTCCGGTCGGCCCGATCAGAAGGATGTTCGACTTCGTCAGTTCGACGCCATCGCCGGTGCGCTGGCGGTTCATGTAGATGCGTTTGTAATGGTTATAGACGGCGACGGCCAGCTTCTTCTTGGTCTGCTCCTGTCCGATGACGTACTCGTCGAGGAATGTTTTTACTTCCTGAGGCTTCGGCAACTGGTTCGGGACGGCAGCCGAAGGGGTCGCGGTGCGGTCGTCTTCGAGGATCGAGTTGCAGACCGCCACGCATTCGTCACAGATGTATGCCCGGGGATAGTCGCTTGGCGACGAGATCAGTTTCGCGACCGCGTCCTGCGACTTGTGGCAGAATGAGCAGCGCAACATCTCATCCGAACCCGATCTGGTTTTCACTCGGCCTTACTCCTTTTCTGGTGGCCTAGCCGCGGCTGGCTTCCTTTTGCAGGCTGAGTCGCGGCCAGCCGCGTCTCCAGACTGCTTCATGAATTGCCGATCATACCTCTATCTTGTCTTATAGATGATATCGTCGATGATTCCGTACTCCTTAGCCTGCTGTGAGTTCATGATAAAGTCGCGCTCCACGTCCTTTTCCACTTTATCCAGCTTTTGGCCGCTGTGCTTGGCCAGTAACTGATTGGTAATCTCGCGCATACGCAGAATTTCGCGGGCATGGATGTCAATGTCGGTCGCCTGGCCGGAAAGCCCGCCCATTGAGGGCTGGTGGATCAGGATGCGCGAATTTGGGAGCGCCAGCCGTTTTTTGGCTTCGCCTGCGGAAAGCAGCAGCGCCGCCATCGAAGCCGCCTGACCGATGCAGATCGTGGTCACGTCATTTTTTACGTACTGCATGGTGTCGTAAATCGCCATGCCTGCGGTGATCGATCCGCCCGGCGAGTTGATGTAGAGCTGGATATCCTTCTCCGGATCTTCCTGCGCCAGGAACAGCATCTGGGCGATTACCAGGTTGGCGATATTGTCGTCAATCGGCGTGCCAATAAAGATGATGTTGTCGCGGAGCAACCGGGAATAGATGTCATAGGCACGTTCGCCCCGGCCCGTCGATTCGATCACCATCGGTACCAGCATCATTTGCGCATCGTTGGATTGCGTCTTCACGTTCACCCTTTCCACACTGCTGCCCTGACGTCGGTCTGGTCGGCTCAGGGGAGGATCAAAATGGTCCGTTTCATCATTATGATTATGCAGACTGGTGATACAGAAATTCGAGGGTCTTCTCGTTGCGGATTCGTGTCCGGATTCTATCGAGGCCCCCATCCCGTGTCAAACGAGCGCGTACTGCTTCGGATGTCTGTTTTGACTGTTTTGCCAGCGATTCCAATTCGTGATTCAGTTCTTCATCGCTGACCTGCACATTCTCTTCCTCCGCCACTCGTTCGAGCAGCAGCGCAGCTTTTACATCGTGAATCGCCTGGTCGCGCTGCCCCACACGCAAACGGGACAAATCCATTTTCTTCATCTGCTCGGCGGTCAGACCCTGCGCCGCCAATGCGCGCAGTCCCCGCTCCAGCCGGATGTCGATCTGTTGTTCGATCAGGGAGTCGGGGACTTCAAAATCGTTCCGCTGAATCAGTTCTCCGACCAGCTTTTCCTTGGCGGCATGTTCGGCTTCATGCTTGCGTTCGGATTCGATCTGCTCACGAATTGCTTTGCGCACATCGTCTATCGTCTGGAACTCGCCCAACTGCTTCGCGAACTCGTCATTCAGTTCCGGCAGGCTCTTCTGTTTGATGGACTGCACCTTCACCGCATAGGTGAATCTTTTGCCTGCCAGGCGCTTGTCCTGCGTATCTTCCGGATAGTTCACGTCGAAGGTCCGCTCATCTCCGGGATTGGCGCCGCGCAGGTGCTCGGTGAATTCCGGCATCGTGTTCTGGCCGCCGATTTCGACGAGCACTTCATCCATGTGAACGGGCTGGCCTTCGCCGGGCGTCGATCCGGATTCGGATTCGCCCGGTTTGGGATTGCCATCGAGCGAGACCTGAGCAAAATCGCCATCGGCGAGGGCTCGACCCTCCACCGGATTGAAACTGGCATGACGTTCGCGCAGATCGGCGAGGGCGTTGTCCACATCAGCGTCGGAAACCGCTATTTCCGGTTTATCGGCGCGCAGCTCTTTGTAGCCTTCCAGCCTGATCTCGGGCAGCACCTCAAAGGCGGCTTTGAATCGCAGAGGTTCGCCATCGTGGAGGTGCAGGTCGGTCACCCGCGGCTGCGATACGGGATGAATGCCGAGCCTCTCGGCCTCCTGCCGGAAGTACCGCGGGATCAGCGCCTCGACCATGTCGGTCTTGATCTCCTCCGAAAACCGCTGGCGGATGATCGAGGCCGGAACATGGCCGCGCCGGAAGCCGGGAATGCGCGCCACCTTCTGGTATTTCTGGATCAGGGAATCGGTCTGGCGGTTGACGTCGGCGAGCGGAATCTCAATCTGAATCTCGCGCTTGGTGGCGCTTTCGCCGGTAGTGCTTTCCTTCGTCAGACTGTCGTTGCTCGTACTGTCCTTGATCTCAGCAGGGCTCACAATCACCTTTCCAAAGCGGCTGCGGCAGCAGAAACCGGAGGGAAGTGGTTCTGCTGCGACATGTGCCGCAACCTTGAGTGTAAAGACTCTCGAAGAGTGACGTCAAACGGCAGAAGGGCGATGTCCACCCCACTAAAGTAACGGACTCGGGCTTTGAGTGGTGCGGACACTGGTTTCACCTTCGCTACGGGCAGAGGTGTCGGCGCACGACAAAATCTATTCGTAGCGGAGAGCTTCGATCGGGTCGAGACGGGAGGCGCGGATAGCCGGGACCATGCCGCTGATCAGTCCGACGGCGGTGAGGATAAGGACGGCGACGATCAAGGTGATGGGGTTGATGGCGAGGCGGATGTCTCCGGCTTCGGCGTGTTTGGCCATGGCGCTGTAGAGCGTAAGCCGGCCGACGGAGAAGGCAACGACGTAGGCGAGGATGATGCCGAGAAGTCCGCCGATGAAGGTGATGGCGAGAGCTTCGGCGAGAAACTGGAGGAAGATGTGGCGGCGGCGGGCGCCGAGCGCTTTCTCGACGCCAATTTCGCGGGTGCGCTGGGTGACGGAGACGAGCATGATATTCATCAGGCCAACACCGCCGATGCCTAGTGTGAGGGTGCCGATGAAGGCAAGCAGTATTTTGAGGCCGAGGGTGATGATTGCGAACTGGTGAACCTGCTCCATCAGATTAAAGACCATGAGGGCGCGGCGGTCGGCGGGATTGAATTTGTGCTGCGCGGCCATGATGTAGCGCACGGATTGCTCGATCCGTGCATAGTCGTTGGTCTCGTAATTGAACCAGACGGTGTCGAGGTAATGGGTGTCCTTGAGGTCGCTCATGGTGGTGAAAGGTAGATAGACGACGCGATTGATATTGTCGTCGCCGGCCTGCATTTTGGGGCTGAGAACGCCGACGATTTCAAAGCTGATGCCATCGAGGCGAATGTGTTCGCCCAAGGCGTTGCGTCCGGAGAAAAGTTTTGCTTTTGTTTCCGAACCGATGACGGCAACACGAGCGCGCTGGATTTGATCCTCGGAGTTGTAGAAACGTCCCTGGTCGAGGCTCAGGGCGCGGATGGCGAAAGTGTTGGGGTATTCGCCGTTGACGCCCATCGTAAAAGAGCGAGTGTCATATTGCACGGTCGCCTGCTTTTCGCAACTGGGAGTGATGTGGGTGATCTGTGGGATGTTGGTGGTGAGCAGATCGACATCGTCGAGTGTGATGCGGGTTTGCGCGCCGGCTTTCTGGCCACCGGCCTGCATGGTGGAGCGGCCGGGAACCACGATAAAAAGTTTGGTTCCGAAATTGGCAAAGATGTTGGCGCAAGCGCGGCCGAAGCCGTCACCATAAGCGAGAAGCATGACGACGGTGGCGATGCCCCAGGCCATGCCGAGCATGGTGAGAGCGGTCCGGCGCCGGTTGTGGCGCATGGCGTTGTAGGATTCCTGGAGCAGGTCTTGGATCATTTGTAATTTGTGATTTGTGATTTGTAATTTAAATCCCGCGGAACCTCAATTACAAATCACAAATTACCAATTGCAAATTCTTTACTCCTGCCTCAAGGCTTCGACCGGTTCCAGGCGGGCGGCCTTGCGCGCGGGATAGAGTCCAGCGGCCACTCCCGCTAGAGTAAGGCTCGTTATGGCGAGGATCGCGGTCTTTAGGACGAGCCGCGGGGGATCGAAGCCGCCCGGACCATTGTAATTGCGGAACAGGGCCATGAAGCCGCCGATCAGGCCCATGCCGATGAGTCCGCTGCCCAGCGTGAGCAAAATGCCCTCGGCGAAGAATTGCAGCATGATGCTGCGGTTGGTGGCGCCCAATGCTTTGCGCAATCCGATTTCGCGGGTGCGTTCGGTGACGGAGATGAGCATGATATTGACGACTCCGATAGCTCCGAGCGCGAGCGTGACCAAGCCGACGGTGCCGAGGAATTCGTTCATCGCATCGAAAATGGTGCCCATCATTTGCGCCTGCTTGACGGTATCCCAGCCTTCGAAGGCGTCTTCATCGTGATAATCGAAGTGGTGATTGCGGGCGACGACGCGGCGAGCTTCGTCTTGCGCGAGCAGGTGTTCGGCGGCGACGCGGGGTTGGTAGTTGAGGAATGAAATCGCGTCGTATGCCTCCTCGCCCTTGACTGGGAAATCACTGCGCATGACCTGGAACGGAATATAGGCACGCGTGTTGGTGGAGTTATCGTCTCCGCGACCAACACGCTTCAGAGTGCCAATCACCTCGAAGCGATGTCCATTGAGCAGAATGAACGAGCCGACAGCGGGACGTCCTGGGAAAAGGTTGCGTGTCATCTCATCGCCGAGGACAACGACGTCGCGTTTCTGAACTTCGTCGAGGTCGTTCAACCAGCGCCCCAGTTTCAACGGGAGGAAGCGGATCCCGTTGTACTGCGGTTCGGCTCCGGTGAGCTGGCCACTGGCGCTGGCGAATTCGCTGACCGCGTGTACTTCATTAGTGACGAGAACGGGAGTGATGGCGCGAATGTGCGGAGCTTCTTTACGGATGTCCAGATAGTCCTCGTACGTGAGCCGATACTGGCGGGCGGAGTTGGTGCTGCCCTGAACGGCCGGAGCGCGGCCGGGGAAGAGCATCATGATATTTTCGCCGTACTCCGAAAGGCCGCGCTGGTTGCCGGTTCTGAAGCCCTCGCCGAGGCCGACCAGCAGGAGCAGGGAACCGACTCCCCAGGCGATGCCGAACATGGTGAGAAAGGAACGCAGTTTGTGCGCCCAGAGGGTGCCGAAAATTTGCGCGAAGACGTCGATCACCATTTGCATGGGGTTGATTCCGGCTCCCAGTTCTCAGTTCTCGGTTCTCGGTTCTCAGTTCTTAACGGCTGGCGGGCTGCGGAAGGACTCGCGATTTGTTTCGGGGGATCGCTTCCGCGATTTGCAGCTTGCCGGAGGCCTTTCTTACTTAGGATAGCAAGTTGGGCGAACACGGTACACCACCAAAGTTTTGGTTCTCATTAGAACGGGACTTAGCGGCAGAACGGGACTTCGCGGGCGGCGAGTTTCATTTGCCGGGCACTTGCATGGCGGGATCAGTTGCAGGTTTTCATCGGTAGCGAATATGCCGGCGGTTCCGGGCCATTACGGACCTGACGATTCTCTCAGTTTCCCATTATGGGGCTTGATTGCAATGCACTCGGTTCTTGTTGGGTGTGCCTGGCAGCGGTGCAGGGTTCAGTTGGCTTTGGATTGTTCAGATTGCCCGGAGAATTCAGGGCGGAAAGGAAGGCGAGGCGCTTGGCCAGAAGAATGCTAGACGAAGTGGGATCGAGTTTGTTGCTGGTGGTCATGGGTGGCTGCAGGACCTCCGCAGGAGATGAGAATCATGAAAACAATCGCGGCTTGCATTCTCTTCCTGGTTGCACCGTTGGTCGCGCAACGTTTTGTAACCAGAGCACCGACAGTCGCGGCCAGTGGCCCGGTTTTTGAGGCGAGTGCTGGTTATACCTATCTCGTTTTGGATACGCCATCGCGACAACACGTTGGCCTTAGCGGAGTGGATACCAATGGGTTTCTTGACTTCAACGCGCGCTGGGGAATGATGGTGGATTCGAGCTATGCCCGCGCCGGCAACGTGCTCGGCACCGGGCACAGCGGCAACGTTCTGAGCTTTCTGACCGGTCCCGAGTTCTATCCCATGGATTTTGGAAATACACGGATCTTCGCGCACACTTTGGCCGGCGTCAGTCTGGTGAACAGCGCGGTTCCGGTCAAAGGAACCTATTACCTCGGTGGAACCGTGATGCGATTCTCCTATGCAGTTGGTGGCGGAGTCGAACACACCGTCGCCGGGCCGCTTGCAGTGCGGGTCGGCGCTGACTATCTGCGTACCACGTTTGCCAACTCCACCGCGGCGATGCAGTTTCAGAATAATGTTCGCTTTGTCACCGGCTTCGTGTTCCGCTTCGGGAGTCGCGAGCGGTATTAGCAGGCCGCGAAAGAAGGCAATCTCGATGCTCGGCCCCAAGAAGAGACGCCGGACATCCCGCAGAGACTCGGCGTGCCGCGGCTCCGGAGACGGGGCAAGCCCCATAAGCGCTAATTTGAGAATTGCTTCCGGTCTGCCCGTGATACGGGAGGAACCGGTAGCCGAACCGCGGATCGCTTCCGCTTTGCCGACTTGCGAGGACTGATCGGCTTCGGTAAGTCTTTCGCCGGTCTCTTCTTCGAGCAAGTACCGATCCCGCGTTCGCGGCACTATCAGGTTTGTAAAACGCCCTCATTGGGTGATATCTTCCACGCATCCCGGTAAGTCCATTTCCGGCGCGCAGCACCCAACCTTGCAAACGGAGAAGGACATGGCAACGGACTCGATCTTTGTGCCTGCGTCCGCCCACGAGCCCGCGTATAGATCTGTCAATCGAACCGTCGAACGCGTCTTCTACAGCGGCATGGCGATCCTGCTCTGTGTCTGCGTCTACATCGGCTTCTCACCAACTTACTTCCAGGCGGGCATGTTGCGCGCACCGCTTCCCAGCCCTATCCTCCACATCCATGGCGCGGTTTTCACCCTCTGGATGCTGCTATTCGTTGTGCAGGCCGCCCTCATCTCCGCTCGACGCGTCAAATGGCATCGTTCCTTGGGCACCGTCGCCTTCTGCCTTCCGCCCATCATGATCGTGCTCGGCGTGATCGCTGCCATCGACGCGCTTCATCGTGGAGTGAAAATTGGCCCGCTCGACCCCGCCGTCTCCGCTGCCATCCCACTGATCGGCATCGTCGGCTTCACCATCGTCATCTATGCTTCCTGGCGCGCCCGGCGCAGGCCCGACGCGCACAAGCGTCTGATCCTGATCGCCACCTCGGCTCTCGTCGCCGCCGCCTTCGGCCGCTTTCCCTGGGGCCGCATCGGATTTCCGCCCGCCGCTGGAGCCGTCACCGGCCTCGGCATCCTGCTTCTCATTCTCGTCGTCTTCGAAGCCATCTCTATCCGCCGCATCCACCGCTCCACCATGTGGGCCGCGCCGGTTGTCTTTGCAACCGTCGCCCTATCCGTCCCCATCGGAATGACCCCCGCCTGGCACGCCTTCGCCGCATTGCTCGACCGAATCATCGGGTCGCAGATGTAGCAAGCAACACGAACTCGGCCCGGTCCTTTGCCGATCTCGGCGCGATAACTAGCAAGAAGCACAGGGAACGGCCAACTCCTGGATTGTCGGCAATCGAGAAGTAATTAGGTTTCTTCTGGTTAGCCCGTCATTCGGGAGCAATCGGATTAAGATCTCTGATTGTGGGGTGAATACTCCCTTTCATTTGCCACTCACAAAACGGGTTCAGCCGTCCTGTCGCGCGAGGTCGGTCATCCGCACGAATTCGCCTGCACGGTATTCGGAGAAAAGCCGGACGATATCCTCCTTTGTATCTCCAATGAACGGCCCGTGGGAGACGATTGTGTCCCCCTGAGGTTGACCGGCGTACAGCACGAGGCGCGCGCCTTCGTTTCCGCTAACGACGTGGAGAACGCTCGTGTCCTCGTCATTGGGCCGATCAAGGGGCCGATCTAACCATCCGACCTGACCTCTTTTCAGCACGGCACCGCCGACCTGTACCGAGCCGTTGATAAGGTATGCAAAGCCGTTGTATGACGTCGGGAGCTCCTGATCTACAGACCTCTGCGGGTCCATGGTGATCTCCGTCATGGTGACGGGGACATGATTCCTGGTTGTCGAATGGAGGCTGCCGGAAGCGCCGCTGTATATCCGGACCTCGACACCAGCCTCACGGCGGACCGGTACTGCATCCGCGTGGATCGTCTGAAAGCCGGGAGTGGTCCATCGCTGGTGCTTCGGGAGCGTCAACCATAATTGGAGCAGGCGAACCTTCCCCTTTGTCATCACGTTTTCTCCATGGATGATTCCGCGTCCAGCCGTCATCCATTGCGCCTCGCCGGCCTTTATCACGCCGCCCTCGTCGCGATCATAGATTGCGCCATCAAGAATGAGCGTAACCGTTTCGAATCCGGCGTGCGGGTGCGGCTCTCCCACTGTGCGGTCGCCGATCTCGAGACGGTCATCCATCAGCACGATGAACGGATCGTTGAGGACGAAATCCTCAGGTGACACGACTGCGGCTGTAAGGTGTCCGGGACCAACGAATCCGGGCGCGAGTCGAGGAACGGTGACGACACGGGCGATATTACGTTGCGGTTTCATGCTGACCTCTGTGGATCCTGATTCGAGGATCACATTCGAGCTGGTGGTTCACGTTCGCAAGAAGCCAAATAGCACGTCCGCGCGGCCCCGATGCGGACAGAACCGGCGGCGGCAGCGTTTGCCCCTTGTTTACTTCGTTTGAGAAAAACGCCCGAACACCACAAAAACTGCGAGCGCAAAGAGAATAGCCGGGGCAGACGGCGACTCCCGGCGACGCACGTGGTAGCCAATCGCCAACAGCATGACTGTTGCAAGCCCAACGGCTGCCCATACGCTGAGCCACGGAGCGACCCCGGCCGCCATGGGTAAAACGATCCCGATGGCACCAGTGAGTTCAGCAACGCCGATGAAGGAAATAAGCCCTCGCGTCAGGCCGCTCGGCCCATTTTGTTTCTCGGACATTGCTTTGTACTTCTCGTAGGCAAACACCTTCATCGCACCGGCGGCGATGAAGGCGAACGCCAGGATGCCTTGAACCATCCATAGGGCTACATTCATATATGTGCTTCCTCGCCTTATCTCGTTATTTCGAGACTCAATGAGCTACTTGTTGGCTTTGGTCAGCCGCCAGGCGTCCAATGTGTTCAGCCGCGCCTGCCAGTGATGGACCGGCCGCTTCGTGCCCCTGGTTCTCAGCGTGAATGAATGTCACATCGGTGAGACCGATGAATCCGAAAATGTGACGCAAATAGGGTTCCTGAAAATCGAACTTCTCTGTGAGAGTGCCCTTTTGATAGGCGCCGCCTCGCGCGGTGACGACAATTACTCTTTTGTTGCTAAGAAGTCCGCGCGCACCGCTTGGTCCATAATCAAGCGTCTTCCCTATCCTCACAATCTGATCGATCCACGCCTTGAGGGAAGAAGGAATCGCGAAGTTGTACATAGGCGCGCCAATTACGATGGTGTCCGCTGCCTGCAGTTCTTCGATCAAGCGATCAGAGGTGGACAGATAATTCCTCTGAGCAGGAGTCATCTGCGACGGTTCGAGGAGTGTCCCGCCCCAATGATCGGTAATGTGCGGCAAGATGGTTGTCGCGAGGTCTCTCTGTATGACCTCGCCATCGGGGTGGTTCTTCTTCCATTCCTCGACGAACTTGGCTGTCAGTTGCCGGGTTACCGAACTGGACCGGGCACTGGAATCAACTTGAAGTAGTTTCATATGCACCTCTTGGGCCGTGTGATTCATCCAAACTGATAGAGTAGATGTCCGCACCGGTGGACGGGGCCCATCATCTAGTCCAGATAACTTGTCTAATCGTCCAATGAAAGAGGTTTAATTTGGACCCACTTACAGATTTGTTCAATACCATGCACGTGGCCAGCGTTGTGCACGCCCGCCTGGAGGCCACCGCGCCTTGGGGCCTTAGCCGTGGAGCTGAGGAAGCGAATGAAGCAGTGGCGCATGCGTCTGCCTTGAGGAATTTGCCGTCCCAGTTCGCGCACTTCGGCATGGTTTCGCGTGGCAATTGCTGGCTCAGCGTAAAAGGGATGCCGGAGCCAATTCCGCTCACCGGCGGAGATTGCTTCCTGTTAGCACCGGCCAGCACATACGCCTTGCGGGACAACCCACGCACACGCGCGCGCAGCTTTTGTGAGGCCGCACCTAAAAATCGCAGCAACGTAATCCATTACGGCGGAGGTGGCGTCCCGACCACCCTGATCTCGGGATGGTTCAGCTTTGGCCAGACGAGCGTCAAGCCCCTAAAACGTTTGCTGCCAGAGTTGATACTGGTCAAAGCAGATCAAGCCCAAACCCTCGCACTCCACGCGACTTTGCAATTGCTCGCATCGGAAATGGCAGAGCCAGCGCCTGGCTCGGAAGTAATGGTCAACCGGCTAGCGGATATTTTATTCATCCAGTGTGTCCGCGCCCACATAGCATCGAGTTCCGAAAATTGTAAAAGCGGATGGCTGCGCGCCATCTTCGATTCAAAACTCGGAGAGGCGCTCAAAGCGATGCACGAGAGAGTCGAGAATCCGTGGACTGTGGAAACACTGGCGGCTTCGGCAGGTATGTCTCGCTCAGCTTTTGCATTGAGATTTAAAGAACTGCTTGGGGAAACGCCACTCGAATATTTGACTAAGTGGCGAATGTACAAGGCGACCGGCTTTCTGCGGGAAGATGATAGGAAGCTCTTCGAGGTAGCAAAGTCTGTCGGCTACGACTCTGACGCGGCGTTTAGCAAGGCTTTCAAACGTGTCTTCGGTATCGGGCCTAGAGAATATCGGCGAAGTGCCGCAGAGGCGCGTCGAAGTTGAGGCGGCGATGTCGTTTCTGAATGGATGGTCAGCGACCCGGAAGTTACCGCCCAGAAACCAGCCTGTAGAGGCAACCTCTAGCCAGACCTGATTAAGTTGGCGCTGACGGGACAAGCCCCGTCTCTACCGCCGGAAGTCAGGGAACTGGAGTGTTTCCGCAGCCGGTGGATCTGCTCCCACGCCCTGTGTGGGGAACGGTTCCGATCTCAGGCGCGCGCCGGCGCCGACCCGAATACCGTAGCTACCAGGATCTCGATTTCCTCGACAGCTTCATCGAGTTCAAAGGTGAAGCGCGCCAGGTCTAAACCTTCGAGATCGCGGTGATCCTTCAGGAGAACCGACCATGCCGGGTCGGCGATCAAATCCACCTTGTGACGCTCATAATACCCATAGCCCAAGCCACGCATGCGGCAGAGAAGGTCGCTCAGGTGCACCAGGGCCACGAGCGGCCTGACCTTCTGGCTTTGTTCGACGGAGTGATGATGTGCGATCACTTCAATGATATCGTCGGCCAGCTTCCATTTTTCAGCCAGGGCCCGACCGGTCTCGCAGTGGGTGAAACCCATGGTGGCTTGTTCTGCCTCGCCCAGCGGAATTTCCTCCTGGCGGCCGGTCTCCATCGCCTTGGCGAATTCCTTGGGAAAAGCCAGGCAGTTCACCATAAAACCGAGGTCATGCAGAAGCCCCGCCATGTAAGCCTGCTCGCTGTCCGCAGCGGATAACTTCTCGCTGAATTTCCGGCACACCATGGCACAGCCCAGGGAATGCCTCCAGAATATGGCGGGGTCGAGCGCCCACTTTTTTGCGGGGAAAGCCTGCCCCAGGCAGCAGGTGAGAAGAATGGTTTCGACGCGACGCAGGCCGAGGGTAATCACGGCTCCCTTGATGGACTTGGGCGCCTGCGCCAGGCCGAACAAGGGGGAACCGGCGAGACGGAGGCATTGCCCGGCAATGGTGTTGTCGTAAGACACCAGGCGTACCACTTCGTCCACCTTCACGTCCTCGGCGGATTTGCTCAATAGCTTCAGCAGGGGAAGAAAGACTGCCGGGATGGCGGGCATGGTTTCGATCTGCTGCACGCGCTCACGAATCTTGGCGTCGATGGATGTAGTCATAGTTTGCCACTGCTCAGGGATGGTTTCCAATACGCGATGGTGCCGGGAAAATGGATCA
>Ga0209647_1002442_pt1 | contig 15092 bp, 14 predicted proteins | sample GraSoi_2013_60cm_FD_185827 | JGI IMG/M metagenome (GOLD analysis project Ga0209647, IMG submission 185827) | Grasslands soil microbial communities from the Angelo Coastal Reserve, California, USA - Sample 9_17_2013_60cm (SPAdes) (version 2) | ecosystem: Environmental > Terrestrial > Soil >...
CGCCAAGGTCCTTCGCTATAGATTCTTCCCAGACGGAGATAAAACAATATCATATCAGCATGCATAGCCGTTCAGTTTCACCTCGTATTGTTCTGGTCCGAAACTTTGCGTCTTTGTGTCTTGGCGTGAGTTTCTTCTTCGTGTGCGCGGCGCCAGTATTTGCGCAACTGAAGTGGGAGAAGGTCGAACAAACTTTCGCGCCGGGCCCGCTGGATAAACAGGTTGCCGCCAAATATCGATTCACGAACATCGGAACTGCACCAGTCTCGATTAACGATGTGCGGACATCGTGTGGGTGCACCACCGCCGCTCTGAAAAAGTCGGAGTATGCTCCCGATGAATCGGGAGAGATCGAGGCAAACTTTCAATTCGCAGGACATATCGGTCATCAGGAAAAATGGATTTTCGTCACAACGAGCGCTGCGCCAGGTGAACCGACCCTTCTACGTCTGATAGTGAACATTCCTATCGCGGTCACGATTGAGCCGGAGTTTGTGATGTGGAGCATTGGCGATCAACTCGCGCCCAAGACCATTCGGATCGCGGTCGCGGATGGATTCCCGGCCAAGATCGTTTCGGTGCAAGTCAACAATCCTGCGGTGAAGCTCGAATTGCGCGAAGTGCGTGCAGGAAAGGAGGTGGAGGTCACTGTCACGCCGCCGAATACCAGTAAACCGGAGAATGCGGTTCTGTCGATTCGAACAGATTACCCTCCCCAAAATCCGGAAACGCACTATGCGTATGCGCAGGTGAAGTAACCGCGGGGTTTCGCTGCACTCGTGCTCGTCCTCGAAGCAACAGATGGACGTGCGAGTCGGCTTCCTGAGCTAGAACATCAGTCTACTTTGCTATCTGCTATGTGCGATTTGCTATCCGGCGGAGCCGACCGGCGAAGCCGGCGGCCCTGTCCCAGATACAGCTCGTGCATCAGACGATTGTCCCGCAAATCGGCAATGGGACCAGAGGCAACAATCTCGCCATGTTGCAGCAAATATCCTCTTTCTGCCACTGCCAATGCCAGACCGGCATTTTGCTCGACCAGAAGAACAGCGGCGGAGAATTTCGCCCGGACATCGGCAATTACCGAGCGCACTTCTTTGATCAACAGAGGCGACAAACCAAGCGATGGTTCGTCGAGCAGAAGAATCCGAGGACGAGCCATCAATCCGCGGGCAATCGCCAGCATCTGTTGCTGTCCCCCACTCAGCTCGCCTCCTTTAGCCGTCCGCTTGGTCGCCAGGACATTAAAGTAGGATTCCATCAGTCTGATGTCCTCTTCGATCGCGTCGCGGCCTTTACGGCAGTAGGCGCCAAGGCGCAGATTTTCCTCTACAGTCAGATCAGGAAATATCCGGCGTCCTTCCGGCACCATGACCACACCCAGGCCGGCCATCCGGTCGGCTGAGGCGCCGGTGACATCGTTACCGGCAAATCGAACACTTCCTTTCTTGGGCCGCAACAATCCCGAAATGGCACGCAGGAGCGTCGATTTCCCGGCTCCGTTGGGGCCTAGGATCGTCACAATCTCATCCTGATCCACAGTCAGCGATGCGTCCCGGCTGACCACAACCGGGCCGTAAGCGGTTCTTAAGTGCTCAACCTCCAGCAACGTCATAGCTCGTTTCCGAGATAAACTTCGGTGACCTTCGAGTCGTTCAGCACACGGTTTGGTGGTCCTTCGGCGATCTTGGTGCCGAAGTTCAAAACGACGAGACGCTCGCACAATGCACTCATCAAAAACATGTCATGATCGATCAGGCACACACCAATACCAATTTTCGGGAATCGAAGAACCAATTCCATTAGGTCATCCGACTCGTTGTGGCTTAGGCCCGCCGCTGGCTCGTCGAGCAACAGGAGTGATGGATTGGCTCCCAATGCCACTGCGATGCCCAGCCGGCGAAGGTTTCCGAAAGGCATCGCTCCCGCGATTTCGCCGGCCAGACTGGTTAGACCCACGAAATCAAGAATTTCTTCCGGTGAGTTCCACTTTGATCTTGCTCCGTCCGGGTGTGAGCGACCGTGTTCGCACGCGATCCGGACGTTCTCGCGAACTGACAATCCTGGAAACGACATTGCCTGTTGGAACGTTCGCACCAGGCCGGCACGGGCTATCTCGTGGGCAGGTCGGCCCGTGATATCCTTGCCCCGCCACAAAACACGGCCGGAGGTCGGTTTGTGGACCCCGGCAATCACGTTGAATAGGGTTGTTTTGCCGGATCCGTTTGGACCGATGATGCCGATGATCTTTTCCGACGGAATGGAGATATCGACTCCAGCCAACGCGACAACGCCGCCAAATTCCTTACGCAGTTCGGTGATTTCTAGTTCTGCCATAGTTTTTGGTCGCTGATTATCACCGTCGTTTCGACAAGAGGCGCCGATAGAGATTGAGAAGTCCGGCACTAACGCCGCCGGGAAGGAGTAGGATCACAACCAACAGGCAAATCCCGTACGCGATTCTGGAATCGATCGGATCCAGGTGCATGATTTCGGGTAGGAAGCTTACGATGATTGCTCCAATTAACGGCCCATAGAGCAGTCGGGAGCCACCCAGCATCACCATCAACGCCAGATAAAGACTGGGAAAAGGGCCATATAAAGTCGGCGAAATATGGCGCAAGTAATACGCTTGCAGGATTCCAGCGACGCCGGCAAAAGCGCCACTTACCATCAACACACTGATCTTCTGAACGTTGGCATTAATGCCCACCGCGCGGGCGAGCACCTCGTTCTCGCGAACCGCGCGGAGCGTTCGTCCATAGGAGGAGTTCACCAATAGATAGGTGATCAGGAGGCACAAAAAAAGCGCCACCACGATCAGATAATAGGCATTGAGAAGCCGATCGAAGTTGATACCAAATACGGGGTCGATGGATCCAACGTCCAGTCCGGTCGCGCCGCCCGTGAATGAGCCCCCATTGGTGAACGCGATATTCAGCAGCGCGCAAAAGCAAAAGGTAATGATGATATAGTGTTGACCGCTCACCCGCAGTGATGGCAGGCCGATTAACCCAGCGAAAAGGGCAGAGAATAGGACAGAGAAGGGCAGCGCACCCCAAAAGCCGATCCCGAGCTTTCCCGCCAGAATTCCTGCGGTATAGGCACCGATACCCATGAACGCGGCGTGTCCAACCGACATGATGCCCGCCTGACCAAACTGAAGGCCGAGTCCATATAGCGCGATCGCCGTAAAACCGGTGGTGATAGCGAGCGATAGGAAGCGGTAGCCAGGGTGTAGCCATGGGAAGCCGATCAGGAATATCGTGAGGATAATTGCTACGACAATCTCTTCACCGGATGGCAGTCGCAGCCAGCCGAACTCTCTTCCCGAGCTCCGCACCGGCGACGGTTGGGTTAACCGATCTGGTGCAATGCCCCGCGCCGGTTCGCCGGCTGAAGCGGGTTTCTCGCCTACTTCCTTCATTACTTAATTCCGTTGGCTATCGGCTATTGGCTATTCTCCATGCTCATCCTGTAGCGCGAGGACCAAGCGTCCCGCCAAGCAAACCTTGCGGACGCACGATCAGAATGACAATCATCACAACCAGCGCGTACGCGTCCGTCCATTCCGGAAAGCCGTAGCCGGCGCTTAGGCCATCGACTAACCCGAGAATGAGGCCGCCAACCACCGCGCCGCCGACGTTACCAAGTCCGCCAATCAGAGAAACAGCAAATCCTCGAATGATCACGACACTGCCGGTGAAAGGTGTGATCGGGAAAAGCGCGATCATCAAGGCTCCGCCCAATCCGGCCAGTACGCTACCGTAGATAAACACGCCGGTGACGTAGCGTCTCACCGGTATGCCCATGAGCGCGGCAGTATCCGGGTCAGCAATACTGGCTCGTAAAGCTATACCGTAGCGGCTCCGCGAAATTCCGAAATAGGTGATAGCGACCACTACCGCTGTCAACGCAACAACAATGGCACGCATGGCAATGATATTCACACCTCCTACCACCCACACTTCGCCAACCGGATCAGGTATGGTTTTCTGGACCTCGTTGAATACGCGGATAACGAGGTGCTGAAGAATGACACTGAGACCGATGGACATGATGAAGCCGTTCATTGGTCGCTCGAGAGTGAATCGGAACAACCCGCGTTCTGCGACCAACCCCAGCGCGCCGACACATATCATTGCACCAACCAGTGCCACAAAAAAATTCACGCCCGAGTTGACCAGAAACCAGGTGATCATCCCGCCCACCATCAGAAACTCGCCATGCGCAAAATTGACGATACCGGCGAGCCCAAAGATCAACGTGATCCCGATACCAATGAGTATAGTCACACTGGCGACAGAGAGGCTGTTCACCAGTTGTTGGATGAATATTTGCATTTTCGGTCGTGTCGGCGGCGTTCAGCAGCCGAGAAGACGAATAGCCGCAAAAGAACGCAGAGAACACAAAAGGAAAGAATTAGAATCTGGGAATAAAAGTCGGGTTACGCTCCATCGCTCTGCATTCGCTTGTACTACGGTCTCTTTGCGTTCTCTGCGTTCTTTTGCGGCTATTCATCGTTAGTCCGTAACGTTAACCTCCTGGATCACCGGGAGGAGGCGCCGCCGGCGGCTGCTCCACCGCAGCTTTGAATTGGTCGGACGTACCCGGCTGGACCACGGAAACCTCGGTCGCGAACGTAACTTGGTGATGCGGATTGAAAGTCAAGGGAACCGGGGATACTACGCCTTGATATTTCATCTTGAGGATCGCATCTACCACTGCATCCGGTTGGTCGAGCGAGCCCACCTCTTCCAGCGCTTTTGCGTACATGAAGAAGTAATCGTAATAGAGAAGCGATACCGAAGACTGCGGTCCCTTGGCCGCGCCCAGCTCAAAATACTTCTTGAAGTAATCTTGCACCGCAGGATTCGGAGCAGCTCCCCAACAAACCGGGACACAACTTAGCGCGACCGGTTTGTCTGATTTCAACTGGCGCTCCTGATAGATACCGGGATCGACTCCGAACAGGAAGTAGGCCGGTGCTACGTCCAGTTTCAAGGCCTGAGGGAAAGCAGTCAAAGTCGAATCACCGTTGTACCAGAAATGGACAATGTCTGGGTTCAGGCCTTTGATGCGAGTCAGAAGCGGCAAAAAGTCAGTCGTATCAGGTGGATACTTTACCAGGTCGACTTGTTGGCCTTCCGCTTCCAGCGCCTTCACATAGTGAGAAGAGAGATACTGCCCGGTAGCGTCGTTGCCGACGAAGACGACCGAATGCTTCGGCGGATGCGGCATCAGCGGAGTCAAAAGAGTCAAGACACCCTTGGCGGTACTGCCGCTGCGCTGCCATTCCTGGGGTTCACTCTGAAACGTATAGTGCAGCCATCCTCCCGGAGCTACGGACTTATCATCTAGCACGGCTCCCAGCGAACTGTTCCCAGAGAACTGAAGAACCTTTGCTGCTCCAGTGATCTTAGCCATCGATACAGAAAAGTCGTGGGTCTCGGTGCCCCAGACGGCTTTGACGCCGATATCGTCGACTAGTTCGCGGGCGGCTGCGATGGTTACATTCACATCCGTGCGGTTGTCCCGGATGTAAAGTTTGATCTTATATGTTTTGCCGCCAATCTTTATCCCGCCGGCTTCGTTGATTTGCTTGGCCGCAAGATTCGCCGCTGCCACGATAGTATTTCCGGCGGAAACAAACGATCCCGACTCGGCGGCGACAACGCCGATTTTGAGTTCCTCGTCGGCGTGGACTAATTGGGTCGATAACGCAAACAGCGCGCCGGTCGCGAGCGTTGCACTCCGAATGCGACTTCTCATACGGTACCTCTTTTCTCCTGTAGCAGACAGGTATACCGGATCGGCTGAGTGGAGTTTCTGATTTTCCGTTGATCGGCTGCCTCTGAGCTGACCGCGAGAGGCGCTGATACGGCAACGGCCAGACAGGAGAAGAATTTCTTCATAGGGAATCAGGGTGGGGGATGATGAATGTTTCTCGACCCGTTTAGAGGAGAAAATGGCGGGACCGACCTGCCAGGTTACCCATCTAAAAGGGACAGCCTACGTAGTAGAACTACAGCTATATGCGTCTACGCTCCTTTTTGACCCTTTACAACCGAAAATAGGGTGCATTCTCCTCGTAAACCAGAGAGTCATCCTTGATTCGTGTATCAATGCTACGCTTTTGCTTCCAGTAAAAGATCGGTCAACCGCTGGCAGTAGCGATTTCTGCAATGTCGGAGGATGCGCCGCTTGCGGCGCCCGAAAACCGTCCGGCGTCTAACCGAGGAAGCGAGCGCCAGATCCTCGAGCGTTATGTCGTCATGGGTTGTTCCCGGGAGGCGCAAGCGCCTCACCCTCCGACGTGCCAGGCAACGCGTTGGCAACATTACTGATCACCAATGGGTCCTCACCTTTTCGAGCAGCTGGCGATCCCGGCATGCCGACGTTTCCTAGGCAAATCGTCTTCTTATCCAGTCAAAACCTGGTCGATCTCGGCCAATTCCGGCTTGGAGAAATCAAGGTGATCCAGCGCTTTCACATTCTGTTCCAATTGAGCTGGCGAACTTGCTCCGATGAGAGCCGAAGTTACGATCGGCAGACGCAAAACCCACGCTATCGCCATTTGGGCCAAGGATTGATCGCGTCGAGCAGCAATAGCGTGCAGCGCTCGTACCTTTGGTAAGTTCTTTCGGACATCCTCTGTTGTGAGGAAATGTTCTCGAGCCGCACGCGAAGTATTCGGGATATCCTGCAGGTAACGATTCGTTAACTGCCCTTGAGCCAGCGGAGAGAATGCGATGCAACCGATGCCCTCTTCCTCCAGCACTGATGTGAGACCTTGCTCTATCCAACGATTGAAAAGGTTGTAAGAGGGCTGATGGATCAGACAGGGAGTTCCAAGCCTTCGTAGCGTCTGCGCAGCAGCACGCGACTGTGTGCTATCATAATTCGAGATCCCTACGTAGAGCGCTTTTCCTTGCCGAACGGCGTGGTCGAGAGCTCCCATTGTCTCCTCGATAGGGGTATTCGGATCGGGCCGGTGTGAATAAAAAATATCGACGTACTCCAGTCCGAGCCTGGACAGACTTTGGTCCAAGCTCGCCAACAAAGATTTGCGTGATCCCCATTCGCCATACGGTCCCGGCCACATTTCATATCCGGCCTTGGTCGAAATGACGATCTCATCGCGGTGCTGTCGCAAATCTTCATGCAAGATCCGGCCAAAGTTCTTTTCGGCCGAGCCGGGTGGCGGACCGTAGTTATTTGCCAGGTCAAAATGAGTGATACCAAGATCGAACGCGCGGAGAGTCGTCGCCCGGCCCACGTCGAATCGATCCACGTCGCCAAAGTTATGCCATAGTCCAAGCGAGATTTGCGGTAGCAGCAACCCGCTCTTGCCGCAGCGTTGGTAGTTCATAAGTTCGCCTGATCCGTGCTCAGTCATTAGATGAAACTGTTGTCCTGGTTTTAGTTGAGGGTCTGGAACGCATACCGGTTGTATAATAGCCTTTAGCGCCGCAGGATTCTCTGACGATTATTTTTTGGGTGAGAGCGCAGTTTCGAATGCCGACTCGATGTCCCTCGAGCAATTCAATTGCTGCCAGAGCTGCCTGTTCTCCTTGTTTGATCGGCTCGGTATCTACCGTCGTGAGCGAAGGGTGGCAATAGGCGGCAAACGGCAGATCGTCAAAGCCGATGACGGCGACATCCTGCGGAACACTAAGTCCAGCTTCCCGCAAAGCGGCGATCGCACCGACGGCGATCGTGTCGTTTCCCGCGAACAATGCCGTTGGACGCTGTCGGCGATTCAAGATTTCCCGCATTGCGCGATAGCCACTTTCCATACTGAAATCGCCACTGGCGACCAATCGTTCGTCGAATCCTATTCGTGCGCGTTCAATCGCTCGCCGAAACGCTCGGAGTCGTTCCCTGGCTCCAATGTAACGAATTGGAGCGTAAGTGATATGGGCGATGCGGCGGTGGCCTAAGTCAATTAGGTGCCGAGTGGCGCGGACCGCCGCCTTACCGGTGTTTGGACGAATCGAGTTTTCGTTCGGATGTCCGATCGAACCGAAAAGGACCACGGGAAATTGGGATTCGATCATTCGGACCAATCCGGCATCTTCTGAATTCGAGTTAAGGACGATCAATGCATCGATCCGCTTGCTCTTGGCCAGGTCAAGGTAAGCGTCGCGCTGCGATCCGGCTTCGATGGCTTCAACCAAAAGTTTGTAACCTCGAGCGTTGCAGATGCGACTAATGCCAAACATCAGGGGCGGAGCGAACGCGTCAACGCTCATCAAGTCTCCGTGAGCGAGTACCAGCCCGAGGGTCCGGCTCCGTCCACTGACCAGCATACGCGCGGCCGAGTTAGGGACGTAACCCAGTGTCTGTGCCGCTTCGAGTACCCGCGCCTTAGTTTCAGCGCTGATGTTGGTTCCGGTCTTCTCATTCAGGACGAAAGAGACGGTGGTACGCGACACGCCGGCCGCCTGAGCAATGTCGTTGCTCGTTACCCGCCGCGTCGTTTCCATAGCCCTTTCGTCATAATTATATGCGAGACGGTACACTACGTCGGCTGCGTACTAACACTCTGGCCGTTGCGGAACTGGTGCGGAATCCATTCGGCATGCTCGGTGATGAGATCATCCACTAGTTGCCAGATCTGGTCGAGATCCAGTTCGGCGCCGGTATGCGGATCCAACATGGCTGCATGATAAATGTGCTCGCGATTTCCGGTGAGAATCGCTTCGACGGTTAAAGCTTGAACATTGATATTCGTCTGCATCAGCGCGGCCAGATGCGGCGGAATTGCTCCGATGTGCGTTGGTTGAATGCCGTTCTTCTCCACCAGGCACGGTACTTCCACACAACAACCCGGAGGTAAGTTAGTAATTAGGTTGGCATTTTCCAAGTTCGCGTAAACCACTCGCGGTATCCCGGTTTCCATACTATGAATAATGCCCGATCCGTACTCCACGCTCCGCTCCATTTCGAACGGTGCTTCCGGCGTTTCTAAGGATTTTCGCAGGAACTTCCATTCCGCGATCTGGATTTCGCAACGCCGCGGATATTCATCCAGCGGGATATTGTAGCGGTCGATCAGGTCGGCTCTTTCGCGCTTGATGTACCAGGGTACGTACTCGGCAAAATGCTCACTGGATTCGGTAACGAAATAGCCGAGCCTTCGCAGCATATCGTAACGAATCCGATTATCCGGCGGCACTCGACCTTCCTCGATCACTTTGTAGATGAGTGGATAGAGATCTTCTCCGTTCCGCTCAAATTTCAGGTAGAACGCCATATGATTTATCCCGGCTACCAGGTAGTTGATCTCCTCCAACGGAATGCCGATGTCGGTGGCAAGTTCTCTGGCTGTGTGTTGCACACTATGGCAGAGACCGATTGTTCGGATTCGGCTCGCCCGGGTCAGTGCCCAGCAGTTGATCGCCATCGGGTTAACATAATTCAGGTGAACCACATCGGGACAGCGCTGCTCCATCTCCTGGCACATTTCGATTAAGACCGGAACCGTACGCAACGCTCGCATGATCCCACCGATCCCGAGGCTGTCAGCGATGGTCTGTTGCAACCCGTACCTCTTCGGGATCTCAAAATCAGTAACCGTACCGGGCCGATAGCCGCCAACCTGGATCATGTTAATGGCATAGGTAGCTCCATCAAAGGCGCGTGCCCGGTCGGTCGTGGTTTCAATCTTGGGTTGAATGCCGAGCGTCTGCGCAATCCGGTTCGCGACTATCTCCGAGGTTTGCAGGCGCTCCGCGTCAACGTCGAACAAGCAAAGTTGCGAATCAGCTAAGTCCGGGAAGGACAAAATGTCGACCAGCAGATTCTTAGCAAAGACAGTGCTCCCAGCCCCAATAAATGTGATTTTTCGCTTTGGATTTTCTTGTGTCATATTCGGTAGGGCCGAGTTCCGTCTCGGCCGAAATCGAGGATTATTTTGCGGTTGGGGGGAGACTGTGATGACCAATAGCCGTAACCAATTGGCTGTCGGCTATTGGCCTTTGGCTATTTGAACAGATCGTTCACCTCCTGGTTAGCAGCTTTGAGCGTGGTGGCGGCGTCTGCTCCGTTCAGATAGATGGCATCAAAGGCTGCTCGCATGATGCGATCGATATCACTGGAATGATCCGTAATAGGAAAGAGGAACGTCGCTTTTGGATCGGTTGCCTCTTCGACAAAGGCGGAAACATCGACGCCTTTTTGTGCCATTCGGGTCTTGGCGATCTCGGTGGCCTCAGGAACGGCCGGAAACACCACCCCGTGTTCACCCACAATCTTTTGCGCCTCCGGCGAGGCCAGAAATTTAACCCATTTCCAGGCCTCTTCCTGATGCTTACCACCAGTCCAGATCGAGTCGGCTAAACCGTTGAACATCGTCCTCCTTCCGACCGGCCCTTTCGGCAATGGCGCAAACCCGATGTCAAACTTGCAGTTTTCCGTATACCAGCGGATCGACCAATCGCCCTCTAGAGCAAGGGCGCCTTTCTGAGCGGCAAACACTCCGGATTGACCGGCCTGGCGGGCGTTTGCGGCCGGGATGAAGGTTCCTTTTTTCATCTGGCCAGCAATCCATTGGATGGTTTCGGCCAGTTTGGGATCATCGTAGTTGATATGAGTAGCCCAAGGCCCATCGTTAAACTTAAAGCCGTTCGAGACAGCAAAGTGACTCCACTCTACCTGTCCCCATCCATCAACCGAACCATTCGCGACCAGCCCATACTGCTTGATGTTCTTGGAATCGAATGCAGGATCCAACGCGTTCTTGCCATTCGCATCAATAGTGAGCTTGGCGATTACCTGGCCAAATGAGCCGCCATCTTTCGGATTCCAATCCAAGTTCGACAGCGACTTGGGATCGATCCCGGCTTTTTCCAGCATGGCTTTGTTGTAGACCAGACCAATCGTGTCCCAATCTTTCGGCAGACCGTACTGCTTACCATTTCTGCCCCACACCTTCACCAGATCCCCAAGGTAGATGTTGGTCGGCACCTTATCACGGGCGATCAATGGAGTCAGATCTACCAACAGATTGTTCTGGATGAATTCCGGATACCTTGCCAGATGGTCCGTAATGACATCAGGCGCCGTACCGGAAACAAATGCGGTATTTAACGCAGTCCAATAATCGAACCAGCCAGTCTGAACGATTTTGACTTTGATGTCTGGATTCTGTTTTTCGAATGCCGCGGCACAAGCCTGATAGGCTGGCAGTTGGTTGTTGTCCCATAACCAGTAGGTGATTTCCGTTACCGCTTGCGCGGGAATGCCAGCAAGAAAGCTGGCGGCCAATAGGATCTTGGGCAAATAGCGCATTTTTCTAGGAGTTAATATTCTGGGTTTGGTTGAGATGAATGGGGAAAAAGTCTCAGAGGAGAGCAGAAGAGGAGTTGGTCAGTTTGCCCTGAGTTCACCGGTAACCGGTGTATTGGAAGGCTTCGACGACTTTGCGGCCGAAGAGCACAAGGAGAATGGCTACCGGTATGATGCCGAGCACGGTGCAAGCCATGAGTCCGCTCCAGTCCGGCACTCCTCCGGCTTGCTGTGACCGGAATGCATTAATCGCGACCGCCATCACGCGCACGTTTTCGGCGCGGCCGACCAGGAATGGCCAAAAGAATTCGTTCCAGGCGTTCAACACGCACAAAATCGTCAGCGTCGCCAGTGCCGAGCGATGGATCGGTAAGACAACGCGGAAAAAGATCGAAAAGTAGTTTGCTCCATCAATGCGGGCGGACTCCTCCAACTCCCGCGGAGTCGACAAAAACATTTGGCGCAGGAAGAAAACAGCGAACGGCGTCATTAACGCATAGGGCGCCGCCATGCCCTGGAAGGTATTCAGCCAGCCAAGATCTTTGATCAGTATAAAATTGGGAATGAATAGGACGACGCCGGGAATCATCGTGGCGCACAGAAACAAGAAGAAGATCAACCGGCGTCCCGGGAACCGCAGTCGGGCAAACGCGTATGCTGCCATTGCGCTGCAGACGATCTGCGGAACCACGGCCAAGAGGGTGAAGATCACGCTATTCAGCAAGGCGCGATAGAAATCGACCTTACCGAAGCTGGTCTGCTCCAGTCTTGGATCGCTCGGATTCACCAAACCCATAACCCTCTCGAAATTAAAGAGAGTCGGATCCTGGGGCAGGAGCGAGCTGGCGCCGCTGAAGAGAGTGCGGCTATCGCTGAGCGCAGTCTTGGCCGCGATCCACATCGGCCCGAGTGAAATAATGGCAAAAACCGCGAGTACCGCGTAGCCGAGCCAACGCCTGGAAAGTATTCCTGAACTAGAAGAAGGATTTTTCATTTATCCAAGTTCAGATTGGCCAGAGCGCATTATCCGCATCTGGACGACCGTGACGACGGCCAGACAAAGAAATAGGGCGCAGGACATCGTGGATGCATATCCCATCCTGAAGGACACAAAGCCTTCCTGATAGATGTACCAGACGATGGTACGCGTGGCGTAACCCGGGCCGCCTAGCGTAGTAACGGCTATGGTGTCGAACACTTGAAACGACCCGATGATGCTGGTCACTAACACGAAGACGAATGTCGGTCGCAGTAGCGGAAGAGTAATTCTGGTAAAGTTCTTCCAGGGCCCGGCGCCTTCGATGCGAGCCGCTTCATAGATGTCTTTGGGGATGGTCTGAATACCGGTGTAGAACAGCAAAGCAACGAGTCCCATGTGCCGCCAGATATTCACGGCGGCAATGGTTGGCAACGCGAGTTCCCGATCGGTGAAAAAGGCGATTCCACCGAAGCCGAACCAGTGCAATACGGCATTGCCGAAACCGAGCAAGGGATCGAGCATCCAAAACCAGACGATTGCAGCGATCACATTGGCGATGAGGTACGGAGCGAGAATAATCGAGCGAAGAACCACCGAGCGCCCTACTCGAGCAAGTAGCACCGCGAGCAACAACCCGATTACCGTTTGGATCGGTATATTATAGAGAACGTACAGAACGGTAATCTTCATCGAGTTCCAGAAGTTCGGATCATTCCAGAGCTTGATGTAATTCGCGCCGGCATTGAACACGGGCGCGCGCAATAGATTCCAATCGGTAAAGCTGATGTAGATCGCGCGGAAGGTTGGTAGCAGATAGAAAGCGGAGAAGCCGACGAGCGCGGGAGCGATAAAGATCCACGCGCAAAAAGTCTCTCGGTGGAGCAGTGATCGAAAAAAGGACCGTCGTTGCGAGGTGACGTGCGGAGAGATTTTAGGAGAGGCTAGTTCTGGCGATACACGAGCAGACATAGCGGGGACAGGCAAAGATTTCTTGGGGGATTGCGTGGCCTAAAATTGGGGCTAAAAACTTACAGGGTTGTCTTTTAGTAACGCGTGTTATGAAGTGAATTGGTAACACGTGTTATCTGAACGTCAAGTGCGTAATCTGGTAGGGCGAAAACCTCGGCGCTTGGGAGGTACGCTCCTTTCGTTATGCTTCCCCATGCGCCGGGTTTGAGCCACGTCCCAGCGTCGACCCCGTCATGAAATGTTTGAACCCCAGAACCCTGATTCGAGATCGAGCTAGGATTTCTATCGTTGTGTCAGCTGCGGCAAAAGCGCGTAAAAAAAACCGGGGCAATGTTAGAGCCATGGGGACGAATCCACACGAATGGCTCAAACCCGGCGCATGGGGATGCATAGCGTAGGCGTGCAGCCAGCAAATGCGCCGAGGTTTTCGCCCTACCCGAGATCGCGACCGGCTAACGATCTTTTGCCGACCCGCCGCGGCGGACTCGCGCTCCGCTCAGATTTGACCGTTGTTTTGTGAGGAAGGCTTCTTATACTGCGGAAACCCCCATGTTGAAAAAAGCACTCTTATTCGGTGTACTGGCGCTAGCAAGTGTTGGGACGGCTCTGGCCCAGGGCAAGGCCCAACTAATCATTGAGAGCTGGCGCAACGACGATCTCAAAGTTTGGCGGGATACGATCATCCCTGCATTCACGAAGAAGCATCCAGATATTGCGGTTGTGTTCTCACCGATTGCGCCGACGGAGTATAATGCCGTTCTGGATGCCAAGCTCAAGGCGGGTACAGCCGGAGACCTGATCGCTTGCCGGCCGTTTGATAAATCGTTGGATCTGTACAATGCCGGACAGGTGGTTGCGCTGAATGATCTCCCCGGAATGGAGAATTTTTCGCAGATCGCCCGGACCGCGTGGTCCACGGACGATGGCAAGACCACTTTTGCCGTGCCGATTGCATCGGTGATTCACGGTTTCTTTTATAACAAAGCGATTTTCAAGGAACTGGGTCTTAGCGTACCGAAGACCGAACAAGAATTTCTGGCAGTCCTCGAAAAGGTGAAGGCCAATGGCAAATACATCCCGCTAGTTATTGGTACCAAGGATCAATGGGAATCGGCGACTATGGGTTACCAGAATATTGGTCCCACCTTGTGGGAAGGGGAGAAAGGTCGGAAGGCTTTAATTGAGGGGAGTGCCCAGTACAATAAGGGCGGCTTCTTGGCCGCTTTCGAGGCTTTAGCCAAATGGCGACCGTATCTGGCTCCGGGTTACCAGGCGTTGGCCTACCCTGATGCACAGAATCTTTTCGCTCAGGGAAGAGGAGCGATTTATCCGGCTGGTTCATGGGATATCGGAGTCTTCCATCAGATGAACCGAAAGTTGGATTTCGGCGCTTTCAAACCGTATACGTTTGAGGGCAAGAGCGAGCCGATCATTGATGATCATCCGGACATTGCGCTCGGGCTCAACGCCGCCAGCAAAAACCAGGAAGCTGCCCGAACCTTTCTTTCCTGGGTAGCCTCAGATGAGTTCGCTCAGGTATACGCCAACGCGTTGCCTGGCTTCTTTCCCTTAGCCAATGTCAATTATACACTCAGTGATCCGGTGGCACAGGAGTTCGCCAATTGGCGCAAGGAAGGAGCGGCGTCTTTCCGCTGCTCGTACCAGATTCTCTCGCGTAACGCCAACCCGAACAACGAGAACGATCTCTGGAACGCCTGTGCCCAAGTCTTGAACGGTACGATGACTCCGCAGCAGGCAGCCGACTTTGTCCAGAAAGATTTGGCTTCCTGGTATAAACCACAGGCGGCTCGGTAAAGAAGCGATCGTATCGGCGTGTCGGCGTAGGGGCGTA
>Ga0209647_1002444_pt1 | contig 15086 bp, 14 predicted proteins | sample GraSoi_2013_60cm_FD_185827 | JGI IMG/M metagenome (GOLD analysis project Ga0209647, IMG submission 185827) | Grasslands soil microbial communities from the Angelo Coastal Reserve, California, USA - Sample 9_17_2013_60cm (SPAdes) (version 2) | ecosystem: Environmental > Terrestrial > Soil >...
CTTCCTTTTCTGCTCATCACTCTTTGGAGCGCAGACCAGACATTTTATGCCTCTTGCGCTTAAGTCCCGATACAGGCTGTAACCCAGTGGCCCCGCTTCGTAGACCACCACTACCTCCTCGGCCTGTTGCAGCTGCTTCTCCACCCTTAGCAACAGGGCTTCTTTGCTGCGAAAGCTCTGCGCTACTCCACCGCCCCGTTATCGATCTTGCTCGCCGCCTGATAGCTCTCCAGGTGAGCATCGACTCCGATGAGGATTCGCTTTGCTTTTGACCCCTTTTGGCCCTTCTGTTCCTTGCTTATGGCGGTTGGTGCCGCCTTGAGTTTGTAGTTTTTCATTCTTTGTCAGGCTGCTGTTGATTCGGCAGCCTGACAACACCATGGCATCTACCAAGCCGAGCCGTGTCTATGGCGTTGCTTTCACTATCGTGTTGAATTGGATCGGGTCGGTTCGGCTCATGCATGCTCAGCCGTGGATTTCACATCCTGGGCCGCGGCTCGGCAAACTCTTCGACGCTGGCTGCCATAGATTCGACAAGCGGGGTCGCCTTGCGCACCATCTAAGGAAGATCGGGAGCCTCGCCCCCCTCGAGGCCGAGGACGATTCGCGCTGGGAGCTGTTCGCGTTCGTTCTCGCTCGTTCACGGCGCTGCCGGCGTTCTCTAAGTTTGCACCCAAACAAATCTCAGCCCATCGTGGATTCTCCCCCAGCTGAAATGTCGTCCAGTAAACCCCTGAAAATCCCGCTGTTTCGCTTGGCTAGTGGCCGCACCCAAGTCGACGATCGTCTCGGTCTATCCCTCCAGAAGTTGGCCCAGAGTGTCCCTTTCCGGCATATCCCTCATCGACACGATTTTTATCATGTCGCCTGGATCGAAGGCGGGTCCGGCACATTTTTCCAAGACGGTCATGGCTATCCTATTAAACAAGGCAGTCTGATCTTTGTGCCACCAGCTCAAGTCCATACCTGGGAAGCGAAGAAAGCGTTACTCGGCTATATCCTGTCCTTCGAGCCGACGCTGCTTTTCAGTCAAAGTGATCGTCCTTATCGCTTGTTGCATGTGTTGACGGAATGGAGTGCAGCCGTCAAAACGCAGATTCAAGTCACCGGTGCGTCCTATGAGTGGCTGCGATCGAAATTCGAAGATCTGACCCGCGAATTTTGCGGTAACGGCGAGTTTCGAGACGAGATGCTGAGGAGCCAAATCACCGGCATCTTGATCTCATTGCACCGGTTTTCCACCGGCTCAGGCAAAGCGGAGAGCACGGAGCAGTTTCACTCGCTAACCAATAGGTTCTTGGCGCTACTCGAAAAAGAAGAAGGGAAATTTTATCGCGCCAACCACTATGTCTCCGCGCTCTCCATCGATTCACGTGCTTTCGTTAATGCTGTTCTCTCCGAGACCGGGAAATCGCCCAGTGCCTGGATCCGCGATCGGACCTTACTGGAAGCGCGTCGGCTCTTGACCTATACCGATCTCACCATTTCTGAGATCGCTTATCGGCTCAACTTTCGGAACGTTTCTTATTTCGTCCGCTTCTACCGGCGTCTGACGGGAATATCGCCCGGAGCAGCCCGAGCAAAAAGTGTCAAAGCTTCGTAGGAAAGTACCATAGATCTCTCTTCACCCGGCCCGCCACGCGCAAGAGAGTGATTTCACAGATCCGGTTACCTGCCTGAAGGGACGGGGTGCCGCTTTCTGCCAGCGCCAAATGGTTCGGCCGAGTTTGTCGAAACGGAATGGCGCGACAGGTGCGAGGCCAGACGGGCGGCCGGCGAAGTAGCAGCCGCTATGAAGATTCAAATTAACGGTTCGTCGTATGAGGCGTCAGAGGGGGAACGATTGGTAGACGTCATTAACCGGGTGAGCAAAGGACTTCCTCAAGTTTGCTATCATCCTCAGCTTGGCCCAATTCAGACCTGTGATACCTGCCTGGTAGAAGTCAATGGAACCTTGGCTAGAGCTTGTGGCACCAAGGTGTCTGCCGGCATGGATGTGCTCACCCAATCAGTAACCGCTCAAACCGCCCAGCGGGAAGCGTTTGACCGGATCCTCGGGAATCACCAGCTCTACTGTACCGTTTGTGTCAATAACAATGGCAATTGCACCGTTCATAACACAACTAAGCTGTTGCAAGTCGAGCATCAAGAAACACCGTTCCGCTCCAAGCCCTATGAAGCCGATTTTTCCAACCCGTTCTATCGCTATGACCCCGACCAGTGCATTCTCTGCGGGCGTTGCGTAGAAGCGTGTCAGAATTTTCAAGTCAACGAGACTTTATCCATCCGCTGGGAGGATCCACATCCTCGCGTCTTGTGGGATGGCGGCAAGACCATCGGTGAATCTAGCTGTGTCTCCTGTGGGCACTGCGTCACGGTCTGCCCATGTAACGCGCTCATGGAAAAGTCGATGTTGGGCGAAGCCGGCTACATGACCGCGGTTCCGCAAAAGGCGCTGAACGAAATGATCGATTTGGTGAAAGGAATCGAGCCCGAGATTGGATACGGTTCATCCGCCGCACCAAGACGGTTTGTACCTACTGTGGGGTTGGTTGCAGCTTCGACATTTGGACTAAGGGCCGGCACATTTTGAAGGTCGAACCGCTGGAAGGCCCCGCCAACGGTATCTCCACTTGCGTAAAAGGCAAGTTCGGTTGGGACTATGTAAACGACAAAGATCGCTTGACCAAGCCGCTGATCCGGGAGGGAGACCGTTTCCGCGAAGCCACCTGGGAAGAAGCGCTCGAGTTGGTGGCGACAAAACTTGGCCAGATCAAACAAGCCAATGGACCCGACTCCATCGGATTCATTGCGTCTTCCAAATGCACCAACGAGGAAGCCTGCTTGATGCAGAAGCTGGCTCGAGCAGTGGTCGGCACCAATAATGTCGACAATTGTTCACGCTATTGCCAATCAGCCGCTACCATGGGGTTGTTTCGGACCGTTGGATATGGTGGAGACAGCGGCTCGATTAAAGACATTGAGCGGGCGGGCCTGGTGATAATCGTGGGCGCCAATACTGCGGAAAGCCACCCGGTACTGGCCACTCGCATCAAACAGTCCCACAAACTTCGGGGCCAGAAACTCGTGGTCGCTGATCTGCGGAAGAATGAAATGGCCAGACGAGCAGACATTCATCTGCAACCGCGGCCCGGCACGGACCTCGTGTGGCTATCGGCTCTGAGCCGTTATCTAATCGATCGCGGTCTCGCCAAGACGAGCTTTATCGACCAATGGGTGAACAATTTTGCTGACTATCGAAAGAGTCTGGAGCCGTTCACGATGGAGTTTGCCGAGGAAGTCACCGGCATCTCCCGAGCTACGCTCGAGCAAGTGGCCGAAATGATTGCTGCCGCCGATGGCGTGGCGGTTTGTTGGGCCATGGGCGTCACTCAACACGGCAACGGTTCTGATACTTCTACCGCGATTTCAAACTTGTTGTTACTAACTGGTAACTATATGCGGCCAGGCGCCGGCGCTTATCCGTTACGTGGCCACAACAATGTCCAGGGCGCTTCGGATATGGGCGCCATGCCGGATCGATTCCCCGGTTATCAGTTTGTCAAAGATCCAGAGGTCCGAGCGCGCTTCGAGAAAGGTTGGAACACCTCCCTTTCACCGATACCAGGTTTGGATAATCACGAAATGGTGGACGCGATCTTAGCCGGAAAACTTCGGGCGATGTACATGTACGGCGAAGAAATGAGTTTGGTCGATTCGAACGCCAATCTCGTAGGCAGCGCTTTCGAGAAGTTAGAGTTCTTCGTGATGCAGGATATTTTCTTTACGGATAGCTGCCGGTTCGCCGACGTGGTTTTGCCTGCCTCGCCTAGTCTCGAGAAAGAGGGCACATTTACTAGCACCGAGCGCCGAATCCAACGGCTCTATCAAGTGTTCGAGCCGCTGGCGGATACTAAACCGGATTGGCAAATCATCCAGGAGGTAGCTAACCGTCTGGGGGCGGATTGGAACTATCAACAGCCGTCGGCCATCATGGATGAGATCGCTTCGCTCACCCCGCTCTTGGCGGGTGTCAGTTACGACAAGTTAGAGGGTTACAACTCTCTACAATGGCCGGTGCAGCTGGAAGGCGCCGATGAACCACTACTCTACACCAAGCGCTTTAACTTTCCGGATGGTAAAGCTCGGTTCTATCCGTTGCAGTGGATTGAACCCTCCGAACAGGTCGATGAAGAATTCGATCTGCACTTAAACAACGGCCGTCTGCTGGAGCATTTCCATGAAGGGAACATGACCTATCGGGTTAACGGCATTAGACAGAAAACCCCGGACAACTGGATAGAAATTTCTCCTGAGCTGGCGGCAGAACGCAAAATCGAAACCGGTAATTGGGTAGAGCTCACTTCCCGGCGGGGTCGGGTAAGAGTGCGAGCGCTGGTGACCGATCGGGTACAAGGTCACGAACTTTATATGCCGATGAACTCGAGTGAAAATGCAGTGAATCGGCTAACTAGCAGTGTGACCGATCGCGCGGCGCACACTCCGGCCTACAAAGAAACAGCGGTGAAATTAAAGGTTCTGGCAGAACATGGCGAACCGCCGCTTCCACGCAACAATTTCCGTTTTGGTCATCCCACACCACAAAACGGAGTGGAAGTAGAACGAAAATGGAAACGTCCGGATTATTACCTGCCGGGAAGCCGCAACGGTGCGCTGGAGAAGCTTCGTAAATTGCCCTCACTGGCGGCTTCTCGAACGTCACGAAACGGCGAACATTCGTCGCCTCCGCCGCTTCGCTCTGGCGCGACGGGGACGAGGCCGGCATCAGAGTCGGTCGAGGGCACCGGGGAACCGGCGCAGACAAATGTGAAACCGAACGGCAAAAACAACGTGTGACGATCGGAGAGCAACAATGGCTAGCCCTATCAAGTTTGAATCAAGACGTCGCGATGCTCGGGAAGAGCTGTTAGAGCGGCTGGAGATCGCTCCCGCCGAACACGCCGAAGCTCTCTTATCCGTCTATCACCTCCTTCAAGGATTGCATGATCGCGGAGTTCTCGATGCCGTGAACGGTGCTTTGAACTCCAGCAACTTTATCCTGGAGACCGCTGTGGAGACAGTGAACACGCCCGAGAATATCCGAGCGATTCGCAATCTCCTCTTATTGAGTAAAGTACTCGCTAACATCGACCCTGATGTACTGGGGCAGTTAGCGGGTGCTATCCCGGAAGCGTTAGAACAGGTGTCGCCGGCAAGGACAAAAGCGCCGGGTCTGTTGTCGCTCTTACAAAAGTTTAACAGCCGCGATTCCCGTCGCGGCATGGCGTTCGTGGCTGGGTTGCTTGAGAGTCTGGGGAAAAGGTTACGGTAGGGATGAGCTCCTGCTCATCCGCATTCGTTGCTGCGCCCCGGGCCCAAAGCGGAACCGCAGGAGTTGTCCCGTAGGGGACTCTGTCGGTCTTCTGTCCCGAAGGGACTAAAGGACTCAGCCAGGGGTTTTAACCCCTGGATACCGATGCAAAAAGCGACCTGCCCTGAAGGGGCAGAAGGTCGTGGCGGCCAAACGTGAGTTAGAATCGGAGGCTTGGATTGCAACTAGCGAAAACGAAAACACTTGTCCAAAAACACGGCGTGACATTCGACGAACGATACGTGTTGAACTGATTCTCTTCCGCCCCTTCAGGGCGGGTCGTTGTGTGGACGTGTTCCCGGGGTTGAAACCCCGGGCTGAGTCCTTTAGTCCCTTCGGGACAGAAATCCGACAAAGTCCCGACGGGACAAGGTAGACAGCCGCCTGCTTACCCTTCTCCTCCCCTTCACCACAAAGTGTCAAGGATTCGAGAAAAAGTGAAAAACTACTGCGTTTACCCCGCTTAGCTGCCAGCCGGATGTTGCCCTGTTGTGAAAGCAAAACGCGACTCTCTCCATCTCGGGAGCGCTCAACGATTCCCCTCATTCATCCTATGAAAAGCTCAGATTCAAATTCCGTTACTTCATCTGACCAAGGAGTAAAATCAATGGGTCTAAGCCGGCGCCAATTGCTGGCTGGTACGCCGTTGGCCGCTCTCGGTGTTGCGGTCAGCAGTCTCAACTTGGGCAGTGCAGTTTCTTCGGCTGCTGCCGAGACCAACGAGAAAAAGAGTTCTGTCGAAGGGCCCACGGACCTGTCGCGCCGACCTGTCCCCATAGTTTCGGGACGAGGGACGAAGGCGGAAGCGAAGCGGAGGCGGAAGAGCTCGACGACTTCATGTTTGATCTCGAGAAAGACGGGAAGGGATGGACTGGTCCTGGAGGTTCAGCCAAGGAAGCTGCTGTCGCTGAGTTCCCGCTTTCCCAAAGCATTGCCGGCGTCTCGATGCGGTTGAATCCGGGTGGCTTCCGCGAATTGCACTGGCACGCTATCGCCGCGGAATGGGCTTATGTGTTGGAAGGTAACGTGCGTACGACGGTGATCTCGCCGGACGGTCAAGCTGAGACGGACGAGTTCCAAGTAGGCGATATCTGGTATTTCCCGAAGGGACATGGCCACGCGCTTGAATGTTTGGGAAATCAGCCGTGCCATTTCTTACTTGGCTTTGATAGCGGACACTTCTCTGAGTTTGGTACTTTCAGTGTTACAGACTGGTTAGGACACACCGATCCGGGAATTCTTGGCCGGCAGTTAAATCTGCCCGCCGCAGCGCTTATCAATATTCCGAAGAAAGAGGTCTACATCGGCACTGGTCACCTACCGCCTAAGGATGCGCCGGATGACTTGAATCCAGCGGTACCGCCTAGCCAATCGGTTCATAAATTCCGTTTAGAGACCATGCCGCCGACTCATGAATTTCCGGGTGGTTTTATTAAGATCGTTTCATCCAAAGAATTCCCGATTCAAAGTACCCTAACCGCGGCCCGCATGGATATTGAGCCGGGAGCGTTTCGGGAACTGCATTGGCACCCGAACGCAGATGAATGGCAATTCGTGATGAGCGGCGAAGGTCGAGTCACAATTTTCGGTTCACATGGTCGGGTTAAGACGATGCCTTATGGCCCCGGCATGGTTTCATTTGTTAAGCGGGGTTATGGTCATTTCGTCGAAAACACTGGGACCGATACCTTGCGTTTGCTGATCCTGTTTAATGCTCCGACTTACCAAGAGATCTTGTTAACCTCTTGGCTGGCCGCCAATCCAGCGCAGCTGGTGGCTGATCATTTTGGATTGTCCCTCGATCAGGTAAAGAAGTTTCCCAAGGATTCATCGGGAATAATCGCTGCCAGGATCTAAAAGCAAGGATGCGCGAACCTGGTAACATATCGTCCCTACGGGAGCTGTCGGACTTATCCCGAAGGGATGACAGGACTCAGCCAGGGGTTTTAACCCCTGGTGGCCATTTCGATCAGGACCTGCCCTGAAGGGGCAGCAAGCGTATCAGTCCCACTCGTATGGTTCATCGAGGCGGGTCGCCGTGAAATTCCGATTCTCGCTTAGTTCGGCCGCCACGATCTTCCGCCCCCTTCAGGGCGGGGTCGCTTTTTGCATCGGTATCCAGGGGTTAAAACCCCTGGCTGAGTCCTGTCATCCCTTCGGGATAAGTCCTCGCTTCCCTACGGGACGGAATTAGTTTCCGGCATCCACCCGATCTTGGGCGCGAAATTTCTGCCCACATCTAAGATGCCTTGATCTTTTGCTTGAGCCGGTCGAGGTGATCGAGATCAACTTCATGAGCTTTTTAGCCCTCACTCTTAACCGACCCGAGATGAAACTCGGTGAGGTGCTCATCCCCTGGATCGTGATCGTGGGCTTATTTGGGTTTCTGGCCGCCTGGCTACTTGTGGCCATCATGGAACGCACCGGCCTTTCTAGGTACGTCTGGCATCTTCCTCTTTTCTTCCTTGCACTGGTCGTGCTATTGAGCTCGGTCATCGGAATGTTCTTCCAACCATGAAGGTTAGGCTGCTTAATTACCTGATTACGTTCGTTATCATCGCGTTGGCGGTCTGGGCCGGCGTTTCGCTCTATCATAGTTACATACAGAATCCTTGGACCAGGGATGGTCAGGTCCGGGCTAACGTCGTGGGAATCGCTCCTCGAGTTTCAGGTCCTATCATCCGCATCCCGATCCGGGATAACCAGCAGGTGAAGACAGGCGATCCGCTGTTCGAGATCGATCCTTCCGATTTTAAGGCGCAGGTCGATGTTGCTACCGGCCAGGTTCAGAATGCCGAGGCAAACCTCAAACAACGCCAGCAAGATCTCGATCGACAGACTGACCTGTATAAAAAGCACGTGTCCGCGGAACAGGATTTTCAGAACGCGCAAGATGCGTTCTACGCCGCCCAGGCCCAAGTCGTCTCGGCAAAAGCGAATCTCGAGCTCGCGCAGCTCAATCTCAGCTATACGAAGGTGGTCGCTCCGGTAGACGGGTACGTGACAAACATGAACACGAGCGAGGGCACCTATGTAACGGCTGGAAAACAATTGTTAGCCCTGGTCGACACTACCTCGTTTTGGGTGGCGGGTTACTTCAAAGAAACCCAATTACCGCACATCCAAGTCGGACAAAAGGCGGAGGTCGTGATTATCGGATACGAGAACCAACCGTTCCAAGGTGTGGTTCGCAGCATTGGCTGGGGGATTTATGTTCAGGACGGCTCGGGCAGCGATGCCACCGACCTATTGCCTTCTGTTAGCCAGACCATCGATTGGGTTCGCCTTCCTCAAAGATTCCCGGTTCGACTGCAGGTTGTGGAGAAGCCGCCGGTGCCCTTGCGGATCGGCCAAACCGTTTCGGTTGCAATGCTGCCTGAAGTCGAGTCGACCGAAGAACGGAAGACAGCGCCGTAGAAGAAGAAGTTAGGAGCTAGAATCTAGGAGCAAGGAGAATGCGTGAAAGGTGAACGGTGAAAAGTGAAAGGTCTGATATTCGCGATTGGCAAAGCGCCAGATGGACTCTTTGAGAATAACGAACCGGTGAATGACAATATCAGATAGCAAACCTTTCACCTTTCACCTGTCACCTTTCACGTATCCCTCCTAGCTCCTCTGATCCTATGAGCGCCAAGACCAATGCGATTCCTTTAGAACGGAAATGGCATTGGCCCCTACAGGATTTGTTTGGTGATCTGCGCGTACGGAACGGAATCAAGGTCGGGATTTCCGGGGTAGTTGCTTTGCTGGTTACCCAAGTTTTGCGATTGCCGCACGATAGTTGGGCCATCCTAACCGTGCTGGTAATGACCACCTCCCAGTACGTTGGCTCAATGGCGATCAAGGCGGTGATGCGGGTCGCCGGAACCATCGGCGGAGCAATTCTCGCTGTCTGGCTCCTCGGCAACTATGCGTCGACGCCGGCAATCTTCTTACCGTTACTCTTTCTGGTGATGGCCATTAGTAGTTATAAATTTGGCCAGGTCGGTTCTCGGCAAGTTCCCTATGCCTACTTCTTGCTTGGACTCACCACGCTTACGGTGGTTACGAACGGGCTGCCGACTCCAGACCAGGCCTGGTACATCGGCCTGACTCGTACGGAAGAGATCTTAGTGGGCGCGATGAGCGCACTCGTCGTAATGACAGTCCTTTGGCCTCGCTACGCCCGGGAAGACTTTTTCAAAGCGAGTCGCGCCGCCCTTAAGACCATCACGGATTTTGTTTCTCTCGAGGTCGAAGGATACGCCAAAGAGAAAAGAGGTCCCGATGACCTAGGGAAAATTCGGGCCGAGTTTGCCCAGCGCTTGGAAGTTCTAAGAAACCTCTTTCAAGCCGGAACTCGCGAGAGCGTGTTTTTTGCGGCTCGGCTTTCCAATTACAATGCATGTCTGGTTTCACTGATCAGCCTGTTTCACGGAGCCCTTTTTCTCGCCCAGAGACGCCTCGTGGACGTAGCGTTCATTGAACGCTTGCGAGACGAGCTCGCTGAGGTAAGCACTGCGATTGCTGAGGAAGGTGCTATTTTGACCGAGTTTAATCAAGCCGGCCAAAAACCGCGGCCGAGTTCTTTGGCCGAGGCGTTCGACCGGCTCGAGAAAAAAGTCGCCGAGATTCGCACAGAAGGTTTTCTGCGAGCCCAACCGATAGACACCACCATGGCGTTCGCGGGCCATTTCGCTGCTCTGCGCTCTCTGCGTGACGAGCTTGCTAACATCCGCGCAACGATGGAAGGCCTGCCGCGAACGGGTCAACCTTTGCCGGAGCCGAAGCCGCAGTGGGACCTTTTACCTAGAATCGATTGGTTTTGGGTCAAAGTCGGAATTAAAGGGGCGCTTGCTGCCGTCGTTTCCGTGGTTCTGCTAAAGTGGATCAATCCGCCCGGGCCAGCCGCATTGACGCTGATGGCTTGGGTAATGACCTTGTTCGGCAGGCCATATATCCGAGCAGGCGGTACGGGCGATCTGCGAGCCTTTCAGAACGCGTTCAAAGGTTCTCTGGCGCTAATCGGGTGCGTGATTTTGCTCCTTCTGACCACGCCCTTCTTATCCAACTACGTCGTCATGAATCTGGCGTTGTTTGTGATTCTATTCCTCCTTGGCTTCGCTATGGCCGCAGCTGGCGGAATCACGTTTTGGATACAGATGGCCTTACTCACGATCAGCACTTTTGTCGGGCTAGATCCCCAACATCCAGTGCCTTCCGCCACGATTATCGATACGTTTCTGGGAATGATCGTCGGGCTGGCGATCGCCACCGTCATCGGCAGGTTGCTCTGGCCGACCTTGCCTCAGACCTTGCTCCGAGATGATCTTATTACTCTGTTCAAAGATAATAAAGCCTTGCTCCGCCGAGATCCTGATCAGGAAAGGATTCAAACCCGATTGGCAATTCTATCGGTGGAAGCCCTGCAAGCGATTCGTCAGATTCGTGGCCCAAGATTTTCGCAAGAGGAACGGAATAGAGTGACCGTCTTGGTCTATATACTGCAGGCTTTGTCTGCTAGGCTTCGCCACCTCCTCTCACATCGCCACCTTCTGCCAGAGGTCACCGAGGAGTTCCTCGGACCGCCATTCGAGAGAATAGAATTCGAATTTAGCCAGATGCTGGACGCGTTTCTAGAGACCTTCCGGAAGGGCGATTTCCGTCGTGAGTTTCCGGTTCTGCGCGGTGCGCTGGCGGAAATCGATCAAACCGTCGAGCAGATCCGTGATCGCCGGATCCTGGATGAACATAGTCTAGAGGCTCCTTTGCGGATGTTGGATCTGGTGGGCCGATATCACGGTGTGGCCGATGCTTTGGAGGACTGTGCCAACCTCATCCGCAACCTTCGCATGCCGGAATACTGGGGCGATTACGCGCTGTAGTCGTGCTCGTCCTCGTCCTCGATTTCGAGATGCGGTTTGGCCTAAGCGAGTGCTTATGATCCAGCGACCGAATCGTGGGTGACCACAAGCGCTGGAACAAACTGTCGAGGACGACGACGAGAACGATTACGACCACGCTAAACACCCCCATTTATGCTATATTACGGTATGCGAACAGCTGCTTTCCGCGGTTCCGTTTGCTCTTTGATTGGAGGCTCGAAGCCTCGAGCAGACGTTTTGGGCGGACTCGTTGGGATATCATTCATTTTACTCGTAACCACAATTTCTTCTTCAGCCGGCCCAGAAAATGGGCGGATCCACCCATCACAGCCCTCTTTTTCGGTGATGGGCAATCATGCCGTTGTGACTAGTACTAGAGTGATGGGTCACGCCCTGAATTACACAGGCTATCGGACGGTAGGGGCGCGCAATTTTAATGCCCCGATGGTTGTTGCACCCCGGTGGCGGTCAAACCCGGAAAATGTGGGGCAGAATCCTATGTCCGGTGTTGCTGACCCGAGGACCCAGGACGCAACGCCTCAGCTGAAGGATCCGAATCCGATGGTTGCGCCTAAATCCCTATCGCCTCGAGGAGAAGGGACAACACCCAGCACAATCAGCCCGCCACACAATCCGATCAGCCCCCTACATAATCCGATTAGCCCACCTGCCAATCCGATCCATCCGCCCTCGGGAATTCAGCCTCAGACGCCCTCAGCCACGGAGCGCTCAGAGACTGCCGCAAACATCAATCACAAATTCCAGCAGGCGGAAACTAAAGAGCGGAATGAGCCATGGCGTTCACACGACCGTCGGGACCGATTGGAACGATCCCGCGTCTTCTTTATTACGTTGATCGATGCCGGTTATCCGCTGCAGCTCCTTGATACTTGGTGCGACGATTTGCTGGATGATCAAGTGGACGCGGGCATGCCCGTCGATTTGGTGGATTCTTATTGGGGCCAACCGGTTTCTACCCAGCAGTACGAGGAGTACTACACGCCTTACCAGGTTTGCACTTATGAAACCCCTGACGGCAACTATCGTCAGGTGGCCTTTCAGAATGGGGTAGTTACCCAGGGGTTGTAGGGTCGAAAGGGGTGGTAACCCAGCGCCTGGAGGGGAGCGGAATTGCGAATGGGCGATCGAAGGCTCGAAGCGCCATTGCATCAGGGGTCGTTTACCGCCTCCCGTTTTGAACTGCCTGCCAGGCTAAAATCTGTTCGGCGCTTCCCGCCTTCACACGCCGCAACGCCCATTCGCGTTCCCTCCAGGCGGCGGGCGCTGGCCAGCCCTATCATTGCTCGTTTTTTATCGCCGTACAATTGAGCCACTTTACTGCTGCCCCATCATATCCTTGGCCTGAAGATCTCTCGATTTCCAAAGAGAACCAGGGTGCGGCTTGTTGGAAAATCTCTCTAGGCGCGGTCAACGACGGATAATTGTAGTACCGGCCAAAACGATCTCGACCTTCGGCTGCGCCTTCCTTGAAATTGGCAAACAAAACTCCGGGAGATTTCAACACGCGGTAGATCTTCCCTAGAACTTCGCCCAAGTGGAGTACTGGTACATGCAGAAGACAGGCGTGAGCCCAGACGCCATCAAAACGCAGTTCGCCTTCGATATCGCTGAACTCAAGAACCGAAACTTTACGGCCGAGACGACCCTCGGCTTGACGCGCCATTTCTGGTGAACCATCCGTGGGTGTTACGTCATATCCCAGTCGAAGCATCTCAACGGTGTCACGCCCTGAACCACATCCCAATTCGAGGATGGAAGCGCCCGGCTTTAACCGTTCAACGAAGCCCTGCAAAGCTGGGGAAGAAATGGCTTCGGTCCGCTGGCAATATGCCTCGGCCTCGTGTTGGTAGAAACGTAAGGTTTCAGTGTCTGCTGAACGGCTCATTTTCGTTAGCAAGATTTGAGTAGGTTCGGTTGAACCACACCTCTGTAAACGGATTCTCCAACTTTGTCCCGTAGGGACTACATGATCGTAGCCAGGCAATTTATTGCCTGGAAAATTGGGCATTGATGGATCCGTCCCGTAGGGGACGGTATGATACGGTTCAACGCGGCGCTGCCTTTCCGTTGCCCGGAAACCGTGGTAAGTCGCGTGTCTTTCGAAATATTATTTAACGTGATCAGGATGTCCGAAGAGTTCATACAAAAGGCGAGACGGTTCGCTGAACTGGCTCATGGCTTGGTTTTGAACAGCCAAGGCGAGCTGGGACAACGCCGTAAGGGCACGAATGAACCTTACACTAAACACCTTTCTGAAGTGGCCAAACTCGTTGCTGAATGCGGGGCGACGAAGCCCAAGTCGCAGCGGCCTGGCTTCACGACGTAGTCGAGGACACTCCGATACCGCTCACTCACGTACGAGCGGTTTTCGGTTCGGATGTAGCTCAACTGGTTCAGGAACTTACGGACAAGTTTACGAAGCAGAACTATCCGGGCCTAAATCGGCATCAACGCAAGGCCAAGGAAGTGGAGCGTCTATCCAAAATCAGCGACCGAGCGAAGACGATTAAATATGCTGATTTTGTATCGAACTTGGAGAGCGTCTCGGTTCTGGGCCCCAACTTCGGCGAAGTCTACACGAGAGAAGTAGCGGAGGCGTTGAGGAGCATGCACGGAGGTGACGAGACCTTACGGTCCGCGTCGTTAGTAGCGGTTGATCGGGCTTTGCGGTAGGCGGTAGGGTTATTCTCCGTGGTCGTTTGGCCGATTTTAGCGCGAAGCGGTTACAGATCATAGCCTAGCAGACCGCTGAGAACACGACTCCGTAGGAGCCAGATCTTTATAGCTGGCGGCGCAAACAAACGGGGTCAGCTCCGTAGGAGCGAAATCTAGTTGGGAACATTGGTTGAGCTTGAGGAATGCGCCCTTCGATGTCGCTCCTAACGGAGCTGATCGCTGGTGGGCTGCCGTAGCTATAAATATTTAGCTCCTACGGAGCCGGTCATCACTTTGGACGGAATCCGCGAATGATTATAATAGTCGGCCAGCTCTCGAAAATACGCCGTATAGTCCATCGAGTCCTAATTTGTCATCTGTCATTTGTCATTTGTCATTCTATTTTGCCCCATGCTGACTTCTGCACGTCTCCGATTACGCCCGTGGAGAGATGAAGATCTACCAGCTTTCGCTGCGTTGAACGCCGACCCCGAGGTCATGGAGTACATGTCAAAAAGCTTGAATCGAGAACAAAGCGAGGCGTTTGCGGCCTGGATTCGGGAAGGGATAGCGCAGCGGGGATTTGGCCTTTGGGCAGTCGAGGTGTTTGGCGTTTCTGATTTTATCGGCTTTACCGGACTCTCCGTACCCTCTTTCGAAGCGCACTTTACACCCTGTGTTGAGATCGGTTGGAGGCTAGCTCGGAAATTCTGGGGCTTCGGTTACGCCACCGAAGCCGCCCGCCTGGCCATGGATTACGGCTTTCGCTCCGTTGGTTTGGAAGAGATCGTTTCTTTCACCTTTGTCAGGAATATCCGATCTCGCAAGGTCATGGAGCGTCTCGGGATGACCCATTCTCCTAAGGATGATTTCGACCATCCTCGCTTAGCCGAAGGACATCCGATTCGGTCTCATGTGCTCTACAGAATGAATCGAGCAGCATGGGAAGGGGAAAGTGAAAAGTGAAAGGTGAAAGGGCCCATGACTGGTAGATGCCATGGTGTTGTCAGGCTGCCGAATCAACAGCAGCCTGACAAAGAATGAAAAACTACAAACTCAAGGCGGCACCAACCGCCATAAGCAAGGAACAGAAGGGCCAAAGGGGGTCAAAAGCAAAGCGAATCCTCATTGGAGTCGATGCTCACCTGGAGAGCTATCAGGCGGCGAGCAAGATC
>Ga0209647_1002445_pt1 | contig 15085 bp, 8 predicted proteins | sample GraSoi_2013_60cm_FD_185827 | JGI IMG/M metagenome (GOLD analysis project Ga0209647, IMG submission 185827) | Grasslands soil microbial communities from the Angelo Coastal Reserve, California, USA - Sample 9_17_2013_60cm (SPAdes) (version 2) | ecosystem: Environmental > Terrestrial > Soil >...
GTCCGCATCGATGCGGAAATCGAAGGTCTCGTCGACCGGCACGTCGAGGGCGACGCGCGCGATTCTCACGGCCCGCAAAAGGAGCCCTGGCAGGGCCGAAAAAAGCTGTGGATAAGTCTGTGCATACGTCGCCCCGAAGAGGCAACCGGCCGGGCGGCGTCTTCGCAGAGGCGCTTCATGCGGCGCCGCAGCATCGCATATCGTCCTGAATATAGGGCAATTTTAGGAGAGGAATCGACGACCGCCAGATCATGGCCGCGCAACGCCCGAGAACGACGAGCGTGTGAATAAGCAATCACATCCGCGCAAATATTTTTCTTGACACCTGCTAGCTCGCGTGGGCCCCGACGGAGCGCGCATGGACCGCCTCGACGAGCGCGGCGACATGCTCCGGAGGCGTGTGTTGCGACACGCCGTGGCCGAGGTTGAAGACGTGGCCGGGACCCGCGCCGTAAGAGCCGAGAACCCTCGCCGCTTCGCGCTCGATCGCCTCGGGTGGCGCGAACAGGGCCATTGGATCGAGGTTGCCTTGCAGCGCGACCCGGGAACCGACGCGCGCGCGCGCATCGGCGAGCGAAGTCTGCCAGTCGATGCCGAGCGCGTCGGCGCCCGAATCGGCCATCGCCTCGAGCCACCCGCCGCCGCCCTTGGTGAACAGCACGCGCGGCACGATGCGCCCCTCGTGCGTGCGCGTGATCGCCGCGAGGACGCGACGCGAGTAGGCGAGCGAGAACTCTTCGAACGCCGCGTGCGAGAGCGCGCCGCCCCATGTGTCGAAAATCATCACGGCTTGCGCGCCGGCGGCGATCTGCTCGTTGAGGTAGGCGATAACCGCTTCGGCGTTCACCGCGAGGATGCGATGCAGGAGGTCGGGCCGTGCGTAGAGCAGCGTCTTCACGTGGCGGAAGTCGTCGCTGCCGCCGCCCTCGACCATGTAGCAGGCGAGCGTGAAGGGGCTGCCGCTGAAGCCGATCAACGGAACTTTCCCGCCCAGGGCCTTGCGCGTCATCGCAATGGCGTCGAATACGTAGCGCAATCGCGCGGGATCGGGAGCGGCGAGGGCGTCGATGTCCTTCTCGGCGCGCAGCGGGCGCTCGAACTTGGGCCCCTCCCCCTCGACAAAATGCAGCCCGAGTCCCATCGCGTCGGGCACCGTGAGGATGTCGGAGAAGATGATCGCCGCGTCGAGCGCGTAGCGCTCGATCGGCTGCAGCGTCACCTCGCAGGCGAGCTCGGGCGTCTGCGCGAGGGCGAGGAAGCTGCCGGCCTTGCGCCGCGTCGCGTTGTATTCGGGCAGGTAGCGCCCCGCCTGGCGCATGATCCAGATCGGGGTGTAGGGCGTGGGCTCGCGCAGCAGCGCCCGCAGGAACGTGTCGTTGCGCATGCCCGATCTTACAGATTGCGATCCAGGAACGCGCGGATCGCGGCGGCGTAGCGCGGGTTGACGTCGAGGTCGTTGTGGCCGAAGCCCTCGAGTGAAACACGCTCCACCGGCCCGCCCCATGCCGCGGCCAGGTTGCGCGAATGTTGCGGCGGCACCAGGTTGTCGGATTCGCCCATGAGGACCAGCGCGGGCACGCGCAAAGCGGGCGCGAGCGATGCCGAATCGAAGCGGTGTCGCATGAGCAGCGCGACCGGCAGCCACCAATAGACCTCCTTGGCGACGTCCACCAGGCTCGTATAGGGAGAGGTGAGCACCACGCAGCGCGCGGGGCGCGCCGCGGCGAGCTGCACGGCGACGCCGGTTCCAAGACTGCGGCCATGCACGGCGATGCGCTGTGAATCGATGTCGGACCTGCGCGCGGCCCAGTCGTAGAGCTCGATGGCGTCGGCCACCAGCGCCTTCTCGCCGGGACGCCCGGCGCTGCGGCCGTAGCCGCGGTAATTCACCAGCAGGACCGCGCGCGCTCCATAGGTGCGCTCGGCCTCGGGAGCGTACGACGCCACTTCCTCGGCGTTGCCGCCGAAATAGATCACCAACGCTGAGCGCTCGGCCGGCGGCAGGACCAGAACACCGGCGAGCCGCGTTCCGTCGGCCGCGACGTGCACGACCTCTTCGAGTCGCCAGCCCGCGGGCGCGAGCGGCAGCGGCGCGGGCTCGCGGGGGTAGAAGATCAGCTTCTCCTGCAGGATCCACACGAGCGCCGCGACCGCGGCGTAGCCGACCGCGATGGCGAGCAGGAGGGACTTCAAGGCCGCCGCGGCAACCTCATCGCGGCAGGTCGGAGCTTCCCATCAGGAAAGCGTCGATCTCGCGCGCGCACTGGCGCCCCTCGCGAATGGCCCACACGACGAGCGATTGGCCGCGGCGCATGTCGCCCGCGGCGAACACCTTCGCGACCGAAGTCGCATAGCAACCGGGACCGTCAGTGGCCGCCTTGACGTTGCCGCGCGCGTCCTTCGCCACCCCGAGCTGCTCGATCATTCCCTCGTGCACGGGATGCAGATAACCCATCGCGAGCAGCACGAGGCCGGCCGGAATCGTGAATTCGGTCCCCGGCACTTCCTTCATGGCCACGCCGCCCTTGGCGTCCTTGACCCACTCGACGTGGCACGCGGTGAGACTCTCCACCTGGTTGTCGCGCCCGCGAAATTCCTTGGTGGCGACGGCGAAGTCGCGCTCCGCGCCTTCCTCGTGCGAGGACGATGTGCGCAGCTTCAGCGGCCAGTACGGCCAGGTGAGCGGCTTGTCCTCCTCATCGGGCGGCCGCGGCATCAGCTCGAAGTTCACCACCGACGCCGCCCCCTGGCGGATCGACGTGCCGATGCAGTCGCTGCCGGTGTCGCCCCCGCCGATGACCACCACATGCTTGCCGGTGGCGAGAATCTGCCCCTCGACCGCGTCGCCCGCGACCTTGTGGTTCTGCTGCGGCAGGAAATCCATAGCGAAATGCACCCCGCCGAGGTCCCGGCCGGGAACCGGCAGGTCGCGCGGCTTCTCCGAGCCGCCGGTGAGGGCGACCGCGTCGAACTGCGCCAGCAGCTCGCCGGCCGCGAGCGTCGCGCCGACGTGGACGCCGGGGCGGAACGTCACGCCCTCGAGCGCCATCTGCTCGATGCGCCGGTCGATCAGGCGCTTCTCCATCTTGAAGTCGGGAATGCCGTAGCGCAGCAGGCCGCCGATGCGGTCGTTCTTCTCGAAGAGGGTCACGTCGTGCCCCGCGCGCGCGAGCTGCTGGGCGCACGCCATGCCGGCGGGACCGGAGCCCACCACGGCGACCTTGCGGCCGGTCTTGCGCGCTGGAACCTGCGGGCCGATCCAGCCCTCCGTCCAGCCCTTGTCGACGATCGCCTGCTCGATCGACTTGATCGTCACCGGATCGTCGTTGATGTTGAGCACGCACGCGGCTTCACAAGGGGCGGGACACACCCGCCCCGTGAACTCCGGGAAGTTGTTGGTCGAGTGCAGGACGTCTAGCGCCTCGCGCCAGGAGTTGCGGTACACCAGGTCGTTCCAGTCCGGAATGATGTTGTTGACCGGGCAACCCGTCTGGCAGAAGGGAATGCCGCAATCCATGCAGCGCGCGCCCTGCTTCGCCATCTCCTCCTCGGACAGGGGGCGGATGAATTCGCGATAGACCTTGATGCGCTCCGGAACCGGCGTGTACGGCCGGTCCCGGCGCTCGATGTCGATGAAGCCGGTGGTCTTTCCCATGGTGGGGGCTAGTCGTTGGCGCGCAGCTCGGCGCGCGGTGCGGGCGCGTCGGCGTGCGAAGCCTGCTCGCGTGCGAGCTCGCCCAGCGCGCGCCGGTACTCGACCGGCATGACCTTCACGAATTTCGGCAGGTACGCCGCCCAATTCTCGAGGACGCGGCGCGCGCGCTCGCTGCCCGTGAAGAGCAGGTGGCGTTGGATCAGCGTCTTGAGCGTCGCATCGTCGTGGCCCGCGAGGTGGTCGATCTTCACCTTGCCGTGACCCTCGAGCTCGCCGTTGCCGCCGGCCGCGGACGCGGCGTGGTCTTCCTCCGGAATCGGCTCGAGCTCCACCATGGCGAGGTTGCAGCGCTGCGTGAAGTCGCCTTCCTCGTCGAGCACGTAGGCGATCCCTCCCGACATCCCAGCGGCGAAATTGCGCCCGGCCGTGCCGAGCACCACGACCGTGCCGCCGGTCATGTACTCGCAGCCGTGGTCGCCGACGCCCTCGACCACCGCGGTGGCACCGGAGTTGCGCACGCAGAAGCGCTCCCCGGCGACGCCGCGGAAATACGCCTCGCCGCTGATGGCGCCGTACATCACCGTGTTGCCGACGATGATGTTCTCCTCGGGGATGAGAGTCGATTCCCTCGGCGGCGAGATCACCAGCCGGCCGCCGGAAAGGCCCTTGCCGACATAGTCGTTGGCGTCGCCCTCGAGCTCGAAGGTGATGCCATGCGCGAGCCACGCGCCGAAGCTGCCGCCGGCGGTGCCCTTGAAGTTGACGTGGATCGTGTCTTCCGGGAGCCCCGCATGCCCGTAGCGCCGCGCCACTTCGCCGGAAAGCATCGCTCCCACGGTGCGGTTGCGGTTGAAGATCGCGCTTTCGATCGCCACCGGGCGCTTCGCGGCGAGCGCGGAGGCGGCCTTGGCGATGAGCTCATGGTCGAGCGCGCCGTCGAGCCGGTGGTCCTGCGGCTCGCACTGGTGAGTCGCCACGCCGGCCTCGGTCATCGGGCGGTGGAAGAGCCGCGAGAAGTCGAGCCCCTTCGCCTTCCAGTGCTCGATGCCGCGCTTCATGTCGAGCAGCTCCGTGCGCCCGACCATCTCCTCGAAGCGGCGCACGCCGAGCTTCGCCATCCATTCGCGCACTTCCTCGGCGACGAAGAAGAAGAAGTTGATGACGTGCTCGGGCTTGCCCTCGAACTTCTTGATCAGCTCGGGATCCTGGGTCGCGATGCCGACCGGGCAGGTGTTGAGGTGGCACTTGCGCATCATGATGCAGCCCTCGGCGACCAGTGGCGCCGTGGCGAAGCCGAATTCGTCGGCGCCGAGCAGCGCGCCGATCACCACGTCGCGCCCGGTCTTCATCTGGCCGTCGGCCTGCACGGCGATGCGCCCGCGAAGGCGGTTGAGCACCAGCGTCTGCTGCGTCTCGGCGATGCCGATCTCCCAGGGGCTCCCGGCGTACTTGATCGACGAGAGCGGGGAAGCGCCGGTACCGCCGTCGTGTCCGGAGATGGTGACGTGGTCGGCCTTCGCCTTCGCCACGCCGGCGGCGACGGTGCCCACGCCGATCTCGCTCACCAGCTTCACCGAAACGCGCGCCGCCGGATTGACGTTCTTCAGGTCGTGGATGAGCTGCGCCAGGTCCTCGATCGAATAGATGTCGTGGTGCGGAGGCGGCGAGATGAGACCGACGCCGGGCACCGTGTGGCGCACCTTGGCGATGTATTTCGAGACCTTGTGTCCGGGAAGCTGGCCGCCCTCGCCGGGCTTGGCGCCCTGCGCCATCTTGATCTGCAGGTCGTCGGCATTCACCAGGTACTCGGTGGTCACGCCGAAGCGCCCCGCGGCGACCTGCTTGATCGCAGAGCGCATCGAGTCGCCGTTGGCGAGCGGGACGTAGCGGATCGGGTCCTCGCCGCCTTCGCCCGTGTTGGACTTGCCGCCGATGCGGTTCATCGCGACGGCGAGGGTGGAGTGCGCCTCGTGCGAGATCGAGCCGAGCGACATCGCGCCGGTGGCGAAGCGCTTGACGATGTCCTTCGCGGGCTCGACCTCCTCGATCGGCACCGGACTCGCGGATTCCTTGATGGTGAAGAGCCCGCGCAGCGTGAGCAGCCTCTCGCTCTGGTCGTTGATGAGGCGGGCGTATTCCTTGTAGGTCGCGTAGCTGCCAGAGCGCGCCGCGTGCTGCAGCTTGGCGACCGAATCGGGCGTCCACATGTGCGCCTCGCCCCGGGTGCGATAGGCGTACTCGCCGCCGGGATCGAGCTGGTCGCGATACAGCGGCGCGTCGGAGTACGCGAGCGCGTGCAGGCGCACCGCCTCCTCGGCGATCTGGCCGAGCCCGATGCCGTCGACGGCGCTCGGGGTGCCGCTGAAATACTTGTCGACGAAGGGCGTCGCAAGCCCGACGGCCTCGAAGATCTGCGCGCCGCAATACGACTGGTAGGTGGAGATGCCCATCTTCGACATCACCTTCAGCAGCCCCTTGCCGATCGCCTTGATGTAGCGCTTGACAATCTCCTTGTCGTCGATCTTCTGCGGCAGCCCGTCCTTGATGTCGAGCAGCGTCGCGAACGCGAGGTTGGGGTGGATCGCCTCGGCGCCGAATCCGGCGAGGCAGGCGAAATGATGGACCTCGCGCGCGCTGCCGGTCTCGACCACCAGGCCCGAGCGCGTGCGCAGCCCCGCCCTCACCAGGTGATGGTGCACCGCGGCGGTGGCGAGCAGCGCGGGAATCGGAATCAGGTCGGCCGAGACGTCGCGGTCGGTGAGGATGATGATGTTGGTGCCCTTGCGCACCGCGTCCTCGGCGTCCGCGCACAGCTGCGCGAGCGCGGGCTCGAGGCCCTCGGCGCCCCAGGCCGCCGGATAGCAGATCGTCAGCACCTCGCTCTTGAAATGCCCTTGCGTGAAGGTGGAGGCGCGACGCAGCTTCTCCATGTCCTCGAAGGTGAGGATCGGCTGCGACACCTCGAGGCGCATGACCGGCTCGGTGGAATCGGGCGACAGCAGGTTGGGGCGCGGCCCGATGAACGAGACGAGCGACATCACCAGCTGCTCGCGGATCGGGTCGATCGGCGGGTTGGTCACCTGCGCGAAGAGCTGGCGGAAATACGAATACAGCGGCTTCGGGCGGCTCGACAGCACCGCGAGCGGCGTGTCGTCGCCCATCGAGCCGATCGCCTCCTCGCCCGCGATCGCCATGGGCGTGAGAAGGACCTTCAGGTCCTCCTGCGTGTAGCCGAAGACCTGCTGGCGATCGAGCAGCTTGTCGGTGTCGGGCGTGGGGATCTCCCAAGGCGTGGGAATGTCCTCGAGGCGGATCTGCGTGCGATCGAGCCAGTCCTGGTACGGACGCTGCGCCGCGAGGTCGCGCTTGAGCTCCTCGTCGGAGACGATGCGGCCGTGCTCGATGTCGACCAGCAGCATCTTGCCCGGCTGCAGGCGCCACTTGCGCACGATTTTCTCCTGCGGGATGTCGAGCACGCCCATCTCCGAGGACATGACGATGAGGTCGTCGTCGGTGATGAAGTAACGCGCGGGCCTGAGCCCGTTGCGGTCGAGCGTGGCGCCGATGAACTTGCCGTCGGTGAAGGCGACCGCCGCCGGGCCGTCCCAGGGCTCCATCAGGGCGGCGTGGTACTCGTAGAACGCGCGGCGCTTGGCGTCCATCAGCGGATTGCCCGCCCAGGCCTCGGGGATCATCAGCATCATCGCGTGCGCGATCGGATAGCCGCCCATCACCAGCAGCTCCAGCGCGTTGTCGAAGGAGGCGGAGTCGGACTGGCCGTCGTAGATGAGCGGCCAGATCTTGTCGAGGTCGGGGCCGAGGAGCTTCGAGTGGATGCTCGCCTGGCGCGAGCGGATCCAGTTGAGGTTGCCGCGCAGCGTGTTGATCTCGCCGTTGTGCGCGATGAAGCGGAACGGGTGCGCGAGGTCCCACGTCGGGAAAGTATTGGTGGAGAAGCGCTGGTGCGCGAGGCACAGCGCCGAGGTGAGGCGCTTGTCGCGCAGGTCCGGGTAGAACTCGCGCACCTGGTGGGCGAGGAGCATCCCCTTGTAGACGATGGTGCGATGCGAGAACGACGGCACGTAGAACTCGCCCGCGTTGTGCAGGCCGAGGGCGCGGATGGCGTGCCCGAGGCTCTTCCTGATGATGTAGAGCTTGCGCTCGAAGGCGTCGCGGTCGAGGCTGCCGCGGCCCGCGCCCACGAACACCTGGCGGATCACCGGCATGGTGTCGCGCGCCGTGTGCCCGAGCGTCGAGTCGTCGACCGGTACTTCGCGCCAGCCGAGCAGCACCTGGCCCTCGTTGGCGATCGCGCGTTCGATCTCGCGCACGCACGCCGAGCGCGCCGCGGGATTGCGCGGCAGGAACACCATCCCCACGCCGTAGGCGCCCGCCTTCGGCAGCTTCACCTGCAGGCGCGCCATCTCCTCCCTGAAGAAGGCGTCCGGAATCTGGATTAGCACGCCGGCGCCGTCGCCGTGCAGGGGATCGGCTCCGGTCGCGCCGCGGTGCGTGAGGTTGTTGAGGATCGTGAGGCCGTTCTCGACGATGTCGTGCGACTTGCGCCCCTTGATGTGCGCGACGAAGCCCACGCCGCACGCGTCGTGCTCGTTGCGCGGGTCGTAGAGTCCCTGCTTCAGGGGCGGGCCGGCTGTGCGTTCCATCTCGATCACCTCAAACGCAATGGTAGCCGCGTTCCCCGGGACCTACAGGGGGCGCGCAGTCGTGCAAGGTTCGGGCTTTTGGCGCCGGCCAGGGTCCGCCGTCAGGGACATCCGGCGCGGCTCTTGACCATCGCGGTCCCCATGACCGCCGACATGGGCGGACCGGCAGATTCAGGCGAAACCGGACCATCGTATCGCAGCCTTCGCTGCACCGCAATATAATCCCCGGGTCGCCTGGGCGGCAGTTTCGATGGGCGCGTGGGGGGATTTATTGCGTATGATTCAAGGACTACCGCGTTCGAAGACCACTCGTCGAGCGTCGTTTGACAGGGAGACTCGGTGATTCGCCAGCATTCCGGCATCGTCCAGCGCTTCGCGCGCCTCGTGCTTGCGGCCGTCGCCTTCTTCGCGATCGCCTCGTGCGGCAGCGGCGGCGTCTCCGGGCCCCCCGCTGCGCCGGGCCCGCTGGCGATCACGCCGGCGACGGCGACCCTGTATTCCGGGCTGCCGACGACGTTCATCGTGAGCGGCGGCACCGGGACTTACGCCGTGACGTCGAGCGACCAGCTCACCATCGCCAACGTCGATTTCTTCACCGGCAGCACGTTGATCGTCGTGCCCAACACCGTCGTCGCGGATACACCCGTGACGCTCACGCTGCGTGACAACGGGTCGGCCACGCCGACGGCGGCCACGCTTACCGTGAAGGCGCGCACGGTCAGCAACATCGTCACCATCACGCCCAGCGCGAGCCAGTCGTCGGTTTGCGGATCGTCGGTCTGCGCCGGTGGGGACGCCGAGGTCAAAGCGACGCTGGCGATCGGCGGAGTGCCGCTCGTCAACCGCCTCGTGCTCTTCCAGGTCGTCTCGGGCGATTTCGGCATCATCACGTCCGCGCCCGGGCAGGCCGAGGCCACGTCCCTCGGGGGATCCACGACCACCGACGCCGGCGGAACCGCCCGCATTCGCATCCGCGTGCTGCCCGAGGCCGTGGCGCAGACGGCTTTGATCCAGATCCTCGACGTGAACTCGGGCTTCTCGCAGCGCGCGAGCTTCACTATCGCGCCGTCGACCAACTCGCCGCTGAACGCCCAGCCTTCCACCGTCGCCTTCATCGGGCGCGACCACAGCAGTTGCGCGAACAACGTGCACGCCGACGTCATCGTCTTCGGCGGACATCCGCCCTACCAGCTGTCGAATCCGGGCGCCTTCACCCTGGATACCCCGGTCGTTTCCACCAGCGGCGGCCGCTTCACCATCACGGCGACGGGACAATGCGCCAGCGGGACGCCGATCGCGGTCGTGGACGCGAATGGCGCGACGGTGACGGTGACCGCTTCCAACAGCCCTGCCGCGATTACCCAGCAGACGCCGCCCCTGGTCGCCTCGCCGACCACCGTGACTCTCGATGACTGTTTTACGGTCGCGAACCTCTTCGTTGCCGGGGGCCTCGGCCCGCCCTACTACGCCGCCTCGGGCAACACGCTTGTGGAGCCCTATGTCACTAGCTCGGATTTCCACACATGGTCGATCCACAGGGTACACGGCGGGACGTCGATCGCCACTCCGGTAACGGTCACCATCTCGGACGGCCAGTCGGTCACCAACATCACCGTGAACCTTGGACTCGTCGCGCAGGGGACTTGCTAGGTCGATGGCCCATTTTGAGGACGCATCGATGCTGCAATGCAGCATCAGGCGGCACCGGAAAAAATGGCCACCTCGGCACGAGTCCACGTGCCGCTTGCATCGAACTGCAAGTTGCGCTTTAATAAACGCCGATAACCCGCTAATTTTCTGAGAAAATGACCGCGGGGGTCCAACAAAGGGGACTGATCGTGAAATTCCACTCGTTCATCCAGCACGCGATAGTGATCGCCGCGTCGGTTCTCCTGGCCGCTTGCGGCGGGGGCGCGACCACCAATCCGAACCAGGGCGGCGAGCTGACCGTGGCGCCGGCCGAGGGAACGTTCTACGCGGGTGTTCCCTCGACGATCACGATCTCCGGCGGACGTACGCCCTACTCGCTCACCTCGAGCGAGCCCACAATCCTTCCGGTTCCCGCGACGGTCAGTTCCCACAGCATCCAGGTGGTGCCCAACAACCCCGGCGTAATCGACGCGGGCCTGCCGCCCAACTCGCTGCCGATTCGTACCATAAACGTCACCGTGAGGGATGCCGACTCGAGCGGCGGCCCGCAGATCATCAAGATCCACGTCGCGGTCAACTTCCTTCTCGGATACGGCGTGAGCTTCAAGTCGAACTGCCCCGCCGGCGCCTCCGGCGCCAGCGCGTCGGCTTGCGCGGGAGGGCAGACCCAGGTCACGCTTCTCGACACGACTAATGGCGTGGTGTCGGGCAACCGCAAGGTTCGATTCATCGCCATGCGCGGCCCGTTCCACTGGGTGTTTCCCGATGGCACCACGGGAAACTCCATTGATCTCATCACCGATCATACGGGCACCGTGAACGCGATCTTCCAGGTCGATCAGGGCGTCCCGAGCCAGCTTGCCGTGCTCCGCGTCCAGGACATCGCCACGGGCGTGTATGTCGACGAGATCTTCACCATCAGCGGCACGGTGACGCCGACCTCGCTCACTGTCATTCCCAGCTCGATGAACCTCACGGCCGCGCTGAAGGGAGTCTGCGGCACGGGCACGGGGGACTTCCTCGTGTTCGACGGAACCGGAAAATACACCGCGACCAGCACCGATCCGAACCTCGGCGTGTCGCCGTCGTTCGTGGATTCGGGCAGCGGAATTGTGGGAGCGAAGTTCACGGCCAACGCCAGCAATCCCAGCATCTGCCTCGCTGGCGCGACGATTGTCGTGGTCGACAGCAACGGGGGCCGGGGCACGTTCACCGTGACCACCAAGGAAGGCAGCGGTAGTCCGCCGCCTCCGGGCTTGCAGGTCTCGCCGAACGGCGTCACGGTGAGCTGCGGGCAAACGGCCTCGGTGACGGTCGTCGGCGGTGCCGGCACCTACAGCGCGAGCTCCACGGATCCCAATCTCACCGTGTCGGGCTCGGGCAACACGCTCTCGATCAAGCGCAACGGCACCTTAGTGCTGCCGGGCGGTAACCAGACGACGACAGTGAACGTGACGGATGGGACGACGATCGCCCAGGTCTCCGTCACCAGCCCTGTGAACTGCACGCCTTAATCGGAAAACGGGCAAGGCGAACGGGCATCTCTCGGGATGCCCGTTCTGCTTTGGAGGACCGGTGTCGACCTACATCGCGCGTGCAGTCATGACCGGTGCCGCAGGCTTCGTGGGAACGGCCCTGCGTGCGCGGCTTGGCGCCGAGGCCGTCGCGATCCGGCTTGGCGGGAGCGATTGGGAGGGGCAGATACGCGCAGCGCCCCTGCGCGATTCGACCGTGTTTCACCTTGCGGCGCGGGTGCACGCATCGAGCCGCCGCGACGAGGCACTGCTCATGCGCGACAACGTCGAAAAGACCCGCGCCCTCGCCGGGGCGGCGGCGCAGGCGGGCGCGCGCAGGCTCGTCTTCCTCAGCTCGATCAAGGTGAACGGCGAGGAGACGGCCGGACGCCCCTTCGAATGCGACGATCCGCCATCGCCGCAGGATGCGTACGGCCTTTCCAAATGGCGTGCGGAGCAGGCGCTCGCCTCGGCCGCCGGGCGCGGCGGACTCGAAGTCGTCGTGGTGCGCGCGCCGCTCGTCTACGGTCCGGGCGTCAAGGGGAACCTGCTCTCGCTGCTGCGCCTCGCCGACACTCCGTGTCCCCTGCCCTTCGCAGCCCTCGACAACCGCCGCAGCTTCGTGCACGTCGATGACTTGGCGCGCTTGCTGCTCGAGTGCGGCGCGCAGCCGCACGCCGCGGGAGGATTGTTTCTCGCCGCCCATCCGGATAGCGTGTCGACCGCGCGCCTGGTGGCGCGCATGCGCGATGTCCTCGCGCGGCCGCGGCGGTTGTGGCGCATGCGCGCCTCGCTCTTCGAATCGCTCGCCGCGCCGCTCGGCCTGCGATCGGTCGCGCGCCGCCTGACGCGTTCGCTCGAGGTGGATGCGGGCGCCGCACGGCGCTCGCTGGGATGGGAGGCGATAATTGGCTTCGACGCGACGGTGGAGGACCTGGTGCGCGGCTACAAGGATTCGATGGCGTGATGCTCGACTGGGCGATCGCCTTCCTCGCTCCGGCGCTGGTCGCCTTTGCAGCGGCCGGCGTCATGCTGCGATCGCGCTGGGCGGCGACGCTCGCCGACCTGCCCAACGAGCGCTCGATGCACGCCACGCCGACGCCCCGGGTGGGCGGCATTGCGATCTTGCTGGGTGCTCTGCCGATCGCCGCCGCATTCTCCTGGGAGACGCTAGCCGTTCCCCTCGCGTGTGCCGTCGCGCTGGCGGTCGTATCGATCGCCGACGACGCGCGCGACCTGCCGATCGAGGTTCGCCTTCCCGCGCATGTCACCGCCGCCGCGGTCGCGGTGCTCGCGATGGGCGCCGGCGGACACGAGGCGCTCGGGGTCGCGCAAGCCATCGCGGCGACCCTCGCCATCGCGTGGATGACGAATCTCTTCAACTTCATGGACGGCGCCGACGGACTCGCGGGCGGTATGGCCGTGATGGGATTCGGCGCGCTCGCGGCCGCGGCCGCCATCGCCGGCCAGGCACCGCTCGCGCTCGCCTGCGCGGCGATCGCCTCGGCGAGCGCGGGGTTCCTGCCGCGCAATTTCCCGCCGGCGCGGATCTTCATGGGCGATGCGGGCTCGGTGCCGCTCGGCTTCCTTGCCGGGGCGATCGGCCTCCAGGGCGCGCTCGCAGCCGCGTGGCCGGCATGGTTTCCCATCCTCGTGTTCTCGCCCTTCATCGTGGATGCGAGCCTCACCATCGCGCGCCGCATCCTGCGCGGCGAGCGCTTCTGGCGCGCCCACCGCGATCACGCCTACCAGCGCCTGTTGCTCGCCGGCTGGCCGCGCAGCCGCCTCGCCTGCGCCGCCTACGCGCTCATGGCGGCGTGCGCCGCGAGTGCGCTCGCCGGGCTCGCGGCCGGAGAGCGAGCCCGATTCGGTATACTTCTCGTCTGGGTGGCGATGTACGCGCTGCTCCTTTTCGCGATCGAGCGCGGAGCGCGCGCCGCGAATCGCTCCCGCGGCGGCCAGGACACGAAAGGCCGTCGCCTCCGTTGACCGGACAAGAGGTGGAAACGGATCCATGGCTTTCCTGCACAGGCGCGTTGCCGCCGCGGTGAAATCCTTCGAGCCCGATGCGCGCGCGCTTTTAGCCGCGCTGCACGACGCGCTCGCGCTCGGCCTCGCGCTCGTGTTCGCGTTCCTGCTGCTGCAGGTCGACGGCCTCGGCGAACCGGAGCTGCGCGACCTCGCCGCGGCCTTCGCGATCGCCGCGCCGATCCAGGTCGTGATCAACGTCTTCTTCGGCGTCTACCAGGGGATCTGGCGCTACACTAGCCTGCCCGACATCCAGCGCATCGTGTTCTCGGTGTTGTGCGGCACCGTGTTCACGTCGCTCGCGCTGCACACGTTCGGCGCCGATGCGCGCTTCGGCTATCGCGAGTACGTCCTCTACCCGCTGCTCCTGGTCGCCTTCATGTCGCTGAGCCGGATGGCGTACCGCTCCTTCAAGGAGTGGGCGTTGTACGGGCGCGGCGGCGAGCAGGGCACGCAGGTGATCATCATGGGCGCGGGCGACGCCGGCGTGGGGCTGGTGAAGGAGCTGTCGCGCAGCCACGAGTGGCGCGCGGTGGGATTCCTCGACGACGACGAAAAGAAAGTCGGGCGCCTGTTGCACGGGGTGCGCGTCCTCGGGCCGCTCGAGGAGCTGCCGCGCTACGCGCAGCGCCTGAAGCTGCGCCACGCGATCATCGCCATGCCCACCGTGCCGTACAAGCTTCGCCGCCGCGTGGTCGAGATCTGCAACCGCGCGCGCGTGACCGTGATGACGGTGCCGACGCTCAACGTGAGCGGCAAGGGTTCCGCGGCGCGCATCCGCAAGGTCGCGGTCGAGGACCTGATGAAGCGCGACACGGTGACGCTCGATGACGCGGGACTGCACGAGCTGATCACCGGCCAGGTGATCATGGTGACCGGCGCGGGCGGCTCGATCGGCTCGGAGCTCTGCCGCCAGCTCGCCGCGTACCGTCCGTCGATGCTCGTCCTCTACGAGATGAACGAGTACGCGATCTACAAGATCGACGAGCAGCTGCGCGAGAGCTTCCCCGATCTTCCGGTGGCGGGCGTGGTCGGCGACATCAAGAACGCGCTCCGCGTGAACCAGGTGATGCACCAGTACTCGCCCTCCCTCGTCTTCCACGCCGCGGCCTACAAGCACGTGCCGCTCATGGAGGAAGCCAATGCGTGGGAAGCGGTGCGCAACAACGTGCTCGGAACCTACGTCGTGGCGCGCGCCGCGATCGATTGCGGGGTGAACCGCTTCGTGTTCATCTCCACCGACAAGGCGGTGAATCCCACCAACGTGATGGGAGCCACCAAGCGGATGTCGGAGATGGTATGCCAGGCGCTGCAGGCGGGCACGCGCACGCGCTTCGAGATGGTGCGCTTCGGCAACGTCCTGGGGAGCGCCGGCAGCGTGATCCCGAAGTTCCAGGAGCAGATCGACAAAGGCGGCCCGGTGACCGTCACGCACCCGGAGATGGTGCGCTACTTCATGTCCATTCCCGAGGCCGCGCAGCTCGTGCTCCAGGCCGGCGCGATGGGACTCGGCGGCGAGGTGTTCGTCATGGACATGGGCGAGCCTGTCCGGATCGTCGACCTGGCGCGCGACA
>Ga0209647_1002446_pt1 | contig 15083 bp, 10 predicted proteins | sample GraSoi_2013_60cm_FD_185827 | JGI IMG/M metagenome (GOLD analysis project Ga0209647, IMG submission 185827) | Grasslands soil microbial communities from the Angelo Coastal Reserve, California, USA - Sample 9_17_2013_60cm (SPAdes) (version 2) | ecosystem: Environmental > Terrestrial > Soil >...
AACCGTTGGCGGTTGCCGCTGTCGAACTAGCGGGCATCCTTACTATGTTCACCGTGCCGATGTTCGGGACAATGAGCCGATTGGTGTTATCGCCATCTATCGCCAGGAAATGCGCCCTTTCACCGACAAGCACATCGGATTGGTGCAGGACTTCGCCGCCCAGGCCGTAATCGCCATTGAGAACACAAGGCTGCTTAGTGAATTGCGCCAGCGCACGGACCTGACCGAGTCGTTAGAGCACTTACGGATTACACAGGACCGACTCGTCCAGACGGAGAAGCTCGCCTCGCTCGGCCCGTTGACCGCAGGGATCGCGCACGAGATCAAGAACCCACGTTGCGGGATAATCTCGAAAAGGTCGTGCAGCACGGCAAGCGCGCAGATGCAATCGTGAAGGACATGCTCTTGCATTCGCGGCAGGGTTCCGGCGAGTATCGAGCCGTCGACATCAACACTATCGTCGAGGAGAGCCTCAATATCGCCTATCAAGCGGCACGGGCGGAGAAGCAAGGGTTCAAAGTCACCTTGGAAAGGTCCTTTGACCCGGCCGCCGGTGAACTCGATCTTTTCCCGCAGGAGATCACGCGGGTACTGCTCAATCTGATCTCAAACGGGTTCTACGCGGTCACAAAGCGAAAAGAGTTTTCCCTGTTAATTTGCGTAGGGAATCGCGGGAGAAGTGGCTGCAGCGTCGCGGTTTCTTGCTTTGAAATCGGCGCAGGGAGCCCCGAAATCGCAAAATTCCCTGTAAAATTCCCTGTTAGCAGGGAATTCGGGTGGAGACGGGTGCGATCAGCACTCCCGCCCCAGCCAGTTTTTATGCAGTAAAATCAGGCGCTTCTCGAATTTTTTGGTCTTTTTATCAGAGCGGCCGGTCGGTGGACAAACCCGTGTTCCGCGATCAGCTGGCGTTACTCGAAACCTGGTCTCGCACGGCCTAATAAATAAGGTGCAGGGCAGTCGGGTTGGCCGGACCGCACCGCAGTCTGAATGCCTGGCCTCGTCGCGGGGGTGGCGCCTGCCACGGCAGGTTGTCGTGCAACTCTATTTCATAGGCTGCGCCGTTTGGCGGAGTTACCTCCCGGGTCACTCTTACAAGCCAGTGGCGAAACGGCGCAAAAGGCAGTTCTTCAGAATGAACGACCCTGGCGATGCACGCGCGTTCCTGATTGGCGAAAGATGCCTGCGCGGTCATCATTGCACCGACCAACAATGTCGCCACGGCAATAGGGAGTTTCATAACGTCTCTCCGGTTCGGACGCGCTCGTTAACAAAGCCTCGACAAAGGCTAGCGCTGTTCTCGTCATCGTCTAGCCATAATATGACACCGATCTTGATACGACCGCATTTTTGGGCGGCTGTTTTTGGGATTGACGGACGAGAACAGCCGTAACCTAATCAATATACTAAGTAGTCCTCCTGGCAGGAGGCCCTCGTGAATGAGCTCTTGAGCTACGTATTCTCGCCGCTGAGGGAGGGAGACATCGCTCTCTACCGGGGCTCCGGCAACGGGTTGGCGCCGATCTTGCTCGTTGCCGCCGAAGCAACCTCGCTCGGTGCCGTCGAGCGGCTTGAACACGAATATGCGCTCAAGGCCGAACTTGACGCTGACTGGGCGGCGCGACCCCTCGCGCTGACGCGCTACGACGAGCGCATGGCGCTGGTGCTCGAGGATCCCGGCGGTGTGCCGGTCGATCGACTGCTTGGCCGACCACTGGACGTCTCGCATTTCCTGCGCATCGCGATCCCTCTCGGGGGGGCGCTCCGCCGCGTGCATGAACGCGGCCTGATCCATAAGGACATCAAGCCGGCAAATATCCTCTTGGACGCAGCAAGCGGCGGCGTGTGGCTGACGGGGTTCGGCATTGCCTCGCGTCTGCCGCGCGAGCATCAAGTCCCCGCGCCGCCGGAGGTGATAGCCGGGACGCTCGCCTACATGGCGCCGGAACAAACCGGCAGGATGAATCGCTCAGTGGACTCCCGCAGCGATCTCTATGCTCTGGGTGTCACGTTCTACGAGATGCTGACAGGGACGCTGCCCTTCACCGCTGCCGATCCGATGGAGTGGGTGCACTGTCATATCGCGCGGCAACCGGTGCCGCCCGGCGAGCGGGTCGGAGGCGTCCCCGGCCCGCTCTCGGCAATTGTGATGAAGCTCCTCGAAAAGACCGCCGAGGAGCGCTACCAGACGGCGGCCGGCCTGGAGCACGACCTCCGGCGCTGTCTTGGCGCATGGGAGGCTCAGCACCGGATCGACGCCTTCCCGCTGGGCCAACAGGACGCGTCCGACCGGCTTTTGATTCCCGAGAAACTGTACGGGCGAGAGCGCGAGATCGAGACCTTGCTCGCCGCCTTCGACCGCGTCGTCACTAGCGGCCGGCCGGAGCTGGTGCTGGTCTCCGGCTATTCCGGCATCGGCAAGTCCGCCGTCGTCAATGAGCTGCACCGGGCGCTGGTGCCGCCGCGCGGCCTTTTCGCCTCCGGCAAGTTCGATCAGTACAAGCGCGACATCCCCTATGCGACGCTGGTACAGGCTTTTCAGAGCCTCGTGCGACCTCTTCTCAGCAAGAGCGACGCCGAGCTGAGCAGTTGGCGCGACGCCCTTGTGGAGGCGCTGGGCGCGAACGGGCGGCTCATGGTCGACCTCGTCCCCGAGCTGAAGTTCATTGTCGGCGAACCACCGCCGGTCCCGGAGCTGCCGCCGCAGCAGGCGCAGGCGCGGTTCCAGCTGGTGTTCCGACGCTTCATCAGCGTCTTCGCCGGCCAGGAACATCCGCTGGCGCTGTTCCTCGACGATTTGCAATGGCTGGACGCGGCGACGCTCGACTTGCTCGAGGATCTGTTGACCCAGTCGGATCTGAAGCACCTGATGCTGATCGGCGCGTACCGGGATAATGAGGTCGATGGCGCTCATCCGCTGACGCGCAAACTAGACGCGATCCGCCAAGCCGGAGCGCGCGTGCAGGAGATCCGCCTGGCGCCCCTCGCCGGTGACGACCTGAGGCAGGTGATCGTGGATGCGCTTCGCTGCGAGTCGGAGCGCGCCGCGCCGCTCGCGCAGTTGGTGCACGATAAGACGGGGGGCAATCCGTTTTTCGCCCTTCAGTTCATTTCTACGCTCGCCGAACAGGGACTGCTCCGCTTCGATCACGACGCGGCGCGCTGGCGCTGGGAGGTCGATCGCCTTCACGCCAAGGGGTACACCGACAATGTGGTGGACCTTATGGTCGGGAAGTTGACCCGCCTGCCCACCGAGACCCAGGCCGCGTTGCAGCAGTTCGCCTGCCTCGGCAACATCGCCGAGATCACGATGCTTTCGATCGTTCTCGGGAAATCGAACGAGGACGTCCGCTCCGATCTCTGGGACGCCGTTCGTCTGGAGCTGGTCGAGCAGCTCGAGGGCTCGTACAAGTTCGTCCACGACCGTATCCAGGAGGCGGCTTATTCACTGATACCAGAAGGGTTGCGCGCCGAGGCGCACCTGCGTATCGGAAGGTTGCTGGTGGCGCATACCCCTGCGGAAAAGCGCGAAGAGGCCATCTTCGAAATCGTCAATCAACTCAACCGCGGCGCCGCTTTGATCACCTCACAAGACGAGCGCGAGCAACTGGCCGAGCTCAACCTGCTCGCGGGCCAGCGCGCCAAGGCCTCCGCCGCCTACGCCTCGGCGCTCATCTATCTCATCGCCGGCGCGGCGCTGTTGCCGGAAGACTCGTGGGAGTGCCGGCACGAGCTCACCTTCGCGCTGGAGCTAAACCGAGCCGAATGCGAGTTCCTGACCGGCGCGCTGGCGGAAGCGGAGGAGCGCTCAACGGCGCTGTCAACGCGCGCCGCCCATACAGTCGAACAGGCGACCGTCGCGTGCTTCCGCGCGGAACTCTTCACGACCTTGGACCGGAGCGACCGCAGCGTCGAGGTGGCCCTCGACTACCTGCGGCGCGTCGGCGTCGCGTGGTCGGCGCACCCGACGCAGGACGAGGTCCGGCGCGAGTACGAGCTGATGTGGCAGCTGATCGGGAGCCGCCCGATCGAGGCGCTGCTCGACCTGCCGCGGATGGCCAACCCGGTCTGGCACGCGACCATGGACGTCCTCAACGCGCTCGTGACGTCGGCCCTATTCACCGACCGGAATCTGTACTGCGTCGTCATCGGCCGCATGGTGAATCTCAGCCTGGAGCATGGCAACAGCGACGCGTCGAGCTATGCCTTTGCTTTCCTCGGCACCGTGCTGGGAGGGCAGTTCGGCGACTACAACGCAGGGTTCCGCTTTGGCCAGCTGGGCTTCAACCTCGCGGCGAAGCGTGGGCTGGATCGCTTTAAGGCCCGCGTCTACGTGATCTTTGGGCACCACGTCATTCCCTGGACGAAGCCCATCCGCACCGGCCGCAGCCTGATGCGGCTCGCCCTCGACGCGGCGCAGGAGGCCGGCGATCTCCACTATGCAGCCTTTGGCCGCACCCACTTGGTCACGCACCTTCTCGCCAGCGGCGATCCGCTCGACGAGGTGCAGCGGCAGGCCGAGGCCGGGCTCGACTTCGCGCGCCAGGCGCGGTTCGGTCTTGTCGTCGACAGGATCACCGGGCAGCTCCAGCTGATCCGGACGCTGCGCGGCCTGACCCCGATCTTCGGCTCCTTCGACGACGCCGGGTTCAACGAGGAGCGGTTCGAGCAGCATCTGGAGGCGGATCCGCGCCTCGCGCTCGCCGCCTGCTGGTACTGGATCCGCAAGCTGCAGGCGCGCGTCCTCGCCGACGACCACGCTGCCGCGATCGCGGCGGCGGCGCGGGCGGACGGCCTCCTCTGGACCTCGCCAGCCTTCTTCGAGCGGGCGGAGTACCATTTCTACGCCGCGCTGGCGCGGGCTGCGCTCTGCGACGCAGCCCCCGATGCGGAGCGGACCCGGCATGTCGAGGCTCTGGTCGCGCACCACCGACAGCTCACGATCTGGGCGGCAAATTGCCCGGAGAATTTCGAGAACCGCGCCGCACTGGTCGGGGCGGAAATCTCCCGGATCGAAGGCCGCGCGCTCGATGCCATGGACCTTTACGAACAGGCCATCCGCTCGGCCCGCGCCAACGACTTTATTCACAATGAGGCGCTCGCCCACGAGCTCGCCGCGCGCTTCTATGCGGCGCGTGGCTTCGAGAAGATTGCCCGCGTCTATTTGCAGGACGCCCGCTACGGCTATCTGCGTTGGGGCGCCGATGGCAAGGTGCGGCAACTCGAGAAGCTTCATCCGCATCTCCGCGACGCGCCAGTCCCGGCATCTCCCACTACTACCATCGGCGCGCCGGTCGAGCGATTGGATGTCGGAACCGTGCTCAAGGCCGCGCAGGCGGTGTCCGGCGAGATTGTCCTTGGTGAGCTCATCAAGACGCTGCTGCGGATCGCGATCGAGCATGCCGGCGCCGAGCGTGGCCTGCTCATCCTGTTCCCGGACGACGAGCCACGGATCGTGGCGGAAGCGACGACCGGCCACGGCCAGGTTGAGGTGACGCTGCGCGAGGCGGCCGCCTCGCCAGTCGAGCTTCCCGAATCCATGCTCCATTACGTGATCCGGACGCGGGAAAGCGTGATCCTCGATGACGCGTTGGCGCAGAATCCGTTCTCGGCGGATGAGTACATCCGCCAGAAGCATGCCCGGTCCGTGCTCTGCCTGCCGCTGGTGAAACAGTCCAAGCTGATCGGGGTGCTCTATCTCGAGAACAATTTGGCATCGCACGTGTTCACGCCGACCCGGATCTCGGTGCTGGAACTTCTGGAGTCGCAAGCGGCGATCTCGCTGGAGAACGCCCGTTTGTACAACGATCTGCAGGAGCGGGAGGCCAGGATTCGCCGCCTGGTCGACGCCGACATTGTTGGCATCATGATATGGACTGTCGATGGCCGGATCATCGAAGCAAACGAAGCATTCCTCGACATGTTGGGCTACAGCCGTGAAGAGTTTATCTCGGGTCGGATCGGATGGGCGGAGCTGACACCCGCCGAGTGGGTCCCCACCGACCAAGATGCATTGGCCCAGATGCGCGCGACCGGAACCTGCAAGCCCTTCGAGAAGGAATATTTCCGCAAAGATGGCAGCCGCGCGCCGGTTCTGATCGCCGGCGCGCTGTTCGAGTGGAAACGAGACGAAGGGGTTGCCTTTATCATCGACATGACCGACCGCAAGCAGGCAGAAGAGAAGCTGCGCGCTAGCGAGCAGCGCCTCCTCGATGCCCAGAAGGAGCTCGCGCACGTCAATCGCGTCACCACGACAGGGCAGCTGACCGCCTCGATCGCCCATGAAGTGAACCAGCCGCTCGCCGCCGTCATCGCCAACGCGGAGGCCTGTCTAAGCTGGCTCGGCCGCGGCACTCCCGATATCGACGCAGCGCGCCGCTCGGTGGAATGGATCATCGACGACGGCAATCGGGCGAGTGAGGTGATCCGGCGCGTCCGGGCGCTCGCAAACAAGACCAGCATTGAGAGGGTGCCGCTCGACGTCAACGACGTCGTCAAGGAGACCATCGCGCTGCTGCAGCGTGAGTTGATCAGCCACCAGGTGTCGTTGCAAATGGAGTTGGCACCCACGCTCCCCATGATCCTGGCCGATCGGATCCAACTGCAGCAGGTGATCATCAACTTGGTGATGAATGGCGTTGAAGCCATGCAATCGGTCACGGATCGGCCGCGCGAACTGGTGATCCGATCCCGCCAGGACGAGACACAACAAGTGCTCATAAGCGTGACGGATTGCGGCGTCGGGATCTCCGCCGAAAACGCGGACCGGCTGTTCAACGCCTTCTTCACTACCAAACCGAGCGGCATGGGTATGGGGCTCTCGATCTGCCGTTCGATCGTGGAAGGCCACGATGGCCGGCTGTGGGCCACGGCAAACGTACCACACGGCGCCACGTTTCAGTTCGCCCTGCCGGCGAACGCAGTTACTACGTCGTGAGGTTATGTCCGCAAAAGGCGTCCATTCCAACTTACTGCGATGAGGTCCCGCACCTCTGTTCCCAACGGTGCGATATCGATGCCCCGCGCTCGCTACGGTCGAGGCCAATCGCTCCGTCATTCGATATGGCGAGGGCTGTTTACGATGCCATCGCATGATTTCCAAAAACCAGGACGACGCTTTTGCAGTGATCGGCGTAGCAATTTTGATCGCAGTAGGGGAGCTGCGTCCAGATCTCTCGCAGATAGCTCGCCCCGATCGGCTCACGGCACAGCGCACAGAAACATTGGCGACAGGGTATCCTGCCATTCACCAAGACGAATCTCATGTGGCGCCTCCTAATGCGAAGCAGAACACGGTGTCGGACGGGTGGAAGGCGTTCGGCGGCGGAGCGCAGAGATGGTTTCTGCCGTCAGGATTGTCCCTGTTCTGCTCCACTTTTTGTCGTGGAACTGGAATGTACTTCCCGTCTTCTCGGCGTTTTGCGTAGATGTTGCCGTCAACGTACTTGATTTCGGTCGGGTAGCAGTCCGCGTCATTGCAACAGCTCACGGAAGGATTATCCGGCATGTGCCACTTTGAATAAAACTTTTCGTGCAGGAGCTGATCCTGTGGCGGATGGTGGTGAAGCGCAGCGTGGCCTTGTCCATCTTCTTGTGCCTGGGCCGGCATCGCCAACGGGCAACAAAGACAGCTCCATAAGAAGAGCTTGCGGAGAGAGTTCATTGCGCAGCTTCCTTGATCCGAGGTTCTGAACGGCGGGAAATTCCCGCGTGATTCTCGCTGCAATCGTTGTCAGGCGGCGGCTTGAAGCCGGCGCAACCATCGGCGGTCGCCGTCCTGGCGGACCTTGAAGCGATCGACGCACTTCTTTGAACAGAGGGCGGTTCGCCAGGAGTAGTGCCGGATGAGACCAAAGTTTCCGTCACAGATCGCGCAACGCTTCGCTGCGCGGTTTGGAAGACATTGGGGATTGGTGCGCATTGTCGCCTCCTGTAGGCCTCGCGTGGGTAGTGGTTGGTGAGCATCACTTGCTCGCCGTCGCACTTCGCGCATACGTGAAGTGCGGCTTCGGGATCGTAGTGGCCTGCCAAGTCTTGCGGCACATAGGGACACCGCGTGCAGAGCTTGACTCTCATCTGCCGCCTCCCAAGGCGAAGCGGCAGACCTCTTCGCCGTCATGAGTGTAGCTTGCCGGCGGGGCACATATGCGATTCCGACCGCCGGGATCGTTGCGATAGCGCTCAATCTTTTTGGCCGGGATCGTCGACATTTCCTCACCTGCAATCGGCGCTTCCGATTAGCAGCGAGACTAAAATGATGGAGATGGAGGCTCAATCATACATGGGTAAGAGTTCGATATTGAAAGGGATCAGATAGCTATACGGAGGTTTGTGGTGTTGGTTTTTCGCGTGGCGCCGGTTTGCCCTCGCAAAATGAGTTGGCCCGTATTGCGGTCAGTAGACCGGTTTTGCGCCAATCTCTGGAACAGGATCGTGACACAACTTGTGATACCGCATCGGCACAGTGTCTTGTCGGATCAGGGCGCGGGGCCGGTCCTGGGAACCGCGTCCATCGCCCCCGCCGAGGCTGCAATCGAATTGCCGATTATCTTGCAAAATGCTCTAATCTTGTTCTGTCGGAGAGACCCGGGACGCTCTGCGAATGGTGCATAACCAGACCACTAAATTCCGGAATTCAGCCGCGCAATTTTTCCTCGGCAACGTTGCGCTGGCATCGGTGACTGCGGCTTTCCGTCGACCCCGCCTCGACCGCCTTCAAACAAGGAGAACGACTAAACCCAATCTCCCTCAACGGCGGCCGAAGCCACCCACGATCGCTCACTATGCAATGGCGGTGCTGTCGGTCGCCGTGGCGATCATCGTTGCGGAACTTATAACACGTCTACTGCAAGCTGAGCCCATCGCATCGTCGATGCTTTGCGCTGTTATTTTCGCTGCATGGTTTGGCGGGTTCGGCCCGGCGATGTTGGCGACGACACTCGCCCTTTTGGCCTTCCATTATTATTTGGTGCCCCCAATCAATTCATTTACCTGGAAGCATGATTTATTCGCGGTGGGGATTTCGGAGGTGCCGCGTCTGATCTTGTTTTCCATTACGTCACTCTTTGTTGCATTCATGATTTCGGCGCAGCGCAAAGCAACAGAAACGCTCCGGCGTTCCCGCGATGACCTGCAAGTAGCGATCGGGGATCAAAAGCGGATTGAAGCCGCGCTGCTGCATAGCGAAATGTATTTGACCGAAGCGCAGCGATTGAGCGCGACCGGGAGCTTTGGATGGAATATCTCCAGCGGAGAAATCGCCTGGTCAGACGAAACCTTCCGAATTTTTCAATGTGACCGAACGACGAAACCGACCGTCGAATTTATTATCCAGCGCACCCATCCGGAAGACCGCGCTGCCGTGCAAAAGACCATCGATCGCGCCTCCCGCGACGGAAAGGATTTCGACCATGAATATCGATTGCTGATGCCGGATGGCGCGGTGAAATATGTCCATGCCGTGGCTCGGGCTGTGAGAGATGCGTCGGGCAGCAGCATCGAGTTTATCGGGGCGGTGACGGATGTTACCGTTGCAAAGGAAACGGAACAGAAGCTGCGACGCAGCGAGGCCTACTTGGCCGAAGCACAGCATTTGAGTCATACCAGCAGCTGGGCCTGGGATGTGCGGCGTCGAGAGTGGGTGTATCGGTCGGCCGAAGTATACCACCTATTTGGGTTTGATCCGGAAAAGGGCGCTGTGCCGCTGCAAGCCTTCCGGGATCGTATTCTCCCCGAAGACAGGGTCCGCAATGTCGAAGCGGAGTCCCGGGCTATCCGAGAGAAGGAGGACTTCGAAGTTGATTTTGGGATAGCTCTTCCGGACGGATCGATAAAGCGCATACATTCCGTTGGGCATCCCATCGTCGGCAGTGACGGTCAAGTGGTCGAATTGGTTGGTACGCATGTGGAGGTCACCGAGCAGCACGCCGCAAAAGAGAAGTTGCAACGGGCTTTCGACGAAATCAAGAAATCCGAAGATCGCCTTCGCCTGGTCATCGACACGATCCCGACCTTGGTGTGGCGCTCTGGACCCCACGGGACCCCGGAGTTCTTTAATCAGCCAACCCTCGACTATACGGGTCTCTCATTAGAAGGCGCCGTGGAGGGCTGGGCTCGCGCAGTCCATCCGGACGATATGGCAAATCTGTCGAGGATGTGGCGCGAGATACGGAACTCCGGCGCGCGAGGCGAGACAGAAGGACGGCTCCAGCGCTTCGACGGCAAATATCGTTGGTTTTTACTCCGCGTCGAGCCACTGCGCGATGAGGCGGGCAACATCGTCAAATGGTACGGGTCGGCGACCGACATCGAGGATCGCAGGCAGACCGAAAATGCTCTCCGTCAGAGCGAAGCGTATTTAGCCCAAGCGCAGCGGTTGAGCTTTACCGGCACCTTCGGCTGGCACATCGCTACCGGCGAGAATACTTGGTCAGCGGAAACCTTCAGGATCTTTGGATACGACGAGGCGTCCCCTGTCACCGTCGATATGGTTCTTGCGCGCATGCATCCGGAAGATCGTGCTGCCGCGCAAGAGATCATGGACCGGGCCTCCATCGATGGAAACGACTACGATCATGAGTATCGATTGCTGATGCCGGATGGCTCAGTAAAGTATATCCATGCTGTCGCTCGGGCGGAACGAGATGCGTTGGGCAACATCGAGTTTGTCGGGGCGGTGACGGATGTTACGGTTGCAAGGGAGGTGGAACGGAAGCTGCGACGCAGCGAGGCCTATTTGGCCGAAGCCCAGCGTTTGAGTCATACCAGCAGTTGGGCTTGGGATGTACGCCGCCGAGAGTTCGCGTATCGGTCGGCAGAAGTATACCGCCTGTTTGGGCTCGATCCGGAAAAGGACGTCGTGTCACAGCAACCCTTCGGGGATCGAGTTTTCCCCGACGACAGGAGCCGGGTTATCGAAGTGGCGCAACAAGCTGTCCGAGACAGAGCGAACTTCGAAGTCGATTTTCGAATAGTTCTTCCGGACGACTCAATAAAATACGTACATTCCGTGGGGCATCCTCTTGTCGGTGGCGACGGTGAAGTGACCGAGTTGGTTGGTACGCACGTCGATGTCACCGAGCAGTACCTCGCAAAGGTGGCGCTGCAAGAGGCCTTTGACGAAATCAAGAAATCGGAGGATCGCCTTCGACTGGTCGTCGACACGATCCCGACGCTGGTCTGGCGGGCCGGACCCGAGGGGAGCCCCGATTTCCTTAATCAACCAGCCCTCGATTATACCGGCCTCGCATTGGACCAAGCCGAGACTGGCTGGCCCCGCGCTTTTCATCCTGACGACAAGAAGGGCATGTTGGTGAAGTGGAGCGCAATACGGGAGTCCGGTATGCGAGGCGGGCTTGAAGCTCGGCTCCGACGCTTCGACGGTGAATATCGCTGGTTTTTGTTCCAAGCCGAGCCGCTGCGCAATGAGGCGGGCAACATTGTCAAATGGTACGGGTCGGGGACTGATATCGAGGACCGCAAGCTGGCCGAAGTTGCGCTTCGCCAGAGCGAGCAGCGCTTTCGCGATTATGCCGAAACCGCCTCCGACTGGCTCTGGGAGACCGGGCCGGATCACCGCTTCACCCGCATATCGGAGCACGTCAATGCTATCGGCTTTCAGCCCTCAGGCGTGACCGGCCTGGCTCGCTGGGATGTTGCAACTGATGTCGAATCGGAACCCGAAAAATGGCGACAGCATCGGGCTACGATCGACGCACGTCGGCCGTTTCGCGATTTCGTCTACACCGTAAATGGGAATGGAACCCCGGTATACGTCCAAACCAGCGGTAAGCCAATTTATGACGCAACCGGCAATTTTCTCGGCTATCGGGGCACCGGCACCGATATTACTGCGATGATCCGCGCGGATCACGCCGAACAGGCACTGCGCAAGGCACAGGCGGAACTCGCACATGTCACGCGCGTGACCACGCTCGGCGAACTGACAGCCTCCATCGCCCACGAAATAAACCAGCCGCTCGCCGCCGTCGTCACCAACGCCGAGGCCTGCCTGCGCTGGCTTGATCGCGAAATTCCCGACCTGGACGCCGCGCGCCGCTCGGTGGAATGGGTAATAAGCGACGGCAATCGGGCGAGCGAGGTGATGCGGCACGTCCGCGCGCTCGCCAACAAGACCAGCCTCGACAAGGTGCCGCTCGACGTCAATGACGTCATCAGGGAGGTCGTCGCGCTGGTGCAGGGTGAGTTGATCGGCCACCAGGTGTCGTTGCAAATGCAGTTGGCGCCGGCTCTACCCCTGATCCTGGGTGATCGGATCCAACTCCAGCAGGTGATCATCAACCTGATGATGAACGGCATTGAAGCAATGGAAGCGGTCACGGATCGGCCGCGCGAACTTCTGATCCGATCAGGTCAGGACGAGACACGCCGGGTGTTCGTAAGCGTGATGGATTGCGGCGTCGGAATCTCCGCAGAGGATGCGGACCGGCTGTTTGACGCGTTCTTCACCACCAAATCCGGCGGCATGGGCATGGGCCTCTCGATCTGCCGTTCGATCGTGGAGGCTCATGGGGGACGACTATCTGCTTCCGGCAATGAGGGGCCCGGCGCCACATTCCAATTCGTGCTGCCCTTGCACCAGGAGGATGCGTCGTGACTGAGCGCCCCAAACCGTCACCCGAACCCGCGAGCGCCAAAGAGCCGATTGTGTTCGTGATCGACGATGACGCATCAATGCGCAGGTCGCTCACCAATCTTTTTCAATCGGTGGGATTGGAGGTTGAGGCGTTCGGCTCGGCGCCGGAAATGCTGCAAAGAAAACTTCCGGACGTCGCCAGCTGCCTGGTCCTCGATATCAGATTGCCGGGATTAAGCGGGCTGGACTTTCAGACCGAACTAGCCAAGGCGAACATCCACATTCCAGTCATCTTCATGACTGGCCATGGCGATATTCCGATGACCGTCAGGGCCATGAAGGGCGGGGCGGTCGATTTCCTGACCAAACCGTTTCGCGACCAGGACATGCTGGATGCCGTGGTGGCGGCGATCGAACGGGATCGGAAGCGGCGCGAAGCCGAGAAGATTATCGCGAACCTTCATGCCCTTTTTGAAACCCTGACCCCCCGCGAGCGGGAGGTCCTGGCTTTGGTTGCTTCCGGCCTGATGAACAAACAAATAGCAGCCGAGATTGGACTTGCCGAGATTACGGTGAAAATCCATCGCGGACACATTATGAAAAAAATGGGCGCCAGGTCATTGGCCGATTTGATCAGAATGGCCGAAGCGCTCGGCATCCGTCGTGCTAAGCCCTCCGACGTACAAACCTAAGTATATTTTACAATCTTGACTAGCTGCCCCATCTTTCGACCGGGCCGCTGTGCTACCGCAAGCGCTCTGTTCCGACGTCAGGAAGGATCGTCTTGTCAACGCTTTCGGTTATTGCCGTCATTGACGATGATGCGTCCGTCCGTGCCGCCACCAACAACCTTTTGAGGTCGCACGGGTACATAGTCCATGCATTTGCGTCGGCCGAGGAGTTCTTGCGGTCGACCCAACTGCATGACACGTCCTGTGTGATTGCGGATGTACAGATGCCGACCATGAGCGGCTTGGACCTGCTAACCCTTTTGCGCGCCCAGGGTTACCGTGCGCCGTTCATTTTCATCACGGCCTTTCCCGATGAGAGCGTCCGCGCCCGAGCGCTGAAGGCCGGAGCAATCTGCTTCCTGGCCAAGCCCTTTGCGGGACCTACCTTGATCAAATGCCTCAATACCGCGCTGGAGGGACGTCGCGGCGAAGCCGGCACGTGAGACGGTGAGCGTCGGCGCGGCATCGCGCGCGCCCGCCCGCGATGGCTCTTTCGAATGCCATCACCCTGTCTGGAGCGGGTTGTCTGGAGCGAGTTCTCCGCTGCCTAAACCAAGGTATGGGGCGCCCCAAACCAACACGACGTTCAAATCAACCTCTGTAGGATCGAGCTGTTCGCCTTGATCAGATTAGGTTGGCATCAGGAGCCGGACCCAGAAATGCGACGGGGACGAGTATGAGCCAAGCCAGTCAAACGTTAGGGGTGGAACCCATGTTGACGAAGTCATGGCCGTTTCGGCCGAGGCCTCGCAAGTATTCCCCGTGGCAAGGAGAAAAGTATCGCGCCTCTGTAACCTTTTGGCGGAATAATCTCCAACTGCCTGAGTTCACCCGCTCGACCACGCTGCGGTGGACCTTGCTGGTGGCGGGCATATTTGCGGCTTTTACCGTCGCGTTGCTCGCTTTTGTCTACTTGAAAACCAAGCATGACTTGACGATGCGATCCGACCGTGTGATCGCCGCGCAAATGAGTGTCTTTGCCGACTTGCCGCCGGAGCGGAGGCTGCAAGCGATCAATGAGCATGTGAAGCAGGACCCGGCTCGCATTCGGCTCGCAGGATTGTTTGACCAAAATGGCCGCAGGATCGCAGGTAACCTGGACAGCCTGCCACTCGATGTTAAGACCGATGGTGCGGTACAAAGCGCTGTGGTCGACCGGACAGACGAAAGCGGCCGAGAGAAACAGGCGGTTCGCCTGACCGCGCGAACGTTGCCAGATGGCAACGTGCTGGTGATTGGACGAAACGCTGATGAAGTTGGGGAGATCGCAAATGTCGTTGGTGGGGCGCTCGCGCTTGGCCTGTCTCCCGCGGTGCTAATTTGCCTTGCGGTCGGTGTGGCGCTGAGCGCCCGTGCCCGCAAGCGTATCGCTGAGGTCAACGAGCGGGTACAGCGCATCGTCGCCGGCAACCTGCGCGAACGATTGCCGCATCGGAACACCGACGATCCCTTCTCCAAACTTTCGATGATCGTCAATGGCATGCTCGACGAGATGGAAACTCTCATCCACTCCCTTGCAGGCGTCGGCAGTGACATAGCGCATGACCTGCGTACGCCACTGACCCGTGCGCGGCTGACGCTTGAGCGCGGTCGCTCCAACGCCGGCACGCTGGAACAGCTGCAAACCGTTGCAGACAAAACGATAGAGGGACTTGATCAATCGCTGTCCATCATTACCGCCATTTTGCGGCTTGCGGAAATCGAGAAAAATCAGCGATCAGCCGGCTTTGGCAAAGTCGCGCTTGCCGATCTGATAC
>Ga0209647_1002447_pt1 | contig 15083 bp, 11 predicted proteins | sample GraSoi_2013_60cm_FD_185827 | JGI IMG/M metagenome (GOLD analysis project Ga0209647, IMG submission 185827) | Grasslands soil microbial communities from the Angelo Coastal Reserve, California, USA - Sample 9_17_2013_60cm (SPAdes) (version 2) | ecosystem: Environmental > Terrestrial > Soil >...
CCACACCCGCCGCGCGGTAGCCCTCGACGGCGGCGACGCCGAGGCGCGCCACATCCTCAGCGCGCTCGCCGAACGAGCGCACGCCGATAACCGGGTTGGCCGGCGTGCTGTTGACGTCCACCGAGGGCGCTAGATTCATGTTGATGCCGTGCGCCAGCAGCTCTTGCCCGGTGGCCTCGGCCACCTCGCGCGTGAGCGCCGCCGAGCCGGTCGCCCCCAGCGCCATATTGCCAGGGAACGCTGTCGCTTCAGGGCCCAGCCGCCGCACGATGCCGTTCTCTTGATCGACGGAGATGAGCAGCGGCGCAGGATGGCCGGCCTCGCGGGCAAGCTGCTGCAGGGCATCGGTGAGCTCGGCGGTCTGGCGCACATCGCGTATGTTGCGCGTGAACAGCACCACCCCGCCGACATGCCGCTCCACGATGAGCGCGCGTATTTCGTCCGTGACGCTGGCGCCGGGGAAACCGACCATGAAGAGCTGGCCGATCTGCTGGTCGAGCGTGAGGTCGCCGTGCTGGTCGGCCATGGTGCGCTGCTCCTCTCTGTTGCGACCGCCGGACAAAGGCCGGCGTCGCGCGATGCGTTAGCCGGCGTGTGCGCTCGCCGTGGCGACGGCGCGTGCGGCCGCCAGGGCGGCATCCTCGACACACGACACGGGGCCGAGCTGCCTGCGCGCCGTGACGGCTGCCAGCACGCGCTGGCGAAAGTGTATGTCGCGGACCAGCAGGCTGCCGCCCAGCGCCAGTGGCAGCGCCGCCTCGCGGTAGCCAAGCCCATCGCCGACGGTGACGGCGAGCAGCGCAAGCTCGTCCGCGGCGCTCTGGGCGATCTCAGCGGCAGTCTCGTCGCACTCTCGTGCCGCCCGCAGGACCAGCGGCGCCAGTGCAGCGATCTCCGCCGAGCCGACAGTGCGATGGACGTAGTCGATGAGCTCGTCTGGGCGGTCGAGGCGCCAGTGGGCCAGGATGCGCTCGACCAGGACGGTTGACCGGCCGCGGCCGTCGCTTGCCCGTGTGACGGCCCGTAATGCCCGGCGGCCGATGTCGTAGCCGCTGCCCTCGTCCCCCATCACGTGCCCCCAGCCACCGGCACGCAGTGGATCTCCGTGTATGTCCCGACCGAACGCGATGGAGCCGGTGCCAGCAATCAAGGCGACGCCCTGCCCGCGCTCGAGTGCGCCGAGCACGAGCTCTCCATCATTCGTGAGCCGCAGCGTCGCCGCGACAGCGCACAGGCGCGGCCCCAGCGCGGCGGCGTCCTCAGGGCGATCGATGCCCGCCAGGCCAAGCCAGGCCCCCGCCAGTGGCGCAGTGTGGCCGGCTGACTGTTGAGCGGCGCGGACCGCCGCCAGGATATTCGCGACAGCTGTCTCAGTGCCGACGGCGGTGATGTTGGCGCTGGCGGCATGGCCGCGACCGCGCTCATGCCCAGACTCGTCTACGATGACGGCGTGCGTCTTGGTGCCGCCGCCGTCCACACCGAGATAGCCGCGTGCGCCCGCCTGCGGCGCTCCCCCAGCATTCGTCACTCGCCAGCCTCCAGCGCGGCGCTCAACACATTGCCATGCGCGGCCAGCCGCGCGCGTGCCGCCGGCGGCGAAAGCTGTGCGCGCCCGACGAGGATGGCCGTCTTCACCTCGCCGTCACAGCGTTCAAGCAGCGCCTGCGCCGCCGCATCGTCCAGCCCGGTGGCGTGGCCCACCATCTCGAGCGCCCGCCGTGCCAGCTTGCGGTTGGTCGCCCGCACGTCCACCATGAGATTGCCGTAGGTCTTGCCGAGCAGGATCATCGCGCCGGTGCTCAGCATGTTCAGCACCATCTTCTGCGCTGTGCCGGCCTTGAGGCGAGTCGAGCCGGCGATCACCTCTGGACCGACGACGGGCGCGATCATGATATCCACCTGCTCTGCCACTGCGCTGTGCTGGGTGCAGGCCAGTCCGACGGTGAGGGCCTGTTGTGCTCGCGCATGGGCCAGTGCGGCGAGCACGTACGGCGTCTGGCCGCTGGCCGAGATGCCGACGACGGCGTCGCGAGCGGTGATATGCAGGCGCTGCGCGTCCGCCGCGCCGAGCGTGGCGCTATCCTCTGCCTCTTCGGTGGCCTCGGTGAGCGCGAAGGAGCCGCCCGCGACACAGGCGACGATCAGCTCCGGCGCAGTGTTGAACGTGGGAGGGCACTCGACGGCATCTAATGCGCCGAGGCGCCCAGAGGTGCCCGCGCCCATGTAGATCAGCCGCCCGCCTGCGCGCAGGCGCGCCGCGATGGCTTCGACCGCGGCAGCGATCTGGGGCAGTTCGCGCGCCACCGCACCCGCCACGTGCGCATCCTCGTCGTTCATGATGCGCACGATCTCGAGCGCGCCGCGGCGGTCGATATCCTGGCTGGCGGGATTTGGCTGCTCCGTCGCCGGCAGCGGCTGCGGGGATGGCTGCGGGGATGGCTGCGGATGGTCTGGCACGCCAGCGCTCCCTTCGCGCCTAGTGGAGGTGTCTACTTCGCGGTCAAGCGTCAGGTGGACAAGCGGAAACGCGCCCGCTCAGGAAAACAGGTGGTCGCGCTTGAGATGTGTGTGGAAGGTGTACTTATTGCCGCAATATACCGACTTCGCGTACTCAATGGGCACGTTGCGATCGGTGTACGTCGTGCGGCGCGTGTAGAGCACCGCGCTGCCGACGGGGATCTTGAGCAGCTCGGCCTCCTCCACGCCGGCTAGGCCGGCCTCGAGCTCTTGGTCGGCCTCCGCCAGCGACAGCCCATATTGCGCCTCCAGCAGCCGGTAGAGCGAGTGATGCTCGAGATCCTCGCCTACCAGGCGCTCGCAGCCCTTGAACGAAATCTGTGACAGCTCGATCGCCAGCGGCTCGCCATCGGCCAGACGTAGGCGCTGCAAGCAGAAGAGCAGTGTGCCGGGGGCGATCCCCAGGTGCTCGGCGGTGCCCTCGTCGGCAGGGCTCATGCGGGCGGAAAGGACTTTCGTGCTGGGCTGCTGACCGCGCGCGCTTATGTCTTCGGTGAAACCTGTCAGACGCATCAGCTGCTGAGTGATCTTGCGTTGCGTGACGAAGGTGCCCTTGCCTTGCTCGCGATAGAAAATACCTTCATTGACTAGATCGGTAATCGCTTGCCTGGCGGTCATGCGACTGATGCCGTAGGTCTCGCTGAGCTCGCGCTCCGACGGGATGAGATTCCCTGGCTGCCACTCGCCCGAGCGCACGCGCTCCTGCAGAATTTCCTTGAGCTGGTAGTAGCGCGGGACCGGGCTATTCCGCTGGATGGATGTCATTAAAGTCGCGGCGCGGACCCCTGCCTTCAGGCACGGAGAGGAAGCGCCGCTCCCCCTTTCTCTCAGAAATAGCCGTACGCGTAACCGTCAACTCGTTGGAGGAGTCGGCAGAAGTGCGCGCGTACACCTTGGACCGTGCCGTGAGCGGTGGCGATGTTGAATGAACCTGTGGCTCGCACGGCCACTCGGCCCATGTAGGTGCCCACCCGCGCACCGCTAGTCACGACTGCCCGCACCAGGTCGCCTGTCTGGAATCCCGGCACGCGCCGGGCGCTTTTGGCGCTGGATCGTGGAAAGCCGAAACGGTCCATGCGGCACATCTGCCGCGACTCGCGCCCCATTGCCCTGATGGTCAAGGGCCGCACGGCGGTCACGTGCAACACCGCTGGTGTGCTGGCGCCCACACAGGCGGCGTCGGTCCAGTGCGCCTTGGGCAAGCCTCGCTGGGTCCGGTTCCACTTAGTGCGCCCGCCCGTACCCACCTCGATAGGTAGCCCTGTCGCCTGCAGCCGCTGGTAGAGCGCCCAGCGCGTGGCATTGACCGCGGCCGCGTCGTGCAGGGGCAGTTTCGCCTGGGCCTGCACCTCGGGATGGCCGAACTCCTCGGCGGTCCTGGTGCCCTTGGCGAGGTTGCACGGCTTGCACGCGATGGTGAGATTGCTGACACGGTTGGAGCCACCTCGGGTTCTGGGGGTGATGTGCTCGACTTGCAAGGGCACGTCAGCTGCACCGCAGTAGGCGCACTTGCGCCCCCACTTTTCCAGAAGGTACTCGCGCACCTCATAGCCGGCCAACTCGCCCTGTTGGTATTCGACGCCGCTCACCTCCGGGTGTTGCAGCAGCTGGGTATCGAAGCGAACCAACTCCTGCGAGATGGCAACAATGGGTGCCAGCCGCTGGAGGCGCTGTACCCAGGTCAGTATGTTGCTGATGCGCGACGCCAACGACGGCGGCAACCACCCAACTGGGCGGCGGCGATTGGCGAAGCGCGCAGGACGATAGCGGGTATGGCGCTGGCGGCGCGCGCGGCGGATGGTGCGCCGTGCAAGCAGTGCCTCACGGATCACCTGCCCGCGGTGGGCCAATTCGCCCGCCCAGACGATTTGCCCGGTCGCATCGTTGACCAGCGCTAGGCCGGTCATCTTGCTACCTGGATCTAGTTTCATCCGCAGCGGCTCTGGCTCCGCCTCAGGCACGGACCGCTTCAAGATGAGCGTGAACGGGTAGCGCCGCCAAACGGCGGCTTTGCCTGCGCTGAGCAGCCGTCGTGCCTCGCCCGCATGGAGCGGGTTCAGCGGGCGATACTCGGTATCGACGACGAAGACGCTTGACATGGACGCCTCTCTCTTGGTGCTTTTGCGAGCCTCCGCTTGCGCGGGTAATGGTTTCCTCGCCAAGGTTCGTGAGCGGTTTCCGTCAATCGTTGGCAGCACGGGCCATTACCCCTTAGGCCTGTTTAACCACCAACCGCAGAGCGCCAGGCTGGAACGTCACCCGGCGGTGCCTATACATTCGCTCCGAACGTAGCCCCTTTCAGGACTGAGGCTGGTCAGACGTTGGGCTTGCTTTCACAAGCCCCTTGCTTTCGTGAGAGGGTATCTGACGGTAAACGAGCCTTCCTTTCCCCGATGTCCGCCAGGCATGCGCCTGCGAGCATTATAGCTGAACGCATGTGGCCGCATGCGAATGCGTCGGCCTGCCACTATGTACGCCTGGGTGCCTCTACACGCCGCACCGCGGCGCCAGCATGTCATGCACGCCTCCCCTGTGCGTGGCACACGACGACCGGACTTCGCTCGGCAGGGTATAGACGCCACCGGTGAAAGATGGTATAGTCGGTATGATGTATAGACCACCACGTAGGCAGTATCATGACACGCGCCCCGGCGATTGTCAAGCGCCACCCCGCCGCGTGCCGGTGCGTCCCCGGTGGTATCGGCCTTGCGCCAGCCTAGCGTGAGCTGGCAGTGATCCGGCAACGAATTGGCGAAGAGGTGACCATGAGATGCACCTTGCGCGGCGCCCGGCTGGTTGATGCCGCACTCGACCTTGCGGCAGGCGACCTCACGTTCACGACGGAGCATATCGAGGAGGTCGGGGCTGTCTCCTCCGAGCCGGGCAGCGTTGTCGACGCTGAGGGCATGATCGTGGTGCCGGGGTTCGTGGACGTGCACACCCATGGTGGAGGCGGCTTCAATCTGCATACCGCCGACGCCGCGGAGATCGTAGGCTATGCGGGCTGGGTGCCGGAAACCGGGGTCACGTCGTTCCTGGTCGGCGTCGTCGGGGCGCCAGGGTCGCTGCCAGAGGTCCAACTGCATGCCGCCGTCACCGCCGTCGCGGGCCGGCCGTCGGGCGCGGAGCCGCTCGGCATCCACCTCGAAGGCCCCTACCTCAGCGAGGAGCGGCGCGGTGCCCACCTTCCCGCGTGGCTGCGCACGCCGAACCCGGCTGAGACGGTGCGGCTCCTGGCGCTTGCCCAGGGGCAGCTGCGGCTCGTCACGCTGGCGCCCGAGCTGCCTGGCGCGCCCGAGCTGATTCGCAGCCTGATCGCGGCTGGCATCACCGTGAGCATTGGCCACACCGACGCCAGTTACGAGCAGGCGCTGGAGGCCATTCAGCTTGGCGCCACGCACGCCACGCATTGTTGCAATGCGATGCCCCCACTGCACCACCGCCACCCTGGGCCGATGGGGGCGGTCGCGCTGGCGCCGACGGTGCAGGGCGAGATCATCGCGGATGGCGTACACCTGCACCCGGCGATGCTGAGCATCCTCACTCGCCTGCTCGGCGCGGAGCGCGCCATCGTCATCACCGATGCCCTGGCCGGCGCGGGTTGTCTCGACCAGGAGTTCGAGTTTGCTGGTCAGCCAGCGCACGTCGCGGGCGGCGCCGTGCGCCTCGCGGATGGCACGATCACCGGCAGTGTGCTGACGATGGATCAGGCGCTGCGGAATATGCTGAGCATGACGGGCGTCTCACTACAAGACGCCGTACGCATGATGACGCTCAATCCGGCGAAGGCCGCGGGTGCGGCGGAACGCAAGGGAAGCCTCAAGCCCGGCTACGATGCCGACCTGGTCGTTCTGGACGACGCGCTCACCCTCCAGGCGACGTATTGTCGCGGCGCACTGGCTTTCGCGTCTAGCAGCTGGCAGGCACGTGTGGAGGCGGGAGGGCAGCCGCTCGAACCCTCCCAGGTTATAGCGTCCGCGTCACCTTCCACAGACCCCGCGGCTCATCGGGATTCAGCCCCTTCGTGAGGGCGAGATGCAGTGCCAGCAGCTGCCCCGGCGCGACGGCCACCATGGGGCTCAGCCATTCCGGCACCTCAGAGGGCAGCGCGAGCGGCGTCGTGGCCAGCGCCAGCGCGGCGGGATCGTCTGAGATGACGAGCAGTTCCGCTTCGCGTCGCCGCAGCTCGGCGGCCAGGTCCAGCATATCGTCGTACGCCGCGCCCGTGGGCATCACGAGCAGCGCCGGGAAGCCCGGATCGATCGTTGCGATCGGCCCGTGGCGGAAGTCCGCCGAGGAGTAGGCCGTTGCCACGACGTAGGTAAGCTCCTTGAGCTTCAGTGCGAGCTCGTGTGCGGTGGCGTAGTTGAAGCCGCGCGCGATGATGGCGCAGTGGTCCATGTAGCGATAGCGCTCGCTGCGCTGTGCCTCGCGGGGGTCGCGTTCGAGCGCCAGCGCGAGCGTCTCCGGCAGGCGCCGCAGCTCGGCCATCCGGTCGGCGTCGCGCGACCACTGGGCGGCAAGGGCGGCGATTACCAGCAGCTCCGCGGTATAGGTCTTGGTGGCCGCGACGCTGCGCTCGCTGCCGGCGTGCAGCTCGACCACGTGATCGGCGGTGCCGGCCAGTGGAGATGCGCCGTCGTTGGTGATGGCGAGGGTGGGGCGACCCTGTCGCTTGCCCTCCTCCAGGACGGCGACGATGTCGGGCGACTGCCCAGACTGCGAGATGCCGACCACCAGCGCACCGGCCAGCCGCGGCGGCAGATGATACAGCGAATGGAGCGACGGCGTCGCCAGGGACACCGGGTAGCCCGCCAACGCTGCCAACGCATAGCTGGCATAGAGGGCGGCGTGGTCGGAGGAGCCACGCGCGGCGATGTGCACGTAGTCGAACGGCGGCAGCGCGTTCACGATAGCGCCGATGCGCGCTGCCTCGCGGTCCAGCAGATCGGTGAGGATGGCGGGCTGGCTGCGAATCTCCTCTTCCAGGAGCGTCGGCATAGCGGCTTCCCCTTTCTCGTACGGCCAACGCCGCGTCGCAATTACAGGTATCGTACCGAAAATTTGTATAGTGGTCTAGATGTCTTGACAAATAGCCCAGCATCGTCTACACTGCCGTACAATAGCTTTTCGCCCAACCCCGCTGCGCGACGTCGCATCCCCAGTTCCTGGGAAAATTCGCCGGAAAGGAGCGGTTCCGCGCCTCAGATTCCCGCATCTTTGGCTGTCATAATTGGCTTGCGTCGCACCGCCAGGCTATCGCATCCCGGATTGTATCCCTCTGGCGTGATACTGCGTCGCCGCAGCGTGAGCGCCCATCCTGTGTATCGTCTTGGCACATTTGACCGACGGGGATCCGCAACGCGAGCGGGTCTCGGATTGTGAGGAGGTTTGGTATGGCATCCGGTTGGATCCCGCGGGGAGCATCACGAGCGAAGGGCAACGTGGTCTCGGTAGTGTTCATCTTCGCGCTGGTCTCCATCTTCGTGCTCTCGGGCTGTGGTGGATCTTCCAGCAACGCGCACACCGGCCCCCGGGTGCTCACGTCGCTCGGCTTCGTCGGCGGTTCCTTCACGCAGAATATGAGCCCGTTCAGCCCGAACGTGAACGTGGGCATCGACGGGCCTGTCTACGAGAATCTGGAGTTCGTCAACGGTGTGACGGGCCAGGAAACACCCATGTTGGCGACTGGCCATCAGTATAGCGCCGATAACAAGCAGCTGACGTTCACAACGCGCCAGAACGTGAAGTGGTCGGATAACCAGGCATTCAGTGCCAACGACGTCGCGTTCACGTTCAACATGCTCAAGCAGTATCCCAGCGCCGACACCGCGGGCCTGTGGACGCATCTCACCAGCGTGCAGGCCAGCGATGCGAATACCGTAGTGATGACGTTCAGCGACGCCGTCCCACCGCTGCTGCCGTTCATCGAGGGCACCTATATCGTGCCCCAGCACATCTGGTCCAGCGTGGGCGATCCCACCAAGTTCGTCAATCCCACCCCGGTGGGCACTGGCCCGATGAAGCTCAAGAGCTTCACTGCGCAGCAGATCAGCTATGTCAAGAACACTGGCTATTGGCAGGCCGACAAGGTCAAGGTGGACGAGCTGGACTACCCGGCCGTCAACAGCAACGACTCCGCGCTCTTGAAGCTCGCCAGCCACCAGGCCGACTGGGCCGGCATCTTCAATGCGGCGCTAAACACGGCCTTCGTGCAGAAGGATACCGCGCACAACTACGTGTATATGGTGCCGGTGGTGCCGGTGCAGATCGTGCCGAACCTCAAGAACCCACTGCTCAGCCAGCTCCCCGTGCGCCAGGCCATCAGCGCGGCGCTCGACCGGAATCAGATGTCCACCTCCGGCGAGGCGGGGCTAGAGCAGCCAGCCAGCCCGACCGGCCTGATGCCAGGGCAGGAGAGTTACCTGGACCCGAAGTATAACGGCAAGCTACCAGACTTCGGCGCGGCGGACGCGGCGAAGGCGGGGCAGATTCTGCAGGGCGCGGGCTTCACCAAGGGCTCGGACGGCATCTATGCCGATGCCCATGGCAAGAAGCTCTCGTTCAAGGTAACCGTCCCTGGCGACTTCTCGGACTACGTGCAGGACTTGCAGATCGCGCAGCAGAGCCTGCAGGCAGCCGGCATCGCGCTCGACATCAACAAGGTCTCGGACGACAACTGGCGCTCCGACCGCTCCTCCGGTAACTTCGACCTGCTGATGACCGGCGGCTTCTTCGGTCCGACACCGTACTACTACCTGGAGCCATTGCTGCACAGCACGCACATCGGCGGCACCGGCGCCAGCAACTGGCCGCAGTGGAACGACAAGAAGACTGATGATCTCCTGAATCAGTACGCTGGGACCTCCGATCCAAGCGTGCAGAAGCAGGCGATTCAGGGCCTCACGGCGATCATGGCCGATCAGTTGCCGGTGATTCCAGTGCTGGATGCCATCCAGTTCTTCGAGTACACCACGACGAATTGGACCGGCTGGCCGACTCCCGCTAACCCCTACGCGATTGGGTCCGCCTATTCGCTGGCGGCTGGTGACAACGAGCAGGTGATCCTGCACCTGACGCCCGTCTCCTAGGCGCTCGGCCCTACTGGACCGAGGGGCAGCCGCTCGCGGCTCTCCCCTCGGTCTCTCTCACGGCATAGTTCGTCCTTCACCTCCGTGTTATCATGGCGCTGTGCCGCGACCCTGGCCGCGTCGTTCGCTACATACCGCAGGCAGGCGCGAGTCCGATCCGCGAAAGGAGCCACGCGATGCGCCGCTTGTTGCGCCGGCTCGGTCTTTACCTGCTCGCGATCTGGGCGGCCGTCACCATCAACTTCTTTCTGCCACGCCTGGCCCCCGGCAACCCCGCAGAGGCCGCGTTGATGCGGCTCGAACAGCATGGCACCGTCACCCCGGCAACGCTGAAGGCGTTGCAGATCGAGTTCGGCGGAGATACCTCTGATCCGCTGCTCCTGCAATATCTCAAGTACCTCAATAACTTGCTGCATGGGAATCTCGGCGTCTCGACCACCTATTTCCCCAGCAGTGTCGGCGACATCATCAACCAGAATATCCGCTGGACGCTGGTGCTGCTCTCATTGAGCGTTTTGCTGAGCTTTGTGCTCGGCTCGCTGATCGGGGTCTTCATGGCCTGGCGGCGCGGCTCCGCGCTCGACACGATTTTCTCGTCGCTGATGACGTTCTTGTATTCCATCCTGTTTCCCTGGCTGGCGCTGATGGCGGTGTACTTCCTGGGCTTTCAGCTGCACTGGTTTCCCTTCGCCGACGGCTACGACACGACGCTGACGCAGGGCTGGAACCTCGACTTCATCGCGAGCGCAGCCTATCACGCCGTCCTGCCGGCGCTCACCATCGTCGTCTCCACGATTGCCGGCTGGATGCTGACGATGCGCAATTCGATGATCACCACGCTCTCCGAGGACTACGTGTTGATGGCGCGGGCCAAGGGCCTCACCTCGCGCCGGGTGATCTTCGCGTACGCCGCGCGCAATGCTATCCTGCCCAGCGTGACGGGGTTCGCTATTGCGCTGGGTACGGTGGTCGGCGGGCAGCTGCTGGTGGAGATCGTGTTCAACTATCCCGGCATCGGCTTCAGCCTCGTCCAGGCGATTCAGGGCCAGGACTACGCGCTCGCCGACGGGATTCTCTTGCTCGTGATCGTGGCGACCGTCTTCATGAACTTCGTCGTCGATCTGCTCTACGGCGTGCTGGACCCGCGGACGCGCCAGGAGAGGAGTGCGTAGACGTGAGCCAGTCGCCCAATGTGCCTGTCTCGACGGCACACGTTGAGTCTGGCGCGAGCGCGCCGCCTGCCCTGCTCGGTGGCCCACTGCTCGGGCGCAGTTCGCAGAGAGAGCGCCGGGGAGTCGCCGCCGTCGCCGCCGGCATCTGGGGCCTCATCACCCTCAACCGCAAGGTCATGAGCGGCTTCGCCATCGTCGGCTTCTTCACGCTCGTGGCGCTGCTCGGTCCGCTTTTCATCCACCAGAATCCGCTCAAGTACACGTCCACACTGTTGGCGCCGCCATCATCGGCGCATTGGCTCGGCACCAATCAAGGCGGGCAGGATGTCTTCGCGCAGCTGGTGATCGGCACGCGAAGCTCGCTCTTCTGGGCTATGCTCACGGGCCTCATCGTCGTTTGCATCTCAGTGACAATTGGGTTGGTCAGCGGCTACGTGGGTGGTGTGGTCGACGACGGGCTCTCACTGCTCACCAATGTGTTCCTGGTGATCCCGGCGCTGCCGCTGGCCATCGTCGCCGTGCAGCTCTTTGCCCGCACAACGCTCACCATCGTCCTCGTGGTAGCCCTGACGAACTGGCCCTGGGGGGCACGCGTGCTGCGCGCGCAGACGCTTTCGATGCGCAGCCGCGAGTTCGTGACGGCGGCGCGCGCGGGAGGCGAGCGCACTCCGCGCATCATCTTTTTCGAGATCTTTCCCAATGAGGTCTCGATCGTCGCGGCGAGCTTCATTACCACCACGATCCAGGTCTTGCTGGCGGTGGCCGGGCTAGAGTTCCTCGGCTTCGGCGACAGCAAGCTGGTCAGTTGGGGCAACATGCTCTATGGCGCGTACAACGGCAGCGCACTCTTTCAGGGGGCGTGGTGGTGGTTCGCACCGCCAGGCATCTGCATCGCGCTGCTCGGCTCGGGCCTGGCGCTGCTGAATTTTGGCATCGACGAGATCGCCGACCCGCGCTTGCGACCGGTGCGGCGACCGCGTCGGTTCCCATTTAAGAAGGCCGTGGCGTGATGGCGACAGAGTGGGCAGGCCGGCTCCTGCTAGACATACAGCACCTGAGCGTGGACTACGGCGTCGGCATGGACGCGGTGCACGCCGTTGACGATATCAGCCTGTCGCTGCGGCGTGGCGAGGTGCTCGGACTGGCAGGGGAGAGCGGCAGTGGCAAGTCTACCCTTGCCTACGCGGTATCACGCCTGCTGCGCACGCCCGCGACAGTAACCGGCGGCCGTGTGCTTTACCACTCCCATGCCAATGAACGGGTGGGCGGCGAAATCGTGGACATCCTGGGCCTCTCGGAGGCCGAGCTCCGCCTGTTCCGCTGGGATCAGCTGGCGATCGTGTTTCAGAGCGCGATGAACTCGCTCAATCCGGTGCTCACCATCGGCGCACAGATCGACGACGTGCTGCGGGCGCACCGAAGCGAGATGACCGCCGCGGAGCGCAAGACACGTGCGGTCGAGCTGCTCCGGCTGGTCGGCATCTCCGCCGATCGCGTGCACAGCTTTCCACTCGAGTTGAGCGGGGGCATGCGCCAGCGCGCGGGGATCGCCATTGCGATGGCGCTCTCGCCTGACATCATCATCCTGGACGAGCCAACCACCGCGCTAGATGTCGTGGTGCAGCGCGAGATCCTCATCGAGCTGCTGCGTCTCCGCCACGACCTCGAGCTTTCGGTTATCTTCATTACGCACGATCTCTCACTCTTGCTCGAGCTGGCAGACACCATAGCCATCATGTATGCTGGGCGCCTAGTCGAGCTGGCGACGCGCCGCGAGCTCTATCGCCAGCCGCGCCACCCGTATAGTTATGGCCTGATCAACTCGTTCCCGTCCTTGCGCGGACCGCGCCGCAAAGTGACGGGGATTCCTGGCTCGCCGCCCGATCTGCGTCAGGTGCCGAGCGGCTGTGCGTTTCACCCGCGCTGCCCATTCGCGTTCGACGTGTGCAAACGGATAGTCCCGACGCTCATGCGGGCCGCGAGCGACCAACCGCAACAGGTCGCCTGCCACTTGTACGATCCGGCTCACATGCCGGCGCCGCCTACACTGGCGGACATGGCCGCGCGCTTTGAGGCTGCCAGCGAAGGGAAGGCGGTCTCATGAACATCGAGCATCAGGCGACGCCTGCTATCCGCGTTATGGCACCGGCAGCGTCGGTTTTGGAAGCGCGTCACCTGCGCAAAGATTTCCCGCTGCGCTCAGCCAATCCCTTCGGCAAGAAGCGGGCGGTGCAAGCGGTGGAAGACGCCTCACTGGCGTTGGTGGCAGGCCGGGCGACGGCACTGGTGGGGGAGAGCGGCAGCGGCAAGACGACGGTCGCGCGCATGCTGGCGCGCCTCCATGAGGCGACCGCCGGAGAGATCGTCTTTCGCGGCCAGCGCGTCCCTGCCAAAGGCAGTCAGGGCATCGGCACGTACCGGCGCGCGGTACAGATGGTGTTTCAGGATCCCTTCTCCTCACTCAATCCCGTACACGACGTGCGCTATCACCTTAGCCGGCCGCTGCGCATCTCCGGGCACGCCACGGCGGCCACGGTGACCGAACACGCGCTGGCGCTGCTCGAACGCGTCAACCTGACGCCGGCCGAGCAGTTCCTGCGCAAGTATCCACACGAGCTGAGCGGCGGGCAGCGCCAGCGCGTCTCCATCGCCCGCGCGCTAGCAGTGCAGCCGGCGGTGCTGCTAGCGGACGAGCCAGTATCCATGCTGGATGTCTCCATCCGGCTCGACATCTTGAATCTGCTCGCGCGCCTCAAAGACGAGGAGCAGCTGGCGCTGCTCTACATCACGCACGACATTGCCAGTGCGCGCTATTTCACCGATGAGACGATCGTCATGTACGCCGGGCAGATGGTGGAGGGCGGACCGAGTGAGCCTGTCACGCAGGAGCCCCGCCATCCGTACACCCAGCTCTTGCTGTCCGCTGCCCCGGATCCAGATCGGATGCGCGACGAAAGCGCCGCGCCGCAGGAGCTGCCGGCGCGCGGCGAGATCCCCCGTCTCGTAAGCCCCCCGACGGGCTGCCGCTTTCACCCACGCTGCCCGCATGCCATGCCGGTCTGTCGGGAGCGCTTTCCTGGGCGGACCGAGCTCGGCGGCGGCCACTGGACGAACTGTTTCCTCTACGGCGATGGCGCGCCTGCTACGGCGCCGGGACCGGCTGCTGCGCGGTGAAGGACGCGCGATGGGCTATGGGCTGGGGCCGAGTACACGGCCGCACACACTGTTTGTGCTCCCGATGTGTGTCTGCGTGACCTCTGCCGGCAACGCGCCAGCGGGATGACACGCGCGAAGCACATGCTGTCGCGCGCCGCCCTCACGGCGTTCCTCGCGAGCCAGGAGACGCCAGCGCTGACGCGATTACGTGCCGCGTTCCGCCACCCGTGGGTTGCCGACCACTGGCTTGGTGCTGCACCGTAGGCAGAACGAATAGGCCTCGGTGCGCGTTGGAATGCGCGTGAGCGCGCCAAGCATGCCTGGCCCACTATCGCGTTCCTGGCGTCGCTCTACCACCAGATGTCGGATGTGCTCTGCGCAACACGGTTTGCCACAGCGGTCACACGCGAACTCCGCAGCCTGTCCACACGACCGAACGTGACAGATAAGCTCATCTGCCTGTGATGATGTCATGGTTGGCGCTCCGATCGGCCACGTCTGCCTCGCTGGGGTGGACGCGCTTCCCATGGAGAGCCGTTGCTGGGTTGCGCCCCCTGTGATGAGTCGGACATGGTGCGCCCTCGTGCGACACGCGCCTCACTCGATAGGCTCTGCTGCCTAGGTGCCGGCGATGCAGAACGCGTGCTCGCTGTGCAGAGTGCCTAATAGCCCAGCGTACGTGCCCGTGTCACCACACAAGACTCGTCGTGTTTGCCGCTGTAGCCAAACTTGCCACCACGTTTGAGCGAACAATGTGGGCACGATTCAATCATGGTGTTCGGATCTCGACACATGCGCGCCTCGGCCGTGCGCAAGGCAATGTTGCGCAATGCCACAAGGTCGGCCTCCAGGCGTTGAACGTGCAGACGCAGAGCTCCGCCGTCTCGACGGAATCAGTTTCACTCACTGTAGTGCCGCGCTTTCACTTAGTCGCACGCCGGCAGACGGTCTTGCGCGTCAGCACGCGGCCGCGGTGGCGTTGGATGGGGAGACAACTCACAATGGCGAGGCGAGCAGAAGCGGTGTTCCCCCTCACCAGGATCTGCGTCCCAGATCGCAATCGTTGCACATGTGGGCGTCGCGGGTGAGGTCAACAGCTGGCGCTCAGGGCAAGCGTCCGCGATGTGGTGGGTTGAGGGTAGCACAG
>Ga0209647_1002448_pt1 | contig 15081 bp, 10 predicted proteins | sample GraSoi_2013_60cm_FD_185827 | JGI IMG/M metagenome (GOLD analysis project Ga0209647, IMG submission 185827) | Grasslands soil microbial communities from the Angelo Coastal Reserve, California, USA - Sample 9_17_2013_60cm (SPAdes) (version 2) | ecosystem: Environmental > Terrestrial > Soil >...
CTCCTGAGAGAAGTCGGTTTTCTCTTAGGATACCATTACTGGATTAATTTGTTAAAGTTCATTATCGGCCCCTACGGATGTTCCGATATCCGGATTATTTTGTTAAAGTTCTTTCATTGTTTCTGGGATAAGTGGTTTTCTGCCCAGGACCTCTTATTGGAAGTAGAAACCCCACACCAGGAGATTTCCGGTATGCGCATCAAAGACCGCATCCCCATACTTTGCCGTAGTCGGTATTTTGGCGTTTGGCCGGGGTGGTCCTCCGCGTACATTAGTGAGGAGAAATGGTCCCTCTACTTTGACATAGCAAACTAAAGCGTCATCAGGGCGGCCAACACTTTCTCCAACCATCAGTTGACTTGCTCGCCTGGCGGTCACAAACTGAATCGTTAAGATTTTTAAATGCGCCCCCGCAACGACAGGCCCTGCATAGAAACCGTATATATTAAAAAAGGCAGCCACATCATCCTGTGTGAAAGCTGATCCTGCTCCCTTCTGCGATAAGCGCGGTTGTATGGCAGGATTGCCAGAAACATAGGTTTGAGAAACTTGAAAAGCACGATGTACAGGTGGAGGAGCTGGAGGTTTGACAGGTGTAGCCCCTGCCGAATTCGTGAAGAACTCAACTCCAACGATGACGAGGGCAAGGAAGACCGCAGCACCACATACTACTTTGAAGCGTGACATATGTTCACCATCATTTCTAAAACATCATCTGTTCTAATGACGATACTCTTCGCGTTGAAGTTCCCGACTTCAACTAATCATACGCCCTATTTCGGGAAGCTTGGCATTTTTGAGAGATCCGACAAGGGTGTTACTGAGGCCATTTGGGTGTTACAGCAAGCTCTCAAGAAAATTATGATAATATCAACATCACAAACTTTGATAACACTATGCTCATAAATCTTGCAATGTCGCACTCAAAATGTTATACTCTACATGAAAATAAAACAATCTACCTGAAGGAGGCCTGCTGATGAAAATTGAGCGATTTACTGATAAAGCCCGCGAAGCGATCAGTGATGCAGCAGAAATAGCTAAACAATACAACCATGGACAAATTGAAGTTGCCCACCTGCTTGATGGTCTACTCAAGCAGGAAGGAGGTGTCGTTCAGCAGATCATTCAAAAAGTGGGAGGCAATGAAGCTGCGGCAAGGCGCATTGTTGAAAACGAGATTGAGCGCCTGCCTCGTGTGTATGGCGGTAGTGAACCGGGCATCTCTCCCCGCTTGCGCAAGGTACTGGAAAGTGCCTGGCGCGAGATGAGTAACTTTAAAGATGAGTACCTGAGCGTTGAACACCTCCTGCTGGCCATGTTTGATGCTGACGATGAAGTGATATCCCGCGCTTTAAAAGCGGCAGGACTGACCTACGATAACGTTCTAAAAGCCCTCAGTGCCATTCGCGGTTCGCAGCGTGTAACCGATCAAAATCCCGAAGGCAAATACCAGGCTCTGGAAAAGTACGGGCGCAATCTCACAGAACTGGCCGAGCAGGGCAAGCTGGACCCGGTTATTGGACGTGACGAGGAGATTCGCCGCGTTATCCAGGTCTTGAGCCGCCGTACCAAAAATAACCCCGTCCTGATCGGCGAACCAGGCGTTGGTAAAACCGCCATTGTAGAAGGTCTGGCCCAGCGTATTGTGCGTGGCGACGTCCCTAAAACCCTGGCAGACAAACAGGTTGTCACCCTCGATCTGGGTGCCCTCGTCGCCGGTGCCAAGTTCCGCGGCGAATTTGAGGAGCGCTTGAAAGCCGTGCTCAAAGAGGTTACCAGCGCCGAGGGGGGTATCATCCTCTTTATCGACGAACTCCACACGCTCGTAGGTGCAGGTGCTGCCGAAGGCGCTATGGATGCCTCGAATATGCTCAAGCCCATGCTTGCCCGCGGCGAATTGCACTGCATTGGCGCTACTACGCTGGATGAATATCGCAAACATATCGAAAAAGACGCGGCCCTGGAGCGCCGTTTCCAGCCCGTGCTGGTTGATCAACCCTCCGTTGAGGATACCATCAGTATTCTGCGCGGTCTGAAACAGCGCTACGAAGTGCATCATGGCGTGCGTATTCAGGATAGCGCCCTGGTTGCCGCTGCCATCCTCTCCAATCGCTATATCACCGACCGTTTCTTGCCCGACAAAGCCATCGATCTCGTAGATGAAGCTGCCAGCCGGCGTCGCGTGGAGCTAGATAGCACCCCCAGCGAGATCGACGCGCTTGATCGCCGTATCCGCCAGTTGCAGGTCGAGCAAGAGGCTTTGAAAAAAGAAACTGACGCGGCCAGCCGTGAGCGCCGTGGCAAGGTTGAGCTGGAGATTGCCAACCTGAGCGAACAACTCCACTCTCTAAGACTCTCGCTCGAAAGCGAACGTGAGCCTGTCGAGGCCATTCGTCGTTTGAAAAGAGAGCTGGAGCAGGCCCAGGTTGACTCTGAAAAGGCCGAGCGTGAATACAACCTTGAGGAAATGGCTCGCCTGCGCTATGGCACTATTCCAGAACTCGAACGCCGCATTGCCGATATGGAGTCTAAGCTCATCAATCTTCAGAGCGCGCGTATGCTCAAAGAAGAGGTAGACGCCGAGGATATCGCTGAAATTGTCTCGAAATGGACGCATATTCCCGTCTCCAAACTGATGGAGGCCGAGGTACAAAAACTGCTCACCATGGAAGACCGCCTGCGTGAGCGCGTTGTCGGTCAGGAGATGGCCCTGCAAGTCGTCTCTGATGCCATTCGCCGCTCGCGTGCTGGCCTGCAAGACCCCCATCGCCCGCTGGCAAGCTTCCTCTTCCTGGGTCCAACCGGCGTGGGTAAAACCGAATTGGCGCGCGTGCTCGCCGATTTCTTGTTTGACAACGAACAGGCCATGGTGCGCATCGACATGTCAGAGTACATGGAGAAGCACAGCGTCTCACGCCTGATCGGTGCTCCTCCCGGCTATGTTGGCTACGATGAAGGTGGTCAATTGACCGAGGCGGTGCGCCGCCATCCCTACAGCGTCGTTCTGCTCGATGAAATTGAAAAGGCCGCTCCTGACGTCTTTAACGTCTTGCTGCAAGTGCTTGATGATGGTCGCCTGACCGATGGTCAGGGTCGCACCGTCGATTTCAGGAATACTGTCATTATTATGACCAGTAACATCGGCAATCGCTGGCTGGATGAGTATGATGGCATGGACGAGGACGAGATCCAGCACGTTATCCGCCAACGCCTGCGCGAAGAGGGCTTCCGTCCGGAATTTATCAACCGCATCGATGAGGTCATCATCTTCCACCAGATCACGCTTGACCAGATTAAGAACATTGTGGATATACAGATTAACCGCCTGCGTCCGCGCCTGGAAGAGCGACACATCAGCCTGCATCTGACCGAAGCTGCCAAAGATCTGCTGGCTACCGAAGGCTACGATCCGCAATTTGGTGCGCGACCACTCAAACGCGTCATCCAAAAAGAGGTTGAGAACCGCCTTGCCCGTGCCATTCTCAATGGCACGATCCGCGACGGTGATACCATAGAGATCGATGCTCGTGACGGCAAACTAATGATCGAACCCGTCAAAGTCGTATGATCTATCTGTGGAGTTGGAGCCAGGGCAGCTGCAAGCTGCCCTGGCTCCAACTCCACATAAACACTGCGAACTGCCGAAGGTTCAGGCTAACAACGAATTCCCTCTTTTAACGTATACACCTCCTGGTGATAGGGATCATTGCTTCCCCGTTCGGTGCCAATTACGAAAAAAGGGAAAGCTTGCTCATGGCTGAAAACCGTTGAGATGTAATCTCCCACACTTTGTCCCTTTGGCACTAACCAATTGGTAGATATTGGATCGCTCAGTGCTTGAGCTGTACTCCAATGCTGCCCGGCGTCCGTGGAAGAGAGAAAGAAAGGTTGCATCGTTGCTGGTGGTGCTGCGTCGTCTGTCGTGTAGTATGTCAATCCCAAGTGAGTGTGCGGACCTCTCGTTTGGGGATCAGCCGCCAGAGCCACATGATCATAGTAAATGGTTGCTCCCCCTGGGGCGATAACCGTCTGAGGGGCCGTCCAGTGAACGCCATCTGTTGAACTCACCAGGAAGACGGCATTTCCATTGCTATTTCCTCCTGGTGGCGGTCCTGCCCACAGGGCATAAAGCGTTCCATTGGCATCCTCGGTAAGACTGGGAAGCAGAGAAAATTGTGTTGTGACCGTCACCGCTGCTCCCCAACTCTGTCCCCCATCGGTGGAAGTAAATGCCACCAGGGGCTCGGCCAAAGGCGCCTGACTATCATTTGTCGTCACGACCACCACCGTTCCGTTTGGCTGAACGATCAGTTGCCCGGGTATGCCATTGAACGGCTGTGCTGAATGCTTCACCTCTCCCCAGGTGGCCCCCCCATCTGTCGAGGTGCTCAAGTCCTGGGCAGGGGTATCGTTCCAAAGGATATAGCAATTGCCGTAAAAGGAACTGTGGGCACTCGTATCACAGCTCATCCAGGGTTTATCATAGCCGTTCACGTCGCCTGATGGCGCCATCGATACGACCACCGGAGCGCTCCACGTCAACCCTCCGTCCAGCGAGCGGCTCACGACGACGCCCGAGGAAGTAATGGCTGGATTGCCACCTATGGTTGTGTTGTCGATCACCAGGGACTCGATGAGCCACACGTGGTGCTTGGGGTCATACGCCACCGACGCGTTACTGACGCGAGCATGCGTGCCGCCAGCGTAGGTAGTGATACCGGAAAGCAAGCCAGTATGCCAGTGCCTGCCAGCATCAGTGGAAGTGGCCCAGCCCAGATTCGTACTGCCGCCCCCATCAAAGCGTCCCACTTGGAAAGTGGAAACAATCGTTGAGTCGAATGCATAGGCAGCTGGTTCATACCCCGTCTGGTGGTAAACGTTCTCACCGCTGATGGGACTCCCGTTCGTATAGGGATCATGGCTGAGCTGTACCAGCTCACTTGTGTTCTCTGTCACGCTTGTAGCCGCTCGGGTCGTTGTCAACTTGACCTGAAATCCTATCAATGTGAGAGCCAGGGCGATCAGCGGCAGTCCGTAGAACACCCATCGCATTTTTCCATGCTTCCGTAGCAACTGTTGTCTCTGAAGAGATTGCAAACTTTTTCCTCCTAATTATACTATTCCGCATTCAAAAACCTCTTGCTTGAGGACGTATGTCTCTCTAAACAGTGCGCGATTGCAAGTGTTGCGAGTGTTATCAATGCACTCATTCATTACATCGCGGCGAGCCTTCGAGAGTTACTGCTCTTCCAGAAATTCGCCTCTTTTCAATCTGAAAGTCCTAAAACGAGGGAGGCCACCAATGGAAGAGGGTGATGCGACGGATACCGATTGGGTCGTTTTGAGCAGAGGGGAAAGCAAAGAGCGGTTTGATCACGGATCAACCGGATTTGGTATCATATCATAACCCGCCTTCATGGGCTAAAACGTGATACAATGACAACGGATGCAATCTACGTTTGTCTTATACCTGTAATCCCAAAAAGGTGATATACATGTCCGTTGAAAATAGTACGGCTGCTAACAAGCAGCCAGCCAAAAAATCTAATTCATCTCAGCGCATTTTTACGCAAACCCAGGCGTTTTTCTATCGCCTTTCAGGTGGCAAACTTGGTGGGCGTTTGGGCAAGAGTCCAGTCCTGCTCTTGAACACGACCGGTCGTAAAACCGGCAAGCAGCGTACTCATCCGCTGCTTTATCTCAGAGACGGTGATAACCTGGTCCTGGTTGCTTCTAATGGCGGTGCACCTGGTCATCCTATCTGGTGGCTGAACTTACAGGCTACCCCGCAGGCTGAGGTAGAGATTGGCCGCCAAAAATTGCGCGTTACGGCACGGCAGGCCGATCCCCAGGAACATCAGCGCCTCTGGCCCCTCCTGGTCAACATGTACCCGTACTATGCCGGATACCAGAAAAAAACTACCCGCGAATTACCGGTCATTATTCTACAACCCATGGCCTGATAAACCCAACGTAGAGATATCTTAGCAGAACGTGGGAAATGCAAGCCAATGCAAACACAACAAACAGCATCTAACACCCATGAGCAACTCCTGCAGGAGTTGAGTACCATGTTGCTACAACTGAATACACTGCAAACCCTTGTTCGCGACGATGCACCCGATATCAACACCCTCCGCCGGGGGTTAACAGACCTGGAGCAGCGAACGCGCTCGCTTATTGCTGAGATACGCTCCGCCGATGAGCAGCTTCCTTCGGCAGACCTGGCGGGTACCACTCTGCCTGAAGCTCTCACTCGCCTGGTTGAAGAAACGGCGGAAACGCTGGGGCTCGCCAGCCGCGTAGCCTTTTCTGGCGATGAGCGTCCCCTACCTGCTTATACAGAAAATCTGCTCTATCGTATTGCCCAGGAAGCTCTCTACCAGGTGCAACAGCATAGCAATGCGCGCAGGCTGCGCCTGGCCTTTAGCTATGGGCGTGACGAAGTACAAATGAGCATTGAAGACGATGGTGTCTTGCCAACCAGTGGCGAAGAAATTCCTGTGCCGCACTTTAGAAGTGAAGAACAGAACGCCTCTGGCTCATTGCATCCCTATAGCGATCTGCGTCACCGCCTTGATCACCTCGGCGGTTTGCTCAACGTCACCACGGATGTAGAAAAGGGCACGCAGGTACAGGCACGCATCCCGTATGCCACACCAGCAGGAGCGCAGGCCCTTGCCCCTTCTCCCGTTGCCATCGCCGCCAATCCTCTTGGACCCCATATCCATGTCCTGGTCGTAGACAACCAGGCTGTATCGCGTGCAGGTCTGCGCCATCTGCTGGCAAGTTATCCCGACCTGGAAGTAGTCGGTGAAGCTGCCGATGGCCTCCAGGCCGTCAGTGAAACGCTCGAATTGGGACCCCAGGTTGTACTCATGGACGCCAACTTGCCCAATGGGCAGAGTATGGAAGCGCTCAAGCAGATCAAACAGCTTAATCTTGATACCCGCGTTCTGCTGCTCTCCGCTCAGGAGCGCGAGGAATACCTCTACGAGACTCTTCGCGCAGGTGCAGATGGCTATGTGCTCAAGGACATTGCTCCCGACGAACTTGCCCAGGCTGTACGCACGGTGGCCAATGGCGAAGTCCTGGTTCAGCCCCAACTCGCGGGCAGACTCCTTTCGCGCTTTGGCAGGCAGCGTCGCGGCGGCTATCTCTATGAGGCCCTGACCACTCGTGAGCAAGAGGTGCTCCAACTCCTGGCCCGTGGCTTGCGTAAACTGAATGTCTCAGGTCGTACCGAAGCCCTGAGCAAGGCCCTGGAACAAGGCCTGATTGGTGCATAATAGCTCCCCAAGCCTCGTCGTATATTGTAGGGGCGACCCTTGCGGTCGCCCTGGCCCCATGCGGCTGCCCTACGCTTGAATAATTCCGGCCTCTTGCGGCTTGCCCTGGCCCCTTGTCCCGGGCTCATCATGCTTGAATAATCCCGGCATGCCACAAGTCAATGGTATGTTTCAGCGATGCTATGTATCCTGCCTCGTTGTTATGATCGCTATTAGGCGCATACTTGGGAATAATCTGGTCAACGGTGACTCGTCCCCAGTACGCCACATAGAGGTTACGGATGAGTTTAAACCAGGCCTCAAAGCTCTGTTCCCAGTTATCGAAGATCGCGTAACCACCATTTTCATTTAAACAACGATACTCGGGTACGCAGCGCATATTGCTCAGCGAAAGCGTCACGCGTGCCACTCCGGTTGTACCAAAGGAGCTTTCATGCATAAAGAAAGCCAAAGCATATGCGGAATCCAATCCATATTTGATGCCGTCATTGTAGAGCGCCTGACCTTTACCGGCTGCCGGCGAGTGATAATAAGCCAGCACGCTGTTCATAAAAGCCACTGTTAGCGAGTTGTGTCCTACTACCGCATAAGGACCAATATGGCTTGGAATAGACGTTTGCAGGGCGATTGGTCCATTACTGTTTGTCCAGGCATTGACGGCTCCTAAAGTGCCACCTACTTGAATAGGAAAGACCTGCGCATTTGGAGATATGATAAGCTGAGGTGCCTCTGGACGCTGGAAAAGACCCGCGGAAATTAAGACGAATATGGCTATTGCTCCTACTACCATACAAATTACCAGCGGGCGTAACCAGGGGATATGACGTGTGAGATGGTGCTCTTCAAATTCGTCAATTACCTTAGGAGCGCGCACCTGTCGTGTTATAGGCAGCTTCGCTGTGCTCGCTGATCTCTCTTCGCCTTGCAGGGCCGGTAGCTGACGTGTAGCGCGTGGAGGTATGATTGTTGTTGTGGGTTCCGGCGCTACGGACTTCCTGGCGTAGTTACCACTCGCCATAGTGTACTATCTCCTTTAGATGGTAATACTAAAACATCTGTTCTATAATAACACACGCCCGGCGTCCCATCAAGTAGGCACTCTTAAATTTGTTGATACACAGAAACACACTCTGGTTCAGATTAAACTATATCATCACGCGGAACGCACTGTCAACGTAATCACCAAATCAGGTAGCCTCTCTTTATTTCCCGTCCCAACACAAGCGTACGCTGCCCCCACTACCTCGTCCCTTTCCCCGTTGCCATATCCCTTCCCGTGAGGTATAATCTCTCTCATTAGGCAAGTAAAATACTACGCCTGACCTGGCCTCTGATAGGACATTTATCTCTCATTACTATTGAGGAGTAATATGAGCGAGCAGCTCGACATCATCCTTGTTCCCCACACACACTGGGACCGCGAATGGTATCAGACCTTTCAACAATTTCGTATGCGCCTTGTCCATGTCGTTGATAAATTGCTTGATATTCTGGACCGCGACGATAATTTCCAACATTTTATGCTCGATGGTCAGACCATCGTTCTGGATGATTATCTGGAAGTGCAGCCAGAACAAGAGCAGCGCCTGAAAAAATATATCCAGTCAGGGCGCATCCAGATTGGTCCCTGGTATTTGCAGCCAGACGAGTTTCTGGTCAGTGGTGAGGCGCTTATACGTAACTTGCAAATGGGCCTCCAGCGGGCGGCTGAATTTGGTACTCCCATGCGCATAGGTTATGTCCCTGATTGCTTTGGTCATATCGCCCAGTTACCACAGATCCTTCAGGGCTTTGGCATCGATAACGCCGTTTTCTGGCGTGGTGTCGGTTCAGAAGCTCACAAAAGCGAATTTTACTGGACCGCTCCTGATGGCAGTCGTGTCCTGGTCATCCACCTCGCGGCTCCTATCGGTTACTCCAACGCCCGTGTAATGCCCCTCGTTCCCGCTGAATTTGCTACCCGCGTCGAATTGCTCACCGCTCAGATCTTATCCAAAGCTACCACCAACACGCTCCTTTTTATGAATGGCTCCGATCACCTGGAGCCGCAGGATGGCCTACCAGCCACCATCGCTGCCGCCAATGCGCTACTGGCCCATATCCGGCCCGAACATGAAAAGATGCTCATGGACCTGGGTCATACGTCACAGGAGAACCACGCCCGGCACTTTGATGGTATTCATGTACGCATAGGCACGCTCTCCCACTATATTGATGCTATGCGCCAGCACAACAACGGTCATCGTCCCGCGCCTCAGGCAGAGACTTCCTCCACGCCGTCAACGTCCTCCTTACAAACCCTCAGCGGCGAAATGCGCAGTAGTCAGTATGCCCACCTGCTACCCGCCGTCCTCTCGGCCCGTACGTGGATCAAGCAGCAGAACACGCTCACAGAACATCTCCTGGAAAACTGGGTAGAACCTTTAACGGCCTGGGCCTGGAAGTTAGGCGCACCCTATCCCGCCGGTATGGTGAAATTAGCCTGGAAATATCTTTTACAAAACCATCCTCACGATAGCATCTGTGGCTGTAGTATCGACCAGGTGCATCGTGAAAATGCTGTGCGTTTTGCGCAAAGCCAGCAAGTGGCTGAAGGCGTGATTGCCCAGTCCTTACAGGCCATCGCCGCGGCAGTTGATACGCGTGCTCCTATCTCCGCCGCTCGTGTCGGCCATCGTCCTGTCCCCGTTGTCGTCTTTAATCCTGCGCCCGGCTCGCGGACCGAAATCGTACGCGTTGTCGTCCAATCCTCTGCTTCGTTGCGCAACGCGGTGATTATTGATGAGCAGGCTCGATCTATGCCCTACGCAGTTGTCAACCGTTGGCGTCAAGAAATTAGTTCCATGCCCTTTGCACGCGAGGCGGCGGCTTACGCCGTGGCTCTCGCAGGTATCAATGCTCCTGGTCAAGCCATTCAGATGATGGAAGGTCTCATTTCCACCACCCTGGGTCAGGCTGAGCAGGTCCACAGTATTGCCCGTCTCCACATTGATGCCGATCATGAGTCCGGCATCGCCAACATCGATGTGATGGTTGTTCCAAGCGAAGAGGCAGCTATCCCCCTTGACCATGATTTGCTTGCTGACGAACAACAGTTTCTAGCCCTCCTGCAGCGCGAAGATATCCATACACTGGCAGTAACCTTGATCGACCAGGCTCATGAAACTATTGAATTTGTGGCTGCCGACCTGCCAGCCTATGGTCTCAAAACCTTCTGGATATACCCCGCTGGCCTTAAGACTGAGCCTCGTGGAGTGCTCTCACCTGGACTGCTAAGTCAGGAATATGTTATCGAGAACGAGTGGTACCGCGTCGAAGCCAGTCCCGAGGATGGCACCCTCACTGTGACCGATAAACAAACAGGTGCGGTCTTTGCAGGTCTCAACCGCTTTGTTGATGGAGGTGATGTGGGCGACCTCTACACCTATTGTCCACCCGCCCAGGATACCCTGGTTAGCCAGCCCATGGAGCCACCCACCATCGAAGTGCTCTCTGCAGGCTCAGTGCGTACCGGCCTGCGCATACAAGGACGCTGGTCACTCCCAATTGCTTGTGTCGCTGACCGTGCCGCACGCAGCGGACATACTACCATCTGCAAGATCAGCAGTGAGGTGACGCTTACGCCTGGCGCACGCCGCATCGCAATTCATACTAGCGTGGATAACCGGGTCAAGGATCACCGTCTACGCGTCCTCTTCCCCGTGCCCTACAGCGTGGAACATGTCGCCGCGGAAGGTACCTTTGAAGTACGTATCCGCCCTGTTGCTGCTCCTCGTCCTGATGATGTAGAGGATTGGATTGAGGAACCTGTCAACACGTTTCCCCACAAACGCTTTGTCGATCTCAGCAATGGCAGTCTCGGCCTGGGCGTACTCAATCGCGGCTTACCAGAATACGAGATCTTGCGCGACGGCCCTGGCATTGCGCCAGGACAGGTGGCCGTTGCCCTCACCTTACTGCGCTGCGTGGAATGGCTCTCGCGTGGCGACCTGGCAACTCGTCGCGGTCATGCCGGTCCCATGGAACGTACACCCGAGGCCCAATGCCTGGGTCACCAGGAATTTGACTACGCCCTGGTACCTCATAGCGGCGACTGGGCAGCTGAAGAAGCATTGGTGCAGCGCGAAGCCCAGGCCTTAAATATTCCTGTACGCTCGCTTGTTCTACCCCCGGCACTGGTCGGCGATCGTCCAACCGAGCAGAAAAAAGTACCATTGCCCTCTTGTATGCAACTACTTGAGCTTGAGCCACGTGAATTAGTTGTGAGTGCAATTAAGCGCAGTAACTCTGGTAAGGGTCTGGTCGTTCGGATCTACAATCCTCTTACCCATGCCGTGGAGGCTGCCCTTCGCCCTGGTCTTGTTTTCTCGCAAGCATTTGTGGCAAACTTACAAGAGGAGCAACAAGAACAACTTCTCTGGAGCGGTGAAGAGGAGAAAATTCTCCACGTAGGAGTACGCGCCGGAGAGATTACAACCATTCTGTTTTTGTAAAACGATATTTGTTGTATATCTTGGTGGGTTTAGTATACTTACCGTTAGATGCCTGATGATTCACAATAGTCCTATCTTGTTGCCGTCTTTCTATTGGAAACGTTGTAATTAGAGGTACCAAATTATGCATATTTCGAAAGGGGCGTTTGTCCTACTATGACGCATATAACACATATACTTACTACTATACTCACTACAGGCCCGCAACTTAAGGCTACGGCAACCCCTACGTCCGTGGCAACTGCTACGGCAACCGCCACAACTTCTTCGGGTAGTAGTACATTAACTACTATAACAAACTCATTGGGTGTTGTTATTGGCTTTGTAGTAGCCTTTACGGTTATATTCTGGCTTAGCCTGATCATCTGGACGTTCCGCGATATTCGTTCGCGCACCCAGGACTTCCTCTCGCAGATCCTGGCGACGTGTCTGGTGGCCGTCTTCTTTATTGGAGGCCTTTTTATCTATATGATTTTACGCCCGCGTCAGACTCTAGCCGAAATCTATGAGCGACAGCTAGAGGAAGAATCTCTTCTGGCAGAGATGACCGAGCGCCAGACCTGCACCAATTGTCATGCACGCGTTGAGTCGGATTTTCAGGTTTGCCCCTCCTGTGGTCAAAAACTCAAGCGTCCCTGCCCCAAGTGCGAGCGTCTGCTGGAACTCCGCTGGACCTTCTGCCCCTATTGCGCAACCAATCTGGCGGGTGGACCAATGCAGAGTATGCCAGGTATGGCTGGTATGCCGGGTATGCCTGCCATGCAACAAATGCAAGGGGGGCCGGGCGTTCCCATGGGTGGCCCCAGGTATTGATCCAAAACTGAGCAATGTGGGTGTTCCGTAAGGGGCACCTGCCCCTCCCATCTACTGGCTTGCGCGTTTTCTTTATGACACATTTTGTGGTATAATAAGGTAGCACAAAATGTAGCATGTCTGCCGCATTTTGCCTATTGAATGAGAATATCTTTTAATTGATAGAATAGATATGTACAATGGCGTGCAGTCCCCCAGGGTTGCACGCAAATTGAAATAACAGGTGCAGTCTGGTCCTCCACTACAACTCACCTTCTTCGCTTACGCGCAGGTTTAACACGGGCTCCAGTTCAACTGGAAATACCGTGCTAAAGGTGAGGGAGCATGCTCCTCTTTCAGTATATCGCAAAAGGTACGGCTTTATGGCAAAAACAAGAGAATCGATCATGACAGAACAAACATCCTCCGGCATTGAAGCTCCACTCAGTAATGGCAGTCTTCGCAATGGTCAGGGAAATGGGAATGGGAAGATAAACGGTGAGTATGGCTATAGTGAACAAAATATTCAGATTCTCGAAGGCTTAGAGGCTGTACGCGTGCGCCCTGGTATGTATATTGGCGCAACCGATCAGCGCGGCCTCCATCACCTTATCCAAGAAGTTGTTGATAACAGCATCGACGAAGTTATGGCTGGCTTTGCCGACACCGTCTCAGTTACTATCCACGCTGACAGCTCAGTAACCATTGCCGACAATGGTCGTGGTATTCCCGTCGAAGAGCACCATCAACGCCCCGGCCTTTCTACCCTGGAAGTCGTGATGACCATTCTCCATGCCGGCGGTAAGTTTGGTGGTGGTGGCTACCAGATCAGTAGCGGCCTTCACGGCGTAGGTGTCTCCGTTGTCAACGCTCTCTCCGAGTGGTGCCAGGTGGACGTCAAACGCGATGGTATACTCTGGCGTCAGCGCTATGAAAGAGGCGTTGCCGTTACGCCACTCACCAACCTGGGATCAATTGAGGGTACAGGTACCGTCACCTCTTTCCTTCCCGACCTGGCCGTCATGGAGACCCGTGACTACAGCTTTGACATTCTCGCCCAGCGCTTCCGCGAAATGGCCTACCTCAATCGTGGCATGACCATCGCTCTCCGCGACGAACGTAGCGACCGTGAAGCAACCTTCTACTTTGAAGGTGGCCTGGTCTCCTTTGTGCGCTACCTGAACAAGAACCGTGGCTGTGTACAATCGCGCCCGATCAGCACCACGCGTGAAATGGACAACGTCAAAGTCGAGCTGGCCGTACAATATAACGATAGCTGGACCACTACTGAATTTTCCTTTGCCAACGGCATCAACACCGCTGACGGTGGTATGCATATCACCGGTTTCCGCAGCGCCCTTACCCGTTCACTCAATGATTACGCGCGGAAAGCCAACCTGCTCAAAGAAAAAGATAGCAACCTCACCGGTGACGATGTGCGCCAGGGCCTGACAGCCGTTATCAGTGTCAAGCTGCCCAATCCGCAATTCGAGGCCCAGACCAAGGCCAAGTTGAATAACGCCGAAGTTCGCCCCATCGTCGAAGTGGTCACCGCGGACATGCTGACCCAGTACCTGGAAGAGACTCCCAGCGAGGCCAAGGCCATCATTGATAAATGTCTGACCTCTGCTCGCGCGCGTGAAGCTGCCCGTGCGGCTCGTGATCTCATCCAGCGCAAGAATGCCCTGGACACCACCCTGCCTGGTAAACTGGCCGACTGTTCCGAAAAACACGCCGACCGCTGTGAGCTGTACCTCGTCGAAGGTGATTCCGCGGGCGGCTCCGCCAAACAGGGCCGTGACCGCCACTTCCAGGCCATCCTGCCCTTGCGTGGTAAAATCCTCAACGTGGAACGCGCCCGTCTCGACAAGATGCTCGAAAACCAGGAAATCAAAAACATGATCACCGCCATTGGCGTCGGTATCGGTGAGCACTTCAATCTAGCCAAGTTGCGCTACGGCCGTATCGTCATCATGTGCGACGCTGACGTTGATGGTGCCCACATTCGCACCCTGCTGCTCACCTTCTTCTACCGCCACCTGGAGGCCCTGATCACAGCTGGTCACCTGTACATCGCCCAGCCGCCCCTCTACCACATTCGCAAAGGCAAGCAGACCCTCTACGTCTATACCGAAGAGGAACGCGATGCCCTGATAGCCGAATACAAAGCCGAACACAACGGCAAAGAGCCCGAGGTAGGTCGCTACAAAGGTCTCGGCGAAATGAATCCCGAAACCCTCTGGGATACCACTATGGATCCCGCCAAGCGCACCATTCTCAAAGTCAACATCGAAGAAGCCATTGAAGCCGACAAAACCTTCAACATGCTCATGGGTGACGAAGTCGCCCCCCGCAAACGCTTCATCGAAAGCCACGCCAAAAACGCGAACCTGGACGTGTAGTATACTTGTAAATTATCAAATATATTGGGCCGACTACCATAATTATTGGGCTATACCATAATTATTGGGCCAACGATAGTATCTCGGAGATTTATGAAAGGA
>Ga0209647_1002449_pt1 | contig 15075 bp, 31 predicted proteins | sample GraSoi_2013_60cm_FD_185827 | JGI IMG/M metagenome (GOLD analysis project Ga0209647, IMG submission 185827) | Grasslands soil microbial communities from the Angelo Coastal Reserve, California, USA - Sample 9_17_2013_60cm (SPAdes) (version 2) | ecosystem: Environmental > Terrestrial > Soil >...
ACCCTGTGCGGGAGTCAAGATGAGTAACGCGGTAATGAGTAACGGCGTGAGTAACGATAAAGAGCGTGAGCAGACTCGGGTACGAGTGGCACGGTGGCGAGCGGCGAGTGCGTGGAGGCGCAAAGCGAAGAACAATGAGTACAACCGGCGATATCGAGCGAAGCGGCGAAGGATTAAAGAGCAAAGCGGTCTGGGAAGCGGCGGGGGTGATAGCGGAGATCGAAAAGGAATTGATCGACTGGGAAGGGAAATATCAATGGATGAGGGCGCAATTGGATCTGGTGCGCTTCATCCTGGAGGGGGTAGCGAACGATCGAGTCCAGAGGAACGACGAATTGCCGACTGGCTCATCCGCAAGCGAAGAGAACGCTTTGGGGTAGAAGTGGAACTGATCGTATGAAAAAGAAGCGCCCTGGAGTAGCGGTAGCGCTGGTGGTACCGGCGGAGCCAACGATTACGACTCGGGAGAGTACGGCCAGCTACCTGAAGCGGATGGCGGCGGCAGCTAAAGCGATGGAGCAGCGCTATGGGAAATAAGGAAGAGGCCAAGGAATTTGTGCGTTCGACCATGGAGCGCCTATTCATCAACCGGTTACTGGTGCTGTACACCGGGGCGATCTTTGATAACGGCTTCATCGATTCGGCGCTGAAACGGCTGCTGGACTCCCAAGTGGCAGAACTAGAGAGCTTGGGCTTACCCGCAGCCATGATCAAAGAAATATTTGCGGTGCTGGCCGCCTGGGGGGATCGGGACTACCAATTGACTTTGACCTACTTCTGCGCGGAGGACAAGGAGACTGGGCCCACCTATAAACTGACCTTTGTCGATGAGCTTGACTCTGATCCGGATGTGATCGCGCTGCGGGCGCTGCAGGAGCAAGCCAAGTCATGAGCCGAGACAAACCCAAACGGCAACAAGCGGCCGCGGCCCTGGTGGATCGAGCCGAGAGCCTGCTCAGCCAAGCAGCGGAAATATTGAAGCGCTCCCATGATCGCGGATGGGAACGCTTATCGGTCCTGGCGGCTCAAGTGAGTGATTTCAATAATGATCGGCTCTGAGATATGAGGACGAGCAAGCGCGGTCGGGGCAGCTAGAAATTAGCTGCCCCGGTTCGGTTTCGCTAACCGGCTATGTTTGAACTTGCCCTGGAGCTGCCGGTGAAAGAACTGGCCGGGTGATTTGGCACTCAAGAGACTAGTGTAAGTGGCTCTCGGCACTCCGTGATAAGCGTAAGCGCTCCCGTCTTTGAAATGGATCGTGAGCGTGCCAGCGGGGCTGTAGTCAGCGGCGTGCAGATGAGAGCTATTGAGCAGCGGCATTTGAGCGATTTTTGAGAGTCTAAAGCGGATCAGCGCAAAGCGCACCCTCCAGAAATAAGCGCTCGACGAAGCCGCCCACGTGGCAGTAGAACTCTAGGGCGTGATGACTAAACGCCTCGCTCTGCTGGCCTTGCTACTGGTGAGCACCCTCTCATCGCTGGCCACCAACTACTACGTGACTCAAAGTGGGGCCGGTGCCCACGACGGCACGAGCGCCGCTAACGCCTGGAGCGTCTCTGATTTCAACTCGACGACCAAACCGACCGGGGGCGATACCGTCAGCTTTACCGGCAATCTTTCGACCGGGTTAAATCCGAGCGCCAATGGCACCTTCGCCGCCCGACTCCGGCTGGATCTATCCGGGGCCACCCTGAGCGCCATGGTCAACCTGAATGCTAAAAGTTATCTGACCCTGTCCGGCGGCACGACCGCGATGACCAGCGGGACGGCGCTCAAGCCAGCTAGCTGCAATTACCTTACGGTCGAGAAATGGACTTTTAATAACAGCGACATCAACGGCTGGCCGACTTTCTCGAATTCCAGTTATTGCACGAATCTGACTTTTTCCGACTGCCGGGTTTCCAATTGCGGTTACGCTTTCCTCGGCAATGGCGATGACACCGTGCTGATTACCGGCTGCGATGTGCTCTCGAGCCAGAACGGGACCACTAATATTGGTAACCAGACCGATCTGCTGCACCTGGGCGGAGCTTCCAATGTCACGGTCGAAAAATCCAAATTCGTCTTGCGGGCACCGGGTAGCGCCAAGGGTGGAAGCGATGGCTCCTATCGGCACAATGACGTTATTCAAACCTTTGCTACCGGCGGCAGCAATGGTCGGCCCCCCTCCAATTGGACGATTCGCTATTGCTGGATCGAAAACCAGAATGTTTCCAGCGCGAGCGACGGCAACAGTTCCTGGCTGATGATCGAAGCCCAAGGCGGCTTCTTCAAGATTTACGGTAACGTTTTTGTCTGTCCGAGTGGCGCCGGGGGAATCAATAACGGCGTGCACATGGGGAGCGGGCGATCGACTGCCGATCAATATATTTTCTACAATAATACGGTGGTTAAAAAAGGAAATGCGCCCGGGAGCGCCATTTCTTATAACGATGCCAATAAACCGGCTGGGCAGGGCAACGGCACCCTGTTTTGCGTCAACAATATTGCCTATTGTCCCTTAACCGGAGCGAGCCAGGGTTCCACCTGCAATAATTCAAAGGTCGGGCAGATTTCAAACAATTTTTGGTATAATTTTGGTAATCGTCCGAGTAACGTGGCGGCGATTCCGCCGGGCCCGGGCGGATCGGGTACGACCGATCCTCGGTTTACGAATTTTGATAACAACGATTTTACTCTAGCGCCGAATTCGCCGGCCCGAGGAGCGGGCGACAATTCGCTCTCAAGCGAGTACAACCAGGGCATCGCCCCGGGCTCGAGCTGGCCCAATCCAACTCTGGTTACCCGAACGGGCGCTTGGGATGTCGGAGCCTTTGTTAGCAACGCTGGATCGGCTCCCAGCCCGACTCCGACGCCTGCTCCGACGCCGACTCCAACTCCGTCCCCTTCTCCCGCTCCTACCCCTGGTGCTAAGTTCAGCGTTGGAGATTATGTAACGCCTTCGTCGCCCAACGTTAACGTCCGTGCTACCCCGGCTGGAGCGCTGCTTGGTACTCACACTCCACCTGACATCGGAACCGTAAAAGACGGACCAACCATGGCCGATTTTAACGGTGTGCCGGTGGACTGGTACGAAGTGACTTGGCCGACCGATCCGCTAGACGGCTGGTCGGGAGACGATAATTTAGTCTTAAGCGCTAGCCCACCACCGACCCCGAGCCCGACTGCGACTCCAACTCCGACCCCCGGACCTAGCCCGACCCCCAGCCCGACCTACGAAAAATGGATCCAAAACCAAAATAACTGGATTCGAGCCAACCCGCCCAAACCGGATTAAAAACTGGTGGAAGCGAGAAGCGGCATTGCTAATCCTCCTCGACCTGGGTCGTGAGGAAAGGGTGTCGGTCGATGTAACGCACGGTCACCACCCGTGGGTCGAGGCCACCTAGACGGAGCGCCGTCCAGAGCTGGCGGATGGTATGGAACTGGTCCGAATCCAGATCACCATCCGGATCGAAATCACTGATAAAATCGTCGAAGCTAGTGGCTTGCCTTGCCGCTTGGAGCTGGTTAAAAGGGTAATCTTTCATGGAACAAATCAAAGCTAAACGGACCCAAGCGGAAAAGATATTGGACGAGTGGACCCGGGCCAAGCAGGATATCGGTCGCTGCACCCATTTAGCAACTAGTCGCGCGTTTAATTTAGCTTATTGGTTAGGACGCCGGGATGCGTTACTCGAGCTGGAGAACGAGGCAGCGAGTGGCAGCTAAAGAAAACGGTATAGCCCCACCAATCTCGTGCCCACCAAGCGCCGTGTTCTTCACTCCAGATCACCCAAGGCTTCATTCCAATTCAATCCCGGCTTCCTGCAGATCCATGAACAGCCAGACCTGATCTAGTGGGTAACACCGGATCCGCCGGTAATAGGAGCGCTTACGCCACCGGGCCCGCTGCATTGGCTCCTTGCCGCCCGGATACTTGCCCCCGGGGTCCATAATACTGGTCACCTCGCCTCCTCGGCGTTTAACCCGCAGTCCACTGACCCAGCCTCTCATGGCAGTGGGTCGGGAAAAGCGCACTCCTTCCAGGTGCCAGTTTGACAATAGAAGTTGGCGACGGCGACAATGGTGAGCGCTTCCTCTTGAGGATAGCGGCCGGCCTGGGCTAGGCTATCGGTATACCCCCGGCGCTCCGGTCCCCACCAGGCGGCGTGTTCCTCGCTCCAGATGACCCAATCAGTAATCTGCTTCCCAGAATTGTTCATCGGCTTCCATCATCGCCCAGACGTATTCAATCGGATGGGTCCGGTGGTGCCAGCCGGCATAGCGGAAATATTCTCGCCGGCACCACCGACCCCGTTGCCGGCCGTAGGGAGTGCGCCCCGGGGAGAGGATGGCCAGGACCTCGCCGTTCTTACGCCGTTTAATTTTAAGCCCCGAGATCATGGCCGCTTGCGCTTGACTAATTGATCTCGCCGTTTGCGGTATTCGACCACCGGATCGCCTAAGCGTTTAAGCGCGGCGGAGAGGGCCTGGTTCATCTGGGCCGCACTCTGGCGGGTGCTTGACCCGCTCTTTTTACCAGTGGTTCGCGGGCTGGAGCCGCTGCTGTTGGGTTTGGCCATAGGAGATATAACGCAGTTATAACGCAAAATTGTCAATGGCAATTACGGCAGTATCACCAGGGGCGGGTCCGGCGGTGGAATCGGTTTCTGGATCTGAGCGGCTAACGTCAGCGCGATCCGGTAGGTGCCGGTTTCTTTCTCGTAATGCACATCGCCTTTAGCCGGAGTAATTTTGAGGTCCAGCCCGCTTTGCGGGACCGCTACCCACTCGAAGGCGCGCAAGGTGGCAGTCCCGCGTGTGCCATCCGGACCCGGTCGAATCACGATCTCGAGCGCAGTCGGTAACTGGATCTGGGCGATTCTCATTCTGGTTACCAGATCCCGGTAAAGGCACGGCCGACCGCCTCCAGTGCGACCCGGAACCAGTTGGGTTTAGGCACCGGTAGCTGGCCGCGGGCAACCGGCCCATCACAGGTCACCCAATAGTAGTTGCCTTCCAGGTAGAGATAGTACCCTTCCGGATTGGTCTCGATTCGCAACATCCGGTTCATGGCCGGATGCATCGGCCGGGGGCCATCCAGTGGACCACCGATAAATTCGACTGTGTACCATTCGTTCATTTGCGTTATACGTTCACAGGCTATGAATGAAGAAGAACAGATCGTCCGCGACAAACTGCAATCTCTTGATCGGTATATCAAAGCCCAGTTGCCAAATAAAGATTGGGGTTTCATTTTGCTCGCATTCCCTTATGGCCCGAGCGGCCAACTCTTGTACATCGCCAGCGCCCAGCGGGATGACGCCGTCCAGGCTATGCGCGAATTTATCGCTCGGAATACCCAGCGCGAGCACTTCACTAAAGAAGCTTATACCGATCGAAGTGATGTCACCCCCGATTACGCCTTCGAGGCTTGGTGGAAAAAAGAGCTGAGCCGAATTGAACGGATCGATGGCCAAGAACCCGGTCCACAGATGCGCCAGTTATGTTTTGATAGTTTCATTGCCGGCATGGTTTGGAGTGTCGCCTGATTTATTCATCCATGCCGACCCGACCTCGATCCCCTTCTCCAGCAGTTCCGAGGGCGACCACTCCTTGTCTCTGGCCTTCCCTAGGATCGGGTGCTGGCAGTCAAATAATTGCTCCACCTGGAGACGGATTTCGCGGGAATAATACCCGGCCCAATAGCCCAGGTTGGCCCGCTCAATCGCTTCGGCTTGCCCGCGGCTGTTCCCAGAGTGGGCCATATTATGGGTCACGCATTCCTCAAAGTAATGAGCCGCTAGGTCCGACTCAGTGATGTACATGGCCGGTTCGTATTTCTCACGCGTGGTAATTGGATATTTCATTCAGTTGCTTTCAGCAGCCGCCAGTATTTGCGCCGGATCCGGCGCCAGTAGGCCCGGGCATGCCAGTGCACGCCGGCCTCACGGTAAAACGCGTTACAGAGATGGACCTGCATAACGGCGAAGTTATAATCGCGCTCGAGCGCAGCCCGGAGCTGTTGGTAGTCTTTCTCTGGCAGGGTGAGCACTTTCATTTCTTGCAATAACGCAAAACCAAAGCCACCCTATATAACGCATAATGTCAAGACCGCGCAAGTACGCAAATAAACGGGAACGCCTGAAGGCGATTCGCGCTCAGACCCGGGAGCGGGTGGCCCGCTGGATCGCTCAGCATCCCCGGCGCTGGAACCGGATCATGAACCGGCACCGGGCCAAACTGCGAGCCCAAAAGAAAGTCGCCGTATGATGCACTCTCGCGAAATACTCGAATCAATCCCGATGCCGGAGCGGATCAAGAACCTGCCCCGCGATCCGGAACGCGGTTACCCCGTTCCCTTCTTTGTCGCCTCCGTGAATGGTAAGCCCGATTTCCGCATTGCCGATGAACAGAAACGGATCCGCTGCGTCAAGGAACGGCTCTGCTGGATCTGTGGCGAGCGCCTCGGGCGCTATCTCGTGTTCGTGATCGGGCCGATGTGCGCCATTAACCGAATTAGTGCCGAGCCACCGATGCACCGGGACTGTGCCGAGTACAGTGTCCGAGTCTGCCCGTTTCTCTTGAACCCAAACCAGAAACGGAATCCGAAGTCGGTTGGGGCCGAGGCCGAAGAGCTGTTACTGGAGCCACCCGGGGTTATGGTCGCGCGTAACCCGGGCTGTATGCTGGTCTGGGTTACGACCGGCTACAGAATCGTCCGCGACCAAGTGGACCGGGTCCTCTTCGGGGTCGGACCACCGGTGAAACTGGCTTGGATCGCTGAAGGCCGCTCCGCTACCCGAGCCGAGGTCCTGGAATCGATCGAGACCGGCTTACCCCTCCTGCGTGAACTGGCCGAGAAAGATGGGCCAGCGGCGATCGGTGCCCTCAACAGCCAACTCGCGCGCGCGATTCAACTAATCCCAATCGAATGAAACCTAATATTAAACAGGCCGGTCGCATTATCATTGAAGGCCAACTGGCGGTGAAATTCTGGATCCGGGCCTTGGACCTGGAAGATAACATCAACTTTGCCCGGAAGCTGATGCTGGAGAAAAGCGAACGCAAATGGGGCAGCGTACCGATCGTGGCCGAGTACGAGGTCGATGAGCGCCTGACTTTTGTTTATCTAATCCTCGCTCAGATCGATGCGCTCGGGGTCAAGAACGGCACCGGCCTCATTTATTTTGCCTCCCGCGACCGGTTAGAGGAAGTCAAACAGGTCCGGGATAGCTTCGCCGAAGACCTCCTCAAAAATATCAGTAAGGATTTTGATGAAATTGTCGAAATGCCGGACCGGTCGGAGCGGACCCGCCTGGATTAAGCCCTACCAAACTGGCGGTTGACAAATGCGCAACGTTGCGCATAAATGCTATTATGGCCAAAAAACTGACCCTGGAGGAACATTTAACTGCGGCTGCCAATGTCAGAGACGCTCATCAATATCGCCTTTGGCAGGCCGCTAAACTCCTGGCCAGTGCCGGTTATGTGGAGCAGTCTGATGGCTCATGGCGTAAGCCAGAAGAACCAATGAGCCCACCAGACCAACAGGCTACCAAACTCTGAAGACAGGTTTTCTGCGTTTTTAGCCTGGCGAGGCGGAGCTGACCTTGGCTCCGAGAGGAGAGGGCGGCAACCCTCTCCTCTCGTCCTTTTTCAGGCGGCGGCTAAGGCGTGCACTCTCTGGTAGACCAGCTGCAGCCGTTCTGGCATCAGCAGACCGATCTTCTCGGGTTTGAGTAGACCCAGGTCGATGCAGCGCATCGCGAAATTCGAGGTGTTTATATAATAATTCACCCCCGTCTTGGCCTTGCGCCCGTAGAGGACCTCCATTACGAGATCGTCCGCGGTTTGTATCCAGTACAGCCCCATTCTGACCTGGCCCGGCTGCAAGCAGCGGCGAGCGGCCACTTCATCCTTGGGCGGTTGGCGGTCACAGCCTTCGCCTCGATTGTTACTGTCCCCGAAATAGAAGCCGGTGACGGCTGCGTAGAGTTTGCCTGCCTCAGTCCAGAGCTGACTCCTGATTCCCAGGCTCTCCTCCTGAACCGCTGCGATATCTGCCGCTGTCACGTCAGTCTCGGGTTTACCAAAACCGCGCGCAGCCAGTTCCAAATATGTGCAATCGACTAACTTCCCTGTGTCGATTGCGACCGCCAGTGTTACTGATAATTTAGACATTATAATGGGGGTCCTTTAAGTAGCGGTCGGGTGCTCTCCGCTGATTTTGCTGCTTTTTCTTTTGCCTGATCGAGCAACCCGACCAGTTCTTCGGCGCGGGACACGAGTTGCGTCAGCGCTGAAATTATCTTGGAGAGTTTTTCTGTCCTGCCGATCAGATAGTGAGAGTCGGCAGCAATTTGTTGGATCTTCAAAGCCAGCGGATCAGGCAAGCGTGGCGGATTGGGCCTATCGTTGAGAATACCCCAGATCGCCGAAGCGATTTCGTCGGATTGCCGGTTGATTTCTAACTTCTGAATCCTGAACGCTTCTTTGGAATCCTCGCGCAGGGGTGCTATTCGGTTGGCTTCTTCGCGGATCTGAACCGCTTGAGTCAGGGGATCACGGCGTTTCTTCGCAACTTCACGAGCTACAGTTGCAGCCTTCTCTTTGCCGGTTTTACGCTCACTGGCGGCACCGCGCTGGGCTTTCTTTTGCGCGCGCTGCGCCTCCAGCTCTTCCCGTTTGCGCTGCGCTGCTTCCTGTCGATGGCGTTTGCGTTCAACCTCATCTTGGGCCGCCTTTGCTTCCGCCTTGGCTCGCTCGGCCTCGGCCCGCGCTTGCTTAGCCTCTGCTGCGCGATTGCGCGCTTGCGCATCGAACCACTGGGCCCGTTCCTCGTGTTCGCGGCGACGTTGTTCGGCGACGCGCAAAATATCTTCCGTGGCCCTGGCTGAGAGTTGAGCAAAATCGCTCTCTTTCAGATATCCCTGTTCGATATACTCCAGGGCAAGCAGGGCCGTTCGGACCCTGCTGGCCGGAACCACTTGCCCATCTCGGCCTGAGCCTTTGACCACCCAGCCCAAAAAATCAGCCAAAGTCTGGGGCGAATAACGTGTCTTCAGCGAAAACACATTCCCTGGGATAAAACTCGGCGCGCATCGGATTTCTCTAGCAGCCGATTCCTCCCTTTTGGTCAGTGGCCGCAAAGTGATCTGGCCCTGACCAAAAGCCAGGATGACTGAATAGACCGTTTCCAGATCAACGATGAAGCTGGCTGAAAAGTCGGACATGTTCTCGTTAGCCATCATTAAAATCATCTGCTCATCAGTGAGCGAACGAACGATGATCGGCACTTTGTCGGTTGGCTTATAAGTCCGTTCGATCGCGATTTTGCGATGATGGCCGTAAGCGATCTCAAGCCAAATCGAATTGAGCCTGCGGCCTACAATGTTCCCCCAATAACCGGTCTGCTGGTAGGACTGGATCAGTCGTTCGACCTTGGGTTCATCGATGGGATAATGCGCGGTTCGCCGGTACGGGTTTGGCAGCAGATGACAAACCTCAACCAATTGCTGAGTCATACTGGGATCAAGGATGGGGGCAACCTGAACGACCATGATTTAGGCTTTTTGGTGCACCAGCGATTCAAATTGAATTATCATTCGGAAAGGTTCGTTGCCCCAATTGATGTTGGCAGCTTGTCGCAGCGCCAAGTTGGTATTGCGCGACCTGACTCGCATCTGCCGGTCATTACCGGATATGAAGGAGGCAGTGATTAGAAAGGTTTTAAGTTTGCGTTGAGGAATAACTACCTCGACGCTGCCGTTGTTCGTTTGTTGTAACGGGAGGTCGAGTTGGGCGCTCGACCTCCCATTCTGTGGTTTTTTCATGGGAAATTAAGCTGCGTTTGCGAGTACCTTCAGCGGGCGCAGTCCAAAATGTTCTTGACGGGGAATTTCTTTAGCATTCTTCTTGCCTTTCCGATGTATCCGCTTTATACGTTTTGTGCAATAGAATATTCTTTATCAGCCGAATAAACCGTGATAGCCACCGTGATAGATCAGGTCCCCGAGCCGCTTCTCCCAGGAGAAACGATCGCCCCTACAGGGCGGTGGGCCGGATTTTGGGTATCATCGGGCTGTCCGAATTGTCCACAGCCCGTCTGGCTGCGGATCAGCTTAGATAAAGGATTCACAAGTAATCTGCGCAAAAGCGTGTACGTTTCGTTTTATCGTATAATACTCCTTTTTGCGCTTTGTTTACTAAAAAAACGTGATAGATATCACGGCCTAAAAAATGTCGCAATGAATCCAAGCAAGTTTCCGAATAATCCCACTGCACCCTGGCGCGTCATGGTGCCCAAGAAATGGTCGCCGAGCGGCAAGCGCTGGCCCCATTATTTCAAGACCGAGACCCTGGCCGCTGAGTTCTGCCGCACGGTCAAACGCCGTGGCGTGAGCGCCTTCGATCAAGATGAGCGAGTCAGGGGCACCGCCCCGGTCTTAACCAGCTATGAACAGGATAGCTGGAAATCGGCAGTCCACATTCTATGCCGAAAACTAGGGGGCGATATCAGCGTCCTTTACCAAGCTGCCGATCATTGGATCGCAACCCGGATCAATGTCAAAGGGGGCACAATTGAAGAGGTCATCAACGCTTTCGATGAGACGCGCAAGCGCGAGGGCAAAAGCGAGCGCACACGTAAGGATGATGGCTATCGGCTGAAGACTCTGACCGAGCATTTTCCCAGCAAGGATATTTCGACCATTACCCAGGCGCTGATGCATGAGTACTTCGATGGTCTTAAAGGGAACCACCGTTCAATTTACAAAAGCGTCAACTTATTCTTCGGCTGGGCCCATAGCCGCAATTACGTGGCAATGAATCCGATGGAGAAGATCGAGCCAATCGGCGAATTCGGCGTCAATAACGAGTACTATCAAGTCGCTGAATTTCAGCGCATGCTGCAAATTACCGCTGGGTTACCCGACCCGAAAAATGAAGTCGAACCCACTCGAGAATTTCTCAATTTATTGCCGTTCCTGATCTTGTCAGGATTGGGCGGTCTACGCTCCTGCGAAGCTGCCAAACTCAGCAAGGATCGCGATGCATTGCGTTGGACCGATCTGCATTTCGATGCCGAGATTCCTTGCATCGAAATTCGTGCAGGGGTCAGCAAAACAGGTAAGAAGAACTTGTCCCAATGGGTCGACAAATCTTATGCAATCGAAGCGATTAAAGCTTGGTTGCCGCTGGTGGAGCATTCCAACCCTGACTTCGTCTGCCCGATCGGTTATGCCGCCATCGGTGACTTAAAGAAACGTTTCCGAAAGGCGACCGGGATCAACTTCACTGATAACGGTCTGCGCAACAGTGTCGCGACCTATGGGCTTGCCTACGACGGACGCGAAGGCGCTGGCTCGATCGCCAAATGGCTCCGTAACTCCGAGAAAGTTCTGTTGAGCAATTATGCTCGGCCACTGCCCACCGGTAGCGGCCAAAAATGGTTCAACTTGCGGCCGCAAACCGCATTCAACCTGTCCGAAACCCAGAGCGCACCGACCGAACAAGCCGCATAGACCATGAAACACAGGCCATTGTTCGAGCCCAATGATTATAGAAAGGTTGTCACGCTCTCTCAGCTAGAAGTGTTGACCGGCATCAGGAAGTCGACGTTACGAGCGTGGCTGGAAGATGGAAGGATACCCGGCGCATTCCGTGCCGGTCGCGGTACTCGATGGCAATTCAGGAGAGACCCCTTAGAGGAATGGTGGAAAACGATAACCGGCAAACAATCGCCCTATTTCGAGAGGGATGAGGGGGAAGCTCACTGAAAATCGTTCCGAAAGTTCCGAAAGTTCCGAAAGTTCCGAAAGTTCCGAAAGTTAGGGTTTCCGAGGTTGTCGAGGTGTGCTAACCAATGGGGCGTGACATAACGCAAAAACGAAACCAACGGAACGCAATGGGCAGGAAACCGAAAGTGCCTCTAGTAATAGCGGGGATGGAAGTGCCACCACTATTTCCACCGGGTGATCATCGCAAGACGATCACCATTCAACAATTATCCGAATTGAGCGGGATTCCGTTAGGGACCTTACGCGATTGGGTCCACTACGGGACGATCCCAGGCGCGTTTCAGCGCAAGAAACACACTAAGTGGCTCTTTCGGCGTGAGCCACTCGAAAAGTGGTGGGTTGAACTCATCGGGCGTCACATGCGTACCGGCACTTATTAACCCAGACCCAGGTTATGTCCGCCCGCGCCCAGGCCAGTGGTGCTGTATTCGTCAGTACCTTTTTCATCCCAGTGATCGTACCGCGTCCAGGGCCCGACCGTCGAAGGTCCGGCGATCGTAAATCGTCCCTTTTGGGTCGGCGTCATGACCGTCTGAGTTGCCCGACACGGTCCCCATTTCGGCCCAGGAACGCGCGGGATCACCCGCAAGGTCTTCACATACCGGTCGCAGCATAAAAGCGCTCCTGGCTGATTTCGCTGGCTTGGCCAGACGACTCCCGGGGCCTTGTGACAGATTGATGGGGGCCAGCCGCTAAACCGGCGGCAACCGGAGTAAGGAGAACTGAAGAGAACCGACTGGATGAAGGGTTCCACCGCAAAAAAAAAAGGGTGCGGGACGGCTTTTGAGGGCCGAGACGCCCGTTCCAGCATCCCTTTCGGGACCGGATACGCGCCTACTATCCCGCGTTTCAGAGTGACTCTAGCACAAAAGCGAGCCCGTCGCACTCACGACGGGCTCTTTAAACTTCCTCTGTCGATGAACCTAAGCTCGAGCGAGAGAATCGTCTTCCTGAAAGAAGGTTTAGCTTCGGCTCGCGGCGGCCCCTCTGTCAAGCGGTGTCAAACTGGATGGGTTTGGTGCCGTGCATGGCGACCGTGTGCGCCTGTTCCAGGCCCCAGTCCTCCAGAGCAAAGAGTTCATGGAAATATTTGGTCCGGTAGACCGTCGTCTGAAGCAGTTTCGTGGAATGACTGCCGAGCCATTTCTGGCGTTCCCGGGTGTAGGCTGTGATCCAGGCTTTCTCGTCTCCGCCGTTTTTGGGCGTCTTTTCGGGAAATCTTGAGCGCAAAAACCCTGGGATCGACCCGGAATGCAAAAAAGAGTCACAGATCACCAGGAGTGAGAGCGGTTCTTTGAACCCTTCGTCCTCGGCCCATTTGAGCGCCGGCCCGATATAGAGCGAGGTATACAGATCCTCCTGGACCGCCTGCATGATCGGATCGGACCCGCTTTTCTTGAGGAGATCCTTAAACTTGGCGTTTTCAGGTAGACTCGGGCTGGAGAGCGAATAGGCGACCAGCTCGGTCGCGTTGATTCCGCCCCGTTTCTGGTACTCGGTCAGCACTTTGCCTAGGTTTGACCCGTACTGGGTGAACCCGACCGAGAGCGTGATCTGGCGTTTGCCTCCGGGCCCATCCGGCATGACCTCAACCTTCCCGTAAGGAATGGTGTGGGTACCCTGCTCGGCCAGGCACAGGATATTTTTAATCCGTTTAACGGTCAGCTCATCGGTTGCCATTGTCTTTCCTGTTTAACTTCTCGAGCAGGTCGCGAATCTCCTTCTGCCGTTGGATGCTCGCGTTGAGTTGCTCGTGAAGATCGTGAATCTCGCGCAGGGCTTGGCTGATTTCGTGATCAGTGGCTTTGGCTGTTTGTTTGGTCGCGAGAAAATTGCCGCCGCCGCTGACGGCAATCATGGCCATAATGCCCATCTTGACCCAGTTATCGCCGCTTGCGGCCAAAGTGCTGAGCAGACTAGTAATGCCATTCTTCGGTTCCCCATCAGTTGCCATGTTCGCCCATCATAGCGGAAAGGTTTGCTGCGCGGTAAAGATATCGATTTGCTTAACCGGCGGCGGAACCCAGGCCTCACCGGGCCCCTGAGTCGGCGGCGGGTAGAGTGAGGCGTAGGGCGGCATCACCCAGGGGCCTTCCTCCCGCTCTTGCTGGTACTGGGTCGGGCGCGGCACAAGGATCCATGGAGACTGGTCTTGGCCGGCGTAGGACCCTACTAGCCCAGGACCGTTCATATAGAAACTGGCACTCCGAGTACGGTCGCGTAACCGTCCATGATATTGAAGTTACCACTAGTATCGGGGGCCTTCGCTACAGCACGAACAATGTCACCAGCCAACAGAATTCCTTGATAGACCGCACTGGCCATCGTCCAAATAAAGCCGGTCGGCACCCGGTTTAAAATCATACTGGGATCGACCGCGCCCTTTTGCTTGTCCAGTTGGACAGCTAGGAGTTTCTCGGTTACGGCTGGAGAGTCCTCTCGAGCCCAGAGCATAACCGACACAATCACCGGTTGAATGACCTCAATCCCATCGGGTACGGCTGCGAATAGAGCCGCGTTACCGTAGACGCCGCCAGCGCCCGGAATCGTATTGATTAAGTGGTAGTTTCCATCGGCAACGATTGGCGACGGGGCAAAATATCCATAAGCCATTCCAATTCCGGGTGCTTGCGCAGCAATGGGGGCCCCGACACTTGAAAGCAGATAGGCGATGCCGGTCGCTGGGTCCCGGCCCCAGACATTGCCATCGGCATCGGCGTAAACTCTTAAGCCGCCAGAGGCCGGAGCTGGGGCAACCGGTGTCGCATTGGGAGGATAATCACTCATGGCTGGTTAAAGATTTGGCTCATACCCACCGCTGCATGGGGCCAAGTGCATTTGGTCGGGCTTGGCGGTGGCGGGAGGTAGACTGAATTAATGTGGAGGATTTGATCCTGGCCATTGTAACGCACCGCCTGGGTGCTATTGGCCGGATTAGTAAATAGCCCGGGACCGTCTTCCCAGTTGATTGCGGTCGGCGGCCCCGGCGCGAACTTGGGCGGCATGAAAGGAGGGTTACCCATTAGTTTCCTAGGCCTCCCATGGTGCGGACGACACTGCTCGGCACAATGAGATTGCCGTAGCCATCAATATAACTGCCAGCCGGGAAGGTTTTCACGATCTGGCCCATCCGGCCGACCTGACTAGCCATGAGGTGGGGAACACCAGATCCGGGTCCCATGATCGGCGGTGGTTGGATCTGGGAAATGGAGGGACTAGCCTTATCCGGCAGTACACAGAACCGGCTATGGGGCCACGGCGGCAGCGGCTGGGGCTGGTTCTGGCCGTTCAG
>Ga0209647_1002450_pt1 | contig 15075 bp, 16 predicted proteins | sample GraSoi_2013_60cm_FD_185827 | JGI IMG/M metagenome (GOLD analysis project Ga0209647, IMG submission 185827) | Grasslands soil microbial communities from the Angelo Coastal Reserve, California, USA - Sample 9_17_2013_60cm (SPAdes) (version 2) | ecosystem: Environmental > Terrestrial > Soil >...
TTTCTGGATCCCACAGAAGTTGCGGCGGTCAATAAGGACAGCAAATTCCGCGTCTCGCTGTACAAGGCGTTGCTGTTCCTACACGTTCAGAGTGCGATCAAATCAGGCGGCCTGAACCTGGAGCATTCTTACAAATACCGGCCTCTCGATGACTACCTCATTGACCGCGCGCGTTGGCAGCGCGACAAACAGCAGCTCATTGAGCGAGCCGGGCTCGAGGCCTTCGTCGATCCCCGCAAGGTGCTCGACGAACTCGACGAAGCGCTGCACCGCCAGTATCTGATCACCAACGGGAATATTATTGAGGGGAACAATCCTCACATCAAATTCGGCTAGAACGGAGGTTTCACCCTCGCCACCCCCAAACAGGAAGAGAGCGACGCGGAGCCTTTACAGCACTTCTTCCCCGAACGGAGCTATGTGCCGCTCTTGGAGATACTCTCTACCGTCAACCGATACACTCACTATGTGGACGAATTGCAGCACTGGCAGCAGCGCTATCACCACCGTCGGCCCTCAGAACCCACAATCTTTGCTGGGGTGATCGGGATCGGCTGCATGATCGGGCTCCGCAAGATGATGCGCATCTCCCATCCCATCAACGAAGCGGAATTGGAGCATACGGTGAACTGGCACTTCTCCGTGGACGGCCTCCAGGCGGCCAACGATCGCGTCTTGCAACTCGCTAGCCGCTTGGAATTGCCCAACCTCTCGCGTCGCTCCCCCGATCGTTTGCATACCTCGAGCGACGGCCAGAAATTCGAGGTGCGCGCCGATTCCCTGAACGCCAACTACGCGTACAAATACTTCGGCAAGGGCCAAGGCGTGAGCGTCTACACCTTCCGGGACGAGCGCGACCTGCTATGGTACTCCACCGTCTTTAGCTCGGCGGATCGGGAGAGTGCCTACGTCATCGACGGGCTGATGCACAACGAGGTCGTCAAGAGCGATATTCATTCGACCGACACCTTCGGCTTTAGTGAATTGGTCTTTGGCGTGAGCCATCTATTGGGCTTTTCCTACGCGCCCCGCTTCAAAAGCCTCAAGCGCCAGCGGCTCTATATCTTCAAGAGCCGCCGGGGGTTAGACCGTTCTGCTTGGAAGATCAAGCCCACGGGTTATATAGATGACCCTCGCCATCCAGCATCGGGACGATATTCTGCGCTTGATCGCGACCATCAAGCTGAAGGAAGTGACGGCTTCAGATCTCTTTCGCCGTCTCAATTCCCACTCGAAGCAACATGCGCTGTATCACGCGCTTAAGGCCTTCGGGCAAATCCCGAAGTCTCTATTTATTCTCCGCCTGATCGACGATCTCGCGCTGAGGCAGGCGATCGAAAAGCAACTGGATCGCATTGAGCACGCGCACCGCTTCACGCGCGCCGTCTCGGTGGTCAATCCGCGCGAGTTTCTGCAGGCCGAGAAAGAAGAACAAGAAATGGCGGAAGCGTGCAAGCGGCTCATCAAGAACTGCGTCATCTGCTGGAACTATCTGTATCTTTCGCAGAAGCTGGAAGACAGCGAGGACACAGCCAGTCGAGAAGCGTTCCTGGAGGCAGTGGCCAACGGCTCGGCGGTCTCCCTGGCAACACATCAACCTGCTCGGCGAATATGATTTCTCAGACGAAAAGCTGGAGGATACGGTCGGAATCAAACCCCCAAAACTGGCGGACCAAAGGGACACATTTTTGGGAGTTTCAAAAACAGCAGAACTCCAAGGCCGGAACGGTCTTAGATAAACTCCTATTTCGCATTTGGTACCTTTGTTGGAATTTAACCATGTTTAGGTCGGTCAGCGCGAATTGGCGATAGCCTAAGAGACATTGCAATGAAGCTTTCGCAGCGCTTGGACGAGTACGCTGCCAAGCCTAAGAAGAATTGGCGGCTGGGCGAGGTGGAAATCAAGTTCTCCCTGGACCTTGAGGCAGAGGCAGGTGTAATCATCGCTCGAACTAGCGCAAGTGCGGGTTTCGAGGCGACGCTCAGTTGGAGGCGCACACCTTCCGACTAGGATTCATGACGGATGCCATCGCGAAAATCTTTATTGCTGAGATGGCCAGCACCTGAGGCTCAGATCGGGATTATAATCGCTAGAATAAAAACCAGTGCGGGCTTCGAGGCCTCACTGTCCTGGAAATCTGCTTGTGGCCAGTAATTAACACGCGCACACCGCGGTATTCTTCAAACATAGCAACACAAAAACCACGAAACAGTCCAAAAGGCATTTAGCCCGCAGCGTCACTTCTCATGCGGTACTTTTCGCTCGAATAAGAAAACGGTGCCTTCGGCGCCTTTAATCGGAGGGAGTTCCTCGAAGTCGGGACGATCTCTTAAGCGGTTCAGCAGTTCGCTTTGCAAGGGCCAACCCGGTTGCCACTTGTATAACCATTTCGAAGCAGGATCCGCAACCTCAACGAAATCGGCGTGTTGGATTTGAGCTAAATGCTCCTCAATCGCCCCGGAGTAAAAACGAGAGTCAAATTGAATGTTCAGGTTCTGCTTCAAAGCAAGCCAGCTCTGCGAAGTAACGTCGACGTTACCGGCAAAACTCATGTAAACAGTAGGAGGCTTGCTCCTCAAATCGCTCGCCGCATGCGCTGAAACCTGACGCACGATGGTTTCGTTGATACTGTTTTCGCCTGCGGTGTCTTTGGTGACAGTCCAGATGTTTTGAGCCCACCCGCTCTCATAGAAAACGAATACCGAAAGAACACAAAAGATAATCGCGCCGAAGCCAACCCCTTTGGTCTTGAACATTTCTCCCAAAGAATAGATCACCGTCAACAAAAGGACTATCTCCCAGGTAAATCCGAAGAAAATATTGTCCATACCGCCAAACGACAGAATGGCCAGCGAGACGGCTGCCAACGCGATCCCGCTCAATGTGAACAGCGAAGCGCGCCGATTCCGGGTAAGGATGCTGAAGACAAAGCCAGCTAAGAGGCAGAAGAGAAGTTCTGGATAAAATGACCCCAGCATAGCCTTCGCCGGATAACCCAAGACATACAGCGAGAGGGCGGACCATGGCCCACCTTGTATTTTCCAAAGGGTCGCGAACTTGCCGTCGCCAGTGTTGGCAAAAAAATAATCCAGAATCTGGCGCCAACTCAGAAGAAAGTAGGGTCCCGAAACTAACAGAGCGCCGGTGAAAACGGCAAGCAACCTCGAAATGGCTCGTGCCAGCCGGACCCGACCGTTCGAAACAAAGCGACGGCAGATCTCAGCCAAAAAAATCGACGCGCACAGCATTACGGTAGTATGAGCGAAAAAAGTCGGCTTTGTCAGGTAGGCGAGGCCGACAACTAAACCCACGCAAAAATGATGCCGGGCCTCTGCCGGCTCCTCGTCGTAGCAGGCCATCTTGACGAGGAGGAGCGAAAATGTGGCGGTAAAGAGAGCGACGGCAAAGTCCGGACGAAGCTCATGGACTGCACTAAACGTCAGCTGTAGCAGCAGAATAATCGACAAGATCGCGGCCTTGACCAAGCCGCTCTCGACGTCCACCAACCGCGCGGCTACAAGCAGAAAAAAGAAAACCAGAGAACCATTGAACACATATGGCGCCCAATCATGAATTCCAAACAGAGCGAAGGCGGCTACAGCCAGCCCTGTCGACCACGGGCTATGCGGCGGGGCTTGAACAAGCGAGTCGCAGAATTTACGGAAGCCCCCGGTGTCAAGCGTGTTTAGGCGCTGCAGTCCGTCGATCATGTATAAGACATCGTCATAGACAGGATCCATCGCGAGTCTTCCATATCTCAATGACCACTGCACGACGATTGCGGTGTAGATGACACTAACGACAAAAAGAATAACGATCGTTGCCCCAAACGGTTTCTTCGAAAGCACCGGAGTAACAGGGGCCGATCCGGAAGCTTGGGACCGAGTTTCGGTTAGCAGGTTCTGAGAATTTCCGTATTGAGGCAGCTTCAAGTTCAAGGTTGGAGAAGAATAAGAACCTTTTCACTTTGCAAGCACTTTTCGGCAAAGGGTCAAAAAAAGCTATTCGCGATGTGGGCCATTCTAGTGCAGCATTGAAATGAGACTCGAGCCGGCGGTTTTTGGAATATGCGAGTGCAATAAAATCGGTTTGAGATCCATCCTTCCGAATCCGTGACCTCCTCACATGAGTCACTTGACTTAATCTTAGGCGACGTCCCGAAAACGACTCGGTTACAGCAAATATTAGTCCCGAGGTACCACGTCACCGCGCTCGGAGTTCGGGCCGCAGTTTATGCCGTAAGTGCAGGTTTCAGGAAATCGTCTGAGATTCTTCATTTCCATTATTTCTATCCCGATCCTTTTTACATTCTGACCCGCGATGTTCGATCGGATTTATACGGCGGATAATGCTCTCCCGTTCAGCCTCATCTCCATTCAGTTCGAAATCGTAGCGCCTCCGAAATCGGCGCCAAAGTCGTCCAACCCAACATCTGGACATATTTGGAAAAACCGTAGGGCCGCTCGGAGCGTAATGCTCGCGGCAAAAAGTTGTCGCCATAAATCGAGCCTACTTTCGGCTCGTCTCGAAAACGCTCCAGCATCTCCCCGGCGAACGCGAAGAACGTCGAATCGGGTAAACAGTCGTCCTCCAGGATTATCCGCGCTCCTTGCGATATTCCAGGCTAGTTTTACGGAGTCAAGGGCACTGATCATGTTTGTACGCAACTATTTGACGCGGGCGAACAGACATTTAGGATGTTGACCTTAAGGTTGCCCGTCCAGTGGGGAACCCTAAGAAAACAGATGTACAAAAACCGGCCGGAACGCTTTCGGCGTTTTATCGCAATTGGTAGAGGCGATCAGTTGTGTTTTGACCCTGTCGGCCAGAAGCACAAGCCCCAGCTTTGTGGATTGCCCCGAAGAAATGCGCTGAGATGATCTGGAATTTCCTAATGCGGCGGAAAAAGCCTGCGTATTCAGCTAAAGAGGAGGCGCAGCACTTAAACGCGTCTCCGCCCACGCCATTACCGGGAACTCACCTTAGAGACGCTACTTTGATCATCACTCATGCCGAAATCTGTGACCGGCACGGAACCGGCGCGTTATTAGGCAAGATCTTTGGGCATGAGCAATCGCTTCTTGTACTTTATTCTCGAAGTTATTTCGACAGCCAGAGCCTGGGCGCTGTTGCCCATCACATCCCTCATCCTGAGCTGGAGCTCGAAGTCGCCGAGCGCAAGGTGGCAGCGCTGCTCGACGGTCATGATGTCAAGCGCATCCTCTGCGTTCCTTTTTACCCGGATGAGGCTCTTTCCGCTATCGCAGCGGCGAAGCTCACGAACGCCCCGCTCGTAACGTATATCATGGATGACCAGAATCTGCTCTTACAGGGGATCGCAGATCCATTGATGAAGATGCTGCTAGAGCGTTCCGCGATGCGCTTTGCCATTTCGGAGGCGCTCCGCTCGGGTTTCAAACAAAAATACGGTCTGCCAGTTTGGATTATTCCACCCACAACTAGCCGGCGCCTTTTTGCGCCTGTCGATTTTCCGCCGCCCAACAATCAGACGCCAAGAGGTGTAATCATCGGCAACGTGTGGAGCCAGGAGATGTTGCAACAGCTTCGAGAATTGGTCAAAGCTTCCGGATTGACTGTAGATTGGTTTGGTAACGCCGGAAAGCCCTTCATCCAACTTGATCCGGCTGAACTCTTCAGAGAAGGAATCATAGTCCACGGAACTGTGGCCGAGGACGAGCTCGTGCGAGCACTTCGACAATTCGACTACGCAATTTTGCCAAGTGGCAACATGTGTGGGATGATCGAGCACGACTGGCTGTTTCGGGCAAGCCTTCCTTCCAGATTGATTTACATGCTGACCACAGCGCATCTGCCAATCGTGGTCCTCGGGGACCCCGAGACCGCGGCCGGCCAATTCGTTACCAAGTTAGAGCTAGGTGTTGTCGCTCCGTACAGGACAGGCGAATTTCGAGCGGCGGTGTCAGCAGTAACGAACCTGAAGACGGCGGCGCGAATCCGGCGGAAAGCGGCTCAGCTGGCACCGGCATTTGCGAGTGAGCCGATCAATGATTGGATCTGGCGGTCGGTTGAAATGGGTAAGCCAATAGACGATCGGTACGAGAAAGTTTTTGAGCTCTTTCGCTCAAGCGATTCGAATCCCGAGTGATACCGGATCCGCGACAATGCTTCACGAGTAAACCAGCAGGGACCTCGCCACAATGTCAAAAAGTCCCAAGCGCAAAGCGACCGCAGTAGCCCAGCGCGCATCAGCCATCGACACTTTGCCCCGGAAACCCGATCTCGCGCAGGGGAAGCGGGAGGGTCTCGAATTCCTCGCTCCGATCATTGGTCAACTGACGACAACAATGCAAGGCACCGTGTCAGCGACCCAGGCCGCCACAGCGACAATCAATGATCTTGCGCCTAAACTTAAAGCGATCTCTCAACGGATCGAAATGCTGACCGAATCCAGCAACAACATTTATGCCCGAACCCGGCGTACGGAAGACCAGCTGCGGAAACTCGAAGAACATTTTGATACGTTAAGGCTGCTAGTCAAATCCTTCGATGAGCGGCTCGGTGAACAGTTCAAGTTGTTCGATAAACGATTTCATGAGCGAATGGCAATTTCCGAGCCCTGGTTGCCAGAAGAACATTTCCTGCATTCTGAGCCGGAATACTATTTGGCGGCTTTCTTGTACAGTTTTCTGCCGAGCAGGACCCTCCTGGATGTTGGCGCCAATGTAGGTGACTTTGCTGAGGTCGTCTCCGATTCAGGTTACCAGGTCTATGCTTTTGAGCCCTTTGCTGCGGCTTTTGAGCGGTTGAAGGCAAGGATGGCAGACCGCGATAATGTGAAGACATTCAACCTTGCCCTTGGCTCGAAGGAGACTACGCTCCCGCTCTACATCGCGTCGGAGTCCAGCGAAGCGCGCCAGGATGATCCCTCACTGTACAACACATTTCGTCCCCATTTCGTCCGCGAGGGCTTGGCCTTTGCAGAAACAGTCGACGTCCCGGTACGCACCATCGAATCCCTGGTCAAATCCGGCGAACTGCCGGAACAGATCGACTTTCTGAAGGTGGACAGTGAGGGCTTCGATCTCGAGGTTGTTAAGGGGCTCGGGGAGATCCGGCCCCTTGTCGTCCAGACCGAATTCTGGGGTGACGATTTTGTGTTCGTGCGCAACGACGAGAACCGTCGAAACCTGATTTCCTCAGCGGAAATCGTTCGCGAAATGCGCAACCGAGACTATTTCTGGAACATTATTGTATTTCGCGTGGAGGCGGAAGCTTATGTTCGGTTTGCCGCAAACTTAGCCAATGCACCGAAAAGAGCTTGGGGCAACATGCTTTTCTTTCGTGATCACAGTCTCTTCCTCGAGGCGCTTCGATGGTGCCAAGGGGCCCTACCACGGTTTCAAGCTTTAGCACCGGCCAATTTCCGAACGTCCTCCGGTCTGCCTACAAATCTTCAGCCGCAAGCGTCAGGTGGACCACCGCAGAATTCCCATCGCGGTTAAGATGGATCTATCCGGCTCGCCCATATGCGGATCAAAGGACCGCTTCTTGCGACCTCTGTATTGCCGGTGACTGAGCCCGAATCGTGAAAACCTTTCCTATTCTATGCGAATCGGTATTGTGATTTTTCAGGATGATCCGCAAGTCGGCGGGGGTCTTACTTACGTTCAAGAAATCCTTGAAGCGCTAAATCGCCAGCTGACCAAGACCGAACACCGTTTTTACTTGATCGGGGTCGAACGGGAAAAACCGGCGCATCTGGCTCACATTGACCTGCCCTGGCTAGGCTCATACCAAGCCGAGATGTTGCCGCGACCGCCGGCGAGTGATTTTGAATATTATCCTGAAGTTGCCAAAGCGAAGCTCGACTTGCTCTGTTACCTCCAGCCGTGGATGGGCCAGATCCGGGATATTCCTTACATTTCGACCATCTGGGATCTCGCCCACCGCATCTATCCCTTCTTCCCGGAAGTGAGTTCATACGGTGAGTTCGGCAGACGGGAGGACATGTTCCGGCGTTATTTGCAGCGCGCAACGTACATCATCGCTCCCAACGAAGCCGGTAAAAAAGAAATCATTGCATTCTATCAGGTGGCGGAGGATCGCGTGCGTCTCATCCATCATCCGACGCCCACATTCGCGCTGGAAGGCAAATCGCACCCCGATCCGGAAGGGCTTTTGAGTCGATTAGGCATAGATCGCGATTTTCTCCTTTATCCGGCGCAGCTGTGGCCGCACAAAAATCATGTTCTGCTCTTGCTGATGCTGGACACTCTGAGGAAAGAACATGGCGAAAATCTGCAGTTGATTCTCACTGGTTCGAATCGAGGCAACTTTCCATTCCTCACCCACAAGATTGCTCAGCTGGGTTTGCAGAAGCAGGTGGTGCTCGCCGGATTTGTTAGCCAACCGGACCTGGTTGCTCTGTACCAAAAAGCCGTTGCGCTGGTATACCCTAGCTTCTTCGGTCCGGAAAACTTCCCGCCGATGGAGGCCTTCGCTTTAGAATGTCCGGTGATTGCGGCGCAAGTTCCCGGGGCTGAGGAGCAAATGGGAGATGCCGCGATTTTGCTGGATCCGACTAATCCGAAACTATGGAGCCAAGCGGTTATGCGGCTCCGGCGAGACGCGGCGTTGCGCCAATCTCTGATCACCAAAGGAAAAAAGCGAGCTTTCAGTTTTACACCTGACGATTGTGCGCGGGAAATGTTGAACCTGTTTGACGAGTTTGCACTCTATCGCCGGACCTGGCCTTCTTCGGAAGATGGGTTGAATGAATTGACGTCGTGAATGGGTAGGAACATCGTGTAGGTCTGCAACCGCGTGGGCGTCGAAAAACCGACTCTTGATTTACGTCGGTCGCTCTGAATCCGACCCCGCTATATTCACATACTGATGAACTTCGGCCAAGTCTCAATTTTCTTGCTTTGTGGCGGGTCTGCGTTCTGTTGGTTTCCTCCAAGTAAGCCGGATCTTGGATGCCGGGTCACTTTGATCGAAATCAATGAGCATCGAAACAATCGAATACAACGGCGTGAAATTCGCCCAGGTCATCTGGGCCGATACGCGAGTACCGCAAACGATTTTCTTTTCTCCGCCCGAATCCTCATTCCAGTTTGGCTTGCTGGCGCATGATGCCGGCTTTGTCGAGGCGCCGCATTTCCATCGTGAGGTCAAGAGAGAAATCAATGATCTGCAGCAGATGTTCGTGGTTCAGCGGGGTGTTGTTGCAGTACAACTTTACTCGGACGACAAGAAGCTGCTGAAAGAGGTCGTATTAAACGCAGGCGATGCCATTGTCCTGATTCACGGGGTCCACGCGATCAAGGTCCTGGAAGATATGCAATGTATCAGCGTGAAGCAGGGGCCTTTTCTTGGGACCGAGAAAGACAAGGTATTTGTTTAGGAAGACCAAGGTACAATGATACCGGTTTACGAACCCTGGGTCGGGAGCGAGGAAGCCGAGGCGGTCAAGCAGGCAGTTTTAAACGGAGAGCTTTCCGGTCTTTTCGGAAAATCGCTTCCTACATTTGAAACGGAGTTCGCGCGGTTGATTGGTTGCCGTCACGGGATTGCGGTCACGAGCGGAACAACCGCTTTGCATCTGGCCGTTGCTGCCTGCCATTTCCCGCCCGGTTCAGAGATCTTATTGAGTGCGTCCACCAACATCGCAACCGCCCTCGCTACTGTTCACAACAATCTCATCCCGGTGCCGGTCGACTCAGAGCCGCGATCTTGGAATCTCAACCCGGATCTAATCGAGGGCTTAATTACCGCGAAAACGCGCGCGATCATGCCCGTGCACCTCTTTGGTCATCCTGCTCGGATGGATAAGATCTGCAGCATCGCGGAAAAGCATAAACTGGTGGTGATCGAGGATTGTGCGGAAGCGCATGGAGCAACCTGGCAAGACAAAATGGTCGGTTCTTGGGGCGATATGGGATGCTTTAGTTTTCTTGCCAACAAGATCCTGACCACCGGCGAAGGCGGCATGATCGTTACGAACAACGATTCCCTGGCAGAAGAAATGCGGCTGCTACGGAATATGGCATTCAAGCAGCCGCGATTTGTGCATGATGAAGCCGGCTACAACTTTCGGATGACAGGATACCAGGCTGCGATGGGTCTGGTACAGCTCTCCCGCTTTGACGAGGTTCTGAGGAGGAAGCACCAGATCGCTAACCGGTATCGCAAAAGCCTGGAAGGAAGCTCCGGTATAACGTTATTTTCCGACTGCCAGGAAGGCCGCCATGTCTATTGGGTTTACGGCGTCTTGCTCGATCCGGGCCTGGACCGCGTTGCGGTAATGGCGTGGCTCAGGCGAGCCGGCGTGGAAACGCGCAACTTTTTCCATCCGATGAACTTGCAGCCCTGTTTTCAAACGATCCGGGAATGCAGTTCCGTTCCTTGCCCGGTGGCAGAAGATCTCTGGAACCGCGGGTTTTATCTCCCATCCGGACCGAACCTGACCGAGTCGCAGATCAAAGAAGTCTCTGGCCTGCTGGCAAAAGCGGTGCAAGTCGTTGCCAACACATGAGCTATTCCGGTAAGCATGCTGAATACTATGACCTTTTCTACGAGGACAAACCTTATCGTGAAGAGGCCGAATACGTGCTTGCCCTGATTCGGGCTCGACGCGCGGAAGTGGCAACGATTCTTGACCTTGGTTGTGGAACCGGGTTGCGATCTCTAGAATTAGCTCGACGAGGCTTCACGGTGTGCGGCATTGATCAAAGCGTGTCCATGCTGGCGACGGCTCGCCAGCATTTAGGAGCGGCATATGATATATCGCCGGCAACAGTCGAGTTTCAGGTGGGCAACATTACTACATTTCGAGCCGCGTCGAATTACGACGCTGTGATTTCTTTGTTTCACGCGTTCTCCTATCTCACGACCAAAGCAGAACTAACGCAGGCCGTGCGCTGTTCTTTTGCCAATTTGAATCCGGGCGGCGTTTTTCTCTTCGACTACTGGCACGGACCAGGTGTAATAAGAGAGCCTCCGGCAGTGCGGACAAAGATAGTCGATAACGCAAATCTAACCGCAAAGAGGACAGCGACTCCACAACATCTGCCAGATCAACATCTGGTCAATCTGACTGTCTCTCTGCAAGTCACGGACAAAGCCAATGGAGCGACCTACAATAGCGAGGAATCATACATCTTGCGTTATTGGTTTCTGGACGAGTTGGAAGAAGTCGTCAAGAACGCCGGTTTTCAAGGAGTTCGACACTATGCATGGATGACCCTAACAGCTTCAAGACCGGAAACATGGCAGGCATGTACAATCGCAGTCAAACCCTGAGAACACATGCGAGATAGTGGAGACGAGCTCCCGCTCGTCCGTTTTGGGTCGCGTTTACCAGTAGACTTTCCGCCCTGATAAAAGGGGCAGTGTCCGAAAAAGTTGAGCGCTCTTCAGTGGACAAACCGGCGCTCGAAAGTTGGCTGGTATGGATTCCGTTTTTACATGAGTCGTCTTCTAATTCTCGGTCTGGGCTCGTGGCTGTCCAGCGTTGACTGATTAGACTTATTTGGCTACTGAGCAGTAGATGACTGCTTTCTTAATTCTTAATTCAGCTGATCAAGGAGCACCATGCGATTGGCCGCGTTCTGTAAGAGTGCTTATCGTTCCGCGACGAAACGCTATCGCAAGAAGACCGGCGCTAGACAGGATACTGACATCTATTTCAATCCCGCGTTTGCCGAAGTCCTTGAAACGTGGGCCGTCGACAAGGCTTGGCGCGAAATTCAGGTTTTGCTCAGTGAGCGAACTGGAAAAGTGCTAGATGTAGCCTGCGGGACGGGTAGAACTTACGATTTCCTAAAGCGGTTCAAAGGTCTTGAGTACCACGGCTGCGATATTTCATCGATGCTCATCGAGCGCGCCGTACAAAGAGGCATTAGCCAAGCACGTCTTCGTGTACTAGACGCAACTAAGCTTGAGTACGCCGACGCTGAGTTTGATTTTCTCTTTTCGATCGGCTCTCTAGAGCACTTCACAGTCGACGGATTGCGGTCCACCCTGGCGGAATGCCGGCGCGTTTGTCTTGGCCTGAATTTTCACATGGTTCCGGTTTCTTCCAGCGGACTGGACGAGGGCTGGATTACCCCTTACCAGAGTTATTGGAACAACAGAAAGCGGTGGTGGACGCATATCTTTAAGGAAGCTTTCGGACATAATGTCTGGGCGATGTCTTCGAATTGGAAAGATGATCAATCTAGAGGCCTCTGGCTAATCTGCGGGGCTGATGATTGCTTTGTGAACGATTGATGCAGAGAATACAAAATTGTGCGCGAATATTGGATCTGAGCAGACATCGCTTAAGTCGATATGCGGCGGCGAAATAGAATTCGGCGGCATCTTCGCAGGTCGTGAGGCCCTAAGAATTTTCCGAGAAGCTGGCAGCCGCTCTGAGCATTAAAGCCCCCAGCAGAGCCTTACCGGTTTCCAAGCAGATTTTTTATGAGACTTTGCTCTTTTCCGATTTTACACAGACTTCTTCCGAGACTGGGGGGCGAGTGGCGTGACGCCTGATTTTTTCTCCCCACGGGCTTGAGGGAGGACGGTTGCGCCGGCAAAGTCGGTCTCCTTAGACACTGGCCGGCGGTGGGTGATGCGTTCTTTGGTCTTGTCACGCGTATTGTGCGCGGCCCGCGTCAAGCGAATCTCCAGATCCCGAAAAGGAGATGCCAGGTTTGGGGTCTCTGGCCGATGCCGAAGGGGTAAAACACCCCAAAGCAGATACACAAAAAATACTCACTTTGTCGCAATTTAACGCTAAAACATGACAGTTTGTGCCAATTGTGTTTGGTGTCGCTTAGCGGAGAATTATCGCCTGCGGATCGCCTCTGGAACTTAATTCCCGCGGTGGAAAGAACGGTGAAGCAGGGATTCGAACCCTGGGTACCCTTTTGGGGTACAACGCTTTAAAAGGGCGTCGGCAAAAGTTTTGTAAGTACCATGTTTAGAATATGTTGCTATTTTAGGAAAAAGCCGGTATCACCCTTGTAACACCGTTTTCCAAAAAAAACTCGCCTTTTGGTTTCGAAGAAAAGCCATACGCGTTTATGACTGATCAGGGATACGAAAATCCGGAATTGGCAAAGGTCGTTGTCGAAAAAAATCTGATCTTCCGAGATCAGTTATTCAAGGCTCGGCCGACTAAATTCGACTTCTGGGCTCTGCGCACATTGACCGGCCTCGGCCTGGTCCAAAAGCAGGAAATAAACGTCATCGATTTCGGCGGCGGCGGCGGCAATCATTATTTCATCGCAAAGGCGGCATTCCGTGAAAAAATCTGGTTCCGGTGGAACATTGTCGAAACGTCGGCAATGGTCAAAGAAGCCAGGAGACTCGAGGATGGCGAGCTCAAATTTTTCGATGATATCGACCTTGCCGTGAAATATCTCGGCAAAGTTGATTTGGTTTTCTCGAGCGGGACTCTGTGTTGTGTCCTGGAACCTTATCTCTTTCTGCAACGTCTAACGCAAATTCGCGCTGAACATATGTTCATTACTCGGATGCCGCTCACGACCGCAGCAGAACAAATGATAATCCAGACTTCAAAATTGAGCGATAACGGGCCCGGACTCCTTCCGCAAGGGTTCATCGATCGCCAAATTCAATATCCGATTACATTTCTGAATCAGCAAGAATTCGAGCGGGCTTTAGGCGAGAAGTATTCCATCAAATTGATTTTGAATGAGAACGAATCTGTTGCTTTGGCCGCAGGTGGCTCGATCGATATGTTCGGTTATTTTTGCGAACTCAAATGAGTATCGAGATCGAAGGTAGATTTGTCCGTTTCTTTGATAAAGCGCTCAAAGATCTGGCAACCAATGGTTGACTCAAGATTCTATGCAATCCCCTTGGGCGGCCGGATATGGGCTTTCTTGGCATCAGCCCGGGCGATCGAAAAGCCGATCGCAACGGCTCGTTTCGCCGACCGGCCGTGCCGGCGTTCGGTTGCGATGTTACCTAAGGAAACGACCCCCGAAGAGTATGATCTTGTGATCCTCGGCGGTGGCACAGGAGCAACAATCGCTGCTTGGACCTTTGCCAGGCAAGGGCAGCGTGTCGCAGCGATTGACCGCAAATACGTCGGCGGATCGTGCCCGAAACATTGCGTGTCTCCCTAGCAACAACAGTAACGTTTCTGCTGTCGCGCATTGAACCGCTCCTCGTAAGCACGCTCGCGTTGGGCCGACCGGCGCATAGATTCGAGCATCGTTAGAGTCCGACTATGAGTGGTACGGGAAACGTAGTCCGCTTGGCCGGGTCGTTGAACGCGCAAGCTATGCCCAGCGTGGTAAGCGTCACGCCTAGCGCCTCTGTAAGAGTTGGCAGAAATGTCGTAGAAGAATTCCATGACATCTGCAACGGAGGAGCTGGGAGAGATCTTGAGTCAGGATGCGCAGGGTCGTGTGCTGGTAACGCGAGAGCGGCGTGAGTCGCTGTTGCAGGAGTACGACCGCAGCGGGATGAGCGGAGTAAAGTTCGCGCAGTACGTCGGGATCAAATACTCAACTCTGGCCTACTGGCTCCAAAGCCGGCGTCGTCATCGAGAGCGGGAAAAGTTGTTGATGAAAGCCGGCGCGGATACAGAAGCGGGCAGGAGCAATGGGGGGTGGATTGAAGCGGTCGTTGAGAAGGGTTCACAGCCTCGGGTGCCGATAGGAGCCTTACGGATTTACTTTGCGGGAGGCGCCTACTGTCAGATCAGCAGCGCAACTGAAGCGGCATTGGCCGCGGAGTTGCTTGGACGGCTCGGCGCAAAGCGATGATCAGCTTCAGCGGGAGCCTGAAGATCTTTTTGTTGGTCGACTGCTGCGACATGCGCAAGGGCTTCAACGGTCTGTACGGGCTGGTGAGCAGCAGTTTTGGAGAGGACCCTCGCAGCGGAGCGCTTTATGTCTTTTGTAACCGGCGACATACCCGGATCAAGGTGCTCTATTTTGATGGGACAGGTCTGTGGGTGCTGAGCAAACGGCTGGAAAAGGGTACCTTCAGCTGGCCGAAGCCTGGTCAGGCAGATAGTCCAAAGTTGAAACTGAGTCCGGAGGCCTTCGCGATGCTGACTGACGGAGTGG
>Ga0209647_1002451_pt1 | contig 15072 bp, 12 predicted proteins | sample GraSoi_2013_60cm_FD_185827 | JGI IMG/M metagenome (GOLD analysis project Ga0209647, IMG submission 185827) | Grasslands soil microbial communities from the Angelo Coastal Reserve, California, USA - Sample 9_17_2013_60cm (SPAdes) (version 2) | ecosystem: Environmental > Terrestrial > Soil >...
CGCCGGGGCCGAGGAGCGCGGGCAGGGTGGCGTAGCCGCGCTCGTCGAGCGACACCGCCAGCTGCGCCGCGTCGATGCCGGCGATCCGGGCTCCCGCCCTCGTGACAGCCTCGTTACGGTCCATGACGGGCGAGCATAGAACGGCAGACCGGGCCGCTCTATCCGGCAATGGCCGGCGAATTCCCGTCACATCTCGTCGCCGATCAGCTCGCTGAAGGTCTGCCAGGTGTGGCCGTCGAAGCGCACCAGCCGCATCTGCTTCAGCGGGCGAAAATCGGTCGGGCTGGTGTTGACGGCGACGCCCGGCAGCAGCATCGGCAGCGCGAGGTCGTGAATGTCGGCGGCCTGGCGCATGATGTTCTCGCGGCTGAGATCGTCGCCGCATTGCCTCAGCACATGCACCAGCGTCATCGCCAAATTGTAGCCGAGCACGTTGTAATAGTCGTTCACATTGGCGTCGGGATTGTACTTCTTCATCCAGGCGAGCCACTCCTGGAAGGCCGGATTGTCCTTCCATTGCGGGTCGGACGGATCCTTGTAGTAGCGCGCGGTGACGATGCCGACCGATTTCTCGAGGCCGGCGGGCTGCAGCACGGCGCCCACGGCGCTGCCGACGGTGTTGAGGAAATGCAGCGGCCGCCAACCGATGTCGTAGGCCTTGCGGATCGCCTGCGCCGCGAATTTCGGCCCGGCGATGTCGACGAAGACATCGGCGCCCGTCGCTTGCAGCGTGACGATCTGCGAGTCAACGGTGGGATCGGTCACCTCGTAGCTCGCCTCGCCCACCACCATCCTCGCGTATTTGTCGCCGAGACCATCCTTGAGCCCCGACACGTAGTCCTTGCCGTAATCGTCGTTCTGAAAGAGCACGGCGATCTTGGCGTCGGGCTTGTGCTCGAGGATGTAGCGGCCGTAGATGCGGGCCTCGGTCGCGTAGCTCGGCTGCCAGCCTATGGTCCACGGGAAATGCTTGGGGTCGGCCCATTTGCTGGCGCCGGTGGCGACGAAGAGCTGCGGCACCTTGCGCTCGTTGAGGTATTTCTGGATCGCCGTGTTGGTCGGCGTGCCCAGCGGGCTGAAGATGAAGGCGACCTGCTCCTGCTCGACCAGCTTGCGCGTCTGCTCGACGGTCTTGGGCGGGCTGTAGGCGTCGTCGAGGCTGATCAACCGGATCTTGCGGCCGTTCACGCCGCCGCGGTCGTTGAGCATGTTGAAATACGCGATTTCAGCCAAGCCGTCGGCGCCCCAGGCCGAGGCGGCGCCGCTATAGGGCATGGTCTGGCCGATCTTGATCTCGGTGTCGGTGATACCCGGCGCATAGCGCTTGTCGCCGGCCAGCGCCGCGGCGGCACCCAGCGCCGACAATCCCGTGATGAGAATGGCCGCTGTCCTCGCGAACGCCGCCGCGCGTGGCACGCAACGCATGCTGCACCTCCCTCGCAAGACTCTTTTTTCTTTTTCGTACTCTACCGGCGCGGCGTCGACGCGTCGCGGCCAAGCGAGCACCGCCAGACTATACCGGATGGCATCGGCGGCAAAGCGCGCGTCTGCGGGCGACGGCCGGCCCTAGGCAAAGGCCTCGACCCGGCTCGTCAGCCCCAGCGTGCCGGCGGTGTTCGCGACCGCGGCGAGGCACAACGCGGCGCGATCGGGTGGCAGCCACACGGAAAAGCGCGTGACGTAGCGGCCGCCTTCCGCCTCCGACAGCTTCTGCGCGTCGAGCCGTACGATGTTGGCGCCGTTCTGGGCGAAGATCTCGGCGAGCCGCGCGATGAGGCCGAGCTGATCGCCGCCGCTCACCTCGATGCGATGGGTGATCCGCCCCATCGGTCCCGGCTGTGCGTCGAAGCCATAGGGGACGACGCGGATCTGCGCGCCCTCGAGCTCCGGTACGAGCTCGAGATCGTCGAGCAGCGCCTCGGCGCTCACATCGTCCGGCAATTCGCAGACCGACGTGAACTCGGCGCCCTTGCCGAGCGCGGCGAAGGTCGTGTCGCGCAGATTGACGCCCGCGGTGAAGAGGCAATCGGCGATCGCCGAAACGAGGCCGACGCGGTCGAGACTGAGGATGGAGACCAAGGCGACCGAAGCCATCGCGTCCTCCCTTCTCCGCCCGCCCCCGCCACGCGCCTCAATAAAGGTGCTGCCCGCCGGTGATGAAGATCTCGGTGCCCGTGACGTAGGCGGAATCGGCGCCGCAGAGATAGAAGATGGTCGAGGCCACGTCCTCGGGCGTGCCGAGGCGGTGGAGCGGGATGCGCGGGATCAAAACGTCCGTCTCCGGCGACAGCATGGCGGTCTCGATCTCGCCGGGCGCTACGGCGTTGACGCGCACACCGAGCTGCGCGAACTCCACGGCCATCTCGCGGGTGAGCGCCGAGAGCGCCGCTTTCGACGTCGAATAGGCCGAGCCGGCGAAGGGATGGACGGCGTGGCCGGCAATCGAGGTGACGTTGACGATGGCGCCCTCGCCGCGCGCAAGCGCCGCGGCGAAGCCGCGCGACAGCGCCAGCGGCGTGAAGAAATTGAGCTGGAACACGTCGCGCCAGTCGGCGAGATCACCATTGAGGCAGCCCAAGCGCTCCTTGAACGGCGTCTTCGGCGACACGCCGGCATTGTTGACGAGCGCCTGCAGCGCCCCCTCGCCGATGATGCCGTTCACCTCGGCGATGAACCGCTCGACCGCGCCGGCCGCGCCGAGATCGGCGGTGACGTGGTGCGTCCAGTTGGGATCGCGCTTGCATTCGGGCGGCACGCCCTCGCGCGAGGCGGTGATGACGCGCCAGCCGGCATCGCTAAAGCGCCGCACCGTGGCATGGCCGATGCCGCGGCTGGCGCCGGTGAGAAGCAGAGTCTTGCGCTCGGCGTCCATGGCGGAAGCTTAGGCGAGCGCCGGCGGCAAGGAAAGCGCCGCGCCGCCTAGCGTGCAATCCGATCAAATCGAATCGCCGCCTCTTTCGTCGTAAGTCCGCGCCCTTCGACGGGCTCAGGAGCGGGAATCCTGTGGCCCTGGGTCCGCGCCCGCCAACCCCGGTAGCAGCGCTGCCGCGCGGGTGGTCCGTTCGTGGTCCGGCGATGGTGCGCCGCATCATCCGCTGCTGTAGCGAATCCCCGGCCGGAATGGTCCGGTCGGACGCGCATGTATAGGTTTCACGTGATACAAACGCGCGCGGTTTCCCCGGATTTCCGCAGCTTTCGGCCGCGACGGTCGCTGCCGGCGGCGACCCGCGCCCCGCCGCTGCGCCCCGCCACCTGTCGCAACCTGTAGCACTTCCGGGTTCGCTTCGCCTCGTCTCGCTGTCGTTAGCAAGGGGCGTGAGAAGGGCGGGTTGCCGGCGGGGCAGCGCCTCGGCTCGCTGTTGCGAGGACTGGAACGGTCTCGCGTAGGCACATTCGCGCATGACGGTCTGGATGAAGCGCTAGCGTGCCGGGAAGGTGCGCCGCGGCTCCTCGACGCCTTCGGGGTCCTGATGGATCATGACCTCCGCCTGCGGGAAGGCGGCGAGGATATCGGCCTCGACCGCGTCGGAGACGCGATGCGCGTCCCTGAGCGTGAGATCGCCGTCCATCTCCAGATGGATCTGCACGAAGGCATCGGGGCCGGCGGCGCGCGTGCGCAGGTCGTGCACCGCACGCACCTGTGGATGCCCCAGCGCGATCTGGCGGATGCGCGCGCGCGCATCGTCCGGCAGCTCCTGGTCCATGAGCTGCACGATCGCCTTCCTCGCCACTTGCCAGGCGCCATAAATGATCCAGAGCCCAATGGCGATGCCGAAGAGCGGGTCGACATAGGGCCAGCCCAGTACGTTCGTGACCACCAGCGAGACGATGACGGCGCCGTTGAGGATGAGGTCGGCGCGGTAATGCAGCTCGTCGGCGCTCACCACCAGCGAGCCGGTGCGCCTGATGATGTACTGCTGATAGCGCACGAGGGCGAAGGTCACGATGATCGCGAAGACCATCACGGCGATGCCGATGCCGGCGTTCGTCACGGGCGCGGGCGCGAGCAGATGCTGCAGTCCCTGGATCAGCAGCAGCACGGCCGAGCCGGTGATGAAGGCCGACTGGCCGAGGCTTGCCAGCGGCTCGGCCTTGCCGTGCCCGAAGCGGTGCTCGCGGTCGGCGGGCGTCAGGGCCTGATGGATGGCGATGAGGTTGACGAGCGAGGCGGCGGCATCGAGCAGCGAGTCGAGGAGGCTCGACAGCAGGCTCACCGAATCGGTCAGAAGCCAAGCGATGAGCTTGACCAGGACCATCACGCCGGCGACCAGGATCGAGGCATAGGTCGCGCGGCGCATCAGCGCCCCCGCCGCTGCCGGCGTCACGGGTGCGGTGGCGGGTTCGGCGGTCATGGATACAGCCGCTCCGTGCGCCAGCCGGCGCCGTCGCGGATATAGACGATGCGCTCGTGCAGGCGGAACGGGCGATCCTGCCAGAACTCGATGCGCTCCGGCACGACGCGATAGCCCGACCAATGCGGCGGCCGCGGCACGGGCCCGTTGCCGAAACGCTGCTCGGCCGCGGCGACACGCGCCTCGAGCACCGCGCGGCTCGCCACCGGGCGCGATTGGTCGGATGCCCACGCGCCGATCTGCGCCTGGCGCGGGCGGGTCGCGAAATAGGCGTCGGCCTCGGCGGCGCTCACCGGCTCGGCCGTGCCCTCGACGCGCACTTGGCGCAACAGCGACTTCCAGTGGAAGCACAGCGCAACGCGCGGATTGGCGGCGATTTCGCCGCCCTTGCGGCTGTCGAGATTGGTGTAGAAGACGAAGCCGCGCTCATCGGCCGCCTTGAGCAGGATTATCCGCGCCGCCGGCGCCCCCGCCGGCGTCACCGTCGCCACGGTCATGGCATTGGCGTCGCGCGGCTCGCTCGCCTGCGCCTCGGCGAACCAGCGGGCGAACTCGTCGAAAGGCGCTCTATGGGAGATAGCGCTCACTAGACCCCTCTTCCGCCGCAACCATAGACCGAACCGCGGTTTTTTCCATCTCCCCGGACCCCGCCCGGCGGTTGCCGCGACTGGGCGATCCGGTCAAGATGTGCGCCGCAAGGCCAACAGCCGCGCGGTCCATATGGTCAGGCAATCGGTATGAGGGATCCCTATGCCGTGCTCGGCGTCCCCCGGGGCGCTTCGGAGAACGACATCAAGAAGGCCTATCGCCGGCTGGCGAAGAGGCTGCATCCCGATCTGAGCCCGGGTAACCGCGCCAACGAGCAGCAGTTCAAGGAGGTCACCGCCGCCTACGACCTCCTGTCGGACCCGGCGAAGCGGGCGCGCTTAGATCGCGGTGAGATCGACGGCGCCGGCGGCGAGCGCGGCGCCGACTTTCGCGCCGAGGGCGCCCGCGCCTATCGCCGCGCTGCCGGCGGCGCCTTTTCCTTCGAGGAGATCATCGCCGAGCTGCTGGGCCGTGGTCGCGATGCGGGCGCCGGCAGCGCCACCGCGGAGCCCGAGGCCGGGCTGGCCCAGAAGCTGCGCCTCGGCTTCGTCGAGGCCGCGCTCGGCGGCAAGCGGCGCGTCACGCTGGCCGATGGGCGCGAGGTCGAGATCACCGTGCCCGCCGGCATCGACACCGGGCAGACGCTTCGCCTGCGTCCACGCGCCGGGCGCGGCTGGGCGCCGGACGAGACTCTGCTCGAGATCGTCGTCGAGCCGCATCCGCATTTCCGCCGCAAGAACCACGATATCCATCTCGAGCTTCCCGTCACCGTCACGGAGGCGGTGCTCGGCGCCACCGTGACCGTGCCGACCCTACGCGGCAGTGCCGCCGTCAAAGTGCCGCGCGGCTCGAACAGCGGCTCGACCTTGCGCCTCAAGGGCCGCGGCATCACCGCGGACGGCAAGACTGGCGACCAATACGTCAAGCTGCGGGTCGTCCTGCCCGACCCGCCGGATCCGGAGCTCACCGCCTTTCTCGAGCGCTGGGGCGCGGCGCACGGCTACGACGTGCGCGGCAAGCTAGACTAGGTGCCTAACACTCACGAGCACTGTGAAGGGCGTAACCCAGACGGCCTTCTAGGGCCGCCGGTGACGGCTCGGGTGGGGGAACGGCGCGACCGGGGCGCCGGGACCGACCAGCTCGCTCAGCGGCAGCGCCAGGGCATCGCGCTCGGCGCCGGCGATGCGTTGCAGCGCCGCGGCGATCCGCCCCTGCCAGGGCAGTCCACCCTCCTCCCGCAGGCTGGTGGCGAGCGGCAGGCCGAGCGCGCGATAGAGATCCATCAGCGTCGCGCCCTCGAGCGAGCGCGCCAGCACCCAGCCGCCATCCGCCGCCGCGGCGACGAAGCCGGCATGGCGCAAGAGGCTCAGATCGTCATCGACGGCCGTGGTCGGGATGCCCAGCCGCTCGGCGATGGCCAACGTCGGCAATGTCCCGCCCTGCCGCGTCTGCGCCGCCAGCTCCGCCAGGAAGGCAAGACCGAGACCCAGCCGATGCGCCGCCGGCTTCACGTCCTTGGCGTGCTGGTCGATGCGCCATTGCGGCAAGGCCGCCGCGACAACGGCGCCGAAGAGCACCGCGCTCCACGCCACATACATCCACAGCAGGAAGATCGGGATCGCCGCGAGCGCGCCATAGACCGCGCGATAGGTCGAGAGATAGCTGACATAGAGCACGAAACCGCTCTTCAGCCCTTCGAGCAGCGCCGCGGCGACGAGGGCGCCGAAGAAGGCCTCGCGCCAGCGCACCAAGCAATTGGGGATGAGCTCGTAGACGAGCGTGAAGACGATCGTCTCCAGCAGGAACGGCACGGCGCGCAGGAAGCCGCGCATGACCGGGTCGTCCCACAGGCCGTTGGGCTCGTAAGCCGCAAGGCCGGCGTTGCGGGCGAAGAGACCGATATATCCCGGCAGCGAGAAGCTGACGCCGAGCAGCAGCGGCCCCAGCGTCAGGATGGCCCAATAGGCCAGGATACGCTGCATCCAAGGACGATGTGACTGGACCCGCCAGATGTGATGCAGCTGGTCCTCGATGGTGGCGAGCAGCAGCACCACGGTGACGGCCAGCGCCAGCACGCCGATCGTCGTCGTGCGCACGGAAGTGCCGGCGAAATAGCGGAACCACCATTCGACCTCGCCGCTCACCTCCGGCACGAAGGCTTGGAACAGCGTGGCAAGTAACGCATCGCGCTTGTCGGCGAAGACCGGGACGGCGGAGAGCACGGCCAGCGCGATCGCCGTCACCGGCACGAGCGCGATGAGCGTCGCGTAGCTGAGCGCGCCGGCGCCGGCCAGGCAGCCATCGCCGACAAAGGTGGCGATGGCATAGCGGATGAAGGCGGCCAGCGTGCGCAACTGGGCCAGCGCAGCCTGGAGGTAGAGCACCGGGCGCGTGCTCATCTGGGCCCCAAACACGCCGGCGAGGGGGTAATTCCCGGCGCGGCGGCGTCGCGCCGCGGCCGCGGCGCTTTCCGCCGCCCGCCGCCTTCGTGTAGGATGCGCGGCCTTTGCGCCCTTGGCGGGTGCGGTCCGAGGAGAAATGTAGGGATGGGGGAAATAAAGCCGCTCATGGCCGGCAAGCGGGGCCTCATCATGGGCGTCGCCAACGAGCGCTCAATCGGCTGGGGCATCGCCAAGGCGGTGCATGCCCACGGCGCCGAGCTCGCCTTCACCTTCCAGGGCGACGCGCTCGGCAAACGCGTGCGCCCGCTCGCCGACAGCCTCGGCAGCAAGATCGTGATGGATTGCGACGTCACCGACGAGACGAGCCTCGACAGCATTTTCACGACGCTCGCCAAGGAGTGGCAGCGGCTTGACTTCGTCGTGCATGCCATCGCGTTCGGCGGCGAGCTGAAGGGGCGTTATGTCGACACGTCACGGGACAACTTCCTGCGCAGTTTGGAGATTTCCTGCTACTCCTTCACCGACATTTGCCGCCGCGCCGCGCCGCTGATGAGTTCAGGCGGCAGCCTCCTGACGCTGAGCTATCTCGGCGCCGAGCGCGTCATGCCGCATTATAACGTCATGGGCGTCGCCAAGGCAGCGCTCGAGGCGAGCGTGCGCTACATCGCCGTTGATTTGGGCGGCCAGAACATCCGCGTCAACGCCATCTCCGCCGGCCCGATCAAGACGCTGTCCGCCCACGGGATCGGCGATTTCCGCTACATCCTTAAATGGAACCAATATAATTCTCCGTTAAAGCGCAACGTCACCATCGAGGAGGTCGGCGGCGCCGGCCTCTATCTGCTGAGCGATCTCGGGGCCGGCGTCACCGGCGAAGTGCATCACGTCGATTCGGGCTACCACGTGGTCGGGATGAAGGCGGTCGACGCGCCGGACATCTCCGTCGTCTAGGCTCAAGCGAGGGCGCGTGGCGGGCAGCAGCTTCGGCACCTTGTTCCGCTTCACCACCTGGGGCGAAAGCCACGGGCCGGCGATCGGCTGCGTCGTCGAGGGCGTGCCGCCGCGCCTGCCGCTCGAGGCGGCTGAGATCCAGCACTGGCTCGACCGCCGCAAGCCCGGCCAGTCGCGCTTCACGACGCAGCGCCGCGAGCCCGACCAGGTGCAGATCCTGTCCGGCGTCTTCGAGGGCCGGACCACCGGCACGCCGATTTCCCTGCTCATAGAGAACCAAGATTCGCGGGAAAAGGACTATGCGGCGATCAAGGACAGCTTCAGGCCGGGGCATGCCGACTATACCTACTGGAAGAAATACGGCATCCGCGACTACCGCGGCGGCGGCCGCGCCTCGGCGCGCGAGACGGCGCCGCGCGTCGCCGCCGGCGCCATCGCCCGCAAGATCCTCGGCCCTGCCATCGTCATCCGCGGCGCCCTCATCCAGGTCGGGCCGCATGCGATCGACCGCGCGCGCTGGGAGTGGGACGCGATCGACGACAACCCGTTCTGGTGCCCGGACCGGCAGATGGTGCAGCGCTGGGAAGGCTTCCTCGACGACACCCGCAAGAACGGCTCCTCGACGGGCGCGGTGGTCGAGGTGGTCGCCAGCGGCGTGCCCGCCGGCCTCGGCGATCCCACCGCCGACAAGCTCGACGCCGATCTGGCCAAGGCGATGATGGGCATCAACGCGGTGAAGGGCGTCGAGATCGGCGCCGGCTTCGCCGCGGCGGCGCTGTCGGGCGAGGAGAACGCCGACGAGATGCGCATGCGCGACGGCCAGGTGCAGTTCCTTTCGAACCACGCCGGCGGCATCTTGGGCGGCATCTCCACCGGCCAGGACATCGTGCTGCGCTTCGCCGTCAAGCCGACCAGCTCGATCGTGACGCCGCGCCGCTCGGTCGACATCCACGGCAACGAGATCGAGGTCAGCACCAAGGGCCGTCACGACCCTTGCGTCGGCATCCGCGCCGTGCCCGTGGGCGAAGCGATGATGGCGGTGGTCCTCGCCGACCATCTGCTGCGCCAGCGCGCCCAGTGCGGCTGATGCCGCGCCGCCATCCCCATCGGAGCTGAGCCATGCCGCAGCCCGACCACGTCTCCGCGCTCCCCATCGCCGACGCCGCCAAGCTCGACGACGATCTCAAGGCCGCGTACGCCAAATGCATCGAGAAGCTTGGCTTCGTGCCGAACGTGCTGCAGGCCTACAGCCTGCGGCCGCAGAAGTTGCGCAATTTCATGACCATGTACAACGAGCTGATGCTCGCGCCCTCCGGCCTCAGCAAGCTCGAGCGCGAGATGGTTGCGGTGGTCGTGTCTTCGGCCAACCGCTGCTATTACTGCCTCGTCGCGCACGGCCAGGCGGTGCGCCGGCTCTCGGGCGACGCCGAGTTCGGCGAGATGATGGTGATGAACTACCGCGTCGCCAAGCTCGATGTGCGCCAGCGCACCATGCTCGACTTCGCCTGGAAGCTCACCAGGGCGCCCAACGATGTCGGCGATGCCGACCGCGCCGCGCTGCGCGCCGCGGGTCTGAGCGCCGAGGACATCTTCGACCTAGCCGAGACCGTCGGCTTCTTCAACATGTCGAACCGCATGGCCTATGCCCTCGACATGATGCCGAACCACGAATACCACCGCCTCGACCGCTGAGTGGAGCTTCGCATGCGCCGCATCGTCGTTGGCTTCTTCGCGCTGATCGGCCTGTTCTTCTTCGCCATGATCGTCATCGCCCTCGCCCTGCTGATCTGGGCGGCGCCCGGCGAGAAGAATCTGGCGGGAGCGAACATCCTCACGCTCGACCTGACCCAGTCGCTGCCCGAGGCGCCGCCCGATGGCGGCGTCGAGCGCGTCATCCTCGGCGAGCAGCGCAATTTCCGCGACGTGCTGGACGCGCTCGAGCGCGCCGGCGACGACCCGCGCATCAAAGGGCTGGTGGCGCGTCTCGGCGAAGGCGAGCTGGGCACGGCGCAGCTGCAGGAGCTGCGCGACGCCATCGCCGCCTTCCGCGCCAAGGGCAAGTTCACGCTCGGCCATGCCGACAGCTTCGGCGAGTTCGGCCCGGGCACGCGCGCCTATTACCTGGGCTCTGCCTTCGACGAGCTGTGGCTGCAGCCTTTCGGCGAGGTCGGGCTGGTGGGCTTGCGCGTCGAGACGCCGTTCTTCCGCGGTACGCTCGACAAGCTGGGCATCCAGCCGCGCTTCGACCATCGCTCCGAGTACAAGACGGCGATGAATGTGTTGACCGAGACGAAGATGACGCCGCCGCATCGCGAGGAGACCGACGCGCTGCTGCATTCCGTCTACGAGCAGATGGTGCGCGGCATCGCCGAGGGCCGCCGGCTCGAGGCGGGCCAGGTCCGCAAGCTGATCGACCAGGGCCCGTTTGCGACGCAAGAGGCGCTCGAGGCGCATCTCGTCGACCATATCGGCTATCGCGAGGACGCGATCGCCGCGGCGCGGTCGCGCGCAGGCGAGAATGCGCAGCTCGTGTCGCTGTCGCGCTACCTCGATCGTGCCGGCCGGCCGCATCAGAGCGGGCCGACCATCGCCGTGATCTACGGCAGCGGCCTCATCGCGCGCGGCGACGACTCGAACAACCCGCTGTCGGGGACGGCGATCGTGGGCGCCGACACCATGACGCGCGCCTTCCGCCTGGCCGCCGAGGATTCGAGCGTGCGCGCCATCCTCTTCCGCATCGACAGCCCCGGCGGCTCCGCCTCGGCCTCCGAGGCCATCTGGCGCGAGGCGCTGCGCGCCAAGGAGACGGGCAAGCCGGTGATCGTCAGCATGAGCAACGTCGCTGCGTCCGGCGGATACTACGTCGCCGCCGCCGCCGACAAGATCGTCGCCGAGCCGGCGACGCTCACCGGCTCGATCGGCGTCGTCGCCGGCAAGGTGCTGATCGGCGGCTTGTCGTCGAACCTCGGCGTCACCTGGGACGGGACGCAGGTCGGCAAGCAGGCCGACATGTACAGCGTCATCACCGACTTCACGCCGGCCGAGCACCAGCGCTTCGAGCGCATGCTCGACGAGGTCTATGCCGGCTTCAAGCAGCGCGTGGCGGAGGGGCGCAAGCTCGCGCCCGACGCGGTCGAGGAAGTGGCGAAAGGCCGCGTCTGGACCGGCGAGGACGCCAAGGCGCGCGGCCTGGTCGACGAGCTCGGCGGCTTCGACAAGGCGCTGTTGCTGGCCAAGCAGGCGGCCGGGATCGCGCCCGAGCAGGACGTCACGCTGAAATGGTTCCCACCCCCCGCCAACACGCCCGGGGCGATCCTCGCCCGGCTGATGGGCCGCGACGGCGGCGACGACGGCGAGCAAAGCAGCGGCGCGCGGCTTGGCGCCGATCGCCTGCTCGCCTCGTGGCGGCCGCTGCTGCGCTATCTCGAGCTCGCCACCGCGCCGCCCGGCGCCCTCACCATGCCGCCGATCGATCTGCGGTAGGGCGAGCCCGGCCTTGCGTCGCGCCGGACGTCGCGCGACCGGCTCAATGCCGATCGATCGCTTGGGCGGTGAGCCGGCTCGCCGTCTGGAGGCAAAAGAGACCCGCAGAGTGTAAGCGGATCTATTCCCGTTGCGTGGCCGGTGGCGGCTACCTGCCGGGGAGGGGGCGATGAGCGATTTCACCAATGCCCAGCAATCAAGCGGCTTGAGCGTTAAATTGTGGCGCGGTGAGCGGATGTGCCTCGTCGGCATGGATGTCGACAAGCCCGAGCCCGATCTCGTCGGCTTCTCGATCGAGGTGAAGAGCCCCGGCAGCGCCGATTTCGAGCCGCTGCGCAATCGCCTCGCCTTTTCCTACGACAAGCCGGTCGAGCGCGCGGTCAACGGCTATCGCAACTTTTCCTCGCTCGAGGCGCCGTTCCAGAAATTCCGCTGGGTGCATTTTCCCTACGAGCCGAAAGGCGGCACCTATACCTATCGGGTCACCAAGCAGCACATGCCGAGCGACGGCGTGCTCAAGCCCGGCACCGCGATCACCCTCGACATTCCGCTCGATCTGGTCATCTACGACGGCTTTCTCGATATCGGTTTCGCGCGCAATTTCGCGTCCTCCCAGGCCTATGAGGACAAGTACAAAGGCAATCCCGCCGTCATCCCCGTGAATGCCGCCGACGGCCTGACCTTCCGGAAGGTGCCGGGCGACGTCTACGAGTGGCTCGGCTTCGAGGCCTACGACCTGATCATGACCTTCCTCAAGGAGGTCGCCGGCGACCGGACGCTCACGCTCGACTTCTTCGCCTATGACTTGAACGAGCCCGATATCGTCGCGCTGCTCGAGCAGACCGGCGGCAGGCTGCGCGCCATCATCGACAATTCCGGCGCGCATGCGGCGGCGAGCAGCGCCGAGTCCCAGGCCGCGAAGCGGCTTTCCGCGTCGGCCGGCGCCCAGAATGTCAAGCGCATGCATTTCAAGAACCTGCAGCACAACAAGGTGCTGATCGCGAAGAAGAACGGCGAACCCGTCAAGGTGCTGTTCGGCTCGACCAATTTCAGTTTTCGCGGCCTCTACATCCAGGCCAACAACGCTCTCGTGTGCTATGCGCCCGAAGCCGCCGCGCTGTTCGAGCGCGCCTTCGCGCTCGCCTTCGCGAACCCAAGCGGATTTGCTGCGGACCCGATCTCCACGCAGTGGCATCTGCTGCAGGTGTCCGGCAAGCCCCTGGTGCATTTCTGCTTCTCGCCGCATTCGGACGCCGGCCTGTCGCTCAACCCGCTCGGCGCCGCGATCGACCAGGCGACATCGTCCGTGTTCTTCTCGATCGCTTTTCTTTACCAGACCAAGTCGGGGCCGACGCGAGAGGCGATCGACCGGCTGATGAACAAGAACGTGTTCAGCTACGGCATTTCCGACAAGCAGGGCGGGCTCGCGGTGAAGAAGCCCGACGGCACGTTCGGCATCGTCGATTTCAACTACCTCGCCGGCATCACGCCGATGCCGTTCAAGGCGGAGTGGTCCGGCGGCCAGGGCATCCACGAGCATCACAAATTCGTCGTCACCGATTTCAGCCTGCCGAGCGCCAAGGTGTTCACCGGCTCCTCGAACCTGTCGCCCAGCGGCGAGGCCGGGAACGGCGACAATCTCGTCATGATCGAGGATCCCCGCGTCGCGACTTCCTACGCGATCGAGGCGCTACGCGTGTTCGACCACCTGCATTTTCGCACCTTGATGAGCGACGCCTTCGCCGGCGGCAAACAGGCTGGCGCCAAGACCGCCAAGGCAAAGGCCGCGAAGCCGCCCACGAAGAAATCCACGGCTGCCAGGCCGGCGGTGCCGAGCCCGGATACGGCGACCCGGCCGAGCAAAGCGGCGGCCGTGGCGGCGCTTGCGCTGAAGAAGCCCACCGCCATCAGCGGCAAGCCCGCCTGGTTCGTCGATTTCTACCAAGCCGGCACGCAGCGGGAGCACGATCGCAAACTTTTCTCGCACTAGCCGGACGCGCCGGCGGCCGGCCGCTGCCGCCGGCCGGCCCTCGATCGCTCAGTTGTATTTCTGCAGCTCGAGCCGGCCGATCTGGTTGCGATGGACTTCGTCGGGGCCGTCAGCCAGCCGCAAGGTGCGTGCGCCGGCATAGGCTTTGGCGAGGCCGAAATCATCGGACACGCCGGCGGCGCCATGCGCCTGGATCGCCCAGTCGACGATCTGGCAGAGCATGTTGGGCGCCGCCACCTTGATCATCGCGATCTCGGCGCGCGCCGCCTTGTTGCCGGCCTTGTCCATCATGTAGGCCGCCTTGAGCGTGAGGAGCCGCGTCTGCTCGATCATGATGCGCGCCTCGGCGATGCGCTCGAGCGTCACCGTCTGCTCGGCGACGGGCTTGCCGAAGGCGACGCGCGACTTGACGCGCTTGCACATCTTCTCGAGCGCGCGCTCGGCCTGGCCGATGGTGCGCATGCAGTGATGGATGCGGCCGGGCCCGAGGCGGCCTTGCGCGATCTCGAAGCCGCGCCCCTCGCCCAGGAGCATGTTGCTGGCGGGGACGCGGACGTCGACGAAGTCGACCTCGGCATGGCCGTGCGGCGCGTCGTCATAGCCGAAGACCGGGAGCCAGCGCACCAGCTTCACGCCGGGCGTGTCCTTGGGCACCAGGATCATCGACTGCTGCAGGTACTTGTTGGGATTGTTGGGCGCGCTCTTGCCCATGAAGATGAGGATCTTGCAGCGCGGGTCGGGCGCGCCCGAGGTCCACCATTTGCGGCCGTTGATGACGTAATGGTCGCCGTCGCGCTTGATGCTCGCCTCGATGTTGGTGGCGTCCGACGAGGCGACCGCCGGCTCGGTCATGGCGAAGGCGGAGCGGATCTTGCCCTCGAGCAGCGGCTCGAGCCATTGCTTCTTCTGCTCGGCCGTGCCGTAGCGGACCAGCACCTCCATGTTGCCCGTATCGGGCGCCGAGCAGTTGAACACCTCGGGCGCCCAGTTGACGCGGCCCATGATCTCGCAGAGCGGCGCATATTCGAGGTTGGTGAGGCCGGCGCCGTACTCCGATTCCGGCAGGAACAGGTTCCATAAGCCCGCCGCCTTGGCCTTGGGCTTGAGCTCCTCGACGATCGGCCGCGGCTGCCAACGGTTCGCCTCGGTGAGGCCCTCGTGATAGCGATGCTCGTTGGGATAGACGTGATCGTCCATGAAGCGTCCGAGCTTCTCCTGGAGCGCCTTCACCTTGTCGGAATACGCGAAGTCCACGGCTCTCTCCCTTGGCAGATTCTGTTCTGTGCGGCTGAGCTTATCCTGCCGC
>Ga0209647_1002452_pt1 | contig 15066 bp, 11 predicted proteins | sample GraSoi_2013_60cm_FD_185827 | JGI IMG/M metagenome (GOLD analysis project Ga0209647, IMG submission 185827) | Grasslands soil microbial communities from the Angelo Coastal Reserve, California, USA - Sample 9_17_2013_60cm (SPAdes) (version 2) | ecosystem: Environmental > Terrestrial > Soil >...
GTTTTGAATCGCCGCCACGCCCTCGGGGGAGCGCCGAGGCAGGACCATGCCCAGGCGCGCCTTCAAAGGGGTTGGCTCGGTGCCGAGCACGGCGGCGTAGTAAACCGTGTTCGTCATCACCTTCTTCACGTAGTCGCGCGTCTCGCCGAAGGGAATGGTCTCGACGAAGATCGCGCCTTCGACCGGAGCCGTGCCGCGCCACAGGCGCGCGCGTGTGGGCCCGGCGTTGTACGCTGCCGCGGCGAGAACGGGGCTGCCGTCGAACTGATTGAGGACGTGCTTGAGATAATACGTGCCGAGTGCGGCATTGAGATCCGGTTCGTGCAGCCGTGCCGAGGAGAAGTTCTTCATGCGCATCCTCTGCGCTATCCACTTCGCGGTCGGGCGCATCACCTGCATGAGGCCGGTCGCACCGGCGGAAGATTTTGCACCGGTGATGAAACGGCTTTCCTGGCGCACCACACCCAGCACCCAGGGCTCCTCGAGATCGCGCGAGCGCGCTTTCTCGGCGAGCACTTCGCGATAAGGCGCAAGATAGCGGACAGAAAAGTTGTGGGCGAACAGCGTTCTGTCCGCGGTTCCGATGGCCCTGTCCCAGGCTTCGTTGCGGCGTGCGAGCTCAGCCGCCGCGAGCAGCTTGCGATCGTCCATGCCGCGGATGGTCCAGAGCCACTCCTTCGTCGCCTCGGTGCGCATATCCAGGCGATAGAGGGCGAGCGCACGCGCGAGCCCGGGGATGGCTGCGACCTCGGCGACCTCGCTTTCAGTGGGCAGAGGAGCCCGGGCCGGAATCCGCAGGCTCACGCCGAGCTCCTCGGCGGCAAGCCGCCCGTAGAAACTGTGCTCTCCAGCGATGCGCTCGAAATAACCTTCGGCTTCCAGCGGACTGCCGAGCTCGCGCTCGGCCCGGCCGTACCAGTAGATCCAGACCGGCTCGTTCTTCGCGAGCGGAGACATGTGGTCGATGGAGTTTCTGACCTCGCCCCACTTTTCGGCCCTCATCGCGATTCGCGCACGCCAGCCGAGCTGCTCGTCGGTGAGCGCTCCCGGATCGCCGAACCAGCCGAGCGCGTCGGGCACGTGCCTGAGCGCGCCATACATGGCCAGCATCAGCCAGACGTACCTGCGGTCTTCGACGGAAAAGGCATCGCTCAGGCCGCCGCTCCAGAACCCCGCGGCAGCCCGTGCGTCCGCGTCGGCGGCCAGCGTGAGGGCGGCGATGACCAGCTCGCGATCGGTCACCTTCGCCAGGTCCGCGTGCGGATTCCTGAGAAACTTGACCGGCGCGCGGATGACGGCTGCGAGCCGTTTCGCGTCGATGGCTTCGCCACGCGGCAGAAACTCCATGGTGCGCTTGGCCGCACCCATGAGCCCGGCGCCGACCAGAGCGCGAAACCGCTCCCAGGTTTCGCGCGAGCCGAGTTGGTCGGCCTTGTGGATCGCCCGGGCCAGAGTGAGGCAGCCTTCGGGGAGCTCGCGCGGCGCTTTCCAGAAGGACCTGAAATCAACGAGCGCCGAGGCATCCTCGCGTTTCCAGCGCGCGAGCAGCATGTAGCAGGTCACCTCGGGATCGTCACCGGAGAGCGCCGGATACTCCGCCTGGAACAACTCCCATCGTCCGCTCCTGCCGAGCACCTTGAGCCAATCGACGCGCAGCTGCTCGGCGAGCGCGGTACCCGGGTACCGGGAAAGGAAGTCGCGAACGTCTTCGGCCGATGCAGCGGGAAGCCTGAAGAAGAGCTGCCAGTACTCGACATACGGCTCGAGTGGATGGCCTGTGAGTTTCGGGGCGAGGGTTGCGAGCTTCGCCCGCTGATTCGCTTCGAACGCATCGCGGGCGGCGAGGAACGCCGCGTCCTGCGGATCGAGCTTCACCGCGCAGGCGGGCGCGGCCGCGGCTAGGGCGACGGCAAGGTAGACCGAACGGAGCAGCGCTCGTATCAAGATCCACTTCCTCCTTTGATAGAATACTACAGGCATTTTCCGTGCCAGATGATGGGCCCGTACATGACTCCTTCCGAGCTATCCGCCTGGCGCAGGAACGAGCGCACGAGGCTTTTGCGGGAACGCGAAGCGCTTGCCCAGGAGACGCTCGCGGAGCTGCGTTCGCGGATCGACCACCACCTTGAACGTGCGTTCCCGGATCTGGTGCACGGAATACTGGCATTTTGTTGGCCTTACCGTGACGAATACGACGCGCGCCATCTGGCCGCTGCCCTGCGGCGGCACGGGGCGAGGACCGCGCTGCCAGTCGTCGTGGCCCCCAGGGTTCCGCTCGTTTTTCGCGAATGGAAACCGGGGGTGGAACTTGCCGTCGGGCCGCTCGGCATCCCGTACCCTGTCGGTTCGCCCGAGGTGGCCCCCGATCACGTGCTGCTACCGATGCTCGGGTGGGACGCGGACGGTTATCGGCTCGGCTACGGCGGCGGTTTTTTCGACCGTACCCTCGCCGCGCTCGCCAAGCGGCCGCGCGTCGTCGGGATCGCCTACGAGCCGGCCTTCCTGAAGACCATACATCCGCAGCCGCACGACATCCCCGTGGATTTCGTCGTGACCGAGCGCGGCGTATACCGCCGCGAACCGAAGGGACTCAGGTTCCTGGACGACCCGCAGGCTTACTCTTCACCGCCGTGCTACGCGGGAGAGATCGCGCCCGGATACTTCGGAGAACCGAAGACCTAGTCTCAACCGAGAAACAGCCGGTACGCCGGATTGCTGCTTTCGTCCACGTACGGATAGCCAAGCTCGGAGAGGAAACGCCGGAATTCGCGCATCTCGTGGCGCGGCACCTGCATGCCGACCAGCACCCGGCCGTAATCGCTCCCCTGATTGCGGTAGTGGAACAGGCTGATGTTCCAGTCGGTGCGCATGCCGGACAGAAAGCGCATCAGCGCCCCGGGCCGCTCCGGAAACTCGAAGCGGTAGAGCAACTCGTCGGGTGCGCCGTGCGCGCTCTTCCTGATTCCCGCCGGAGCGTGCCCCCCGACCATATGGCGTACGTGGAGCTTGGCCATCTCGTCGTCGGAGAGGTCGAGCGTCCTCAGGCCCTGGCGCTCGAGGACTTTCACGATTTTCGCGGACTCATCGCGGCTGTGCACCTCGACGCCGACGAATACGTGTGCATCCTTGGGATCGGCGATGCGGTAGTTGAACTCGGTGATGTTGCGTGCGCCGAGCGTGGCGCAGAACTTCTTGAAGCTGCCGGGGCGCTCGGCGATGGTGACCGCGAGGATGGTTTCGCGCCGATCGCCCATCTCGGCGCGCTCGGCGACAAAGCGCAGCCGGTCGAAATTCGTGTTCGCGCCCGAGGCGACGGCGACGAGCTTCTTTCCGCGCACTCCGGATTTTTCGACATAGGCCTTGGCGCCGGCGATCGCCAGCGCGCCGGCGGGCTCGAGGATCGTGCGCGTGTCCTCAAACACGTCCTTGATCGCCGCGCAGATCTGGTCGGTGTCGACGAGGATCACGCCGTCGAGGAGCTCCCTGCACAGGCGAAACGTCTCTTTGCCGACCTGCTTCACCGCGACCCCGTCGGCGAAAAGACCCACGTGATCCAGCACGACGCGCCGTCCGGCCTTGAGCGAGCGCGCCATGGCGTCGGCGTCCACCGGTTCGACGCCGACGACCTTGATCGCCGGGCGCAGCCGCTTGATGTAGGACGCGATGCCGGAAACGAGCCCGCCGCCGCCGATCGGCGCGAACACGGCGTGAATCGGATGCGGGGTCTGACGCAGGATTTCCATTCCGATCGTGCCCTGGCCCGCGATCACGTCCGGATCCTCGTAGGGGTGAACGAATCCGAGCTTGCGCGCTTTTCCCAGGCGTCTCGCCTCGACGTGCGCTTCATCGTAGGTGTCGCCGTGCAAGTGCACTTCCGCTCCGCGGGCCTTGACCGCGTCGACCTTGATCTTGGGGGTGGTGGACGGCATCACGATCACCGCCGCGCAGCCGAGCTTCTGGGCGGCAAGCGCCACGCCTTGAGCGTGATTGCCGGCCGAAGAAGCGATGACTCCGCGGGCAAGCGCCGACGCGGACAGATTCGCCATCTTGTTGTAGGCGCCGCGGCACTTGAAGGAGAACACCGGCTGCATGTCCTCGCGCTTCAAGAGCACCCGGTTGCCGAGCCGCGCCGAGAGGTTGGGTGCGACCTCCAGGGGCGTCTCCACCGCCACGTCGTACACGCGCGCCCGGAGAATACGCTCCAGATAGTCGTTTTTCATCGCGTTTTTCTTACCCCCTAAATGGGGGGGTCAAGTGCCACCCCCTTCGAGGGGTGGGCGATACTGTACACGAACGCCCCGGCCGTGGGTAAAATGCCGGCTCGGGAGGAACCGATGCCGAAGCCCGGAAAAAAGGCGAAACAGGCGTTCTGGGAGCGCGCCTACCTAGCGCACGGATACTGGCTCGGAAAAGAGCGCCTGGGGCAGGTTACGCTCGGCCCGAAGAAGGAATGGGACGGGATTTACCGCTGGCGGGCGGGCAACCATTCCGGCGAGGCCGCCACGCTCGAGGATGCCAAGCGCGCGGTGGAGCAGGCGGTGCTCGTCGGCGCGAGTCAGTTGGCGCTGTTCGACAAACCCTGAACTAGGCTGCGGTCAGTTTCGCGTATTCCAGCGCGAGCCATTTCATCCCCTGCTTGCCGAAGTTGATCTGCAGGCGCGCGTCGCTGCCGGATCCTTCCGCGTTGACGATGACGCCCGGGCCGAATTTCGGGTGCAGCACCGACTGGCCGATGCGGAACCCGTGACCCGGCGTTTTGGCTTTGCCGCCTTTCGCCGGCTGGGGAGCCCAGGCCACGTCATCGAACCGGGCGTGCCCCGGCCGGAGCGTGAGGCGCTTCACGACTTCCTCCGGAAGTTCGTCGAGGAAACGCGAGGCGACGTTGTAGCGGGTCTGGCCGTGCAGCATGCGCGTCTGGGCGAAGGAGAGGTAGAGCCGCGTCCGCGCCCGGGTGATCGCGACGTACATCAGCCTGCGTTCTTCTTCCAGGCCGTCGTCTTCCTGGACGCTCTGCTCGTGCGGGAAGAGGCCCTCTTCCAGCCCGGTGATGAACACCGCGTGAAACTCCAGGCCTTTTGCCGAGTGCACTGTCATCAGCTGCAGCGCGTCCGCGCCTTCGCCCGCCTGGTTCTCGCCCGACTCCAGTGACGCGTGCGCCAGGAAGGCGGAAAGATCGTGTTCGTCTTCCTCGGATATGAACGCAGCCGCCGCGTTCACGAGCTCGTTCAAGTTCTCGACCCGGTCGGCGCCGTCTCTTTCGGCCTTGTAATGTGCAACGAGTCCGCTCTTTTCGAGCATCACCTCGACCGTTTCGGGCAAAGGCAGCCCCTGCGTTTCCGCCTTGAGCGATTCGATGAGGCGCAGGAACGTGGCGAGCGCCGCGCCGCTTTTCCCGGCAAGTCCCGAGGCGGCCTTGTAAAGGCTCGCATTGCCGGCCTTGGCCGCATCCTGCAGGGTTTCGAGCGAGCGCGCGCCGATTCCGCGCGCAGGGAAGTTGGCGACGCGCAGGAAAGCCCCGTCGTCGTCCGGATTGGCCGCGAGCCGCAGGTACGCGAGCGCGTGCTTGATTTCCATGCGCTCGAAGAAGCGCAGGCCCCCGTACACGCGGTATGGGATGCCGTTCGAGAAAAGCGCGTGCTCGATGATGCGCGACTGCGCGTTCGAGCGGTACAGCACGCCGATATCGGCAAGGCGCAGCCCGGCGCGCTTCAGCGCCTGTACCTCCTCAGCGAGCCAGCTCGCCTCGTACCCGTCGCTCTGCGCCTCGTAGATGCGCACCGGCTCGCCGTGCCCCGCGGAGGTCCACAGGTTCTTGCCGAGGCGCTTCTTGTTGTGGGCAATGAGCGCGTTGGCCGCCGCGAGGATGTGCGCGTGCGAGCGGTAGTTCTGCTCGAGGCGGATCACGTTCTCGACGCGGAAATCGCGCTCGAACTCGGCCATGTTGCCGACGTGCGCGCCGCGAAACCGGTAAATGGACTGGTCGTCATCGCCGACTGCGAACACAACGTTTTTCGGCCCCGCAAGAAGTTTGAGCCAGCGGTACTGGAGGCGATTGGTGTCCTGGAATTCGTCCACCAGGATGTGCCGGAAGCGGTTCCGGTAGTGCTCGCGCAGGATCTCGTTCCTGGTAAGGAGCTCATAAGTCCGCAGCAGCAGCTCGGCAAAATCGACCACGCCCTCGCGCTGGCATTGCTCGTCGTAGGCGGCGTAGATCTCGGCGTAACGGCGGGTGATTTCGTCCCCGATCTCGACGTCCCGGGCGCGCCTGCCCTCCTCCTTGGCCGCGTTGATGAAGTACTGCGCGTCACGCGCGGGGAATCTCTCCTCGTCGACGCTGAGGGCTTTCAGCACGCGCTTCACCGCGGCGTGCTGGTCCTGGGAATCGAGGATTTGAAAGAGTTGCGGCAGTCCGGCGTCGCGGTAGTGCGCGCGCAGCAAGCGGTTGCACAGGCCGTGAAAGGTGCCGACCCACATGCCACGGGTGCTGATCGGGAGCATCGCCGAGATGCGCGTGAGCATTTCGCGCGCCGCCTTGTTGGTGAAGGTAACGGCAAGGACGCCGTTCGGGCTCACGTTGCCGGTCTGGATCAGCCAGGCGATCCGCGTGGTGAGAACGCGCGTCTTCCCCGAGCCGGCTCCGGCGAGAATCAGCGCCGATTGGTCGGGAAGGGTGACCGCGGCGAGCTGCTCAGGATTGAGGTTTTCGAGGAGCGACATCGTGCCGGCGCGAAAGGCGTCATTTTACTTCAGCGCCCCCCGCGGCCGGGCGGGTCAGGGCTCAGGTCCCGACTTTGTACTCGTGCGCCCCGAGCCGGGCGTGCCCCTTGAGCGCCTTGGCCACGGTCTCGGCGTCTTTCTTCGTCGCGAAACCGGACAGCCGCACGCCGTACACCCGCTTGTCCCCGGCCTTTTCGGGAATGATCTCCGCGGGGTATCCCGCGCTGCGCAGATCCCTGTAGAGATCGAATGCCCGCTCGGGCGTGAGTCCCGCCGCCGTGAGTTTCCATTTTCCTGCGCGTGTCGAGACGCCTTGGCCCTCCTGGGTTTCGGTCTCGGCTGCCCATTCCCTCAGCTGGTCGGGCATCACCATCGCGACCGGCCGCGACAGCCCGCCTTCGTGGACGTAATAGGACAGACGCTGGTCCATGGTGAACGGGGTGTCGTCCGGCTGAGTGATCGCTATCCTGCCCTCGATCAGGCAGACGACTTCGCGGTCCGGCGCCGATTTGCCCCACAGGTCGGTGCCGCGTATGCCGGCGGTCACGGTCCTGATGCTGATGCTCACCTCGCGTCGCCCGCCGAATCGCGCGAACAGCTCGGTGGTGAAACGGAATGCCCCTTCTGCCACCTTCATCGTCGCTGCGAAAACCTTGTTCTCGCGCATCTGCATCCCGCCCAGGAAGAGCGAGCCCTTCTCGCCCAGTTTCACCGCGCTGCCGTCGGCGGTCCTGAGGAGCAGGCGCGAGCCGGAGCCGGTCTTCACCTGGTCGTTGTCCTTGAGCTCCATGCCAGGCACGAGCGGATGGCTCGCTCCGCCGCGCTCCACCCAGGCGGGCATTTGCACCGCCTCGACCGTTGCGAGCGGCGCGGACTGCGCCCGCTTCGACTTGGACTCGGGCTGCGCCATCGCGGCGCCGCCTGCACCCAGCGTGAGCGCGGCGAGCGCCGCGATCACCGACCATTGCCTCACCATGATTGACTCCATCGGTTTGCGACGCGCGTTGATGCGAATGCAAGGCGGATGCGGCGCGCTGCCGACCCGCGCGGCTATAATCCATGCTTTTCCGAACCCGCTCATGCAGCCCCAGTACCATCCCGAGATCGTCGAGCGCGAAGCGCAGGAGCACTGGGAGCGGACCCGCGCGTTTCGCGCGACGGAGGAGCCGCCCGGAAAAGGCGGCCGCCCGAAGTTCTACTGCCTGTCGATGTTCCCCTACCCCTCGGGCAAGCTGCATATGGGGCACGTGCGCAACTATACCATCGGCGACGTGATGACCCGCTTCCACCGGATGCGGGGCTTCAATGTGCTCCAGCCGATGGGCTGGGACGCCTTCGGTCTGCCCGCCGAAAACGCCGCGATGGCAAACGGCGTGCCGCCGGCGAAGTGGACCTACGACAACATCGCGTACATGAAAAAGCAGCTGCGGTCGCTCGGCTTCGCGATCGACTGGGAGCGCGAGCTCGCCACTTGCTCGCCCCAGTACTATCGCTGGAACCAGTGGCTGTTCCTGCGCATGCTCGAGCGCGGCCTGGTCTACAAGAAGACCGGCACGGTGAACTGGGACCCGGTCGACCAGACGGTGCTTGCGAACGAGCAGGTGATCGACGGCCGCGGCTGGCGCACCGGCGCGCTCGTCGAGAAGCGCGAGATCCCGATGTACTACATGAAGATCACGGCGTACGCCGAGGAGCTGCTCGCTTCGCTCGACGAGCTTCCGGGCTGGCCCGAGCGCGTCAAGACGATGCAGGCCAACTGGATCGGAAAGAGCCATGGCGTCAACATCGGCTTTCCCTACGAGCTGGGCGGCGAGAAAAAGCTCCTGCGCGTGTTCACTACGCGCGCCGACACGCTGATGGGCGCCACGTTCTGCGCGGTCGCGGCCGAGCACCCGCTCGCCGCGCACGCGGCCAAGTCGGACCCGAAGCTCGCCGCCTTCGTCGAGGAATGCAAGCGCGGCCCGGTGATGGAAGCCGACCTCGCCCAGCTCGACAAGAAGGGCATGCCGACAGGTCTTTTCGTCACACATCCGATCAGCGGCGAGAAAATCGAAGTCTGGGTCGGCAACTACGTGCTCATGGCCTACGGAGAAGGGGCAGTAATGGGCGTGCCCGGGCACGACGAGCGCGATTTCGCGTTCGCGAAGAAGTACCGCCTGCCGATCAAGCCCGTGATCGACGTCGGGGGCAAACCGTATTCGACCGATGCCTGGCAGTCCTGGTACGCCGATTACGGGCGCTGCGTGAATTCCGGCAAGTACGACGGTCTCGACTATCGGGCCGCCGTCGAAACGATAGCCGCGGACCTGAAGAAGAAGGCTCTGGGCGACAAGCAGATCACCTGGCGCCTTCGCGACTGGGGCATCTCGCGCCAGCGCTATTGGGGCACGCCGATTCCCATCGTCCACTGCGAGGCCTGCGGCGACGTGCCGGTCCCGGACAAGGACCTTCCCGTGGTGCTGCCGGAGAATCTCGTTCCGGACGGAACCGGTAATCCGCTCGCGAAGACACCGTCGTTCGTCGATTGCAAGTGCCCGAAGTGCGGCAAGCCGGCGAAGCGCGAAACCGACACCATGGACACTTTCGTCGATTCGTCCTGGTACTTCCTGCGCTTCACCTGCGCTGACCAGGTGAAGAGCATGGTCGACGAGCGCGCGAAGCACTGGATGGCGGTCGACCAGTACATCGGCGGGATCGAGCACGCGATCCTGCACCTGCTGTATTCGCGGTTCTGGACCAAGGTGATGCGCGACCTGGGGCTGGTCTCCGGGGTGAACGAGCCGTTCATGCGCCTCCTGACCCAGGGCATGGTGCTGAACGAGATCTTCTACCGCAAGACGGGCGAAGGCCGCATCACCTACTACAACCCAGCGGATGTCGAGCTCAAGCACGACGACAAGGGCCAGCGCACCGGTGCGACGCTCAAGGCCGACGGCAAGCCGGTCGAGTCCGACGGCCTGGGGACGATGTCGAAGTCAAAGAACAACGGCGTCGACCCGCAGGATCTGATCGAAAAGTACGGCGCCGACACAGCACGGCTTTTCATGATGTTCGCCAGCCCACCCGAGCAGACGCTGGATTGGTCGGATTCCGGAGCGGAGGGTTCGTTTCGCTTCCTAAAGCGGCTTTGGGGGTTCGCGCACGGTTTCTCGGAGAGAACCAAGACCTTGAGCACCAAACGGACGACATTCTTGGAGCAAAGGGCGAAAATCGACAAAACGCAGATGGCAGCGCGTTTCGAGATTCATTCGGTCCTGAAGCAGGCGAACCACGACATTTCGAAGACACAGTTCAATACGGTCGTATCGGCCGCGATGAAAATTCTCAATGCATTGGAGCGACTACCCGAGGTCGCTGTGGCTGGGAAAGGCTCCGCTCCATCCGCAAATGTCTATGACGAAATCGTAAGCGAGGGGCTTTCGATTCTCCTTCGCCTGCTCTCCCCGATTGCTCCGCATATCACGCACCAACTCTGGAAAGACCTGGGATACGGCGAAGACATTCTCAAGGCTCAATGGCCCGAGCCGAATCCGAACGCCCTCGAACAGGACGAAGTCGAGCTCGTCCTCCAGGTCAACGGCAAACTGCGCGGGCACATGCGCGCGCCGAAGTCCGCCGGGCGCGAACAGCTCGAGCAGCTCGCCCTCGCTCACGACGCGGTGACGCGCTTCACGAACGGCCAGGCGGTAAAGAAGGTCGTCGTGGTCCCCGGGCGGCTCGTCAATGTGGTCATTTGAGCGTTTCTCGCGCGCTGCCTTCGCGGGCATGATCGCCGCGCTCCTCGCGGCCTGCGGCTTCCATCTGCGCGGCCAGGCGCAGCTGCCGTTCGAGTCGCTGCACATCCCGGGGAACAACCCGCTCGTGATCGAGCTCAAGCGCAACGTCGCCGCGGCGAGCAGGACGCGTCTCGTGGACAAGCCGGGCGAAGCGCAGGCCGTGCTCGGCTTCACCGAGGAGCTGCGCGACAAGATCATTCTTTCCTTCAGCGCCGCGGGCCGGGTGAGCGAATACCAGTTGCGCTACCGCGTGGGATTCCGCGTCACCGACGCGAAGGGTGCGCAGGTCTATCTGCCGACGAGCGAAATCCTCCTCACCCGCGACATGGCCTATAGCGACGCGCAGGTGCTTGCGAAGGAGGCCGAGGAAGCGCTGCTCTACCGGGACATGCGAAGGGACATGGTGCAGCAGATCATTCGGCGCCTGGTCGCGGCGAAGCCGGCGGCGGTCCCCATCGAATAGGCATGGCCACTCTCAGGCTCGAGCAGCTGGATGCCCACCTTTCGCGCGGGCTGCAGCCGCTGTATGCGATCCACGGTGACGAGCCGCTGCTTGCGCTCGAGGCCGCCGACGCGATCCGCGCGCGCGCGCGCGCAAGCGGGTTTTCGGAGCGCGTGGTCCTCGCGCCGGAGCGCGGGTTCGACTGGGGCGAGCTCGCCGCGAGCGGTGCGAGCCGCTCGCTCTTCGGCGACAAGAAGCTGATCGAGCTGCGCCTTGCCGCAAGCAAGCCCGGAGCCGACGGCGCCGGGGCGATCGAAGCGTTTTGCGGAAGGCTCCCGCCCGAAACGCTCACGCTCGTGACACTGCCGCGCCTGGACAAGGCCGGCCAGGGGTCCTCGTGGTTCAGGGCGCTCGAGCGCGAGGGAATTGTCGTCAACGTCTACCCGGTCGAGCGCGCGCGGCTTCCCGAATGGATCGCTGCTCGGCTCGCACAACATAAGCAACGCGCGACTCCAGAAACCCTGCAGTTCCTCGCCGACTGCGTCGAAGGCAACCTCCTGGCCGCGCACCAGGAGATCCAGAAACTCGCGCTTCTCCTGCCCGCCGGGGAGCTCGACTTCGACGCCGTGCGCGAGGCGGTGATGAACGTGGCGCGCTACGACGCGCAGAAGCTCAGCGAAGCGATGCTCTCGGGCGAGCGCGCGCGGCTCGCGCGCATGCTCGAAGGCCTGCGCGGTGAAGGCGAGGCGCCTCCCCGCGTGCTGTGGATCCTCGCGGAGGAAATCCGGGCCATCTGCCGCGTGCAAAACGGCATCGCCGCGGGCCGGTCGCTGGCGGAGGTCCTGCGCGAAGCGCGCGTGTGGGGCGACGCGAGACAGTCGCTCGTGGGCCGCGCCGCGAAGAAGCTCCCGCGCGCGACGCTGCTCGCCGCGCTCGAGCACGCCGCCAAAGTCGATCGCGTCGTCAAAGGGATCGTCAAAGGCGACGCCTGGGATGAGCTGCTGCAACTTGGGTTGAGGTTCGCGGGTTGATCGAATGGCGTTCCAAGGTTAGTGCGCGCATGCGCGTGATCGAGGCTGGCAGTCTCACGCTCGAACCGCAAACCGCGGCGCATGCGGAAGAGATGTTCGCGGTACTCAGCGACCCGGCGATCTACGAGTACGAGAACCAACCGCCGCCGTCTCTCGAATGGTTGCGCGTGCGGTTCACAAAGCTCGAATCAAGGCTGTCGGCAAGTGGCGAGGAACAATGGCTCAACTGGGTTATCCGTCTTCCGACTTCCGAGCTCATCGGTTACGTTCAGGCAACGGTGCATCCCGACGACCGCGCAGCCGTCGCCTACGAGCTGTCCAGCGCTTACTGGGGTCGCGGCCTCGCGCGCCAGGCCGTCGAAGCGATGATCGCCGAGCTTGTCGAGCACTATCGAGTACACAGCCTCTCCTCAGTGCTCAAACGCGGGAATCTTCGCTCGATGCGCTTGCTCGAGCGCCTGGGTTTCTCGCCGGCATCGTCTGAGCAGCACGTGAAGCATCGAGTTGAACCGGACGAATTGATGATGCTGCGAGAAATCGAGCGCATATGAGGATGCCGAGACCGATTGAATGCCCCGAACGAATCAGGTCGGTCTTGAATTCCCTGAAGATACCGACCGACCTGATCGCGGCACGATCTTTGGTATTGCATCCGGAGGCGCAGGAGCTGGCCGTCGCGGCGATAGGGGACGACGGCCGAGAATACCTGCTCACGCCCGAGGCGGCTGCGAAGTGGCGGGAGATGAGCGCAGCGGCGCTCACCGACGGCGTCGTCATCAAGATCGGCTCGGCCTTCCGCAGCGTCGATCGCCAGGCCGAAATAATCCTCGACAAGCTCGCCGAAGGCTTGTCCCTGGCAGCAGTCCTTTGCGTAAGCGCTCCCCCCGGTTACAGCGAACACCACTCCGGCAGGGCAGTCGATGTCACAACCGACGAAGGTGCGCCTCTCGAGCCCGAGTTCGAGAAGACCAGGGCATTCCGATGGCTGTCGAAGAACGCGGGCCGCTTTGGTTTCGTTCTCTCGTACCCGGCGGGGAATCCGCACGGTTACGAATACGAACCGTGGCACTGGTGCTTCAGGTCGACCGAGGCCTGACCCCTGGCGATCCGACCCCAACAGCGTCAGAAGCCATGAGACACCCGCGTGCAAGCTGGACGTGTCCCACTCCAGCCGTGCTCTCAATGTTACTGCTCCCGGCCTTGAGCGGAAACGCTTTATGCCATGCGCAGGAAAAAGCGAGTGCCTTGCCCGAGACGCAGGCCGGGCGGGAGATGATCGTTGAAGTGCAGGAGCTCGTACCGGTCGAAAGCGACCGCAAGATCCGCACGACGAACCTCGACCTTCTCTTGCGCATCAGGAGATTCGATACTCCGGATTTCAAGTTCCACGGAGGCTTTACGGTGTCCCGCTCACGCGGAAGCATCACGCGGCAGACGGGCTCTTTCCAAGCAGGCACTCTCAAGAACGAAACGTACGCCAGCACCGCGACCGGTGCGGGACCCGTTCTCGCGGTTCGGGCCGAGTTCGCGCGCCGCGGGAACCTCTCCGCCTCGCTGCATGGAAGCGCAGGCGTCCTCCTCTACGACAGGGATTTCCCCGCGGGCGCTTCCCGTTATGAGTTCATGCTCCGGTACGGCACCACTGTTTCCTACAGACTGAACGACAGGCAGGACCTTTCCCTGACCTTGAGGGGTATGCACGTGTCGAACGGCCAGGGCTTCAACTCACACAATCCGGAATACAACGCGGTAGGCGTGGGCGTGCAATTCCTGGGGGCCTTTTGACGGCATTCATGCGACGCGGGGGCGAGTAGTCACTCGCTCGCGAATACCCTCCGCCACAGGGCGCGCGTCGCGGCCATGTGGTTTCGTACCTCCTCCGCGGGCACGCGTGCGTACCTCGCGCCGTTCAGGCGCAGCCGGTGCTGCCGGCGGCGGTATTCGCGGTAGGCGTCGGCCACCGCACCGGCGGAATCGCCGGGAATCAACTCGAGCTTCGCGGCGAGCTTCAGCAGGGCGATGTTGCCGCTGTTGGCGGTGAGCTCGGGACGGGCATGCGCGTGAGCGAGCACGAGCATCTGAACGATGAATTCGATGTCGATCATGCCCCCGCGGTCGTGCTTGAGGTCGAACAGCCCGCTCTCGTTCGGGTGGCCCTGGAGGAGCTGTTCGCGCATCGACAGCACGTCACGGCGCAGTTTCGCCTGGTCGCGCGGCATCCGGAGGATCGCGCGCCGCTCCTCCTCGAACCCGGTTCCAACGGCCGGCTCGCCCGCGCAGAATCGCGCGCGCGTGAGCGCCTGATGCTCCCAGGTCCAGGCCGATTCGCGCTGATAGCGGCGAAAGGCGTCGATCGAACTGACGAGCAGCCCGCTCCCGCCTTCGGGGCGCAGGCGCAGGTCGATGTCGAAGAGAACGCCCGCGGCGGTGCGGCTGGTGAGCCAGCGGGCGAGGCGCTGCGCGAGGCGCGCGTAGATTTCCGGCGCGCGCTCGTCCGGATCCTCGTAGAGAAAGATGAGATCGAGGTCGGACGCGTAGCCCAGTTCCTTGCCGCCGAGCTTGCCGTAGCCGACGATCGCGAAACGCGGCTGCTCGCGGTGGCGCACGCGCAGCTGCGTCCAGCACAACTCCAGCGTCACCTGGAGCATGACGTCGGCGAGATCGGACAGATCGTCGGCCAGCCGCTCGACCGTGAGCAATCCAGAGAGATCCTGCGTGAGGAGGCGGAAGACCTGCGCGTGATGCGCCTCGCGCAGCCAGTCCATCTGCCGTTCCTCGTCGCCCTGCCGGGAGGCGAGCTGGCCGCGGAGCTCCTGGGCGAAAGCGCCCCAATCCGGCCGCGCCAACAAAGCGCGCGCGTCGAGCAGCTCGTCGAGCACGACCGGATGCCGGTTGAGATACTCCGCCGCCCAACTCGACGCGCCGAGCAACTGCGCGAGGCGCGCTAGCGCGGCCGGGTGCTCCTCGAGAAGCGCGAGATACGCGGCGCGGCGGCTGACCGTCTCCATGAACTCCAGGCTGCGCACGAGGGCCGCGTCCGGGTCCTCCTGCGCCGCGGATTCTTCGATGATTCTCGGAATCAAGGCGTCGAAGCGCGCCC